>LFIK01005055.1_pt1 | contig 10616 bp, 6 predicted proteins | sample 643401 | NCBI WGS metagenome assembly LFIK01 (sample SAMN03777447, study PRJNA286221) | soda lake metagenome | biome: soda lake; feature: Kulunda steppe; material: water; isolation source: sample T5-Br brine of Lake Tanatar-5 | place: Russia: Kulunda steppe | collected 2010-07
CGACATGGCCTGGATGGATGCCTACAAGTTCTGGGTGAAGGTCTTCGCCCTGACCTTCGCGCTCGGCGTCGTCTCGGGCGTGACCATGTCCTTCCAGTTCGGCACCAACTGGCCGGGCTTCATGGAGCGCGTGGGCAATATTGCCGGGCCGCTGCTCGCTTACGAAATCCTCACTGCGTTTTTCCTCGAGGCGACCTTCCTCGCGGTAATGCTGTTCGGCTTCAACCGGGTCTCGAACCGGATCCACACGCTCGCCACCGTACTCGTGGCCGTGGGCACGACCATGTCGGCCTTCTGGATCCTCGTCTTGAATTCCTGGATGCACACGCCGCAGGGTTTCGAGATGCGCGAGGGCGTGGCTTATGTGACGAGCTGGTGGGAGGTGATCTTCAACCCCTCCATGCCCTATCGTCTGGCGCATATGCTGCTCGCCTCCGGCCTGACTGCGGCCTTCCTGATCGCCGGAATCTCCGCCTATCGCTATCTGCGCGGGGACCGTTCCGAGGGCGTGGCGAAGGCCTTGCGCACGGGTGTGTTCATGGGCGCGCTGCTGATCCCGGCCCAGATCCTTGCCGGTGACCTGCACGGGCTCAACACGCTCGAGCATCAGCCGGCCAAGATCGCGGCGATGGAGGGCAATTGGGAGACGCGTGGCAATGTGCCCCTGGTGCTCTTCACGCTGCCCGACGAGCAGGCCCGCGAGAACCGCTTCGAGATCGCGATCCCCAACGGCGCGAGCCTGATCCTCAAGCATGATCCCGCCGGCGTGGTGCCGGGCCTCAACGATTTCGTGCGCGAGGACGGCACTGTCGAGCATCCGCCCGTGGCGCCGGTCTTCTTCGCCTTCCGGATCATGGTCGGGATCGGCATGCTGATGCTGGTCGCCTCCTGGTATGGCGGCTTCCAGCTCTATCGGCGGGGCACGCTCTCGCCCTGGATGCTGCGCGGGCTGGTGGCCATGACCTTCTCCGGATGGGTCGCGACGGTGGCCGGCTGGTACGTCACCGAGATCGGGCGCCAGCCCTGGCTGGTCAGCGGCGTGCTTACCACCGCCGAGGCCGTCACCACGACGCCCGCCGGCATGGTTGCCTCGACGCTCGCCATGTATCTCGCCATCTACGCGGCGCTGACGGCGGCCTATGTCTGGACGCTCTACTATCTCGCCCGCCGCGACGGCGCCGCCGATACGGTCGGCCAGGCCACTGCGGCCCGGTTCAGCGTCGCGAAAGGGGGCGCGCGCGTCGCCGGGCCGGTTCCGGCGGAGTGAGCGCTCCATGAAGCGCACGCCCGATCTCCCTCCCCTCAGGGGAGGGAATAAGGGTGGGGTGGGAAGCGATGCGGGTCATCATCTGGCGTTGCGTGTGCCGCGACCCGGGTCACCCCACCCCTACCCCTCCCCTTAGGGGAGGGAAGCGCTCCATGAAGCGCGCGACATGTCTCCCTCCCCTCAGGGGAGGGAATAAGGGTTGGGTGGGCAGCGATGCGGGTCATCGTCTGGCGTTGTGTGTGACGCGACCGGGGGTCACCCCACCCCTACCCCTCCCCTTGGGGGAGGGAAGCGCTCCATGAAGCGCACGACAGGTTTCCCTCCCCTCAGGGGAGGGATCAAGGGTGGGGTGAACGCGTCATGCCGGGCACCCGGCCCGTATATGAATGTGAGAGGATGCGAAGATGGATGCGTTTTTCGGAGGTGAGTCCTGGCTGCCCGTGGCCTTTGTCGGGCTGATGGGCGTCTCGATCCTGCTCTATGTGATCCTCGACGGATACGATCTGGGCGTCGGTATCCTCTCGGGGCTGACCAACCAGCACAAGGACAAGATGATCGCCTCGATCGGGCCGTTCTGGGATGCCAACGAGACCTGGCTGGTGCTCGCCGTCGGGCTGTTGCTCGTCGCCTTCCCCTTCGCGCAGGGCGTCATTCTGGGTGCCCTCTACCTGCCGGTGGCGGTGATGCTGCTGGGGCTGATCCTGCGCGGGGTCGCCTTCGATTTCCGGGCGAAGGTCGCGCCGGAGCAGAAGGTCTGGTGGGACCGCGCGTTCTTCGGCGGGTCGCTGCTCACTGCCCTCTCGCAAGGCTACATGCTGGGGCTTTATATCCTCGGCTTCGAGCGCACGCTGGCGAATGTCGCCTTTGCCGGGCTCGTCGCGGTGGGGCTCGCTGCAGCTTACGCCTTCATCGGGGCGGGCTGGCTGATCCTGAAGAGCGAGGGCGCGCTGCAGAAGCGTGCGGTGGGCTGGGCGAAGGTGTCGCTCTGGCTCAGCGCCGTCGGCCTCGCCGCCGTCTCGATCGCCACACCGCTCGTCTCCGAGCGCATCTTCGAAAAGTGGTTCGCCATGCCCTATCTGGTGATGCTCGCCCCGATCCCGCTGATCACGGCTGCGCTGATCCTGGCTCTGCATTACGTGCTGAAGGCGCTGCCGAACCGCACCGATTCCCTGAGCTGGGCGCCGTTTTCCGGGGCGATTGCCGTGGTGCTGCTCGCCTTCTACGGGCTGGCCTACTCGTTCTACCCCTATGTGGTGCCCGAGCAGATGACCGTATGGGAGGCCGCCGCCGCCGATGAGTCGCTCTTCATCATGTTCATCGGCGCCTGCATCGTGCTGCCCCTGATCGCGCTCTATACGAGCTTCATCTACCGGATCTTCTCCGGCAAGACGCAGGATCTGCGCTATTACTGAGAAGCCTCTGGCATGAAACAGCCCCGCGCGGATCGTCCGGGCGGGGCTGTGTCTTTCTGGGTCGCCGGTGATCGAAACGATCACGTGTCGTGGCGGTTCTGCCGGTTCTCGATCAGATCATCGACCACGGCGGGTTCGGCCAGCGTCGAGGTGTCGCCGAGCGCGCCGAACTCGTCCTCGGCGATCTTGCGCAGGATGCGGCGCATGATCTTGCCGGAGCGGGTCTTGGGCAGGCCGGGGGCGAACTGGATCAGATCCGGTGTGGCGATCGGCCCGATCTCCTTGCGCACCCAGGTGACGAGCTCCTTGCGCAGGGCGTCGGAGGGCTCCACACCCGCCATCAGCGTGACATAGGCATAGATGCCCTGGCCCTTGATGTCGTGCGGATAACCGACCACGGCGGCTTCCGAGACCTTCTCGTGCGCCACCAGCGCGCTCTCGACTTCCGCCGTGCCCATACGGTGGCCGGAGACGTTGATCACGTCGTCGACGCGGCCCGTGATCCAGTAATAGCCGTCCGCGTCACGGCGGCAGCCGTCGCCGGTGAAGTACTTGCCCGGATAGGTCGAGAAATAGGTCTGGATGAAGCGCTCATGATCGCCGAACACGGTGCGCATCTGGCCGGGCCAGCTATCGGCGATGCACAGATTGCCCTCGCAGGCCCCGTCGAGCTCCTTGCCCTCGGCATCGACGATGACCGGTTTCACGCCGAAGAAGGGAAGCGTCGCCGAGCCGGGCTTCTGGGCGATGGCGCCGGGCAGCGGCGTGATCAGGATGCCGCCGGTCTCGGTCTGCCACCAGGTATCGACAATCGGGCAGCGCTCGTCGCCGACGACGCGGTGATACCATTCCCAGGCTTCCGGATTGATCGGCTCGCCGACGGAGCCGAGCAGGCGCAGGCTCTTGCGCGAGGTTTTCTTCACCGGTTCCTCGCCCGCGCCCATCAGTGAGCGGATCGCGGTGGGGGCGGTGTAGAAGGTGTTGACCTGGTGCTTGTCGACCACGTCCCAGAAACGCGAGATCGAGGGATAGTTCGGCACGCCCTCGAACATCAGCGTGGTCGCGCCGTTGGCGAGCGGGCCGTAGAGGATGTAGCTGTGGCCCGTGACCCAGCCGACATCCGCCGTGCACCAGTAGATCTCGCCTTCCTGATAGTCGAAGACGTATTGATGCGTCATCGAGGCATAGACGAGATAGCCGCCGGTGGAATGCAACACGCCTTTGGGGCTGCCGGTGGAGCCGGAGGTGTAGAGGATGAACAGCGGATCCTCCGCATTCACCTCCTCGCAGGGGCAATCCGCCGTCACCATCTCGGCCGCGTCGTGGTAATAGACGTCGCGCCCGGCATGCATGGCGACGTCGCCGCCAGTGCGCTTCACCACCACGACATGCTCGACCGCGCCTTCCGGCAGGCGCGCGATGGCCGCATCGACATTGGCCTTGAGTGGCACCTTCCGCCCGCCGCGCAGGCCCTCATCCGCGGTGATCACCGTCTTCGAGCCGCAATCCTCGATGCGGCCCGCGAGCGAATCCGGCGAGAAGCCGCCGAAGACCACGGAATGGATCGCGCCGAGACGGGCGCAGGCGAGCATCGCATAGGCGGCTTCGGGGATCATCGGCAGATAGATCGTGACCCGGTCGCCCTTCTCCACATTGCGGTTGCGCAGGACGTTGGCCCAGCGGCAGACGTGGTCGTGCAGCTCGCGATAGGTGATCTTCAGCGATTCGGAAGGGTCGTCGCCCTCCCAGATGATCGCGACCTGGTCGCCGCGCTTGTCGAGATGGCGGTCGACGCAATTATAGGCGGCATTGGTGATGCCGTCTTCGAACCAGCGGATCGACACCTCGTCCTTGCCGTAGACGGTGTTCTTCACCTTGGTATAGGGCGTGAACCAGTCGATACGCTTGCCGTGCTCGCCCCAGAAGGCCTCCGGATCGTCGATGCTGGCCTGATACATCTTTTCGTAGAGCGCCTTGTCGATATGGGCGCGCTCCGCCCATTCCTTCGAAACAGGATACAACTTCTCAGACATAAATTCCTCCCCAGGAAGGCTATCCATTGCGGGTAATCGAGCGATTCCCGATTAGCAAGTCTGTTGCGGGGAATTTACGGGAGAAGCCAGCCCGCAGGCAACCCGACCGATAGTCCTACGCATTTAGCCGCGTCATGGGACGTTCGTGATCGGTGCGCAGCATGCCAGCGCATCGTGAGAAATCGCCCCTTGCCAAGGCGTGCGCAGCGCTGTTCCCTCCGCGCAACGAGGAGACAGCCATGGTCGAGATCAATCCCGAACGCCTGATGGGCGATCTGAAACACCTGCGCAGCATCGGCGCCTACAAAACCGGCGTGCACCGCCCGACCTTCTCGGCCCAGGACATGGAGGCGCGCCACTGGCTCGTCGGTCGCATGCGCGAGGCCGGGCTCGCGGCGCGGATCGACGGGATCGGCTCCGTCTTCGGGCGACGCGAGGCCCCGGGGCCGAAAATCCTCACCGGCTCGCATCTGGAAAGCCAGAACCATGCCGGCTGGCTCGACGGGGCGATGGGGGTGATCTTCGGGCTGGAAGCCGCCCGCGCCATCGCCGAGGACGGGAATTTTTCCGATTGCGCCGTGGATGTGATCGCCCTGTGCGACGAGGAGGGGCATTTCGGCTCCTTTCTCGGCTCCAAATCCTTCCTCGGCATCCTGGAAGAAGCCGAGATCGACGCCGCCGCGAACCGCTATGACGGCAAGCCTTTGCGGCAGGCGCTGACGGAGGTCGGCCTTGCGAAGGAGAGCCGCGTGCACTACGAGAAGGGCCGCTACAAGGGCTTCTTCGAGGCGCATATCGAGCAGGGCGACACGCTGATCTCCTCGGATATGAAGATCGGCAACGTCACCGCCATCGTCGCGATCTGGCAATACAAGCTGGTCTTCACCGGCGAGCAGAACCATGCCGGCACCACAAGCATGAAGCGCCGCCGCGATGCCGGCCTCGCCGCCGTGCGGGCGCTGGCGAAGATCGACGCGCGTTTTCCGCAGCTTTGTGGCGAGCGCTCCGTGTGGACCGCCGGGCGGATCGCGCTGGAGCCCGGCGCGCCGAGCATCATTCCAGGGCGCGCGGAAGTGCTCTTCCAGCTGCGCGATGCCGACGAGGCGGTGCTGGAGCGGCTCGATACCGCGTTGCGCGCCATCATTGCCGAGACCGACGCGGAAGGAATCTGCGGCGCTTCGCTCGAAGTGATGGGTCAGAGCAAGCCCGCGCGCATGGATACCGGTCTCCAGGATCTGATCGACGCCGCAGCCGCGATCCATGCGCCGGGCCAGTGCATCCGCATGCCGAGCGGCGCCGGCCACGACGCGCAATATCTCGCGCGGATCATGCCCGCCGCCATGCTGTTCGTGCCCTCGATCGGCGGGATCAGCCATCACTGGACCGAGGATACGGCGGAGGAAGACATCATCCTCGGCGCCCGCGTCTATGCGGAAGCCGTGGCGAAGGCCCTTCGGGCCTGAAAAGTCGCATTGCCGCCGGTGCGGTTTCCGGGCTAGGAATGCGCCATGAACCGCGCCGGCGTCATCACCAGCGACACTGCCAGGCCATCCTCGCGGGGACGGCAGGGCGGCGCGCATGCGCGTTCGCTCGCGCGCCGCATCGCCACCGTGCTCGTGCTCTATGCCTTCGTGCTCTCGGGCCTTCTGGCCGGGACGCTGCTCGCGACGCATCAGGCGCATGCGCTCGGTGAGCCGGGCATCCATTGCCTGCTCGACGCCGGCCATCATCACGATCCCCACGGCGCCGCGCGTCACAAGGCGGAATGCCTCACCGGCTGCCCGGTCCCCCCGGCGCCGCCCCTGCCGCATGCCCCGGATGCGCAGCTTCTCGGCTTCGACACGAGGGCCATGGCGCGCATCGCCCCGTCCGGTCTGCGCGACCGGCCCGATCTGCCCGCCGCGCCGCTGATGCGCGCCCACGGGCCACGCGGCCCGCCCGCCTTCATCGTGTGAAATCCAACGATACCGGTTTCGAAAAATCCGTCCCGGTGAAGGCTGCGCGACCCTGCGCGCCACCGGGCATCACGATGAAGAAGGTTCAACCATGACATATCCATTCCGCAACGCGGCCATCGCGCTCACCACCTCGCTCGGCTTGACCCTCGCCGCCACGACGGCGCAGGCCGAGAGCTTCACCATCGGTGACATCACCATCGACAATCCCTGGACGCGAGTGACCCCCGGCGGTGCGCGGGTGGCCGGGGGCTACATGGTCATCACCAATAACGGCTCCGAGCCCGACCGCCTGATCGGCGGCACCAGCGAGATCGCCCCGCGTTTCGAGGTGCATTCGATGGAGATGGTCGATGGCGTGGCGCGCATGGCCGAGGTCGAGGGCGGGCTCGAGATCCCGCCCGGCGGGAGCGTCGCGCTGGAGCCCGGCAGCTACCACGTGATGTTCATGAACCTCGCCACCCCGGTCACCATGGACGCACCGGTCGCGGGGACGCTGGTCTTCGAGCGCGCCGGCGAGATCGAAATCAGCTACGATGTCGCGCCGATGGGCTCGCCCCATGCGCCGGGCGGGCATCATCATGGTCACGATCACGGCCATGGTCACGGTGATGGTCATGGTCATGGTCATGGCCACGATCATGATGACGAGACCGGGCACCGGCACTGATCCGGAGGCCGGCGCGCCAGGGCTGTCGCGCGCCGGCCGTCATTGCCTTGAAAGATGCAGTTTGAACGGGGTTGCGGAACACAGCGGGAACGGCTACTGTGTTCGTGATTTGTTTTGATCACGATTCGCAAGGCCGGCCATGCTCACCCGCAAACAGCACGATCTGCTCACCTTCATCCACGAACGCATGCGCGAGACGGGCGTCCCGCCTTCTTTCGACGAGATGAAGGAGGCACTGGATCTGAAGTCGAAATCGGGCATCCATCGTCTGATCACGGCGCTGGAAGAGCGTGGCTTCATCCGGCGGCTGCCCTACCGGGCGCGGGCGCTGGAGATCGTGCGCCTCCCGGATTCAGTCGGCCGCTCGGTCGAAGCCGCCTCTCATGCCTCCGGGGCGCCCGCATCGGGCGGGTTCTCTCCCAGCGTCGTGGAGGGCGGGCTCGGCAACAAGGAACGGCGCGTCGAGGCGGCTCGTGAGGAGGCCGGTCGTGACGGCAGCAGCGCCGCGCGGCTGGCGGCAGGCGATCCCGTCGCCGAACGCAATCCGCTCGCCGATGAGGATTACGAGCGCGCGGTCAACATTCCCGTCATGGGCCGCATCGCCGCCGGGACACCGATTTCCGCCATCCAGAACCCGATGCATACCATCGCCGTCTCCCCCGACTTCATCACCGGAGGCGAGCACTACGCCCTGGAAGTGCGCGGCGACTCGATGATCGAGGCCGGCATTCTCGATGGCGATATCGTCGTCATCCGCCGCCAGGACGTGGCCAATACCGGTGATGTCGTGGTGGCGCTGATCGATGACGAGGAAGCGACCCTCAAACGGCTGCGCCGGCGCGGATCCTCGATCGCACTGGAAGCGGCGAATCCGGCTTACGAGACGCGGGTTCTCGGCCCTGACCGGGTCAAGATCCAGGGGCGCCTGGTCTCCCTGGTGCGGCGTTACTGATACACGCGCCTCACAGCTGCCAGCTTCCGGCGTCGCAGGCTCTGTGCTCGCCTTTGCATCAGTCGTCGCCATCCCGGCTGGTCGAGCGAACCAGCCACGGGCGGGTCTCCGGGCGGCGGCGTACTGTCTCGATACTGCCGACCGGGTTATCCGCCAGCATGGCCTCGGCGCGGCTCTGCCCGGCATCCTCATCCATGCTGATATCGGTTGATACCGTATCATGCGCGATCGCCCGGCCCTGCGATAGGCCGGCGGGCAACGCCTCATGAAAGCGCAGCGACAGCGCTCCGCCGGCCTCCAGCACCGCACGGTCGATCACCAGCGGCGCCCGGCAGAATGCGGGAGCCGCGAGCGGGGTGATCACGATCTGCGCCCTGCGGCAATCTTCCGCAAAGGCGCGGGCATCCGTCACGAACGCGGCATAAAGGTCCGGCCCGAAGGCGCTCACACAGCCGAGCGCGTCGCATCGCCGCGCATTGGTGAGGCCGGGATCATCGGGAAGCCGCGCATCGCCATCCGCTTTCAGCCATTGGGCGATGACGAAATTGCTCGGGCGACCCAGCAGCACCAGCGTGCCTTGCGGCCCCCGGATCGCGGCGCCGGCCCCGTCGCGATCGACATAGAGATCGGCCCTGCCGGGATAGAGCGCGAGCAGCAGCCCGAGCAAAGCCGGGATCGGCGCGATGCGTCGCAGGGGCGAGATGAACAGGGTCGCCGTCAGCAGGCCCGCGACCATCAGCGACAGGGCGAGGGTACCGAAGGCTGCGACGGGAACATTGGCGCCGGCGAACCCCTCGACGAAATGCGCGATGTCGAGCACCCGGGCGATGCCGAACCCCATCACCTCCCAGGCCGGGGGATCGAGGCCGAAGCCAATCAGCAACATCCCGATCACCCCGGCGGGCATCACCACCAGCGAGACGATGGGCAGGGCCAGCGCATTGCCGACGAGGCCATAGGGGTTGGCGATCTGGAAATGATAAGCGGCGAAGGGGCCGGTGGCGATGGTCGCGATGATGGTGGTGATCAGGATCCCCGTCATGCCGCCGGCCACGAAGCGCCAGATACGGGTGCCGATATCCGCCGGCGGCGACGGTGCCCGCTCGCGCTGCCGCAACCATTCGGCTCCTGCGATCAGGCCGGCGACGGCGGAAAACGACATCTGGAACGAGGGGCCGAGCAGGGTTTCCGGTTGCCAGGCGAGAACCAGGATCGCCGCGATGGCGAGGTTGCGCATGCTCAGGGCAGGGCGGTCGAACAACACGGCGCCCAGCATCACGCCGGTCATGATCACGGCGCGGATGGTCGCGACCTGCGCGCCGGAAAAGATGCAGTAGCACAGGGCGCCGAGAATCGCCGTGACGGCGGCGATCTTCTTGATCGGCCAGCCGAGGGCCAGCGCCGGAAACAGGGCCAGGCCCGCCCTTGTGAACCAGAAAATGGTGCCGGCGGCGAGCACCATGTGCAGGCCTGAAATCGAGACGATGTGATAGATCCCCGCCGCCCGCAGCGCCGCATTGGTCTCCTCGGTGATCAGCCCGCGTTTGCCCGTGACGAGGGCTGCGGATACCGCACCGGCCTGTCCGCCGATAATGCGCGCGATCCTGCGCGTGGTCTCCACCCGGCGATTGTCGATCCAGGCTTCGATGCGGCGCAGCAGGCCCGGCTGGTGGGTGGGCTCCAGGATTCGCAAATCGCCGAGAACCGAGCCGACCGAACCGATGCCGCGAAACCAGGCGCTGCGGGCGAAATCATAGCCGCCCGGCCAGGCCGCTTCCGGAGGCGGCAATAGCCGAACCCGTGCGCTGACCGTATCGCCGGTGCGCAGATCGGCGAAATCGCGGGTCGTGACCCGCACCCGCGCCGGCTGCTGCGCCGGCTCCAGATCCGCAATGCTCTCGACCCGGATCACCAGCCGGGCATCGCCGGTGCGTTCCTCGATGCTCGCGATGCTGCCGCGCAGATTGGTGATCATCACCTCCTCGATGATCGGCGCCGCCACCCTCTCGAAGCGCAGCAACGCCGCCGAGAACCCGGCCAGCACCATGGCGATCCCGATCATCGCACGCAGGAGGCGCACATCGTGTCGCCCCAACCAGGCCGTGACGGCGCAAAGCAGGAGCCCGAAAGCGGGCGCGGCGGGGTGCGGTCGCCCCTCGGCTGCGAAGCAGAGCAGGATACCGAGCCCGAAAGCCACCGCGCACCACGGAAACAGCCGCCGCTGCGCGACTTCCTCCGCAAGACAGTTGCGCAGCCATCCGGCGAAATCCCGTCGGGCATCCCGGAATGTTTGGACCAGCGGCTTGTCCCGGCCCGCCGGAAAAGCG
>LFIK01005056.1_pt1 | contig 10616 bp, 8 predicted proteins | sample 643401 | NCBI WGS metagenome assembly LFIK01 (sample SAMN03777447, study PRJNA286221) | soda lake metagenome | biome: soda lake; feature: Kulunda steppe; material: water; isolation source: sample T5-Br brine of Lake Tanatar-5 | place: Russia: Kulunda steppe | collected 2010-07
ATGGAACTGGAACGCACGTCCGAAATGGGAGTTGCTTCTCTCTTCTCGCCTACGTGTGGGACGGTCTGGTCCGTCCGAGCACCGAGGAGTTTCTTCTCCACGTTGGGCAGGAGGCGGCGGATGGACACAGCGGATCGACCGTCGAGCTGCTGTGGCACCGTTGTGTGGACTCTGTGCTTCCTGCATGCAGCATAAGTTCGCTTAGATGTTGGTGGAATCGGTCTGAACCGAAAGCGTTCCACCGATGGATCCCATGAACTAGAGAAAGAATGGCAAGGGTGATGGATGGATGGATGGATGGATGGATGGGTGCGTGGAGGCTTCCGATAGTGCGATGAATGCACCCACGCATGCATGGGTGAGGAAAGGAATGCGCATTCGTGCCACCGAGCGAGAGCGCGGTGCCATCCGGTCCGTTCGCGACCGTCGTCCTTGCCTGCTTGACTGTCCACACGATGGAGTTTCTTCTCTCCATCGAGAAGAAACGGAGGGTGGGGTCGGTCTCGCCATCCCCAGAACCGTATCTTCTCCCTTCCTTGCTCTGGATGAGAGTCTGAAAACCTCCTTCTGGGGCTCCCCGTCGGTCCGTCCAAGAAACCGTCGCGGACGGGGAAAGCCCACCTCCAAGTGACCGTTGCTTCGTGGGTCCGTTCCGAGCAGGCCGAACGGCCGCTTTTGTTTTGGCGGGTAGATCGGTGCTCGCTTCGGCCTGGATCCGAGCACGGCGTGCTGCGCTCGTGCTGCGCCGCCAGACGCGCCGACGCCATCGCCAGTGGAGATCCGTGGCGTGCACACCGATCGGTGGAGCGTTGGAAGGGGTGGGTTGGACGGACGAGATGAGCAGCAAAAGTAGGAGAGGCGAAGAGAAGGCGGTGTCGCCGTACGCTGCCACGCCAAGCACGGGTGGATGCAGATACGACAGCTCCTTGGGACTGCTGACGAAAAAGTTCCTGTCCTTAGTGGAAAATGCAGAAGCGGGCATCCTCGACCTCAATCAAGCTGCAGATACGCTGCACGTGCAGAAAAGGAGGATCTACGACATCACCAACGTTCTAGAAGGTATCGGTCTCATCGAAAAGAAGTCCAAAAACAACATTCAATGGAAAGGGGTGTGTTCAGGCATGTCGGGAAACGCACACACTGAAGTGGGAGAGCTGCAACGGGAAATCGAGGGTCTGAGGGACAACGAACGTGCACTTGACGAACACATCACAGAAATGAGGAGTTCGCTCCAAGCACTGATCGAAGATCGAGACAACAAAGAACTCCTCTACGTAACAGAAGAGGACATCAAGAGTCTTGGATGCTTTGCCCACGAAAGGCTCATCGCCGTCAAGGCTCCCCTCGGGACAACATTGGAAGTTCCCGATCCTGAAGAAGGAGTAGATTTCCCCAACAAGCGATACCAGATCATTCTGAAAAGTGATTCGGGTGCAATCGATGTCTATCTAGTGAATGAAAAGGATCAGGAGGGTCCAGCGTCCCCAAGTGGAACTGCCATGCAAATGCAGCATGGTGACGCTGATTACACGCTACAGGAACATACTGTCAATTCACTCATAAACAGTCCAGGGTCACTCATGAAGATAGCCCCCATGGAGTCCAACTACTGGCTAGGCGAACAGACGATACCGTCAGTCGGCTTGGCTGATATCTTTCCTGGTGGAGACGAAGATCCAGCTGAGCTGTTTCTAGATAATGGAGATTTCATGTAGCGTTAGTTTGTGGTGTGATGTGATTCAACATTTTTAAATTCTTTGCAGTGAGGTTCTGAGCCTGCATGATCTATGAATTGGTTACTCCCACAATCATATGCAGTGAGAAATGCATCTTCAGTTTGGAAGTAGCTTACACTGTAGCTGAGTCTGTCACCAACTCTGCACGCCATGAGCTGCTTGGATGCTGACCTTACTTCATCTGCCAAGCAGCATGGTCGCTTGCAGGATGCAGGCCGATAGCTTTTCTATTCCTGCTATGCTAAAATGTCTCGGAAACCATGGCATATGCCCAAGGATTTAAAACCCAACCAATGTGCCATTGCAGCAGTATGTTTTGTGGTCTGAGACTATGCAGCTTTACCTCTCGTTTTGCACACTCGCCTTTGCACTGGCTAAACTCGAGGGCGTGATTCTATGCGAAGGTTTTCAATCTGGAGAGTTTTGCTTGTATACTGGTCAGTTTCTATCAGCATGCGTACCAGCAATATTGAATGAACCTGCCACTCTTACTTTTGAATCTGGAACTATCAAGGGTTTTATGTAGACCAATTGGTTTCTCTAATTGGAAGCTACTGTCTTCAAGGAAACATAGTGTGTGTCGATCTCCCATTGAAGAACGTCCATGCATGGTGGACGGCAATTCTCGCTATGTCCAAGATGTTTAGCACATGCCACCTCTACTGAGAAGACACAGCCTTCGGAATTCTTGACAATGAGATCCACACCGTAAGTGTCCATGTCAGAGAGTAGGTTCAAAGAAGTCTATGAAATCCAGTAGATAGAATTTCGCGAAAGCTACAAAAGCTACCTCAGTTCCCAGGGATAAGGTCATGCTCTTTTGTTCATGCAGCAGGACTGCATGGCACTTCTATCACAAAACCAGTCACACATGGAAGGTACAATATACCATCTGAAAGGAAGAGCCGTTAAGGCTTTTTGGAAGGCAGACTCTTCCATTCGGGACGAGTAATTTGGCCTGATACAGATACACTTGAGGGAGGGTTGGAGGGAAGGTAGACAAACAAAGCTTTGGTCTAGTCAGATTTTAAAATTTTGCATCCTTCCCATGCTGATTGCCCTTGGATTGCCCTAATGGCCTGGGTATCCCAAGCACGTTTCCTTAGCAAGAATGGAACCTTAATGTGGGCAATGGTGAGAAGCGGGCAGTAGACAATACAGAGGTGCTAAGTTCAAGGCTTGAATGTTTCTTAACCTGTAGGGAGCCGTCCCCTCTTTGCAGCACTTGAATATTCTTGCCTTCTGAACCAAGCCTGGTGTTCACCTTCTTTTAGTTTTGTAAGCCAGTCGCCTGTCTGTCAGAATGGAAAGTCATATGTCTGATAAGAGCATGCGGGCATCCAAACTGGTTGCATTTTTGAGATGATTCGGTAAGGCGCAAGCAATCTAGCAACGACCCCAGGTTTGCTGAACTTGGCCCGAGAATTTTGATGGGAGCAAGGCTGATTGTTCTGCTGGAGTGGCTCCTGAACACATGAATTTTCTGGTCAAAGACCAAGTTTGCAATGAAGTTGTTCTCCCTCGGAGTATTTTCAATCGTGCCATGCAAGGCAGCCATTAACTGGTACACAAGTTGTCGAGCACAATAGAGAGCCTGCAATCTTATTCAACAGTGACTACCGCTTGGTAGTGGTACATGTCGGGCAATATTATCATGGCTTCTGACAAGATATCTGCAATCATAGTGCCAATTTATACAGTCATTTGATGCATTTGAAGTCCTGCTGTGTCCTTTGGTAAACAACCTGAAGAGATTAACCAATCTACTGTTGAGGTATCCAACTTTCAACAAGGCAGACGCAAACAAGGAGGATGCCTTTAAGAAAGTTTTGATATGCACCTGAGACCGAATTTTTTTGGATGAGCTGCATGCATACACAACAGCTGAATCTTCCCAGTCGGCAATGCCTCAAACCTCTCAAACTTTTGTATCATAATCACACTGGTTTTTAAGGATAGGGAAAGGCGACACAACCAACAAGTCGGTCCGTTATTGCCAAAATCTTTGTGGAAGGCAGAAGGTGTATCATGGCAAGATGCATTGTGTACCAAACCACTGAAACAGGTGCAACCCGGCCATGAGGGTCCTTTTGTGTTCTCTGTCTTTGGGTAAAGCAGAAAGCAGTATTCAATTGTAAAGGTTCCTTGGGAACTCTTCATAGAACTTTTGATCTGCTCTGAATGAACTTCGAGATATGGGTAGCTCAAAAAATAAATGTATTTCCCTCTTGCAGGCAAAAGGGCTGACATGGCCTGTATCAGGCTTGCATCTGTGCATTTCAAGCCACTGGATCCGTGCTTCTCCTGTGTATGGCAGTTGACTAGGTGATTTGCTAGCAGCAACACAGTAAATCAACCGCCATCCTCATGAATGTAGTTGACAAAAGGACCTTCCATTGATTTTCAAAGGAATCACTAGTACACTCTCTCTGTGATATGTTTACGTTCAAAGAATGAGGAAGTCTGCTCACTTACTTTTGATTGTTATATATCCATCAGATTTGACTAACAAAGGGTCTGGTTGCTCCGAGCAACAGCTACTGTGAAGCAGTTTGGATGCGCACAGGATTTGGTGATAGGGTTATCAACCATTGGTTCCAAACTACGCTTGGTATTGACTGGCACTTGAAAAACGTTCCATCTGAATGGGCAGACATAGTTTTGCATTGCTGAGGACACTTCCTATGACAGACCTCTACACACACTAACAGGATGTGAGTGTACCAAGAGAGTGTCTTTGCTTCATTTCGTACATGACTAGGTGTGGAGGACTTTTACTTATCCTGGAACATAAAGGCCCACTGATGCTGCTTGATGCGGTAGCTAAAGGACTGTTGAATCAGGATGCCGCAAAAAAGCAAGAAGTGGAACATACATGATTCGTTCCTGGGCCCGCTGAAGCATGCCATATGCCTGTAAGAGTATCCAGCCGAAGACTAATCCCTTTTCTCTGCTTTATCTTGTTCTAGTGAACAACTACGAGGACTCACAACAAAGAACTACAGACTAGGGCAAGAGAACTCTCTCAACACAAAAGGATTAATTTACAGGGAAATCGATCAACTTATGCAAAAGCTGATGGAACATTCTCATACGACGGAACGCATGCACCATCATTTGCCCACTTCATGATCATTGGGAGTGGCTTCTCGGCCTTCGGCACGGTGCCATCAGCAGTAAACAGATCTGACACATCCATAGCTGCATTTTCATCGAAATAGTTGAAGGGGATCAGAGTGAACCCTGCTTTGTTTCCATGAGTAGTTGGCGTCACGGGGGCATCCTCAGAATGCGGAATGTGATATGTGCCACTGGTAACCCAGAGTACGAGATCTTCACCAACAATACTCTCACCATTCAAGTAAGAGTCAAAGTTCAGAGCTGGAGCACCTGGAAAGATATCATCCTGTTCAAGGGAAGATGTCCACTCCCCATCATAGAACTTGGTCACAGCTACATTGTATTTCGTCCATGCAAAGCTTGCAAGGGCAGGATCATCATGAGGGTATACTTGATGATGCGGTGTGGAATGGATTGCATAACCTCTCGGGGTTCCCCACTTGTTTGTCTTCTCCGTGCTCTGAACAACAAGCTTCATTGGAGTGGCTGGGTTCATGTTCATACCAAACTCAGTCTGACTAATCATCTTGTCCAGTTTCTTCGATGTCCACAGCCGGTTTGCATTGTCATTGAATCTCCATGGGACGACTCTGTCCATCTCAATTTGGTTGGATCTACCGCCCACATCAAGATCAACTTTCCAGTTCATGGTATGATCGTGAAGGGCACTTCCCATTCCAACCTCCACCTGGTTGCCCCAAAGTTGAGATACTGTTGGGACATAGCTCGATCCCTGCATGTACCCAGAAAGAACAGCATTAACATGCATACTGCCATCCAGATGAAGCTGCATCTCTTGGATGTAATCGTAATTTCCAATCGTCAATTTGGTTCGCATCACCAAGGCTGTGTTTCGCACACCTCCACCTCCAACCCCAGGCGTAAAGTCGTGAATTAGGAGTGGAAGGGCAGTGTCATACTCAAACACACACCATGCACGTCGGCCAATTCTACCCCTGCCACCACCTCCAAGTGCCTGGAAAGAATCGATGAAGGCAGCGTTCAGTGGACAGTCAATTCCAGGAACCATCTCCGAACCTCTATACCCTTGGGCATAGGTAACTCCATCATAGTACTGAGTATGATGCAGACCGCTGTCATGACCTCCATAGGCAGCAAAGGCCTCTTGGTGAGAAATCTCGTAAGCAAGCCTCTCCCCCTTGAAGATGATGTTGTACCATTTTGGGCCCCTCTTGCTTTCTGCAAGCTCAAGCTCCCAGCCCATCCACATCACTTTGTTGCGATCGATTTTGTAACGAGCACCATAGGGGTCAAAGGAAATAGCAGCCAGCGGCTTGTCAGGGCTTCTAGTTGAGCCCGGCCTAGGCTGAAATGTCGCATACAATGCATCTTCCTGGGAATCAATCATTGGAATTGTCCACTCCCTCCAAGCAGAGTTTGCTGGGTCATTCCATGCTGCCAGAACGTCCTCGACGGTGCTATACACAGTACCCATGAGGTTGATCCCAACGAGCTTTGGCCCACCCTCTGCAAGGGTGTGGAAGTCGAACGTAATGTGACTCAGACGATGAAGGTAGCTGCCTTGAAATGCCCTGGTGTTGCCACCATCAACTCCGGGAAGCCTCCTCTCCAGTCCAAACGTAGAGTACACATCAAACTTTGACCTATCTCCAGCCTCAGGGATGACAACTTGGTGGGGCCCAACCTGGCGTAGCCCCATACATTTTGTAGTACAGTTATTTGCAAGCCTGCTCGCACCCTCATAGATGACGGTGATGATCTCGTAAAGCGGGCCATTCACCATTTCAGTGACCATCTCCCTCATTGGCGTGGTGTGCTCTGCGGCAGTAATTCCAAGAACCTGGTGGAACACCTCATCACGCCCTTCGATAACTGGGACTCTCGTCCATGTCGAAGGAGATGGGAGGTTCACCTTCACTGCAATTCGAGCAAGCGAACCGTCTTCCTTCTCAACAACCATGTCTGCGCGTGCCGCGCGAGGAGGTGCAGGGGCGCCTTGATCCAAGTATGCAAGCACATCTGCTTTCGGAGGACTGTACCTCTCCAATGAAATCAAGGAAGAAAACTTGAAGGGCGCAAGCGCTCCTGCTTGGTCCTGTGCCAAGAGGTAATCACGCACCGCATTGTACTCCTCCATGGTGAGACTTTCGAAGAAGTTGGGGGTGGAAGACATGCAACTCACCCTGTCTGGATGGTCCAGCGCACTGCATGCATCTGGGGCAGCACATGCCACCTCTGGGGTAACCGGGCTCGGCGTGGGCGATGGGCTCGGTGTGGGCGATGGGCTTGGCCCTGGCGTAGGCCCTGGCGTAGGCGCTGGTGTCGGCGCTGGCGCTGGCGCTGGCGATGGGCTTGAGTCGGATCCATTCCAAATTCCTGAGCCAATTCCAATTCCAACTCCGATACCGATCACAAGGCCCACCACAATGAGCAGGAAAACCTTCAATGGCGATGTCTTGGCAGGAGGTGGTGTTCCTCCGTTCTCCATGTCTTCACCCATGGCAACAGAGTCTTCCACACGACTTCGTAGTCGGTGACCCTGGAGGCGCCGAGATGGCAGGTCGGCTCGCCTGGTGAGAGAAATCTGCGGAACGTTTGTGCACTTGCGAGATTAAATACCGACGAGGGGACCAACCATCCTGCCGTCCAAGCCCCCACGTGATACCCACGTGATCGAAGCATGCGCTGTCACATGCCACCGGGTCGTTCCAGAATTTCGTTGTGGTGGTCAAGGGTACGGATGTGTGGATGTGAATTTTCCACGAACATTTCCTCGCCTGCTTCCAAGAGCCATAAAGGTTTGGACGTGCAGAAAGGAAACCATGCGCTCGTAGACCCATCCACCCTCGATCAACCACGCTCCCTATCGAGGGCGACAGCATTGGACTCCTTCCTCCTGTCACGTGGGCCCAAAGCTTCCTCGTACGTTCATTTCCCCCCCCCGCCCTTCGAATTGGAGATCGCGAAGCTCCGACTGGGTCTGCGAAAAGCGAAAAGTAGCAGGGTCATGCGTAGAATCGCACGTGGATCTCGTGCCCTATCTTATCCCCCCAGGAAACGGTCCAGAACATTGAACGGTTCTCTTTGGGGGCGTTTTCCGTACCAGAACGAAAAACGAACGGTGAGGAAATCCACCCGAGCCCTTCGATCACGTGCGCAACCCTAGCCGTACGCCTTCGTCCAGCCTGGTCCCCGGGGCGAACCACCCCTTCCGTACCTCCCCCTTTCCTTCGTGGACTAGAAGTGCCTCTGTCACGTGTCCCCAGATCCACCTCCTTTCCTTGGGGTCGGCGACGGATCCCCGTCATCACGTGATCCTGCCTTCCAGACGTGTCGGTGCATTCGGCTAAGCTTCTTCTCGACCGAACATTTCGTCCCTAAAGATTCGCTCTATACGGCCGACCCTGCGACATCTTCACCAGGGTCGGTCCCACGAAGGTATCGATAGCAAAACGCGAACATGAAGACGATGTCGGACAACGCGACGGATGGTCGCGATTCGGGCAACCACGTGCGCTTGTCGCTCCAGCAACCACGTGCAATCCCAAGCCGTACAAGGTGTGCGTCCAAGGAACCAGGAAAGGGATTGGCGGTGGCCTCTTCACGAACTCGAGGTACATGTGCGGACGAACAAGAAGAAGCGCTCTTCCGTGGGAGAGCCAGAGGACATCGAAAGGCAAGGCAAATGGACTCGCAGAGACGTACCGCTCGCAAATGGCGTGATGTTGGACATTGCCGTAGAGCCGATGGATCCATTGCCGATCGATAGACACGAACGAGGTCCTGGAACAGCAGCGCTTCGTAGGTTGAGATGACTGACATCACATGAAGAGACGCGAAGGTTTTACGAAAAGAATGGAACAGCCACTGTCGTAGCAAGCGGCAAGAGAAGTGGAAAGTTGTACGGGTATCGAGAACAAACGGTATCCCGTACTTTGTACAGCGAAGGAACGAAATTCCGTTGCGATCTTCCTCACTGTCCACGGAAACATGCATCTGGGTACTTATAGTTACCTAGACCTTGCCTTCCTTTGCTGGAAGTTGGGAACTCCCGTGACTTGACTTCCTTCGCAAACAAAGCAATGAGAACTGCTACTCCCTATCAGTGCATATTTTTGGGTAGTTTGCTGATAGCAGAGAGAAAGCAGCACGCTTGGTATATGTTGGTCTTGTCAGCAAGCTAGTTCGCTTGAAAGGAAGGTTAAGATGCTGGAAGTGATTTGGTATTTCAGTGCGGATCTTTTAAGTGGACCATGGTGATGACAGAAAACAGTTTCAGGACTGCAAACCAGGAAAATTCCAGTGGAATCAGGAAGAATCACAGTAGTCGGCGAGACCTATTGTCCCTCTGGCATCTTCACCATTCTTTCATCTTACGCTGAGCAAAAATGAGCTGGAAGAAGCATCATCCCTAGTATTTCACAATCTGATATTTGTAACCAATTGCCCACACTCTAGCTAGTAAGCAACACACTGCAGAAGAGTACTCTTCTACCAAGAGGACCGTGTACTCAACTTTTCCGGTACAAGTTTCCTGGGTTCATTGTGCTATCACATTCCGTTGATGACCCAAGCGCAGGTGATAAGAGAAGAATGTTGCACTAACTGCTTGGCAGGCTCTCAAAGATGGAAAGTTTTCATGTTTTGAACGTGTCATGCGGTTTCTGCCGATTGCACATCAGGCAAGTTAATATTCGATTTACCGTCATCTCTCGTTTGAGTTGATGTCAAGAAAAGGAGAGAAATGCTCGATTTGGATGCCTTCCACAGCATGAAGCTGACTGGCATTTTGAAAGTTCTTCCACTCGAGCCCTCAGCAGACCAGGTCTAGCTGAATTGCAGGAGCAATTGGCGTAGAATCCGTGTAAGCATTGCGTGAAATGATAGAATCTGGATGCTCAGGAAAAGCTTACTCAAGCCAGGTAGACATTTAAGCATACGGATCGCCAGATTTTATTTTGAATGGGGTGCACTGGCCACACGAAGGACAACAATACATTGCCTATCCACTCACATCTGAGATGCATCTAGGAAAGTCATCCTAGCAAATGCTGCAACCCCTCACACTTTCAATGGTTGTCGCACACAAGCCTTTGACCTCTTCAACTCCATGATGAAGGGTATTTGTGCTGCTGGTAGAAAATAGTTGCCTGCTCAGATGTACAGGCTCTCAGCCACATGCTATGGTAGAAAAGAGAGTAAGATATACAGGTTAAAACTTGTTCGAGAATCTGCATTGTCAAGATTACATTAAATGGAGGCAATCAAATCTGTGGGACAAAGGCATGCATGAGGAGAAATCATAGATCTTGAGTGCCAAAGCTTGAGTGCTTTGTGCAATAGTCCTTCCAATAGTCTTGCGTATGAGAACAACACGGAGCATTGGATCAGAGATTTCTTTTGAGATCCAGAACAAAGTTCAAGGTGTCTTTGTCATTTCCTTGCTTGCTCAATTCTGCTATACAATCTGGATGATCGAGGGTCATTCTTCTCGCATGCTCTCTTTTTTGCTAGGCGCTCTTCAACAACTACAAAGCTTTGTAGTATTGGCAAACTCTAGAGTCGTGCCGAGTGTGACTTGGTAACTTGCTTCACTTTATGCATGACCATTGTGTACAAACCATTGAAATGCTCAAGAGCCACCTTCACTTTTGAGTAAAAAGTTGCGCGCATTCTCGTGAGGGGTGCCCTCTTTTACTGCCTCGTCACCTTTGGTAGTTGTAATCTTGCAAGGTTCTTCAAGTGCTACGAACCAAATAATTCTTTGGTTACGTTGCA
>LFIK01005057.1_pt1 | contig 10616 bp, 12 predicted proteins | sample 643401 | NCBI WGS metagenome assembly LFIK01 (sample SAMN03777447, study PRJNA286221) | soda lake metagenome | biome: soda lake; feature: Kulunda steppe; material: water; isolation source: sample T5-Br brine of Lake Tanatar-5 | place: Russia: Kulunda steppe | collected 2010-07
CCCTGCCCAGGGATTTTTTCATTTTCAGGGCAGGGATGTGGGAGCGGTCACACCTGCCGCATCCCTCGCGGAAAAAAAATTGCAGGGATGTGGGCAGGGATGCCATCAGGTGTGACCGCCCCCTTACAGTGACAGCAAGGGGGCGCCTGAATCACGTTTCTTCAGCCCTATGTGTCCTCTTTTCCTCTCAATTGATATAGAGTGCTCTACTGGCTTCTGTGCCTTGAAAAATTAAAAAGCAGTGGAAAAATGTGACCGTTGAGCCCCAGAGAGTTTCGGAAATGGAAATCCACCAACATGGCCTAGTGACACCATAATTGGCACCAAAAATTCTGTAGGTTGAGAGCACCTGGGTGGAAGGTTGGACGCTCTCGCAAGACGGACCCGCCATAGGAACCCTCGCGAGCTTCCTTCTTGACTTCACACTCCTGATGCTTCACTAAATATTGTTTGGGAGTGATTTCACTGCCTATGTAGTTATTCTTTCATTCAGGCCAGTAACATGCCAATAATAACGAGCTTCTTGTCATAAGAGAAAGAGTCCTGAGCTGGGGAGACGCAAAAAATGTAATCAGCACCAACTGAGTGCATCACTGAGTGCTGTGATTGGCATCCACTGAGTGTAAGGCAAAGGGCGCACTTGACATAAGTTGTCCAAGCCCAGATTTGACGAGATGCATTCCAAGCACCAGAAGCAGCTCTAGATTTCATGCAAGCAGAGATTTCGGCAACCAATCCGACACCAAAGGAGAAGCTGCATTTGTTCATGGGTGCTTGGCCTGTTGTGCCCAAGGGTCCAAGACAACCCCTTGCTCCTTTGGGGCTAGCACTATATTTTGATCACAGGCCTGATAGGCTTCAGCTAAGCCACCCTCGTTTGGCAGGTACAGCAATACAGGCCTTACCTTTAAGTGCCTGCCCTGCACCCTTCTACAAATGATGCACCATCCATAAACAAGAAGGGCAAGTAGTGTCAGTGTCTGCAACTAATTATGCAGCTAGTCGCATGTTGCCTGCATGTTTACAAGGCAATAACCTAGGCAGGACAAGTTGCACAGCAAAAAATGCATTTTTTATCTAGTCAGTAACACCCAGCTTGGCATATGAATTGTTGAGTAATAGAACTCTGCTTGTGGCGATTCTAGCTATAGTGATACACATTTGAAAATTGCTTTACTAGCTACATAGCTTTGTTCACCATATAACCTGCCTGTCAAGCTGCAACCGCCCTATGGAGTCTGTTATTGCCTCACGAAACTTGTCCTGCATACATCATGGGCAATGTTAATATACATTCTTAAGAATGTATATTGAGAAGTACATCAGAAACCATGCTCGTTTCTTTCCTTGAGCTATTCACAACTCATCTCTGTCATTTCAACATATGTTTAAGTCTGTCATTCACCTGAACCCCTTGCTTTTGAAGCTTTTTTGGCTATTCATTCTTGTTTCAGATATACCTCGCATTTATTGTTGCCTTTCAACGTTGAGGGCCAGGTTTCAGGCCTTAAAGGCTTCAGCTAAACTGATTCCTTCAAGCAGGTCAGCTACGTAAGCCTTGCCTTTCATACTAAATTTCCAGTTGGAAAAGAAGCCCCCAAAAATAATACCCCCTGATTTCTCTTTGACAATAAGGAAGTAGATAGACAGTGTTGGAAGCAAAAATGCATCTTCGTGTGTCATAGTGGCTTCTGTTTGCAGTCTTTCCAATCAAGGCGTCCAATGAAGGTGATAGGAGCAGGCTGCACACCCACCAACAGGGTCGTCTGTTTCAACCCACACTGGGGTTATCGCTAGTTCTTTAGGGGGAGGGTCTAATGCTAAAATATTTTGGGCCAAACGCAAAACAAAACTAGAAAACAGTGCTATTAAGTGCCTTGGCATAGAGGTAAGGGGGCCAGAAGCTTGCAGATGCAGTGCAACTTGCATGCAAGAAAGCAAAATTTTAGGAGCCCCAAGATGAAGCCATTTTGCACCAAAAACACTTGATTGTGGACTCCCTTGCAACCCTGAGTAAGCTTGTGAGAGAAACACCCGTGCCTGCAAGTGTTTTTACTCCATAGGCCTGGATTTGCCTAATGTAAGTGGCCAAGACATATCCTTTTCATCTCCATATTTTTATTTAGTGTGTTACATCAACAATAGAGTACCAAAGGCATGCTCAAGTGATCTACAACGTTAATAGTTCCTAAATTACCTGCCTAAATTTAATCCACAGACGGCTTCCGCCAAAGAGACCTAGGATGCTCAGTAGCAGCATTTGTGTTCTCCAGCAATGTGCCCAGCATCTTAGGTCCACGGGCTAACCTGCACGAATGTGTTTCAGACACTAGTAAACCCCTTGCAGCCATACCTGGTGCATGAGAAAGGCAGAAACATGCCCTCCGCTGACTAGCCGAAGCTCACTTCCGGTCCAGTAATTGTGGAGCTCTTTGACTGAGTTGAGCGCCACATACCTGAGAGGTTTCATCAAACAATCAGACAGCAAAAAAAATAGCTTTATTTTTGCATGCCTGCTGTGCCTAAGAGTTCAAAACACCGCTTTGCTCCTTCAGTTCCAGCCCATATTTCTTTGTTGGTTTGGCGCTTCAGCTAATCTGCCCCCCTTCGGCAGGTACAGCTGCGTACCCTAACCTTGAATACAAAGCAGCCACATACAGCTTAACATTAACGGTCAGATGCAGCCCCTTGTATGCATGTGCAGGCAGTGCAAGAGTGCATAGCAAGGTTTTGCCAATTTGGCAAACCTGCTTGTAAGGACATGACCAGGCTTGGCATGGCATAAGAAGAAGCAGGGGGGTGGGGTAGAAGTTCTGAAGCTCTTTCTGGAGCAAATCCTACCACGTTTACCAACTCCATGAACTTGAGCAATATCAGTCATGCCTCATGAGTTTTTAAAGACATGGTCCGTATGTCATTGCTTTCCTGCTTATTCTTCATGCTTCTATGCAATATCTACCTGCAAACTTCATGCCTTTCAAAGAAAGTTTAGGCATGTTTGCTCTTCTTCCTGTGTAGGCACAGGTTGCAGGCTTGGTAGGCCATAGCTAAGCTGCCCTTATTTGGTATGTACAGCTGTATAGCTCTTACCTTAGCTCCTCAATGTGCGCCTGAGCAGGCCATGATGCAGCAAACATGATACAGGCATGCAGGTATGCACCTGCACAGCTTCAGTAAGTGCCTACTTACCCATCAGACTCTGCTGCCACAAGAACAGCTGCCTGAGGGCACTGTGGCAGTGGGAAGCGGCTGATGTCCGTGTACGCTTCAAGCAGATTTTTAAGTCTGATGCGGGTTGCCATGTCTTCTTGAGATGAAGGGGGGGTGGTGCGGCCTTCGAAGACCTGGCTTGAAAAAGCAGGAGAAGGGAGCGGTGATTTAAAGGGACAAATGCTCACGTTCAAGGGGGTGCTGCTGCTGCTGCTGCTGCTGCAGCTACTGCTGCTGCTCTTGGATGCGGTTCATCCATAGCTGCTGGTACTTTCTCGCAAAGCGCGATTGCTCCTGACCAATTCCCCCACCTGGGCAGAGCTCCAGCTACTCTGGCCTGTCAATGGTGGTGAGTGGCGAGTGCCCTCTCTGCCTGCTGGCCTCTTGCTCTCTGGCACCGATGTGCCCGTGAGCACATAATTGGCAGATCCCATCCACGAAGCAGCCTGGGAAGCGGCATGAATGACCTGTAAGGAAACGGCAAGCATGACCTTGGATGGGCCACTGCATGACGAATCCTGCTGAATTGGAGGCAGCTGCTGGCAGTCCAAAATATTGCAGACCAACCTTCTGATGCCCAGAATCTCAACACATAAATGTTTGATCTTTACGTGGGCAACTCAGGCTTCCAGTCCCTAAACCCTCATTTTGTCACACAGCCCAGATTTGGCTTGAATCAGTTGTAGGTAAGAGCAATGCTTTAAAGCTTCCCATATTCAATCAAGCTTGTGTTCATCAGGCAGGTACACCTGAACCAACATTAAGGCAATTGATGAGCAAAATCATGTGGCAACATCCATCCTGCATTAGCAAACATGACAGCTATGCTTGAAATGCTCATCATTTTACCAACGTCATTTTACGAAGCTGTTGGGTCGAGGATCGTTTCCCTTTAAATGCTAAGCCACGATGAGAAGAGAATAGACGACCTTGACCAGAGACAGCCAAAAAACTAGAGACACAGGCAGGACTACTAGACACAAGATAATATGCAGAAATTGTGATAGGTCTGTGCCTTCACTACTAGTACTGTAGCACAGTAGTGCCTTCACTACTAGTACTGTAGTACAGTTCATCACAGAGACAGGTCTGGTTCCAACAGGAGCTTTAATACGCAAAGGGTGCCTAGACACCCACACTCCATACATGTTTCTAGCAAAAAATAACAGCAGGTTTTCCTATTTCAAACAAGACCTTGAGGGAAATAAAAGTGAAATTCTCATGAAATGCCCAGCAGTGCATAAAATAGACCAAAATTAGAACCTCCGCTGGCAGCTTGAGGGTCCACAATTTTAAAACCTCTTTTTGTAGGCCAGAGCTTTGCTAATGTTATGCAGAAGCTTATTTTAGTATATCGTAAGTGGTAGCTTGAGAAAGTAAGGCAATTGTTTTTATGTGCTTGATCCCAGGATCATTTTGACTTTTTCTAAATGTCAGGTTGTTCGCCTATCATGCCTAAGCTTATCGAAAACATCTTGCACCCTGAAAGAGATATGGATAAATCTCTACTTCGTTGAACTACATTTTAGGTCTGTACCAAGCTTCCCACATGAAATCAAGAATTATGTTTGAGGCAAGCAAAAATATGTTAAAGCCAAGCCAAGCCTGAACATTTACCTTTGACACATCCTTGCCCTTTTCATCAGTTCCCTGTAGGAGGGATGTCCATGCCATGGCAGCAGCAAGCGCACCATCACAATAAGCTGCTGCAGCGCTGCAACCAGGAAATCATACGTTGCAATAAGGAAAAAAGACGTCTGGCTCAGATTAGCCACAATAGGGATAAAAGATGCTATGTTACATTAAATTGTGGACACACCAACAGTTTGCCAATCAATGACCATCCAAAAAGGGCAGCGTGGCCTGCTTCTAAAAGCTGCTTTCAAATCCTCAGGAGAATATGATATGACACAGGCTGCTGAATGCAAACACAAACCCAACCTGCGTGGCGCCAACAATGGGGTACACGCCACAGGTCTTGGGTAGGCAGCTGCCGTCATGCAGGCATGCACGCCGCCCATGCTAAGGCCTGTCACGCCTGCATGAGCAAGATAAAGACAGTCTCAGAGCATGCTTTGCCTCTGCACTGATCTATTTGTAGAAAACTCCACTCAGCAAAACATGGAATGACTTCACTGAGCTGTTCCAACTTTGCACCAAAATTGGAGTCTATTGACCAGGGGCAAAAACAGTCTAAAGGTTGGATAGCATACTTGCATTCTGTTGCCCACCAAGATGTGCTGCTAAGCTCGGTTCTACCAATATGAAGTAACCCAACCAAAGAAATAAAACGGCTTCACAGCTTAACACACACATACAGCACACGCAGCGTGCTGCTAAAGAGGGCTGACAGCAGTCTACCTCTGGGATCATGATAAAATCTATACCAAGAGCCAGGATAACTCACATAGACCTCCATCATCATAGCCATCACGCGTCAAGTAGTGAAGGAGGTTAATGCTTTCATAGATAGTGGCGTATCCAAGCACAAATAAGTCGCTCACGCGCAAGAGCTTAGAGCCGCGCTGCGCTTCTGGCCTTCGACTGTTGTAAAATGGTGATTCATGCACCATGGAACAAATGCCCTGCAATCAGATGATGTCAACATGTGAGCGTTTAATCTCCCTACTCTACTGCCTCACAATTTAGTCCCAGTGGACAGCCCATTCCATGTTGCAATGCCAGTAAAACCTAGGCTGGTTGTGTTGCCCCTTGATGCTAGTCTAGCTGTCCCCTTCTTGAGCTGTCCAAATTGGGGCGCAGGGGTCAGGGATTTCTTGCCTTTGCTGGCATCCCACACCCAGATAATGAAGCGTTGCTTTATTCCGCATGAAACTTGTTAGCCCACTTCCATTATACATCTATCTGTACTAATCCACATCTTGCAGTATAGGTTATTTAACTAGTAAATGGTCACAACGAGAAAATTCATTTTGAATTTCTCTCTTAGTTTGCACCACCTCCCCCATGACCACCCCTCTCTTCTGGCCTGATTATTGAAAACAACACACTCCTGTTTCTTAGCTTCCAAACCCAAACAAAAGGATCCAAAAAGCTTTTTTTGACAAGTCCTTATGCAGTGATATGGTTGCAACATGACACAGACTGCAGTGTTCATGAGGAGCCTGCAATGCTGCAGGCAACCGGTTAAAGAACTCGATTTATGGCCAGCAAGGTCTTGCAAGACAGTCAATTGACCTTGAGCCATAATGCAAGAGTGCCAGGACAGGAAAGAAAGCAGAGCGTGGTTCCTGCAGTTGGCGCACACTTAAAAAACTTCTTACCCTGTGCATGTGACCATAGTGCATCAGCACTTGTCTGTATCAGAGTTGTGCACTTTAGGGCAAACACAGTCAACGGTCATTTGACGGGAGTGCGTAATTTATGGTTTTGACTGTCAGAAATTGATTTGCAGGCGTAATTTATGGTGGTTTAAATTTTTGACGTCTGATGGTCGGCTTTTCAATAGTTACCGTGTGGAATTGTCAGAAAGTACAGACAGGCTCTTCAGGAGCAAAGTTCAACAGCATTCTGAGACAGAATTTTTGTCTCCTTTGCTCCATCCAATAGTTTCCAAAGGTCTCCTCTGAAATTTAAGATTCCCCATTCCCACTTCTTACCCATACCCCTCCTCATCCCCCTTTCCATCCTCATCCCCCTCCCCCTCCTCGTCTCCCTGCCGCTGCTCATCCTCCTCCTCCTCCTCATCCACTTCCATCTGCTCCACATCTATGTGCACTGCTGCAAACCGCCTCTGCATCAGGCTCTGCAGCATTCAGGACTGTCTCCAGCCATGCTGCAAACTCTTGGCGCTATCGTCAACTTGGCCACCTGCTTTTCCACCTCTTACGCAGAGGTGCTGTACAGGAATTTGCATGCGCCAGGGTTGAGCAGGTGGCTCTTGAGCTGCGTTGCGTTTGGCCCAGTGAGCGTCCTCTGGCAGTGCAGGCAGCTGTACTCTACAGCTGTCTTGCCATCCTGCTGTATCTCCTTCCTCCCAAACTCTGCCTTTACCCAGCTGTTCTGACCCTCCTGCCACCCCTTCTCCTCTGCCCACCAACTACCAGGCATGTGGGAGGTGCAGCTTGCAGTAGCTGGCCAGGCTGCGCTAGGCTCTACTGACCCAGGGCCAAATGAGCCCTCTTGGCCTGATTGCCGGAGGACATGTCGCATAAAAATGTTGCTTGTGAGAAGTTGGGGCGCTGATGGCGCCCCGTGAGCTTGAGCTCGCTGGTTTCTGAGCCACTGAGTTCCTGACGCAGCACCGTTACTATCAATTCCCACCGCCAGTATGGATTTCACCGTAATAAAAGGTAATGTGACGTAAATAAACGTCAGCTAAGCACCGCAATTCACGGTGCCATTTCTGATTGACACCGTACTTGCACAACTCTGTCTGCACATGAGAGCTTGTCCTTAAGCATGAAAGAACACCTTTTTTGCACCGCGGTGCTCCTCAAACCGACAGTCTAAGGCCTAGAAAAGTCAGTGATGACCATCCCTCCCGTCTATTCTTTTAATTTTCTCCACCATGATTGGCACCCCACAAGTATAAGCCTGGTCAACACTAACATAAGACATCAGCTCTATGCACTGTCAGTCAGGAGAACCATCACCAGCTAGTGCTGCTGTTGCATTAATCAATTGTGTAACCCATGTAGGGAACCTTGCCTCCTCCCAAAGCTCATGCTCTTTCTGACATACAAAACCCCAAAGCAGGGGTTTTGGGGGGTCTTGCACAAAAAGGACACTCCTTGGGGGCTTCTGGGAACAACCCCTTTTTTTCGCCCAAAGTAAGTGAAAAAGTGAATTTGGGGGGTTTGGGAAATCAAAGTGAGAAGTTTTGGAAGAAAATTTTGTGTGTGACTGCAAATTTTTTCACTTTTCCTTGAATGAGTGAAAACAAGTGAAAATGTGTGTGACCGCGGCCTAGGACGAAGTACTAGGGGTGGGTAACCATCTCGTTAAGACTCGCCAAAGCTCGCCCTCCGGGAGCCTCTTGCCAAAATTGCCAAAGCCTTGGTGACTGTCTTTCAATGGAACAGCGCTTTGACACGCTCAAAAAATTTCCAGATAAATCTCATAGTTTTAAAATCACTGTTACATAAGAACATGCCCACACATTTATTGCAATGATGCTGAGGGGGATGCAACCATGGCAGATGAGGGGTGCAAATACCTCGGCTCAAACAAGTATGCTGGGCAGGATGGAGAGATGGTAGATGCCGTTTTTAAAACAGTGAAAAGCTAGAAGGCCAAAGGAAAGTCTTAGTGGTGGCAATACATGAGTGTGGTGCTTGTCACTGGGATGCAGAGCTCGTCCTTAGCAAGCTACAGTGCAAGCTGTGCAAGCAACTGCTCAGCCCATCCTGACCCCTGATGCTTGCAAGACGCATCTTTAAGCACAGCGTGCCGGGTCATCACTTGGCAGTGAAGGAGGATCTGATTCGTAAGGAGCCGCAGCATTGGGCAGCAGCAGGCAGCAGCAGCACTAGGCAGACAGGAGGCAGCATCAGCAGTATAAGCTTCAAACACCAGGCTCAGCTGCCACAAGGTCAGCTGCGCAGTTGGGAGGAGACGCAGGCCCTTCCCTCAAGAAGGAGCTCATATGAGAGAGGAGGCTGGCACATGAACGGACCTTGTTTGCGTACATGTGCATATGTGTGCTGCATGTGCATTAAAACAAGTGAAAGGGTGTGCATGTGCATCTTCACCAAGTGGCTGTTGCCTGTGTGGGCTTTGTGCGCATAAGGAGGATGTTGTGCAGTCCATGCAGGCGTGCCAATCTGACACCCATTAAGAAGAACTTGAGTGAGCTAGCCGCTGGGCTCCTTCCCAATAGAAGTTGGCAGCTTGCCACCCATCATTGAGCATGTCAACTTCTCGCACTTGTGGGAAGAGGAGCCTCCCAGATTTGGCAGGAGTAGCAGTGCGCTTGCTGCGGCATGCACTCAACAGTCTGTGCACGTGCCAGCGCAGCTGGTCAGCTTGGGGGCTGATGTACAGCAAGATTCAATCCAAGCTCACTCTGGAGTGTACACATACAGCAGGCAGTGCAGCAAGAGCGCAGGGGCAGACCTGCAGGCAGCTGGAAAGAAGCCTGCAGCTCATGGAAGCAGCAAAAAAATGTGGAATTTTAGGCAGAACAGCGAGGTATAGTTGGGCAGCTAGCTTGGGGCATGGGCGGGCGGTGGCGCTGACCAGGTGCTCGGGTTTCTCCTGACTCGTTCCCGTTTCCAGAGGGGCTGGTCCAACTTAAGATATTTGTTTTTAATATTATCAAACTCATGAAAAGTCTCAAGGCGTTTGAGTGTGCGTGAAAATCAGTTTTCTAACGACAATGCACCGCGGAGGCCCTCTCTGTGCAGGCCAAGGCTCTGCAGAGGCTCGGCGAACCTCATTGGAATTTTGAGACACCTTATTAAACCATCCTTACAAACTAATTACCTGAACGTCAAGGGTAAGGAAGACCATTGGAAGCCCTTTATATTGTACTCAGCATAAAGGAAGGGAGGTGTTGCTAGTGTCTGAAATTTCAGGTGCACATTTGGGCATGTTTGAGAGACAGGGATGAGGCCCATGATACTGGGAACACTGTTGAATAGCCCATAAGAACTTGCCAACTTTGCACCCTGGTTTTCATTGGTGAAAGCTGCTGTATGTGGGGTTGAAATTTGGCTGGCAATGCACCAACTGTCAACATGATGGACCACTTAAGACTACCAAATCGGGCCATCTTTACATTTTTAGTGTTTGATATGGTGTTAAGCAATGTCATGAAAAGATGCAGTGGTTGGGGTGATATGTGTCAAGCGGAAAATAGGAGGGAGTGTGAAACCATGCCATGATTGTGCATGCAGAGCCATGGTGCGTGTGGGAAGAAAGACAGCTGCTGTAGGAGAAGCAGCAGCACAAAGTCAACAGGAGCACAGCGTCAGCTAATGCTTTGGCACTTGCAAAAAAGCAGCGGACAATCAAGAAATGCAAGAAAGCAGTGGCAGAGCTTGGCAGGGAAATCTCAGGTTGCAGGGAGGGAAGCAAAGTGCAGTGTACTGGGGTTTTAATGCTAAAGATTTAGGCTGTTTTAGTGCACAAAGGAGAAGGTGCAGTTATTGACCCTCAGGAACAGAACTGGGAATTATCCGCCTGTAGAAGTAGAACCTCCGACAAATGGGGGTTTGGCAACGTTCAGCAGAGGCAATTTAGAAAGAAGTATGAATAGCAGTTGGTCGTCCCCACCACTGGGTCACCCCTTTCTTGGGCAGATGTGGCCAAATAAGCCTCTCAAGCAGAGTTGTGCAAATACGGCGTCAATCAGAAATGGCACCGTAAATAACGGTGCGTAATTGACGCTGACGTCACTTTACCGTCAATTACGGTGAATTCATACTGACGGTGTGAAATCG
>LFIK01005058.1_pt1 | contig 10615 bp, 12 predicted proteins | sample 643401 | NCBI WGS metagenome assembly LFIK01 (sample SAMN03777447, study PRJNA286221) | soda lake metagenome | biome: soda lake; feature: Kulunda steppe; material: water; isolation source: sample T5-Br brine of Lake Tanatar-5 | place: Russia: Kulunda steppe | collected 2010-07
ATTGCCATCAGTTTCTTCATCGGTATTCCTCTCACAAACGAATCACATGAATTCCTTGGCCAAATTAGCCCAATGCAGATCAACAAAACCTTAAGTGCCCGATTTTACGTTATTTTTTATTGATTGCAGCCGGCATTAATCGGTTTCGCTATTGGAAAACCAGCCGGCCGCAACCAAAAAGGGTGATCAAGGCCAGTGCAGCTTCGCCCGGCAGGCATTGCATAGAGCACCAAAATTCATGTCTAGAAATGATTCCAGCTTTCGGGAGACGTCATCAAGCTCCCATCCGGTCCGATAAGCCGAACACCCTGCCCTACAGAAACCGTGCCAATTCGAGTTACAGGAATGGCAAGCCTAGCACGGACCCGGTCAACGCTAGGCTGATCGCGCGCTGTAAAGACGAGCTCGTAATCATCGCCGCCATTGACGATTTGGGATCTATTAAAGGCGCCGGTGTCGATTACGGCTTGAGCGGCCTCCGATATCGGTATCCGATCCATCTCGATTTCGATAGCGACCTGCGATTCCCGTGCGATATGGGCCAAATCGCCGAGCAAACCGTCTGAAACGTCGAGGCAAGCGCCGATTTCCGCGATGCCGGCCAATGCTTCCCCCATGTCTAGACGGGGGGTTGGATGCGTAAATCGAGCGATTAACCGTTCATGGACATTGGCTGGACACCTGTCCAGACCCGTCGTCATTGCCTGCAGCCCCAGGAATGCGTCGCCGATCGTTCCGGTAACGAAGACCGCATCTCCGGGTTGTGCGGTTGATCGGCGAAGACCGGTCGACCCGGCTGGCAAAAGGCCGAAAGCCGTTACCGTCAGAACGACGGGCCCTTTCGTCGAAACGGAATCGCCACCGGCCAACCCGATCCCGTATCGTCGTTGATCGGCCAATAGACCGGCGGCGAAATCCTCCAGCCATTGGGTTGGCTTATGAGAAGCAAGAGCCGTATTCAGCGTATAGACCCAGGGCTTGGCGCCCATGGCAGCCAAATCCGAAAGGTTTACCCGCAGAAGTTTCTGCGCGACGGCCTGCGGCGACTGATCTTTGAGCCAGTGAACGCCTTCAACCATGGTGTCGGTCGTGACAACGATGCGGGCATTCGGCGGCGGGTCTAGGATGGCCCCATCGTCGGAAAGGTCTAGGGCGCCTATCGTCTTGGCGGCCAATGGCTTGAAATATCGATCGATTCGATCGAATTCACTCAATGGGCCGGCCGTCATGTCGGTCATCTCCAGCCGAGGCCGGGCCCCCATCCCCGATGTCGGATGCGCCCTCATCGCCGGGCAAGTCTTCCGGAACGACCGCCGAACCGTCGCTCAGAACCGCCAGATCGGGGTCAGATGATTTTGTCGTGTTTTCTTCGGGGCGAATGGATTTTGCCAGCCGGTCAAGCACGGCATTGACCATCGCCGGCTCACGGCCACCGAAAAAGGCCTGAGCTACATGCACATATTCGGTGATGATGATTCCCGGGGGAACGAGCGGGTTTTCCATGAGTTCCCAAGTGCCGCTCTTGAGGATGACCTTAAGCAGCAGCTCGACACGATCCAGTGACCAAGCTTTGTTCATCGCCTCCCCGACCAGCGGGTCAAGCTCCAGCGATCGCTGCGCTGTCCCTCGGACGATATCGGCAAATAGCTGGGGGTCCGGTGAGACGTATTCTTCGCCGTCGATCTGGGCGCCGAATCGGAAATGGACGAACTCGCCAATGACGCGTTCGACGGGCGTATCGATCAGCATGATCTGATAGAGCGCCTGAACTGCCGACAAACGGGCGGCAGACCGTCGGGCTTTGGCGGAGGGTCGATGTCTAGACATGGAGATTCGCTTGTCCAAAAAGTCGCCATCGGACGTCAATCGAGTGTCGACGCCGTGTCGGTCGGGTCATAGACCGAAATGACGTCTCAACGCAATCATATCAAGGCAAGCCCGCGCGACAGCCCCACCTTTGTTCTTTTGCTCAACGGCGGCCCTAGCCCAAGCCTGTTCCCGATTCTCGCATGTCAAAATGCCGTTGGCGATCGCCAGTTTCTCGCGCACCGCCAAGTCTTGCAGGCCCCGGGCGCTTTCTCCGCAGACATAATCGTAATGAGATGTCTCGCCGCGAATGACACAACCGAGAGCGACGAAGCCGTCGTATCCGGGCAGCGATCGCCCATTTTTCGCAGCTTCATGGGCGAAAGCGATGGCCGCCGGAATCTCAAGCGCTCCGGGAACAGTCACCCGTTCGTAAGCGGCGCCGACATTGTCCAATACGGTCGAAACGCCTGCCATCATGGCATCGGCGATGTCGGTATAGAATCGGCCCTCCACGATCAGGACCTTGGGGCTGGCGGTGATCATGGCACATCCGTCTGCATGGTGAAGATGCAGTATTGGCCGGTCGGCGGGTCGGTCGTCAAGACCGAGCAAGCCGGGGTCGGCATGATTACGATGGGGGAATCGGGCGTCGTTCCACGATTTCAAGCCCATACCCATCCAGCCCGATCACATTGCGCTGGGAATTCGATAGCAGGGCCATTGATCGCACACCAAGATCGAGGAGAATTTGCGCGCCCACTCCATAGTCTCGAAGCTCGCGGCCGGTGCTGGTCGCCGTCTGACCGGCGAGGCGCGCCCGCAAACGTTCCGTCAAGCTGTCGGGACGCGGTTCTCTGATCAAGACGACGATTCCTCGCCCTTCTTGGCCGATGGCGGTCATCGCCCGGTGAAGGTCCCCGGCGCCGCTTCCCCCTTCGTCTCCCAGGACATCGTCCAGGACATTCAACTGATGCATACGAACCGGTACCGGCCCCTCGCCCCCGGCAATATCGCCCTGAACCAAGGCGATGTGTTCCGCATAGGACACGGTATTCACATAGACGACCATACGCCATGTCCCGCCAAATCGGCTCTGTAATTCGGTCTCGAGCTTTCGCTCGACCATGTGTTCATGCCGTCGGCGATAGGCAATGAGGTCTGCTATAGTGCCGATTTTAAGGCCATGGAATTGGGCGAATCGAACGAGGTCGGGCAGCCGGGCCATCGACCCATCGTCATTCATGATCTCGCAAATCACGCCTGCCGGCCCCCAGCCCCCGAGGCGGGCGAGATCCACGGCAGCTTCGGTATGTCCGGCGCGGACCAGGGTGCCGCCGTCACGGGCCATGAGGGGGAAGACATGGCCGGGCGTTGCTAAGTCGCTGCGGCCTTTGGCCGGATCGACCGCCACAGCGATGCTGTGCGCCCGGTCCGCCGCCGATATGCCGGTCGTTACCCCATCGCGCGCTTCGATCGAAACGGTAAAGGCGGTGGCATGGCGGGAGACATTGGACTGCTCCATGAGCGGCAAGCCGAGTTCTTCGATACGGTGCCGGGTCATCGCCAGGCAAATGAGGCCACGGCCGTATTTGGCCATGAAATTCACCGCATCGGCATCGGCCTTTTGTGCCGGTATGACCAAATCGCCTTCGTTCTCCCGGTCTTCGTCATCGACCAGAATGAACATCCGACCCTGGCGGGACTCTTCAATGATGTCTTCGATCGGCGAGATGAACTCACGATCGGCGGCGCTCAGCGGTGACGAAGTCATGTCTCCCCTTTCCGGTCAGGCCGATATCTCGGTCATGTGGGCATTTCTGTCAGGCGGGCCACATAGCGGGCAAGCATATCGGCCTCGAAGTTCACGTGGTTGCCAACGGCCAAGGCGCCAAACGTTGTTACCTCGAAGGTATGTGGAATGATGTTGACGCCGAACCGTGTCGCCTGAGCGTTGTCATCGACCTCGTTAACGGTCAGCGAAACGCCGTCGAGGGCCACCGATCCCTTTGGTGCTACGAATCTCCCGAACGTCGCCGGGACTTCGAAGGTAAAACGCCAGCTATCGCCATCGGCATATCGATCGGCGACGCGCGCCACCGCATCGACATGGCCATAGACCAAATGGCCGCCGAGTTCATCTCCCAATTTCAATGACCGCTCGAGATTGATGAGGGTTCCTTCCTCCCACGCGCCAAGGGTTGTCCGGGCCATGGACTCGGCCGACACATCGACCGCATACCAACCATTGCCCTTTTCGACCACCGTCAAGCAGCAGCCGCTATGGGCGATCGAGGCGCCGATCTCAATCGAGGAGACATCGTACTGCGTCGCGACATAAAAGCGCTTACCGCCTCGTTCGGCGTCGATCGCTCCGATTCGCCCGATATCTGTAATGATTCCTGTGAACATCCACCAATCCTAGTGTCGTATTTCGAACCGGTCCAGACCATCAGCCCCCAGGGTCCGGCGATCGATCGGGATCAGCCCGATGGCCTGATCGGCCCGGTCAAGCGCCAGCGCGCCAATCGCCGCCAATCCATCGCCGCCGAGAATCGACGGGGACCGATACCAGTCCACTCGATCCACCAAATGGCGTTTGATCAGCGCTGCGGCAAGCCGGCCGCCGCTTTCAACCAAAAGCCGGGTGATGCCGCGCGCGCCGAGAGCCGCGAGAATAAGATCGAGGTCGCCGTCATCCTGTTGGATCTCGGGTAGCGCCATGACCTCGACAGTACCAGTGACGCCTGCGGGCGGGCTTATAAGGGCTGCTCTGTGTGACTTCCCGCCTTCAGGGCCTGTCACGATCACCGTCGGGGCTGAATGGTCGGTTAGCAGCCGTGCGGTAGCGGGTATTCTGGCCCGGCGGTCAACGACGATTCGGATTGGCGACCGCATCGCCAGTCCCGGCAGCCGGCAGGTCAAAACGGGATCGTCAGCGATGACCGTGTCGGCGCCCACCATGATCGCATCATGGCGCGCCCGTTCGGCATGGGCATGTGCGCGCGCCTCGGGTCCGGTGATCCACTGACTGTGCCCGGATGCGGTGGCCGATCGTCCATCGGCCGATGTGGCGAGTTTCAAGGTAACCAGTGGCCGGCCTTGCTCAACCCGCGACAGGAACCCGGCCGTGACCCTGCGTGCCGCTTCGCCCAGCACGCCGACGGAAACCGAGATTCCGGCTTGCCGCAGGGTTTCAATGCCGCCGCCGGCAACGCGCGGATCGGGATCACCGCAGCCGATAACGACACGGCCAATGCCGGCCGCCACCAATGCCTGAGCGCAAGGCGGGGATTTTCCGTGATGACTGCACGGCTCCAGCGTCACATAGCAGGTCGCATTGCGCGCATCGGCCCCCGCCTGTGCCAGTGCGACGGCTTCGGCGTGAGGCCGCCCGCCAGGCTTCGTCCACCCGCGCCCGACCACCTGTGCCGGTGAATGTACCGTAGATTGTGATGGTGACGATGCCGCCCCCTTGCCCGAAGCGCCCATCAACGAACGATGCTGCACGATGAGCGCACCAACGGCCGGATTCGGGGCGGTCGTGCCAAGACCACGGGCGGCCAGGGCAATCGCGGCAGCCATGAAGCGTTCATCGACGGGTGGGAGCGGTGTCGACATCTCGGGGGCGACTCGTTTGCGCCTGACCCTTCGTAGATCAGGTCTCGTCAGGCTCCGACCGGGGCGCCGCGGACAAAGTGCCCACGAATTCGTTGAACTCTTCCGGCGCGCGAAAATCTTTATAGACGGAGGCGTAGCGGACATAGGCCACACCGTCGAGCGTCTTGAGCGCACTCATCACCATTTCGCCGATCGTCTTTGAGGGGATTTCACTTTCGCCGGAGCTTTCCAACTGGCGCACCATTGAACTGACCACCCGTTCAATCGCTGATTCGTCAACATTGCGTTTGCGCAGTGAAATTTGCAGCGATCGGACGAGTTTGTCTCGGTCGAACAATTCCTTCTTCCCGTGTGCCTTGATGACGGTCAATTCACGAAGCTGAATCCGTTCGAATGTCGTGAAACGAGCGCCGCAACCTGGGCAGTATCGGCGCCGACGAATGGCCGAATTATCGTCGGTTGGACGTGAATCTTTTACCTGGGTATCGTCGTGAGCACAAAACGGGCAGCGCATGGGTCGGTTCCTGGAACGGATTGACCGGAATCGGCGCGGTCGGAAGCGTTGCGGCATCCTGACACGGCCGATCCCGGAGCATGCATCAATTCAGCCCGATTTCCCGTACCCGATCAATAGATTGGAAACCGTTTACACAGGCTGACGACACGATCACGGACGGCCGATTCGACCGATCGGTTATCGTCGGCATTCTTGGCCACGCCGTCCAGCACTTCCAGTATCATGGAACCGACTTCGCGGAATTCCGCCGTACCGAACCCGCGTGTCGTGGCGGCCGGGCTGCCGAGCCGAATGCCGGATGTTACCATTGGCTTTTCCGGATCGAACGGGATCCCGTTCTTGTTGCAGGTAATTCCGGCGTTTTCCAACGTCGCTTCGGCAACGCGCCCGGTAACGCCCTTAGGGCGAAGATCGACCAGGACAACATGGCTGTCGGTGCCGCCGGAAACGATGTCGAGCCCCCCTTCGACCAATGTCGCGGCAAGAGTCCGGGCATTTTCGACCACATTATGGGCATAAGTCTTGAATTCCGGTTTCAAAGCCTCGCCAAAGGCCACGGCCTTGGCTGCGATGACATGCATGAGCGGGCCGCCCTGCAAGCCCGGGAAGACCGACGAATTGATCTTCTTGCCGAGTTCGGCATCGTTGGACAGCACCATGCCGCCGCGAGGGCCGCGCAACGTTTTGTGAGTCGTCGTCGTCACAACATGGGCATGCTTGATCGGGGATGGATAGGCACCGGCGGCTACAAGCCCGGCGAAATGGGCCATATCGACCAGAAAATAGGCCCCAACCTTGTCGGCGATGGCTCGGAATCGCTCGAAATCGATCTCACGCGGATAGGCGGAGCCCCCGGCAATGATCAGTTTCGGCTTTTCCTTCATGGCAAGCGCTTCGACTTCGTCATAGTCGATTCGCGCATCTTCTTTGCGGACCCCGTATTGCACCGCATTGAACCACTTTCCGGACTGGTTTGGCGGCGCCCCATGGGTCAAGTGTCCGCCAGCGGCCAAAGAGAGACCGAGGATGGTGTCTCCGGGCTTCAGCAGCGCAAAGAATACAGCTTGGTTGGCTTGAGCCCCGGAATGCGGCTGGACATTGGCGAAACTGCAGCCGAAGAGGCGGCAGGCCCGGTCGATCGCCAACTGTTCGGCGATATCGACATGTTCGCAGCCCCCGTAATACCGTCGGTTGGGATATCCTTCGGCATATTTGTTGGTCAGGACCGTACCCTGAGCTTCGAGAACGGCGCGCGAAACGATGTTCTCGCTCGCGATCAGTTCGATCTGCTCTTGCTGGCGTTTCAGCTCTTTCTGGACAGCGCCGAACAACTCTGGATCGGCGTCGGAAAGCGGCCGGCTGAAGAAGCCGCTATCATTTTGGGCTTGAACGGAAGGTGACATGGTCATGGGGCATCCCCAATCTTTATTGTTCCAATGAATATCCTGATCGGCCGTCCCATCGACGGACAAACGCCGCAACGGCACACCGAATGGATCAGAGTTTGTCGAGTCTGCGCTGGTGGCGCCCGCCCTCGAACGGCGTTTCTAGAAACGCTTCGAGGCATTCCCCAGCGACGGCCGGGCCGAGCACCCGTGCGCCCAAGGCAATGACATTGGCATCGTTGTGCCGGCGCGCCAGGCGCGCCGTCGTCACATCGTGGCATAGCGCCGCACGGCAGCCCGAAACACGATTGGCAGCGATGGAAATACCGATCCCCGTGCCGCAAACGACCACTCCGATCGTTGCCTGGTTAGACGCGACCGCTTCGGCCACGGCGCGGCCGTAGTCGGGGTAGTCGACACTGTCTGTTGCGTTGTCGGTTCCCAGATCAAGGACGGTGTGACCCTGCTCCCGCAAAGTCGACAGCAGGACGGATTTGAGGTCAAATCCGGCGTGATCGGAGGCAATTGCAACGGTTTGTTGCGTCGGCATTAGGCTGAAGCTCTTTCCAACTTTGATGTTTGGCGGACGATCCGCCCAATCGTGATCATGAAACTACGCGCTTGCCCCACATATGACAAGTCCGCCACCCGCTTTACCCGTCCGTATGCCGATCAATCCACCCTTTGCCGCGGCCGGTTTTCCGGTCTGCGTTCGGGTGGCGCCGGTCCCTGTGGTCTTCCGGTCAGAGGCCGTCCCAGGCCGATCGCCGGACTGAATGCCGCCGCTTCAATACGAATTCGAGACGGGCCGCTGCCGCCGCCTCGAGCTGAGCCTGAGAGCAACTCGCCGGGCATTGGACGACGACTTCGGTTAACGAGTCGGGGTCGACAGCTGCAACCCTCACGACTTGGCCAATTCGGATGAATTCGAACAGTATTTCTCGCGGCACGGCGGTGGGCCTTTTCGGGCAAATAAGTCCTGATCCATCGGAAGGCCGACGACGATTCACGCCCCTTCCCATTGCATAGTGCAAGATGACCAACGACCATTTCTCTTTACCCGCCATGACGTTAAAAGATTGTTGCCACATGGTCGGTCGCGACACGCCCGAATTCGCGACATTTTCTACTTGGTTTGCGTCCGGACAACGCAGAGGCCGGGCTCGACTCAACCGCCATTCGTTCCGCTATCGCCCGAGGTCACACCCATGATCGGAATCATTACGCTCCTTCTCGGTTTTCAGTTCGCCGGAGAAGTTGTGGTCGTCGCCTTTGATCTCCCGCTGCCCGGCCCGGTGATGGGCATGGCGCTGTTATTTGTGGGCCTTTGCATCTGGGGCACGGCCGGAAGACGTTTGCCCGACTCGCTCGACCAAACGGTCGGTGTTCTTCTCGGGAATTTGTCGCTGCTTTTCGTTCCGGCCGGTGTCGGCGTCGTCCTTCATTTGACACTCGTTCGGGACGAGTGGCTGCCCATCGTCGCAGCGCTATTGGGATCGACAATCTTGACGATCGGGCTTAGCGCTCTTGCGATGTCCTGGCTGCTGCGCCTCGCCGGCGACCGGACGGGCGAAGATCCAACGAGCATTGAGCAGGGAAATCGGGACTCGGGGAATGGCGCATGACACCGGATCAACCCGACGACCTGTTCGCCTTGTGGATCTACCTTTCGGCCTCGCCGCTCTTGGGTCTGACAATAACCCTCGCAGCCTATTTGATTGGCCAGCGCATATATCTTAGCTGCGCCATGAACCCGCTTGCCAATCCGGTGCTGATCGCGGTTGCCGTGCTCGTCGGCCTATTGATGATCTCCGGCGTCGCCTATGAGGACTATTTCGAGGGCGCCCAGTTCATCCACTTTCTGTTGGGTCCGGCAACAGTAGCTCTCGCGATCCCGCTTTACCGCAATCTTGCGCTGATCCGACGGTCGGCTCTTCCATTGGCCGTTGCCATTATTGGGGGGTCATTGACGGCGTCGCTGTCGGCAGTGGCGATCGGCTGGTTGTTTGGCGCGACTGAACAAACCATGCTGTCGCTTGCGCCGAAATCGGTAACCACGCCGATTGCCATGGGCATATCGGACAGTATCGGCGGTTTGCCGTCCCTGACAGCGGTCATCGTCATTCTGACGGGCATATCCGGCGCCATGCTCGCAACTGGAATTTTGAATCTGCTACGGATCCGAGATTGGCGAGCCCGAGGTGTTGCAATCGGGCTCGCCGCACACGGTATCGGCACCGCACGGGCCATCGGTGTGAACGATGTCGCCGGTGCCTTTGCCAGCCTCGCAATGGGCCTCAATGGATTGGCCACCGCAATCATGCTGCCGCTGGTCTTCAGGCTGCTGATGTGACGCCCGGATAGCCCAGACGTCCCGACCAGAAACGCTCGAGTTTGAGCAGTGACTGATTCAACTCGTTCAGTGCGTCGTTATCCAGGTCGACATTCGACAATTCAGCGCTTTGGCGTTCGAACATCTCGCTGATTTTTTCGCGCAACAGAAGGCCTTTTTCGGACAGCCGGACCCGCAGAGAGCGTCTGTCATGTATCGACCGTTCCTGGACGAGATAGCCGTTCTCGACCATCTTTTTGACGTTGTACGATACATTTGACCCGAGGTAATAGCCGCGCGCCGTCAGTTCGCCGACAGTCAGTTCATCCTGTCCGATATTGTAAAGGATCAGGCTTTGCACGTTATTGATGTCATGGATACTGCCACGGTCCAGCTCAGCCTTGATTAGCTCAAGGAAGTGACGGTGCAGCCGTTCGATCAGCAAGATGCTCTGATAGTACGGATGTTTCACCAAAATTCTCCTAAGATCCGGCAGACCACTGCTCGTTTTCGTATGGCACTCGGCCATGTGTTTATCAATGATACCTTGCCGACCGTTCCGAAATCGTGAACGCTCAACGGCATCGACGCATCTTATTCCGATCCGGCAGGCAGGCCTGTGAGATGCGGCTGCGGGATACCGAGGTATCTCGCAGATGCGTCGAATTAAACCATTATTCCGCCAACCGCCAGTACCGCTTTCTGACCGCCGATGACCGACGCTGCGTCACACTTTCATCGTCGAGCCATTCTCCACAATGCAATTAACGTGATTGCCCGTCAATCATTCGAAAGATACCAGAAAAATCTCTTTCCGCGTTACCGTCGTTACAAAATAGGGTGTAGAGCATCGCAGCCTGCGCCCCCAGCGAGGTAACGGCACCAGTTTTCCCGGCCGCTTCCTGCGCCAACCGCAAATCCTTAAGCATCATAGCCGCAGAAAAACCCGGTTGA
>LFIK01005059.1_pt1 | contig 10611 bp, 8 predicted proteins | sample 643401 | NCBI WGS metagenome assembly LFIK01 (sample SAMN03777447, study PRJNA286221) | soda lake metagenome | biome: soda lake; feature: Kulunda steppe; material: water; isolation source: sample T5-Br brine of Lake Tanatar-5 | place: Russia: Kulunda steppe | collected 2010-07
CCAGCGCACAGTCTCCCTGCACATGGCTGTGCTGTGGGACTATCCCTGCTGCTTGCGGGTGTTGTCTGGCAGCAACCCCGATCACCTTGGGTAGATTGGCAGGCGGCGTACTGCCCAACAGGCCTGCGTTATCGGAGGTCTATCCCAGGATGCGCAGAGCCATTTTGTTGTGCAGAGCCACCTTGAAGTGCAGAGCCACCTTGCTGTGCTGATGTTGTTGGAGCCATAGCAAGCGAGCTAGGGAGCCGCCCCAAGCATGCAAGCACACTCGCAGCAGGGGGGACCTGTGCCTCATGCGCACACCGCCACAAACACTTGCAGCAGGGGGGGGCAGTGCCTCGTGCGCGCGCCGCCACACACGCTTGCAGCAGGGGGTGCAGTGCCTCGTGCACACGCCGCCACGCTCGCTCCCAGTAGGGAGGACAGTGCCTCGTGCGCACACCGCCACAAACACTCGCAGCAGGGGGGGGCAGTGCCTCATGCGCACACCGCCACAAACACTCGCAGCAGGGGGGGGCAGTGCCTCGTGCGCACGCTGCCACGCACGCTCCCAGTAGGGAGGACAGTGCCTCGTGCGCACGCCACCACGCACGCTCGCAGCAGGGGGCCCAGTGCCTCATGCGCGCCCCGCCACGCATGCCTTCAGGTCGTGGCGTTTCACTGCAAGGAGTGCGCCAGGTTCTCAGAGCGGCGCGAGCCGCACTGCCGCGACCACACGGTGACGCGCGTGACCACGACGAAGCGGTGGTGGCAGTGCCTGCACTGCAACGCCCACTTTTCCACGCTGGGTGTCATCTTCCCCAGCAGGCGGTGCCCAAGGCGAGTTTCTTTTTGGTGCTTGCCCATTCAAGGGGTGTGCTTGCATGCACGCTTGCATGTGTGCTTGCCCCTCGCAAGGGGTGCGTCAATCCTTGGCGCGCGCGCTGCATTCCTTTTGTATGAGCCTCGTGAATGGCCTTGCGCTAGCTGGCTTTTTCACTTTGCCAGGTTTCCCTGCCACACCCGTGCGGGGACCTGGGGGCTGGTTCATAGAAACCGCTGCTCACTCATACCACAGGGGTCATAGGCTAGGGTGATGTGTGGCTTGGCACGTGCTGAGAGGGTGGGGATGCGCTTTCATCTACTCAGTTTCCAGATCTTGCAGGGTAGGTCCACCCACGCGCATGCATTGAATTTGTACTCGTAACGGTATGCTTGAACAGCCACGCACCCAGACCCACATGTGCGTGACCCACACACCCATGCAGACCCTTATGTGCAAGCACACGCGACTCCATGTGCACATGGCAGAAGCATGCACATGCTGAATTTGTGCCGCCTGCAGCTCTCATGCCGTGCAAGGGCGCTCATTTGTTATCCCCTGCTTTGCCTGCGCATTTTGCCCGAGCAGGTGTAACAACCCGGGCATGGCGTTTAAGGTATCCAGCATGGCCATGTCAAGTGGCAGCAAGGCACACAAGCCTGACCCAAATGGTGCCCTGGCTCATAGAGACAACTTCTTCCCACGCGGGGTGGAGCAGGTGCGTCCTTGTTTGGGGAGCTGACAGGATCCGCATTAAAAAAGAACAAGGAGGGTTGCTGGAAACGGTATGAACAGTATACTTCATACGCAGTAGGTGCGCCAATTTGCCAAAATTCCGGGGGTTTTATACAGTTTTTGAGTAATCCGAGTGTCAGCACCAGGCTTTGCCTTGTAACGATCAAGCCAGGCCCCTGGTGATATGGTTTTGACCCCCACGCTCTTGCGTATCTTCTTGCCTAAGCATACATGTAACAGAAAGCACGCTCCATAGAATGCAAAACCCAGGAGCCCCAATGCACCCATCTATGAAACATGTTTTTAAGTATCATTTTGTGACAAATCACGCCAATTCGTGCCTTTTTCACTATCAAGAAGCAAACTAGCTGATGATGATTTCTTGTGCGTTTGGACCGTTTGGATTCAGTCCAAGCAGACCCTCTCGGTTTGCTTTGTCTTTTTTGCAAAGGCAATTCTTGTGGCTGCCTGTCTGAAGGATAGTGCTTGCATTTCTGGAGGGATGCTGTTCTGGTCCCCAAGCTTTAAAAAAACAAGTTTTGCTAAAAATTGTGTAAGACTGTAAGCTCAGTGCAAACTTGGCAGAGGGGGCTATCTGAGAAAAAGACTCAGGAAGGGAGTTTGAGATTCCCTTCTGTGTTGCATCTGTATCCGCGCCATATCATCAGACTTGTGAGCAGAGATGGGGGGTGAACAAACGGGCCGGGTGTGGAGTCTTCAATGTAGGCAAAGATCGACATAAGCTGCACCAACCATGAGTTACCATGACCCAAGGGCCATCTTCGCCTGAAAATTGCCTTGAGCCTCCCCAATGTAGAAGAGAGTCGCAAATGTACATAACCTGGTTTGGAGGAAACGAGTCTTGATTCTTCTTGACGCCTGCTATGCAGTTTTTATGCAGGCGATGGCTGATATCCTGTATCTCACTAGGTCTTTTATCCCTAACTTTTACCACTCGAGAGGATTTGGTCAGGGGTATCAATGAAAAGCCGGGCGAGGTGCCTGCGCCCTCACTAGCCCTGAGAAGACATCCAGCCGTGCATTACGGGCCTCTTTTAGGCCACTTCCCCCGAAGTCCTTAGCAAGAAAAAATAAAAGCAGGCAGCCCCAATGGCAAAAGAAAAGTCCAAGCTGCAAGCAGCTGTGGACGGGCAGCAACTGCTTGCCCAGAAAGGATTTAGGCATGACCCAAGCTCACGCGCAGTCATGGCAGCCGAAGTGCCAAAGGCAAGCGGGCAGCTAGGGACAGTGGTATCAATGCACGGGACAGCATGAGTAGCAGTAGCAGTAAAAGCTATGATAATGTCGATTTGTTAGGATTCCATTGGCAGAGGCAAACTCACGTGTGCACGATAGAGCAGACTTGCATGGGCCTTCAGTCCAGGTTCAAGTTTGCAACTGTTCTGGCGTAAAGCTATCATCCCACATCAAGAAGGGGAAAGACCACAACCTTGAGGGTCGCCCGTTAAATGACATGCATACAATTTATATTTGACAATCAACTTACACGTTTGCTTGCAACTTTTTACCAATCATTTCCAACATAATTGCCCCTCTCTTGTGCTAGTTGTCGAGAAAACACAATTACGCAGGAAAACGCCCAGGTACAATGTTTCGCTTATCTTTCATGCACCGTTCCCTGTACCCCCCTGTGTTTCAGGGCTTTTCGTTGAAATAAGCGTTGGTGGAGCTGCCAGGTGACCTCCAAGACCTGTAAGTTGAGCCCTTTCCATGCACAAACTACTCAGGTTCCTTTCTGTTGACCACCTCCATGCCTTGCACTATCAAACTTACTATATTTTTTGTTTGGAGCTTCTTTTTGATGCATTCTTCCTTATTCCTCAGAAATCAAACTCTATCTCATACAAGTCTTCCTTTCTTTCTTCTCCGTTCGCTTTTCTCCGTTTTCTCAATGTTAAACTAATAGGAGCTCATGAGGTTTGGTGCCTTTTCATTGAGTGTCAGGTGAAATCATCATTATTGAAACATCATCCCGGAGGCACAAGCCTCAAGTGTAGGCTTTTGGCTTGTCTGGAGTGCAAAGCCTGTGCACTTAGGGACATCAAATTGTGGTACAGCCACAGCTCTGAGCTTATTAGGGTGCTATGGTACTACATGCTGCTGCTGCCACCCGTCCATGCACCTCAGCTGCTGTAAGCCTTTTGCTGACCCAGATCATCAGTGGATTTCTGTTACATGGGAAAACTAGGAGATTTTCTTGGCCAGGGATTTGCTGAATCCAGGGATGTTAGGGGGATTCATACAGAGAAACCAGCCTGAGGATAAAACCTGGAAAATAATCCTCACCAACTAGGTTTACTAAAGTTATTGCCTGTCTGGGCGTTAGGCCTATTGGCTTGTGGCTGGTCATTGCCAACCAAAAGGGAGTCCATGATGTCTGAAGTAAATAACAGAGTTTGCTGTGCCGCTGAGAAGGAAATCAAAGACGGTCTGAAAAGGCAAGGCGTGCAAAAGGTAAGGGGTCTACTAGGGGGGTTACAAAAGGCCTTCAATCAAGAACTGCGACTGCTAGCCTGCTCACACAAGGCAATAAGTGCATGAAGGAGAAATATAACTTATTGTTGTTCTGGCTCAAAAAAGCATGGAACCCCATTGGGGGGAACTGAGATGAATTGGTCCTGCGGAGAGAAACCACATGGGGATGGATGCGGTGGGAAAAGACACGCTATTCATCTTGTACAGCAGTAGCATTGCAAAGGTCACAAGTAGGGGAGGTATTGCGAAGCCAGGGTCCTGCATGTCATGTCCACGTGGGGTCCGATAACTTAGGATCCTGACAACCAGCTTGACCACGATGTATGAGTAACTTGGTGTTCTAACTTGATGACGACTTCGTTGATGTTCGCGTCCTATGGTGTACTTGAACCACAAGTTCGTTTGTTCCGTTTGTACGTCCCTTGTACGAAAGGCCCCAAACGCTTGTGGCGTGACACCGCACATTTAATACACGCGTTCCGAGGAGCGGGTGGATTTCTGGAAGCGTCAGGGACGGGTGTGAACAGGCAGAGGAGCCATGGCTGATCACGGGCACTTCCATGGAAATAGACCGGTGAGTAGCACGTTGCACTTGAACAAAAGTGCAATTCGAGGTTGTGAGTTTACAGAAGAAGTGTCAAAACGAAAAAATCGTACGATGTGAATGAGCCGTATTCTTGCTCGGCTCATGCCCATGGCCGCATCAGCTTTGATGAGCTTCTCATGCAAATGATGATGCCTTGTGTGCCTTTGTATAGATGATGAAGTACTTAGCATTGCTCAAATTCATGCAAGCAAGCGTCCTGTATGTACAGTGCTCCATCTCAGGCAAGCATGCACACAAACACACACACACACACACGCACACACACACACACACGCACACACACACGCACACACACACACACCTCGCACTTACACGCACTTTCACGCACGCACGCATGTACGCAAGCATACGCACACACGCACACAGAGTGCACTCATATGCGCATGCACGCAATTATGTGTGTGCACGCACGTACACACACGCACACACAATGCACACAAAAACATCCATATGCACAGGAGTACACGAGCATGCGTTGCTCACTTTGAATGTCGATGTCCATTTTTCCTCATGCGCAGGGAGCTGATGATGACACGCTTGACATCAGAATTGCTTCTGTTTTTGTCGTCCTCGTTTCGGGAATGATAGGTGGCATTCCTCCCCTTTACCTTAAGGTGACCGGAAAGGATGCTTGGGTGCAGGGTACAGTCCTCTAGGCTGGCTGATGTCTAGTGGCCTATCACGATGATTTTTGTGAATCTCCTGCTATTTGTGTCCAATGTAAGCTGCAATCAACTTGAATTTGCTGTGATTTGTCTCTTTCTCCACTCAAGCTATCCATGCGTGACAGCCATGCTGCTTGCCATAGTGTGACTTATGCGCACACTGGACAAATGGAAAAGTGAGAGGTGCTGCAGGTTTGCAGGTTTGCAGATTTGCATTTGCTCAAGAGGAGCGGGCTGCATATCCTCTGCTTTGCCAGGTGCCTTCATCTGGGAGCAAAGGGTATCAAAAGCACCTGCTATTTGACTTGCTGTGCAGATTTTCAAGGACTTGTCCAATCCAATTGCGCGCATGCTAAGAGCTGCAGCAGCGGGGATAGTCCTATCATTGGGCTTCGTACATGTTTTGCCTCATGGGGTTGAGGAGTATGGAATCTTGGCTGTCCATGCACAACTTGACCCCTACTATAATCCAGCAGGTGGGTGAGTTGCGCTCACTGCAAGTTGCACTGCCTACCTAAAACTCGCACACGCCTGCCCATCCATTTTTGCAATGAATGAAACATGGCCAAGATGAGCATGCTCAAGGCACCTTGCTTTCCGGCGGTCTTAATTCTCTTGCTTCACACCCCTACGCTGTGCTACGGGCAAATTTTGAGCAGTGTAACTTAAACACGGCGTCAGATTTGGATAAGTGGGCCAGGCTGCTGTGTAGGTGTAAAACAGCCTTTCCCATTCTTAAAACAAGGTCACCATTTCTGATGGGCGATGCCCACAAATCAATTAAGCACCAATTTTTACATTTGTCTCGGTCGTTTCCAGTTGAAGTTACCTCTATTGACTGTGTTACAGGATGTATCGTCTCTTATCTGCCTTGATCCAGCCTTGAGAATGGTTGACGTCCATTTGACACTTTCTTAACAGCCCATTCGAAATTTCTTACCCTTCTTGAATTTTTTGCAGGTGCGGCTACCATCTTTGGCATATTCTTGATGATGGTCATTGAAGGTAAAACTTTGTACTGCTCTTGCTCATGGGACTGGTTGCCACCGTTACTGAAAATCACTGTGGGCAGCAATTAGACATATGGACCAGGTCCATGATTCAAGCTGTGCCTATGCAGAACATCATGTCCCCTACCATATGCACCCGCAGGAATTGCTCATGGCCAGCACAGCCATTCTTCTGGCAAGTCAACTGAGAATGGACCGCTGCCTGATGGTGGGGCAGAGAACGACTCGGATGGAGAGCTGAAAAAGAAGGAGGCGAGCTTAGCAATGCCTGTTGCTGACATTGAGCAGCAGGACAAAACCTTGGACCAGCACCCGCACGCACACAACAGCCACGGACCAGGGACCATTTGCTTGCACTCCCATGGCACAGTGGGAGGAATTGGGGACTATGGGACGCAGAGGCAAAAGGTGAGGCTCGCGCTGTGGCCTTGTTGTGCTCTCCCAGGTTGCTCCAGCGCAGTCCTTCATGTGCAGTTCTGCAGCGCACCTCCAATGGGCTGGAGCTGCAGGTATCTTGGCAATCGCCAAGGTGTGTCTATGCTTGGTTGAGAGAACCCTTTTCTTTCTAATTGTGCACATGCTCTTGATCCCACATAGAACCCTTGCCATCGAGCTTACTTGCATGATGTACAGTTCAAAAGTGGACCTTACATGTGCTGATTGCATTTCCTGGCCTGTGTTGGCGTACTCAAACCCAATAACTCTGACTTCCTGCAATTTTCAGACGTTGGCCCACATGTTTGAGCTGGGCTGCATTGTCCACTCGGTGATCATTGGTATCATGCTTGGCGTCATTGACAGGGATTTCCCGCAAGCAAGGTGTGCAAGAAAAATGGGCTTGTCTGCACAGCACCTTTGAGCTTAATGCATTATTTTATGTGCCTCATCAAATCATCTTAGTTCATCACGAGGACAGCCAGCTTCACCTCCAAACACAGTTGCCATGGATATGTCTTGATCTCGTCCGTGCAGGAATATTCTTATCGCCTTATGTTTCCATCAGTGGCTTGAAGGCATTGGCTTGGGTGCGCTAATTTCCATCGCCGATTTTGGTCTTCTCAAAGGTGAGGGTGCAAAAAGGGGAGGATTGCTGTGGAGATATTGAGCTATGGTACATGGCGGTAGCAGCGGCAGCAGTAGCGGCGGCAGTAAAAGTGTATTTCAACACCTTGAAATCACATAAGCCAGTATGCTGCTTGGGCAGATGCTTGATTCCTTGAGCACCTGTGCCTGTGCCTCTGCAGGTTGGATCTTGGTCATTCTGTACAGCGTAACAGCGCCTGTGGGAATTGCCATTGGTATTGGCATTGCAGAAGGCTACGACCCAGATAGTACTCGCGCGAATGCAGTCCAGGTGAGGGGGGAAAGCACAGGGCTCCCGGAGGTGGCGTGCTTAATGAAGGATGTTGGGGTTAGCCTGCAGCTATTGAATTTATCTTTGCCCTAGGAATGTTACCCTCTTGAATTCTACAGCTGAATAGCTCCCTGCTCCGTTGATGTGACACCCTCCATTTCTGCAGGGAACTCTGAACTGTGTGAGCGCTGGTATTTTGATCTACATGGGACTCTGCCAGATGGTGGCCGTTGACTTTGCCCCTGAGAGTATGGCAATGTTGAAGTCGCGCTGGGCCGTTGCTGGGTGCTACATCGCCTTTTTTGTGGCCTGCGGTTGCATGTCCTTCTTGGTGAGTGCCCTAAGATGAGGCTCTGGGCTAGAAGTGATCGATGCCTCAAGACTGGTCTGCTGTTTTTAAGCTCCAGCGGAAAATAGTTGTAGGACATCTCTCTGCCTCAGGAGTAATACCAATGCCCACTCAGTGTTCAGGGGCCTATATTTATATAGTGTGAGTAATCTCAGGAGTTGCGGAGAAGTTGTTGTATCACGCTTGACATCTCATAAGGAACTAATTAGGTGCCAATTTTCGACTCAAGTACTCTAACCACCAAAGTCTCAACCCCCCACTTGCTGATGTTTTGCTAGTGTTATATGTAAGGATGTGAAAATAGGGTGTCTCAAAATTCCATAGAAGCTCGTTGAGCCTCTGCAGGGCCTTGGCCTGGGCCTCGGTGGTGCATTATCCATCAAAATTTTCATGTGAGTTTACGAACATTAAAAACAAGTATTTTAAGTTGGACTGGCCCTCCTGGAAGCCGAAATCAGTCAGGAGAAACACGGGCTGCTGGTCAGCACCCGGGCCCGCCCAACCCTAAACTTTCCACGAAACATCTCTGTTCGGTCTGAAATTCCACATTTTGTTTACACTGCTTCCTTTGTGAGTCGAGGCATCTGTCTACCACATCTTCCATGGTTGCATCCTCCTCAACGTCATCGCAATGAATGTATGGGCATATTCTTATTTAACAATGACTAAATAGAATTTTCAGATTAGTCTGAATTTTTGGGCATGTCAAAGCGCTGTTCCAGTGAAGTAGGGTCACCGAATCTTTGGCACTTATGGCACAGAGGCTCCTGGAGGCTTGCCGAGGCTCGCCCTTGGCGAGTTGGCTACCCACCCTCTGTCAAATGTACAGGAGTATTGTGCACTACATGAGTTAAGGCAGATGCTAACATTCCAGTGCAACCTGTACCTGTGCAGGCAATTTGGGCCTGAACTTCTTTTTTGGACAGAGTGCGTGGGCAAGACTTCTGTGGAGCAGGAGCATCTTGCTGGCCAGTAGCCAAATACCACCTTGAAATCAAGGAGACTTGGTAACAGTGAGAACAGGCTGGGAAACACTGGTCCTCTATGAGATTGTTGATCCCATGATTTGCATATATATATAGTCCAATGTATGCTTTTGGTATTTGCATTTTGCACCGCCAATTAATAATAAGGACATTCAGGCATCATGTATTGTGTTCCTGTGGGTTGCTTTGATCCTTGAATTATGAGCTGGTCTTCTTGCATTGATTTGCAGAAACATTGAAGTGAGTCCTTGAAAGCAAATTGATGTCATGGGGCCCACGATGAGCCTGGTGCTTGCGCTTCACCAAAGTCCTCAAATTGGTACATGCTTCAGGCCGAGGGTCAGCCCTGCAAGCAGATTTTCCTTCAGTTCGTCAGGCCCCTGCTTAGTGCAGCTGATACAGCTGACAAGCGGCTGAAATGAAATCAGCCGCGGTCCTGTGGATGCGTTGCTTGACCACGTGTAGCACTTGCGAGTGAACTAAACAATGAGTGGCAGACTGCCCGCAGATTGCCTTTTTAAGGTTAGATTGTTGGTAAACCCCATATGCGCTACCTCCCCAACAAACGCGACGCGCTACAAGCACACATGCATAAGGTCCACAAATTAGGCAACGCACAAACTGATACCAGCTACTACACCTACTACCAGAATTTAATAAGAATAGGAGTGCCCACAGCAAAATCAGTAATGCTTTCTGGTCTATACCTGGCATCTCTTACAAGGAAAAAGAGACAGTGGTTAGGTTAGGTTACAAAGCTCTACCTGCCAAACTAGGGCAGCTTAGCTGAAGCCAATCAGGCCTGCGACCAAAACCAAAAATGGCAAGCTAGGTTGTGTCCTAAAATCTAGGCACAGCATTCCAGGCACTCATGTACGTACAAGGCCAGGCCTTTGGTGTCTGCTTGGCTAATAAAGTCTCTTAGCCTGTTTGAGTTTCTAGAGGGGGAGCGGAACAGTTGATGGTGCTTAATGCGCAATTCTGCCAAGTCAGCACTCGGGCAATCTAAGAGGACATGCTCTTCATCTTGCACACAGTGCCAGTTGCATTTAGTGCAGATTCTAAGCTCATAAGGTACTCTGTGTTGTTGTTGCCGGAGACGCTCGATGCAGCTAAGTCCAAGAGGCACTGGCCAGCCGTATTCAATCTTGTGTGCTGAGTCTGGTTCAAACGAGGAGTGGACAGTTGAGGGAAGCGTTCTAAGAGCTGTTTGAATTTTGAATTGAGACAGTGGTTAAATACCGCCGGTAGACTGGCGGTCTGGCAGAAAGCAGTCAGTGAGGATCAGGAGGGGTGCGGGCCCCGGGCAGACTATCATATCACATGATGTGTCGGACAAGCCAGCAGACCTCTCCTGATTAGTTTGAAGGTGAGGAGAATGCTCAAGAAAACATCTGGTCTGAACAAGCTTATGAGCACAGTGCACAGAATGAGCATGGAGTTTGAGAGCAAGTTTCTTGACTCTTTGCGAATCAAGGCCGAGAAAAGAAAAGAAAAAAGAAAAGACTACGCTAACAAGGTATCCCCTGTTTGCGTGAATTAAGGAAGAAGTTTACATCTGGTGCAAGCACCAGGTAGACTTCCACCATCAAACGAGGAAGAAGGTC
>LFIK01005060.1_pt1 | contig 10610 bp, 9 predicted proteins | sample 643401 | NCBI WGS metagenome assembly LFIK01 (sample SAMN03777447, study PRJNA286221) | soda lake metagenome | biome: soda lake; feature: Kulunda steppe; material: water; isolation source: sample T5-Br brine of Lake Tanatar-5 | place: Russia: Kulunda steppe | collected 2010-07
CAGTGATTGAGTGGCTAGAAGCTCATGGGCATGGAAATAAGAAGGTAAATTACAAGCTCAGGGATTGGCTCTTTGCCCGCCAAAGGTACTGGGGAGAGCCATTCCCAGTTGTGTTTGAAGATGGAAGTGGTAATCCATTGCCGATTTCTGAAGATGAGCTCCCACTCACATTACCTGAGATGGAAAGCTTTCAACCAACTGGAAATGGCGATCCTCCTTTGGCGAAAGCAACGGGATGGGTAAATACCACAGCACCTGGCTCAAATCAACCTGCCATTCGAGAAACAAACACTATGCCCCAATGGGCAGGATCTTGCTGGTACTACCTGAGATATATCGACCCAACAAATGATGACATGCTGATATCTCCAGAACTTGAGAAGTATTGGATGCCTGTTGATCTGTATGTTGGAGGCGCTGAGCACAGTGTGTTGCACCTGCTGTATGCCAGATTTTGGCACAAATTTCTATATGACCTAGGTGTTGTGACAACCAAAGAGCCATTTCAGAGGCTGGTGAATCAAGGTATGATATTGGGAGAGACGGAGTATACAACATATGTCGATGGGGATGGTAAATACGTGTCCTCACTTGAGGCAGAAGGGAAGGATGGATATAAAAGCGTGAGGATTTCTGACAGTGGGGTGAAGAAGAAGGGCTCGCACTTTGTATTGGCCGCTGATGAGACTGTCCGCGTCTCTGCGAGGGCCCACAAGATGTCTAAGTCAAGGGGAAACGTCATCAATCCCGATGACATTGTAAAGCAGTACGGTGCAGATAGCCTTAGACTCTATGAGATGTTTATGGGGCCCTTACAAGAAACCAAAGTGTGGAGCACACGCTCTGTGGATGGAGTGCACCGTTTCTTGGCAAGATTCTGGCGCTTGTTTGAAGCAGTTGACCATGATGCAAAACCAAGTGACGACCAAATGCGCACGTTGCATAAGACTATCGATAAAGTAACAAAGGACACAGAGGAGCTGAGATTCAATACAGCCATTTCTGCCATGATGGAGTTTGTCAATGAAGCAACCAAATGGAACACTAAACCTGCAGCTGCCACAGCCCCGTTGGCCCTCCTTTTGTCTCCATACGCACCTCACATATCGGAGGAAATATGGAGCAAGCTTGGGCATAAAGAGTCCCTAGCCTACCACCCATGGCCGGAGGCGGAAGAGAAGTACCTTGTTGACAGCACCATTCAGCTGCCCGTGCAAGTAATGGGGAAAATGAAGGGACTGGTTGTAGTTGCTCCAAATGCATCGGAATCAGAGGTTTTGGAAGCCGCACTGTCTGTCGACAAGGTGGCATCGATGGTGGATGGAAAGAGCATGCGAAAGGTGATCTACAAACCAGGCAAGATTCTGAACCTGATCATTGGCTAGATAAAATCCCATGCTTCCTGGGTCTATCTATGAAAATAAAGTTTGAAATGGCAGTTTGAGAGAGTTTTATGACATTAGTCAATCTAAATTCCTCCTATGTACAGCCAGTACAGCCTTAACATCCAAAACGACCTCTCACCTAGCGCCAAAGCACATTTTTGATTCCTGCTCAGTATTGCTGTCCAAAGTCCATTCCTGGTGCTGCTTGTGTTGCATACTCTGGCATGGGGACGCCAGGGACAGGTGCAGCAGCCGCCTCAAAACCGCCCATGGCAGGTGCCTCACCCCATTGACCAGCAACTGGCACACGTGCTGCTGCCGGATCGAATGGCATCTGTGGCTGTTCCATCCATCCTTCTGCAGCAACGGGAGCAATCATTGGCTCTGTGGGAGCAAAGTCTGTTGCAGCTGCCTCTGCTTCTTCTTGCTCCTTAGCCTCTTCAGGTTCTCTGTAGAAGAACATATCCACCATCACATCCCATGGGTTTGCAGGGGAGACAGTGCCTCGCATCTGCAGCACCATGCGGGTGAGCAGATAGTAAAGCACTCCAATGGAATGCTTCCCCTTGTTATTTGCTGGGATAGCAATGTCAACAAGGCTCAGAGGGGAGTCTGTGTCGCAGAAAGCGATGGTTGGAATGTTGACGTAGGAGGACTCCTTGATAGGCTGCAGTGGTGCAATGGAGGGGACACGGTCAGTGTGTTGTCCTACGTAAGCTTTCCGAGCAGCCCGTGCATTGGCGATTGCGTCGTGACGAATTCGCTTACCTGATGGTCTGTGCGGGGATCGGTCAGGATGAGCAGCCTAGGTTCCTCGAACTTGTTTTGTGTCTGGTTGGTGAAGGTTCCTGGGGTATGACGGCCCGCAATGGTACGCGCTCCCGTGTACTGGGCAAACTTGAGCACTGCACGTTGTCCATACGGCCTTGCCGACTGCACGATGATGTCGTTCGGGTTCTCGATGGCGACGATCACTCGTGCAGCCATCATGAGTTTATCCCATGTTCGGCTGAGGTTGATGATGAAGATGCCTGCGTTCGCATCCCGCCATCGTCCCAGTCGGCGAGCGGAGGCGTTCACAGACACGCATTCCGACGTCGATCAAACCGCACATTCGTGGACCGGTCAGCATCGGTTGTCCTTGCTTGAATCACTGCATCATGCGTCGTTGGCGTCGGCTCCTCTCCATGCGAGGGTTTCCACCCGTGCTTCTTCCCAGGCGCTCTTCGTCCGTTCGAGGAGCAAGGTCTGCGATCGCACCGCTCCTTGGCACGTCCCTCGTCCTCCACCAGGACCGTCGCGCCGCTCGTCGCCGTCCCACGCTTTCCACGACACGCGCCGTCGTTCCACGCACCGTCGTTCCTGCGCTTGTAGGTGTACCGTTCCATCTGGAAGTCGCAGTTCTTCGTGCCGAGGTGGCACTGCGCCGCCAGCATCATCTGCACGTCGGCTTCTTTCTGGGAGAGCGCCATGGCGATCCGATGCGCGCGTGTGCGTCGCAGATGCGCGTGCGAACAACCGTCGATCACGTGGCGGCGCACCGACGATGGTCGCACGAGCCGAAGTGGGCGAGTTCACACCGAAAAAAGGCGAGGTTAACCCCAGGAGGCGGGGGAGGTTCAGGGAGAGAACACAGGAGTGGGGGCGGAGATCTCGATGGAGGCGAGGGAGGTATCGATGTCTGGGTGGATGGGGAAGGTCGACCCCAGTGCATCGACGGGTGGGGTCGGTCCTGGGAAAACGAGCAGAACGTGGGGTCCATCCCACCCATCCGAATGCATTGCAAACGTGGAGGATCGCCGGATGCAATGCAGGTACAACCGTCCTGGATTGATGCATACCCATGAGAAAAGCGTTCGAGGAAGAAGAGGTCGGAAGGGAGGAGGAGGCGGCTAGGATCCAGACAAGTAGATGAGAGGAAATCTGATCAGAGACGTGGGAGCCAAAACAGTACCAGTTTCGTGATTTGTGCGATGAAAGACAGCAGGAAGAATGCGTGGAGCCACTTCTGGGGCCCATCGGTACAGTGAAAGGCTTCGACTTTGAATGGAAAGTGATACTAATGCCAGCATGGCCATCAACACTGAGTAGACTGAAGAAGGCAGCACAAGGCTCCCTAGAGCATGCCTCCATCAAATTATTGTAAAGAGCAAGATGAAGTGTTGAGATCATGCTCCTACATCCACTAGACAACTGCAGCCAACGAGGACTGCTGGGTTGATCGCCCACCTGCAAAAACATCGGGCGGAGGACATCTGGATGCTGAGGTGCAATTTGCGGCCATCCATGTGCGATCTCCTTGAAATCGATGCAGAAAGCAGTTTTGCTCGAAAATTATTAAATGAAAAACAAAATTGACTGGTTCAATAGAATGCAACTTCCCATTCGAGCCAATAGAAGTCAAATCAGATGTCGGAGCATGCCTCCTAAAGTTCAGCAGATATGTAAGACATATGCTTGTCCAAATGAAGTGCGTAACTAAGTTCTAAAAAAGTGTAGGTTTTCATTCTCTTTGGCTGTGGATTCAATCCCATTATTGCAAGCAAATAGCTTGCACTGCTCATCAATACAGGCCAACAGAGAGATGCCAGAGCTGTTGCAATAGCTGTTTCTGGCCCTACCATGATGTGCCGCTCGCCAGAATCAGGATGCCTGACTAAGACCATCTTGAATCAACTGAATAAAAAGTGAAGGAAGATAACAGTATTTTGTCAGAGGTGAGGGCAGTCACTTTCAATCATGCAAGTCAAGCAGCCAGGAACTTCTTCCTAAAGGAGAGCAAATGCATGAGTATCTCATTGTTTTACTGAATATTCAGTTCTGACACTGTTGGTAAAAGTATAAACTTTGATTGTGCAGTCCTGCCTGCAGCATTTGAACCACTGCTTTGCCCTTCCCGGCCCTTCAATGAAACCAAATGAAAAAGACAGGCTATGGACCTGTAAAGCTAGAGAGCCAACCTTCCCCGTGTATGCCACCACGAAAGCTTGTGCTGGTTACCAAAATGACAGCAAATCTCCTGGAAGCTCGTGAACCAGATCCAGGGCGTCCATCAAGTGAGTTGTTGGCTGTGATCGCACAAGAATGCTGTCTAATGGTATTCCTGCCCACTCGTGCATTTCTTTATCATGCCCCACTAGTCCGCTGAACTCATAAGTAGTGAATTCTGAGGTCAATGGTTGTGCATCTACGGCATGTGCCTCTCCTGCATCGCTTTCGACACAGCAGCCATCCGAAAACCTTGAAGTGGAAGAATCGGCACTTCTGCCTGTCATGCTTGCACTCTTTTCACTCCTCTTTGCTAAGGCAAAATAGCGATTCTTCACCGCGTTGTCCGTTCTTCCTGATAGGTTTTTAGCTATTTCTGTCCAACGGTTGCCAACTTTCTTGTGCGTGTCCATCAAGATCCTGTCTTCTTCCGACGTCCATTCGCAGGACTTCATTTGTTCGCTCAGTCCGTTTTTCCACCTTCGGCGACATTGTTTGCTGTGCTTGGTTTTGAGTATGGTCGAGATGAGGGTCCATTTTTTAGTGCCGTGTTCTGCCACAAGCTTACGTAGAGCTTCGTCCTCGGCTTTGGACCAATGCACGGGCCGTCCTCCTCCCACAGATCCCTTTTTCTTGCTTGGTTCCTTCATCGCCGTTCCAGTGGCGCAACGCCCTGTGGAAAAGACCGAGTGAATGTCGCAGCTGCCAATGTGGCGCTCACGAACTGATGTTCAGCCGTACTGTCGTCGCGATTCCACCTCACTCCAGCGTGTTCTTCGCGTCTGACCCTGGGTCACTACGATGGTGTCGTACTCTCGGTTCAATTGTCTTTCGTCGATCCAGACTGTTTCCATCCTGGGGTCGCCCGGATAGAGACCCGGCTGCCGAGTCCACACGCTCACCACGAGATGGTAATCAGACTCTACTGCGATTGGGGCGACCGCCCATGTGACTCTTTTGGAAGGACACTCGAGGCTGAAACTCGACCATACAGGAAGGGGGAAAGGATCCTGCCAGCCTGTCCGGGGGCGGAAGTGGGGCGCTACACAACCGGAACCACGTTCGCCAGGATGGTTGGGGAGAGATGCTCTGCGCACGATGCATGATAGGAGACGGGGTCGACAGGATCATCGACTAAACAGATTGATCGAATTTGGCAGAGACCGCAGAGGCGGGGGAAAACAGTCGGGGCGTGTGCTCCTTCGCTTCTAGGACTGCGAATGAGGGAAAGAACAATCGGTATCAGTTGGCAGAAGGAAAGTGAAACAGCCCTCCGATGGCACGGTTACAATCGTGACACATAATCAATCCAACAGATACCTTCCGAATTGTGGATGAGGAAGACGACACCCGTACGTGGATAACGCATTCGGACCTTCCAACTTTTGTGGGAAGCAAGTTGGCATTCAAGACCATGCCGAATTGGTTGGTGCTGAAAGTGCATCAAAGTAGGGCCCAGAACTGTGGGGTCATCGAATACAACAACCAGGATAAGGGCATGACCCTCCCCAGCCCCGCACGTTGACGCTCCAATCGCAGTCCCAGCGCAATTTGGCACACCTTTCGTCTATGGTTTCAAGCATGCAAAGATGCGATGATCGCCTTTTCAAAGCACGTACACGATGGAGAATCGACATGCATCAAAGCACATCCTGCATTCATAGCTGCTTCGCATCACCGAGGTTTTGTCACGTGTTGCCGGAAAACGTATGGAGGCAGATGCATCAGCACGCTTACCAGGGATTGTCACGAAATTCAGCGTCGACGAACTTCTTTCCAGTCGATTGGGGATACGTGAGGGTCGCTTTCCATTCTCGTAGTATCGCATGCGAGTCATGTCCTCAAATGGCTGTGAAGTTCTCTCCCAGGCGTCGGCATTTCCCGTCCAACCATCCGGTCAACGATCTTCTGCGGCATCGTGTCCAATGCCCGCTTTCTCGTGGCGTCGACGCCAGCATGTGCAACGTGACGGTGCAGAAAAATGCACGGCCCTGGTCGGTGGTGCACTTGGTGTTTCATCTCACACAGCCCGGTCCGACGCTTCCCATGCCCGCACAGGGTTCGTGCATGTAGGATCGCAACGTTGCGTCTACGTCTTCTGTTTCTACACGAGCATGTCGCATCTGTTCGATGGACAATTGGACGAAACGTTCGTTTCGTCGCAACGTCGCAGATTTGCCGCCACGATGCCAGCAACAATGGAGACGTGCAGAGTCGCTTGCAAAGGGAACGACGACCCTTTCAATGCAAGCCTTCGTCCCGACTATCGGTCCGGTATGTCCAATCAAGACCTTCCAATCGACCCGAACCGAATGGCCCGAAAGGGGCCTTGAAAATTTGGCGCGAAACGCATCTGCTGCTGTCGCGACGCGTGTGGCGATGGCGGACGAGTGCCTGCAGCATTTGCTGGGCGCTTCGGGATCCAGGAAGGATGCTGGACACGCACAAGCCAAGATCCTGGCCTTGGAGCGGCGAATGACGGGCCAAGCCGCACCGGCGACACCCGCTTGTCCGGAGAATCGCAGCCACAGCCGGCCATTTCGCAATGCCACGGCCAGTTCAAAGGTGTGGGACGGAAGTTTGGGCGCAGATTCGGACGAGGAAGTCACTTTCGGATGCGACGGGATGGAAGCGAGGGACGGATCCTCACAAAAGAGGAAAGGTGCACCCGGCATCAAAAACAAAAGTGTGAAAAGTCCTGAAAGGGGAGAACAGAGCTCAGGTCAGGGATGCAGTCCAAAGCATCGAGTAGGTGATACTGGTCGGCAAGTAGTCCGCACCATCAGTGATTACTTCGACAAGCAGTTCGAGAATGAGGATCAACGCCTTGCAATCGCAATGCACGGGAAGGAAGCCGAATTGCAGGAAATGTTCGAGAAAAAGCTGGAAGAGGTTATGAACAGACATAAAACAGAGGCAGAGATGTGGAAAAAACAAAAGGCTGACATGGAACAAGAGCTTGTAGGTCTGAAGGAATCAGACAGCCTCAAAAAAAAAGAGCATGCAGAGCTTCAGCAGGCCTATCAGAAACTGGAGGAGAGAGCCTGCAAAGTCGCAGCGGATCTAGCAGTGGAAGCTGCCGAGGCTGAGCGCAGAGAGTGTCGCCTTAAGGTGTGCCAAGCTTCATGCCGTTTAGGAACAATTGCATATCAACGCACAGGGACAGTATTCACTGAAGTTTGGGAGGAAGGAGATGACTTCAGGGTACTTCGTAGCAAGCAGAAAGAGTTGGGACTGCGACGGGAAGCCCTTGAAGCAATACGCAAAGCAAACAAACGCCGTCTACCTCCACCTGGTGCGGCTGCTGAAAAAGCATCGGAGGAAGTCAAGTCGAAGTGGATAAGCCCTCAGGAATACGTGTGCAATGAGGAGATCTACAAGGGCCGCTTGGCTTCAATGAGGCGAGAGGAAGATGCTCTTGCTAAAGAACTGGAGCGATTGACTGCAGAAAAGCACTGCCATGTAAGAGAGCTGAAGAGGGTAAAGGACGAAGATAATTCAAGGTTCAACCTGCATCCGATTCTCAACGATAGATACGTCCTACTCAACTTGCTTGGCAAAGGCGGATTCAGCGAAGTGTACAAGGCTTTGGACCTTAAAGAGTTGACAGTAGTCGCGTGTAAAATCCATCAACTGAATGCTCAGTGGTCAGAATCAAGAAAGCAATCGTACGTCAAGCATGCAATACGTGAGTACAACATACATAAGGCACTGAATCATCCAAACATCGTGCGTCTCCTGGACATTTTTGAGATTGATGCAGACACGTTCGGCACAATACTAGAGTACTGTGAAGGTGGCGACTTAGATAATTATCTCAAGAAATTTGGCACAGTTAGTGAAAAGGAGTCTAAGGGGATAGCTTACCAGCTGCTGAATGCTTTGAACTACATCCAGCGGCCTGAGCACAGAGTCATACATTACGATCTGAAACCTGCAAACATTCTCTTTGACCAGACAGGCCAACTGAAGATCACAGACTTTGGTTTGAGCAAAGTGCAAGAAGATGGGCTCGCAAGCATGTTTGAGCTGACTTCTCAAGGCGCCGGTACCTACTGGTATCTGCCTCCCGAATGTTTTGAGACAGGTCCCAACCCAACACTCATCAGCTGCAAGGTGGATGTGTGGTCCGTCGGTGTTATACTCTACCAGATATTGTTTGGAAAGCGGCCTTTTGGGCACGACTACTCACAAGAAAAGATATTGCGAGAAGATGCTGTGCGAAAGGAAGGTCATCACTTAGAGTTTCCGCCAAGGCCGGCCATATCGCAAGACTGCAAGCAATTCATCCAGGCCTGCCTCACTTACAAACAAAGTGCCAGGCCCGACGTGAAAGCACTGCTTAACTACCCATTCTTGTCCTTCACCAGATCAAGCAAATCATGAGACACAGATAAGCACATGCAGTACTTTGCGATTGCTTCTGCCCTGTCCAGGGCATCAAGAGTGTAGCTCGCTACAATTCAAGACACTTCCAACAACTTGCTGCGATTGAGAAGACGATTGCTAGCACTGAGAGCGTGGAGAGCGTAGATGACGTTTCTAACTATTCACTCAAAGTTCTGAAAGGGGCGGCCAAATTTGCGTTTCACGATGGCCTGATGGATTCTCACGGAACAAAATGTTTGGTTCGATGAGTGAAGACACTCCTTTACTACAAGATAAACATGTACAAAAAATCCTGGATCCGATTCTTCCGCTTGCAAAATTTTCCGCAGTTCCCTTTATTTATCACAATCGCTATCATGTGCTAGCTGCGCTTTCCCCTGGCCTGGCCAGCGACAGCAAGTGCAGCTAGGTACGTAGCTCCTGCCAATGGGACCCCAACACCTGATGCAACAGCTGCTGCACCGACTGCAGATACCAGCACCTTCCTCCTGCTGGTAGATGCCGCTTGGCTTAAATTTGAAGCTCTATCAATAGCTCCACAACGACTGTCCAGCTCACCAGCTTTGTCCATTCTTCTCCTATGATATTCATTGACTGCAGGTGTCATCTTCTTCACAAACGTCCAAAGGCCCTGCTTTATGACAAACCTGGCCAGAGACTCGCTGACACCAAGATCTTCTGCGTGAAGGAGAATGACTTCAGTGGCTTTTGTGCCTGGTCGAAGTGTTGAGTCCACCTCCCTAACACACCAACTCGAATAAAAAGAATTAACCCTGCGCATCCCACGAGGAGGATCGACGGCAGCAGGGTGCTCTGCAGACTTAGTGATGGTGTACAAGGCACCATCTTCATCCCAACTCCGTCTTGCAATAATGTACTCTCGGGGCGACACACAAGGATATTTCCTAATCCATCTCACAAAATTGCATCCCCCGTGTTCGTGCAGACTGGTGCTCTCGCTATGGCACGGGTCCCAGTTGTTACGATTTTTATCATCAAGGTAGAATTCTCTCATGGTCGATGCCGAGATACCCTCCAGTACGGTTCGGCTCAAATACAAGGTTGGTCCAGCATTTTGCCCAATCCTCCATGCTGTGTAAATGACCGAGCCTTCACCCTTGTCGACGATCTTTTCCCACCCTTTTCCAGCGGTCTGGAATGCTTTATTTTTGAAGTCCTCCAGGTCTTTCTCGGAGACCACGCCTCCGGACGGTTCCTTCATAAATTCTTCCACCGTCTTGATCTGCCTTATTTCGTGCATCCATCGCAGAAGCTTCCTACACGACCACCACAGCGCGGATGCAACCATGGTCACGGCCAGTCCCGAGCACACGTTTCCGAGAGATCCTTGGGAGGAATTCCGTCTCCACCATCCCATCACCACTTGTGCAATTTGTCTCCAACGAATCACACCAGTGAGGTAGACCATTCCACCGATCGAGTTCCACAGGAGGATAGCCATGGCCATCTCTCGAAAGGAAACCGTCGTCCCGTCTTTGGGCTCCCACGACGAGGCCATCGCCGGCCAACGGGCCAGCACGCCGCCGAGCACGGAGGCAGCCATCAAGGAGGACTCTTCCAGGACCTCTTAGCCACGCGCAGGAGGGACGGACGTGTCCGAACGCGCCCTTTTTGCGCGTCAGGTGCGCTCGAGATGCGCCCAGTCGTGTGCGCCTGGCGGCCGAGCACGACACACGTCTGTGGTCCAGCACGTCTCGTCCACTCCTTCTCATGGACGATCTCAAAGGGGATCCATTCGGGTTCAGACCCGAATGGAGTTCCCAATCGAACCCGAAAAGTCCCACCCGAAGGGCGGATCGGCGAGTTCGAACGAATCAGGACAAGGGG
>LFIK01005061.1_pt1 | contig 10610 bp, 18 predicted proteins | sample 643401 | NCBI WGS metagenome assembly LFIK01 (sample SAMN03777447, study PRJNA286221) | soda lake metagenome | biome: soda lake; feature: Kulunda steppe; material: water; isolation source: sample T5-Br brine of Lake Tanatar-5 | place: Russia: Kulunda steppe | collected 2010-07
ACACACACACACACACACACACACGAGGCAAGCAGCGCCCGGTGTGTGGGTGGTGCTGGAGGTTGTGAGCCAGTAGCCACCCCCCTTGCCGGCGGGAGGTGAGCTGGGGTGGCAGGATCACTTTTGGACGCGACCAGGGCCTAACAGGCCTTGTGCACTGCCCCCCATGGCCATGTGCAATCCTTCAGTGTGTGCCCACTTGGCGCACACACTGTGCACCTGCATGCACGTATGTGCGCGCATGTGCATGTGTTGCATGACAGGCCCCCGTTTCCCTCGCACGCCTGGCCGGTGATTAAACCTAACTCTAAGCTTTCACAGTTGATGAGTCCTCTGGACAATGCATAAACTCTTGGGTGTATGAGGCCAGGCTTGGGTGCGCGCTTGCCAGCAGCTGAGTCCTACGGGTTTTACAAGTCCCCACGAAGGAAAAGGTGCATCTTGCAAGTTGCTACCACCGTGACCACTTCTGTTCCTTCTGTCCAAGATGAAGCTTCAGGTTAAGCATGCATGCATGTCCTGGTCTCATTGGTCAGCATCTCGGCATGGCAGCTCGTCTGCTTTGCATGTCTACTGAGCACACGACAATCCACGCGGCAGCTCTATCTCCACCAGCACCTTTTCCAGCCCACAGTAGCACACACAGGCGTGTGCTCCCGTGGCGACATGGCACGCACTTCCCCCAAACGAAAAACGCGCCCAGCCCCTACAGCCCCCCTTCCTGGACTGAGAGACGCACACATGCAATTCGTTGCACTCCATGATCCGTGCACGGCGCCCAAGGCACTGCCAAGCATATCGCAGGGCATGTCGGTGCACGCGCTCTTATGCTCTCTGACCATGGTGCCGGCCCGCAGCTGCGCGCGTCGACCAGGTTACGCGGACGGCCGAGTGCACACCCGTATGTGCTTGCACCGGCAGGACCAGCAGGTAGCAGCGCGTGCCTGTGCTCCTGCAGGTGCTGGCCATTGTGCAGCGCTCAAGCGCCGCGACCGACGACACCTACTCCCATCGCATGGGCTTGACGGCGCTGGCGGCGGTGGTGCCGGCGTGGCTCGCGGCGGGCAAGGGGCTGCAGGAGCTGTGGGCGTGCGTGGTGGGCGCGCTGCCTGGCCTGCCGGCGCACAGGCGCCTGAGCCTGCTGGCCGCGCTGCTGCAGGTGCGCGTCTTGCTCGCTGCTCTAGAATTTATGATGTAGGCAGTGGTGTCAGCGTGCCCTCAGCACACGCAAGCATGCGTGCGTGCGCATGAGCGCCCAAGCGCTGAAGTGAGAGCGAGACCTGATCTGCAGTTGAGTGTGGGGCGAGCCTTGTTTCAATGCTGTCCAGAGGCACGCCCCCGATGCGCACTTGGAGTCTTCTCACATGTGCACCCCAAAACACCCGCATGAAGGTGCGCATTCTGCACTGGGCGCTTGCCTGCCTTTTGCCTGCCATGCGTGCGTCTGCCACCCTTGCCCGCTCTGCAATGCTGACTTACCTGACCCGCCCTGCTGCGTGGCTGCTGCTGCTGCTGCTGCCGCTGATGGTGTTGATGGATGGTGCTGATGGTGTTGATGGATGGTGCTGCCGCTACTGATGGTGTTGATGGATGGTGCTGCCGCTACTGATGGTGTTGATGGATGGTGCTGCCGCTGCTGATGGTGTTGATGGATGGTGCTGCCGCTGCTGATGGTGTTGATGGATGGTGCTGCCGCTGCCGACGGTGCTGCGCAGGCCAGCAGCTCGCCGGAGGCGTCCCTGCCCTGCGCGCTGGTCACGCTGCTGAGTGCCGCGGCGGAGGCGCCCGCCCAGGCGCAGCAGCCTGGCGTGGGCACTGCAGAGCAGCTGCAGCGGCTGGGCGACGGCGCGGCGGCGGCGGCGCTGCAGCCGAGCGAGTGGATGCTGGACCTGGCTTCGCAGCTGTCGCTGCAGGTGCGGGGAGGGATGAGGGGAAGGGTCGCGTGTGCCCTCGATTGCACGTTGGCTGGCGCATGCGTCTGTGAAAAGGGTTCAGGTGCACCGGGGCTGCGTGTGGCAGGGGGTGCTGTGCCTGTGCCCTCTGGGCATATTGGGTGCGCTTCAGGTCGGGGGCCCCCAAAGCAGGTTGGCAGCAGAGGCTGGTTGGGGAGGGCCACTGGCAGGGGAGGAGCTGTCGTGCCAGGGGCTGGGGTGCGGGAAAACGGGAAGTTGCCCATGCTCGCTGCGTCAAGAACCCAGCGCTATGTGCCCGTCCTGCTCATTCGCGCGCGTTTTCAGTGCCTGCATGCCTGACCCGCGCGACTGGTACGTTGCGCGCTGTGGAGTGTCAGGCGCATCGGCTGTGCATGAAGGTCGGGATGTCAGTGCTGGCGCGGTGTTGGCTGCGGCTCCTGCCGCTTGATGGACACTCCGCAAGGGTCTCTTGCACGCACCCGCTGCTCACCCACCCCCCCGCGGTTGCACTGAACTTTTGTTGGGCCTGGTTTGGCATGTGCCTAAATGCATCCCTCCTGCCGTATGCTTCCAAGTGCCTGCAACACGGCGTGAGCGACGCACGATTCCTGCCGCACAGTTCATGCTCTGCTCCCCCCTCTATGCTCCACTTTTCCTCACCGGGCTGATGATGACCTGTTGCACGTCAGGCTGAACAATGCTGTTGACAACACAAACAGAAATGAATTACTACGGTTTCTGAGGCCCGCGCACCCTGCACTCCGCAGCATTCCTGCAGGGCGCCCGCACGCACATATGGCATGGCCTTCTTGGCGCCTTGTACACTGCTGTCCCCCTGGATCCTTGCGTGCACACCAGCACACACACATATTGCATGCTTGGTGATGCGTGCCGCATTCTCTTTGCCCTATTAGCCTCCCTGCTTGCCCTCCTCCCCCGACCATTTAGGGGGTTTGATCATGTAGTCATTGGAGCTGGCCGGAGCACCGGCGCACTCCTTTTGCATAATTTGCTGCTTGATGGTTGTGCACCTGTTCGCAACACGGGGTGGCCCCCTGGCTGAGGATGACGCCGTTGTTTTTGCACGTCAGTCTTATGAACCACTGAAGACGACACAAACGAGAAGCGATTACTGAAGCTGGTCACACCATGCTGGGCCCCTGGTTGCATGCATATGCATGCGCTTGGGTATCAATGCATGTGCCTGAGCTCCTAGGCTCCTAGGCTGCGCCTACCATGGCCCTTGATCCCTCCCACCTGCCTTGCTAGTCGTGGCGCTCGTGGTGTCAGTAAAGCGGATGCGGCACAGGCTCCTCTGAGTGAGCAACACTGTCGAGGTTGGCCCACAGGGTCCCACACAGCCAACTCTTACTCTCTCTCTCTCTCACTCACACTCTCACGCACACACATATGCCCAAACATACACACACTTGGAACACGCTCTGAGTATATGGCACCCAAAACACACCCTTGAATGCAGGCACGCTCACACACACCTGACACATGCATGGATGCATGCACGCATGGATGCACGCGCGTACGCACGTCCCAGCCCCCCTTGTGTGCTCCATCCCTTTGCTGCACATGCCCCCTCTGCAGGTCCCGCCAAACGCGCGGCTTGCTTGCTTTGCCGCCCTCTTGCCGGCTGCGGTGGAGGCCGCGGACGGCCATGCCTCTGCGCTGCTGCCGCGCATTGCCGTCACGTTTGTGGCGGAGCAGGTCAAGGTGAGGGAGGCAGCTGCACGGCAGGGCAGGGAGGCCTTTGTGGCCCAAAGAGGGCCTTGCCCCGTGCGATATGCTTGCTGATGGGGCAGGAGCCCTGAGCTTATGTTCGCTGAGCAATTGTGCGAGCGGGCAGCCCTGCCTGCAGGGGGCGGCGTGGGCGAAGGCCAGCTTGTCCCGGTGTCTCTGTGGTGCTTGCCGCAAGTGTGTGGAGTTTATGCACAGCTGTGGCATGCGCGGGCAAACAGCTCTGCGTAGCAAACTGCCTAGGGCTTCACTGGGCACATGGCGCACGCACGACCAAGCAACGCTGCAATAGCCGGTGATGTTTCCATTGTTACACACGATGAGCGTGGCCACACGGCCGCACAGACATGATTATGATAATTAGCGGATTTCGCTGAGGCTCTCTGCAGCTGGAGGCAGGCATTCACCCCTGCCTGGTCCCTGTGTGTGTTGTGTGTGCATGCATCTGTGTGTGTCTGCATGGCACCACCTTTTAGCTTTCACGCTGCATGCTGCACCCTGACTTGCATGACTTGCCCACACCCGGCACACGCCATGCGGGGCTTGCGCGCGTGCATGCATGCACCCTGCCCAGTGCACATGCCTCCCGCCGGTGATGCTTCCTTTGTTACACACAATGAGCGCGGCCCATGGGCTGCGCCGACCTGATTACAAAAATTAGCGGATTTCTATGAGGCTTCTCATGCTGCTGGTCCCGCCAGCAGTGGATGGCCATGGGCATGGGCAGGCACGCAAGCGCATGTGTGAGAGGGCATGCGCATGCACCTGCATACTTCCACACCTGCTACCTCGTCCATCCTTGCCTTTCAGTGCCAGATGCTGCTGGTCCTGTGCACGCCACGGGGCCGGTGCACGGTGCATGCACAAAAGGGCAACCGCATGCATGACCCATATACCACGGCCAGTGATGCTTCCTTTGTTACACACAATGAGCGCAGCCCATGGGCTGCGCTGACCTGATTACACAATTAGCGGATTTCTATGAGGCCACACACACACACACTCACACTCATGCTTTGGCCATGACACGCGCATGTTGCCGCCGCACACCTCGCCTGCCTGTGGCACTCCGCGTCTGACATGCTTGGCATGCGCACATGCCCGTGCGTGATGCAATATCGAACTATAGTGCGTAACACAAGCCTTGTGGGTCAGCAGGTTGTATGTCGACCAGGCACGTGCAGCACGCCGCCCACACAGGCATGCACGCGAGCAAGTGCAGGCATGAGCCTCCCTCCGCCTCATCCCAGACCTGTTGATCTGACCTCTGCACGCGTGACGCATGCGCCTGTGCTTTGCAGTCGCGCACTCTGCGCACCATGCATGCGCTAGGCGGGGCGCAGGATGAGGAGCTGCAGAGAGGATGCGAGGCGCTCATGGCCCAGGCACTGACACAGGTGCGACCGCCTGATGTGTCAGTGCGTGTGTGTGCACACGACGTGTGTTGGATCCAATCTTTGGATTGTAATCTGAATTGACCTGCCTCGAATGAAGGCCCAGAACAGTGGTGCTGAGTGGACTGGGTGTGCGTCGTCATTGCGCGTAACCAATGTGCGTGCCTGCTTAGCCTTCCAGATGCCCGTGTGTATCATGTCCACGTGCCTGCGCTCGGACGCACTTTCACACTCTTCAACGCACTGCATGCGTGTTGATGCTGTGACTGCAGGTGCAAGCCCTGGTAAGCGCGCGTGAGCAGCTGGGCAGGCAGGAGGCTGCAGCAGATGGCGGCGGCAACAGCAGCAGCAAGAAGAAGTCCGCGTCCGCACTGTCCAAGAGGGGGGGTGCCAAGGCCAGCCCTGATGCTGTGTGGGTCCGGCGGCAGGAGCGCGCCATCCGCGCGTCTATTGAGGGCCTGTACAAGCTGTTTGAGGGGCTGCAGGCCATCATGGCCGGCCAGAGTTACATGGAGGTGCGCTGGCGGTGTGTGCGCACGCACGCATGCGTCTGTCTCTGGACCTCGTGTTGCGGGCTGCCATGGGTGCTGTCCTGTGCTGCAGCCACGCGCAGTGACGTGCTCACAGATCTCTGTCCGCAGATGGGGCTTGCTGCCTCACCATCCAGTAGGGTCACTTGCTGGTTTTGGACGCTGGCTGTCCTGTTGTTTCTGTCCTTCCCCCCCCCCACCCTGCGTGCCCAGCGCTCTTGGCAATGATGGCAAAGTTCAAGGCATAGTTCACATGACGCAGCACGTCACGCGTGTCTGCCTGGATTACAACACTTCATGAACAGCTGAGCCAAGCATGGGCACAGGGCCGCAGTGTGCATGCTTGGGTGTGGGTGCGTGTGTTTGCATGTGTGTGTGTGCATGATTGCGTGTGTGCACATATGTGCAAATGCGTGCAAGTTTGTCTGCGTGCACACGTGCAAGTGTGTGCACTCGTGCATGCACGGCCCTCCAGAGGCTTGATGTGCTCGTGCCTGGGTGTGTACATGTGAGGGTTGGCTGCATGTGCGCTCATTGTGTGTGGATATGGTGTGGACACGCACCGCGTGTGGATGCGCACACCACACTCGTGACCAGCATGGATGCACAGGGGTCATGCACCCACAGACGCACACATTGCCACGCACCGGCGCGCGCACGAGGGGCTGATGAACAAAATGATTCACCACAGACCTGATCTGACAGGCACAGCCTGGCTGGTGAGACACTTCATGCACCACTCTGACCCTCCCTGCCAGGCACTCCTTTTTGGCATACATATTATCATCACCCTGAGGAGCCGGATGAGGAAAACACACAACCACACCACTTTTGTCTGATACCACCCATGAGCGAGAAACGTTTTACATGCATCACCATCTGACGGCTCGGATCCTGCACCTCCGTACCACATGCCCATGTGCTGTGGCCCGGCACCATACCCCCTGCGACCTGCTGCATGTGCATGAAGCCTTGGAGTGTGCACTGAGGACCGCATGGTACTTGCAATCGCAGCCTGCCTGGTCTACTGGTCCAATTTTGTGGGGTCCCACCCTTCAGCTGTGCACTGTCCCTGAACAGACCCAGGGGCTCAGCCGCAAGGCATGGCCGCACCTGAAGAGCGCCCAGCGCTGCCCCCCTGCCCAGAGGCCGCGCGGAGCAGCGCATGACGGACAAATTTTGACTGAGGCTCAACGGAGCGGAGCTGCGCCGGGGTGGCGCATGCGCTGTCCTCCACACCCGCTCTGATGCACGCGCTTTATTGTACCGTGCCTGTGTGATTGCAGGCCCTGCTGCGGCTGGCGGCCTCGCCGGGTGACAAGGTGCGCCGCCGCGCGCTGCGCCTGTTTGCCGACAAGGCGGCCGGCCTGCCGGCGGAGTTTGAGCGCATCTCGCACACGCCTGGCGTGGCGCACAAGGACAAGGAGGCGCAGGCGCACAGCCTGGCGCAGGCAGCACTCCAGGTGCGCGTGCATGTGAGAACGAGGATGCAGGTGCCCTGCTTCCTCTGCTCTGCCAAGATGTGTGTGCCTTCCTGCGCAAAACGCGCTTGCGTGCATGCGACTCCAAAAAATCGAGCAGGAAAGGCAAGCAGGTTGCTTTCCTGTCACAGCAGCACAGGCATTTCTCGTTTTTGTATGTATGCATCTCGGATCCCCCTGTGTCTGCTCTGGGTGTATGCTCCCGCCTCGCCTGCACACATGTCATTGCACCAGACTCCAAACCAATGCCTGGAACTCAGCAAACCACACTTGCGCAGCAGGGAAGAGAAAATGATGGATGTAGGGACGCACATGAACACACACGCACACATGGATACAAACATGCACCCCCCACACACACAAACAAACATGCGCGTGCACACACGAGCACTTGATGGATGTGTGCGCAGGTGTGCCCTGTGCTGTCTGCCCCCCGCCTCAAAACTGCCTCAGCCCTCACCCGCCAGGCCGCGCTGCTGGCCTACACAGCCGTGCTACGCGGCTGCGGCGCTAGCTACCCCCAGCCCGTGCTTGCTGTGCTGCCCGCTGCGGTGTCCTGCGCAGCAGACGACGCAAGCTGTGCCGGTGAGTGCTGAGGGGTGCGCGCGCGCGTAGGCGGATGACAAACTAATCTGTCATAATCCTGTGCTTTGAGAGGAGGCCAGACCTAGCTTATAAATGATTGTGGGCAGTGTGCCTCCATGAAGTGTTCTCTGAGCACAGATCCGTCTGTTGAGCCACCAAGTCAGGCATCCTCCACGCACAGTGCATGCACAATTACACTTAATTGCTCATGTTTACATGCCAAGGTTCACACACACACACACACACGCACACGCCTCGCAGTCCGCGGTACGGCTCTGGCGGCCATCGCCGCCGCCGCCGCCGCTTGTGGCCCCAAGCTCGTCCCGACCCTACCGCAAGCCAGCGCCGCAGTGCTTGGTGCCGTGGAGTCGGCCTGCACCAGGTTGTCCACGCCTGCAGCCCTGGCAGCAGGAGCAGCAGCAGCCAGCAGGGGCGATGGCGTGGACGGAGGGGCAGCTGCGGTGGCCTCAGCGCCACAGGCACAGGCAGCGGTTACGCCCAAGAAGCAGCAGCAGCAGAAAGAGGTGGAGGAGGAAGACGAGGGTGGGGAGGGCGCTGAGGCAGCAGTGGAGATGGTGGCGGCGTTGGCGGCGCTGGGCGGCCTCGTGCAGCACCTGGGCCCCTTCCTCAGCCCCTACCTGCCCCGCATGCTGCGCGCTCTGCTACACCCTGCCACGCTGGCGCGCGCCGACGGCGGCACCGCGTCGCCCTCCATCGCAGCAGCAGCATCTGCCGTGCGGCGCAGCTTGCCTGCCTGTGTGCCCGCCCGCTTGCTGCTGCAGCCGCTGTTTGGCGCGCTGCCACACGCGATGGGCGCCGGCGGCATGGGACCCATTGCGGCGCTGATGCGCATGGTGGCAGCCACGGCGGCCGGCATGGAGGCGGGCGTGGCGGCGGCGCACCATGAGGCCATCTTTGGCTTCCTTCTGCGCGCGCTGGATGTGCGCCATACGGCACCCGCGGCACTTAAGGGTGGGTCAGCCCTGCCACTGCACTGTTGCCGCGCCCCCTGCATGTTTACTGCGCCTTGTGTCCGCCCGGCGTGCCTCCCCTCACTGCCCCTTGCATGCTTGCTGCGCCATGGGGGCGCCTCTCGTGCCCAGCCCTCTGAGGGCTCCATGCCGGCAAGTGCGCATGTGCTTGGCCCACGATGGTGCACGCATTTGTTTGACATCTGGTCCATGCTGGTGCTCGTGTGTGTTAGACGTCCGACCCCCACACGCGCGGCTGCAGGCTTTGAGGCGGAGGCCGAGCAGGCCGCCATCTCAGCCCTGGTGGCGCTAGTCCTGAAGCTGTCCGAGGCGCGCTTCAAGCCGCTGTTCCTGCGCCTGCTGGAGTGGGCAATGCTCCCTGCAGCCTCGGCAACAGGTGCGCGCACGCGCCTGCATGCGCCCCTCCCCACATGCCCGTGAGCGTGCCATGCTTGGGTGGAGGCACCCCACGCTGTTTGCAGCCTGACCCGCCTTTGTGGGCGCCTACCGAGCTTTGCTCCTGACAGCATGTGCACTGGCACGTCTGGGGGTGCATGTGCCTTTGTTTGGGTCTGGCTGCTCTTCTGTGTGCCTATGTGTGGTGCCCTGACCTTGGAAGGCACACAAGCATGCGCGCGCCCACACGCAAACACACACACACACACACCGGTATTTGACAGGTGGCTGTGGGCTGGGGCGCCTGGTGGCCCTGTTTGGTGCGCTGGATGCCCTCGCTACACACCTGCGCTCAGTGCTGGTACCCTACTACAAGTGAGTGCAAGCGTGGTTATGTTGCTTTGGCCTGCTTTTGTGCATACAGTGCTTTCCGTCTGCCTGCCAATACTACCATTCACGCTGGAACTTGTGCTTCAGCACCTCGTGCAGCAGCTCCTGCATAGACGCGCTTTGGCACACACTAACTTGCACACTTTCCAGCACAGCCAAGTAAGTGTGTTTCCATACCTGCACACATGTAAACGCTGTGCATTCGGGATCACCCCAACTTCCGCGCAGGTACGTGGTTGACCTGTGTGTACAGCACCTTACCGGTGCATCCACTAGCCGTCCCAGGAAGAAGCAGCGCAAGCAGCAGCCAGCTGGCACTGGCAAGGCAGCAGGCGAGGAGGAGGCGTGGGTGCTGAGGGGGCGCGTGTTGCGTGCGCTGCACCGCTGCTTCCTGTATGACACCGTCGGCTTTGTGGACCAGGACAAGGTGTGTGTGTGTGTGCACATGCAAGGATTTGCGTATGTGAGGGGGTTGAGGCGTCGCAACATGGGGCATCCCCAAACTAGCAGCCAAAAAAATCACAGCAAAGCGCTACTTTTGTGTGCATGCTAGCGGAGGGGGGCCCAAGCGTGTGCAATCAAGCTCCTTTTCGCACTCACACAAGCGCTTTGCATGTTTGTACACGCCCCCCCTTATATACGCGCGCATGACCCACATTGCCTTGTACACCTGCACCTGCGCAGGTTGACCGCCTGCTGCCTGCGCTGGTGGAGCAGCTGGCACAGGCGCCGCCCTCGGAGCAGGCTGCTGCAGCAGTGGCCACACAGTGCGGTGCCCCTGACCTAGATGCTGGCCTGCAGCTGGGTGCACGCAGCCCGCGGGACGCGTATGGGCTGGCCACAGTGGGCGCCCTGGTGCAGCTGGCGGTGGCAGCCAACTCGGACCTGCACTGGAAGCCGCTGAATCGCCAGGTGGGATGTGTGCAAGTGTGTGTGTGTGTGTGTGTGTGCGCGCGCGTGTTTGCGTGTGCTGAGGGGTGCGCACACATGCAAGCAGGCTTTTTGTGCACAAGCACGTGTCTTGTGCTCTGCCTCCCCTGTCTTTCAGGAAGGGCCATCGCTGCGTTTTCTTTGCAAAGATGCGCGCCCCACCATGTGCCGTCACTCCTGTGCTCGGCTTGCTATGCTAAGCACACACACACACACACACACACACACACACACACACACACACACACACACACACACACACACACACACA
>LFIK01005062.1_pt1 | contig 10608 bp, 7 predicted proteins | sample 643401 | NCBI WGS metagenome assembly LFIK01 (sample SAMN03777447, study PRJNA286221) | soda lake metagenome | biome: soda lake; feature: Kulunda steppe; material: water; isolation source: sample T5-Br brine of Lake Tanatar-5 | place: Russia: Kulunda steppe | collected 2010-07
ACTAAGACATTTTTGCCCACTAAACTACTCATCAGTAGGATACAATATTTTAATCAAAATAAAGTCACCTGTTTCCAGATTAACAGATTGTATATAACACATCTTTCAAGCTATGAGTAAACCAAAGGGATTAATCAGTGGCTCTATGAGCATTTTCAAACTCCTATTTAAAAATCAATTTACGACACATACAAATAGAATTCTGTACTTTTTTGTATTTTGAAATTTTAATGTGGATATTTACTCATAACTTGGTAGTACCTAGTTCTAACTAATTTATGCGGGGCTCTGTTGAAATCCTATTCTTCAGGCATATTCTTGTCTGAAACACCATGTCACTAAAAGCTGCGTAGTGATTGATTTGAACGATACCAAAGAGGGCTTTTGAGCCGAGATCTTATTGCGTACACCTACTAAGGAACCGGTATGATCGGTACAGGAACTCTTGGTAATTGCAATTATGTTCGTTGCTACGATGGTGCTAATTCCAGTTCTGGCTACTACGGTGGTTGATAGACGTTGATGGACTATGAGCAGTATTTTACCTGTGTGACTGCAATATGTTCAAATATATTACTTACAGAGGATGTAAACAAAGCGTCATATAGGTGATTCTATTTAAAAATTGATTCATCACAATTATGTGAATGCACGGATATCAGTGTAACAATTGATAGTATGACAGATCAAAAGACTTCTATCGTATTTTTACGAATAGGACACGACCCTATGGGCGGAGCAGATAAGATGCTTCTTCGACTTCTTAAAAGATTAGATAATGAATTATTTTGTGTTGAGGTGGTTTCACAACAAAGAGACGAACTATCTAAGAAGGCAACTAAACTTGGAATTAAGACCCAAATTATCCCATTCCCTGGTATACTTGATTCCTACAGTGGTGAACTGCTTACTTTGCCACTATATAAAAAAATGGTCGCAGGTGTACGATTACTTCAATATAATGTAGTATTTAAAAAGAGTATTGAAAAACCAGATATACTTTGGTGTTCTGGAGCGAGAACTCTTTTTACTGTACTACCATACATAAATACAAATGATATGGCGGTTATTTTAAATATAGGGCTAATGTCTAAATCTGAGGGGTTCATGAAACACATAAATAGAATTACGATGGGAAACGCAGATCATATCTTTATCGAATCTGCGGCTCAAGCTAAAAAACAATTAACAGAGAACCAGTATAATAAATATTCTGAAAAATTCACCGTGTTTCATAAAGGAATTGATACACAAAAGTTCGAGCCACAAAAATTTAAACAAAAAAACCAACCACTTCGCGTCGGAACTGCTGCATCAATAAACCCAAGGAAAGGTTTAGAACATTTTATTGATGCTGCATCTATTGTGATTGAAAAATATCCAGAAGTGGAGTTTACGATAGCTGGGGAGCCTGCAAGAAAAAAAGATGAAGAATACAAAGATACATTAAAAAAACGAATTCATGAACGCAGTATCGAGGATAATATTGATTTTCTCGGTTGGGTTGATGATGTTCCACAGTACCTCAGCACATTGGACATATTTGTATTACCATCATATAATGAGGGTATACCAGGTTCAATACGGGAGGCATTGTCGATGGAAGTTCCTTGTATCGCTACAAATGTCGGTGGAATTCCAGATGTCGTAATTCCCGAACAGACTGGATTTTTAGTAGAAATAGAAGACTCAGACCAAATTGCAGAGTACGTAATTCGGTTAATAGAGAACCCTATTGAGAGATCCGAAATTGGTACGCAAGGGAGAGAATATATTGAAGATCAATTTTCGATTGATTCTTATATAGAAAATTATGTTAGCTTTCTAAAATCAATATGATTCCAAGATATTGTATAATTTGGTCTATTTGTAGGAATTTGGAGAAGTATTGATGCTCTTTGAACGCGTAGGAATAGTATGACTCGTGAAGGTGCAAAGTTGGAAGATGCCGATCCCGAGCAGTTGCACCAGCAACTGCGCAGGGAATCTGATGCGAAAGCGACTAAACAACTTACCGTTGCGCTTCTTTACGATGCAGGCTTTTCCGCCTATGAAATTGGAGATCTTCTCGGTGTTCCTGCCAAAACAGGATACAATTTGTTGCAGATAGTCACCGAGCGCAGTTACGTCGCGCTCGGCGACGCACCCAAGGCCGGGCGACCACCTTGACTCTCCGCTGATCAATGGACGGAATTGACGGTGACGCTGCACGCAGTGCTGACAGACGCCGGGTACTCTCACGCGCACATGTACCGACTCCTCGACAAGGCCGGGCTGTCACTCCAGACAGCCCGGCCGTACCACTACAAAATCGATCCTACTCGAAAAGCACGCTGGCGTGACGAGTTCAAAAAAGTGGTCGGTGCTGAAGGCTGACGGATACACGATTGAAGTTATTGATCAGCACATAGAAGCGGTATCGACAAATCAGAAACCGTCATGGTTTCCGGTGAACTCCCGCCCGAGACTACCGATCTCGGGTGGACGAGCAAAGATCAATATGCTCGGTGCAGTTACTGACACTGGTGAGCACTTCGTCGCGCTGACGCCTGACTCGTTTATCGCCAAGGATCTCAAGAAGCAGGCCGCTGGGGACGGCCTGCTTCTTGAGTATCTGCCAGCGTATGCGTTCGAACTGAATCCACTGAAGAACTGCTGGCTCCAGATCAAAGCCGCCGAAAGAACCAGCTGCTGTACCTCCTTATTAGAATTAATTGACTCCGCCAATTACAAGAACTATTATAACTTAAATTTCAGTTCACGGATGTACTGCTTTTGGATATAGACCGTATAAGATATCCACAAGAATACTAGTGGTAGTATTGGTAACTTCTTTCGTAAAATATTATCACCAAGTGTTCCAATGCCGTATGATAGTCCACGGCTCATCAAAACATCATAACCAACAGCAGTCATTACTAATGCATAGATACCGATACCGAGCAGTAAAATAAAGTATTCTTTTTGGTTATATTGGTCAGTCAAGCTATATAATATCCCAATTATAAACATACAATACAATATAATACCCTCGACAGTCCGTAGAAGTAAAGTTGGAGTTGTCCAATTTGCTATGTTCAATGGATTTGGACTTATGAAAAAATAATTAAATATTATTGTCGCGTTGACGAACGATATTGGTGTACCTGTGTAAACAACAATGAACAAGATACTGCCGATCGATCCAATTCCAAGGAGAACCAGACTCTGCATAAATACTGCAATATAGATTGCAACAATTGCAATAGAATAAGCTCGTATAGCTGTTGCAACCCCCAAAATTATTAAGAATAAAAAGAATCGGTGACGAAAGTAGAGGTATACCGCAAGTGTACAAAGAAATACACTCACAATGTCTTTAGCGAATGCGGATGTCCAGTACACTGCTGACGGACTAACTAGCATCAGGACAAAAACAGTATTTGATAAGAAAATTGATTTTGAGCTATCTGTATGACTAATTATTAGTTCTCTAAACATAAGACATGTCAACACCCATAGAGTTGAGTTGACAATAATGATTATCACTGGATCAGAAAGACCAAGTGAAAAATAGAGTGGAAGATAAAATAAGGGTAACATTTGGCGCGATGACCTTAAATTAACTAAGTCTTCGGTGCCAATTAAATATATGTGGTGTAAATAATCTGTTATATTAGAATATCTTTGTAATTGTGCAAAAAACATCGCTTCGTCAGTGCCCACTATTGGTGAATGTAATAAAGCATACATTGAGACACTACTTGCAAAAAATACAGGACCAATAAAACGAACAAAAAGTCGTTCTCTTAAACAAATAGTTAGTGACATTGCCAGGATGAATAGAAAAAAAACTGCACCAAATTTTTGACTGATATAGAAGACAGGCATTAGCAAGGGAAGTAGCAATATACATACAAGTATTGGGTTTATAGAATTAGAATATATTAAAAAGTGAAGTAATAAAACAATGATAATTGAGAATATAATCGAATAACCAAACCCCAGATCGTTAACAAACAATGATAAAAAGAGTATTAATGCCAACGTAATGATTCCAAGTAAAAACGAAGGAGTCTGATGACTAGAGAAATTATTCGGTTGTAAATACTTTCTCATTTTATATTGAGGTGTACTTTGACATTCACTAATTGCTTATATTTTATCATTGGTCTAATTTAGTCAATTACATCACTACTGGTAGTTGCTGAATCCAATTGAATTAAGTTAAAAATCACATCAATATAACATTTGTTATTCTGTTACTGAAATCGCTGGCTGTAGTCAATCTCCACATCAAATCTTATATACTCATATGTCAGTGCCGTTATTTTATTTTAGATTCCAAAGGAATGCGTAAATAACATGACTCTTGGCCCCAATGAGTATGTACTAGATATGGATACTATAGGAGTGTATTATATTGCCACAGGGAGTGAGTTTGTTAAAGAGGCAGAATTATCTGCACAATCTGTTCGCCGTGCTATGCCAGAGATCCCAATTGCAATTGCTACTGATATCAAACCTGGATTTGATTTTGATCATGTGATTAAAATAAATCGCCCTAAACATGGCTTTGTAGATCAAATAACCAATTTATGTAGATCACCCTTCGACAAAACTTTACAATTTGATACTGACATATACGTTAATTCTGATGTATCAGAATTGTTTAGATTATTAGAACAATTCGATATTGCATCTGCACACAATCACAATAGAGAGGTGTATAATCCCCCAAATGTACCTGACAGTTTCCCTGAATATAATACCGGTGTTGTATTATATCGAAACGATAATAAAATGAAAGCATTTGCCGAAACATGGAAAAAGAATTACAATGAGTTGAAAATAAAAAATAATACACAAAACCAGCCCTCATTTCGTAAAACATTATTTGAGTCAGATCTCCGAGTTGCTACTCTTACTCCAGAATATAACTGCATGATCCGGTATCCTGGTCACGTAAGAAATGAAGTTAAGATTTCACATTCCAGGTTATTGGATATACAGACGCCAGGTTCCAATATTATTTTGGACTCAAAAAAAGCCACACAAAAAATAAATGGTTATCATGGTCATCGTCTATTCATGCCTAACCAGTCTGATGGTGCAACAATATTGTACGCACGTGGACTTCCGTTTTATAGAGAAATAATAATTATATTAAGGCAATACGGCTTAATAAATGGTATAAAAAAAGGAACACCCCATCTTAAGAAGCGATTCCTAAATTGGTTGAGGTTCAATAAATAATATCTTTATCCTGAAGATTGGTGATGAGTCAGCGTGCAGATTCGAGGATATTTTGTTAGAAATTCTTTTGTTTTGGATAGATGAATCGGCGAAGCTGAAATTCACGGCACTGTCTAGATAAGCCAGTTTGAGAAGGGGCAGTTCGTGATTTGAGTTATCTATGCTGTCGCCAGAACTGCTCAGAGAGACATTGAATACGCCAAATATCGAATGTTGGGAGCGTGGACGGACAGCCACGCCTGTCAGAGCATTTGCTGTCCACCTTCACGCGACTGGTTGTTCACTCAGAGAAACACAAGAAATTCTTCGATTATTCGGCCTAGAACATTCTCACCAAGCGGTTTGGCAGTTGAAATATCAAATTTCTCATATTTTTCCCGACCCACCTGAGGCGAAGCCGAGGCGGGTCGCGGTTGACGAGACCGCTGCCATAATTAATGGTGAACTGTGTTGGGTGTGTGCTGCAACAGGTCTTGATTTAAAGCTTATTCTTGGCGCCGAATTATTCCGACGGCATGGCACTGATCCAGCAGCTGCATTCCTTTAGCGCCTTACCGAGAAATACGATCTCTCCAATACCGTGTTTCTCGTCAATGGCTTCGGCTATCAGACTGCCCTTTCTCGATTAGGATTACGCGATCGCCGAAACAATACTGACAGAAACCTCATTGAAAACTGTCCCATTTCGAGCATTTAAATTTGCTGTGAGTCCATCAGATCTAACCGATGGGTACAAGAGCAGATAGTGCTCCTCGATCTACAGTTGGGTCCGGTGACCGCCGCAAAGAGATCGTCAGACACCTCAGTGAGTATCTTCAAAAGTTACGCTAGTCACTAGCAGACCTCGACTCGCTAATTCACGTTTTCGACCGTGGATACCTTGATTACAGCCGGTTTTGTGATCTCAAGGAAGGTGGTACCGATTTCATTTGTCTCCTCCAAGCAGACGCTCGTGCGGAAGTGCTTGAACACATCCAAGATGTCGAAATTACCAATGAACAAGGAACACGACATCTCCGTGACGAACAGATTGAGCTTGCTGAGACTGGTGACCGATTTCGGCGAATCACTTTTGATGATATTGATGGTGAGAAACTCGCGTACCTGACGACGCTGTTGTCAGCGTACGCTCCTGTCGAGGTGATGAATATTTACACGCTTTACACGATGATCGAAATCTTCTTCCAAGAACTCAAACAGTACACAAGCATTGAGAACTTCCACTCCCAATCATTGAATGGCGTTCTCTTCGAGATATTCAGCACGTTAATTGGATATCTCCTGGTTGAGTGGTTCCGGCAATTCGAACGATTCGGACACGATGGAACATGCATCTACGAACCTACGGCTAAATTCGTCTCGCAGTGAATAGAGTGCCGCCGTTATGAGCGGCGGCTCTCCTCTATTCGTCTGATTGCGTTCGGATATGGAGAAGATCTAGGAATATGTCCTCTCAGATGACTCTCCTATCTGAGAACAAGTGGCGTTGTTCGAGTACTGCAGAGATACCGCTGAGCTTTGGGGAATAGTCTACTCGAAGCGTTTATCAATTCAAAACGGGACAGATTGAAAAATGGTTTCAAACAGTCAAATAACGCATCGACCGCTTCCATCACTCATGGGTGGGCAGTCGGAGAAGCGTTCGACAATGGCTTTAACCGTTTGTACATTAGTATAATCACCAGCGATCGCATCAATCACTCGAAAACAGCACACCAGCTGGAGAGATTCTTAATTAGACAGTACGACACTTGATGACTACTTGACTGAATTACGGATTCAGCGCGACAGCATAGACGCAGCCACACTAGCGAAACTGTTACATCAGGTTTACGGCCAAATGCTCTACCACAGGCGACTTGGTTGGACAAATCATTTGTTGGACGGCATCTTCGCGTCAGCGTCGAGTGCTGTGGTTTTTTATTTTTGATGCTGATCAATTTGGCTTGTATTTAGGTCGACTATTTGGACGACACCACTATTGACATACCAACGTGATTATATGAGTCGACTACACACAATCGTATAGTAGCCATTCATATGTTAGAGGAATCCGATCGAATCTCACGAAAAGAAAAAATCGATGCGTTACTCGATGTGGCCCGGTTTAATCCGAAATTTACGGTACTCATAATTGGATTAGGCCTTGTGGCTGCAGTATTGGAAGGAGTTGGACTGAGCTTTATTCTCCCAGTCATTGAAATTGTCCAACTTGATGATCCGGTTGCAGAAGCAGATGGACTCCTTGCAGCCTTTGTCACTGCATACCAGATGATTGGCGTGCCGTTTACACTTGGATATGTTGTGATTGGTGTTGCTGCAGTGATGACTGCACGGTATACCACCAGTTTCATTGTTGCGTGGTTCCGAGCAGCGCTTCAGACATACTATGTTCGAGATTTGCAGATGCGTGCGTACGATCGCGCACTCGACGCCCGTGTTGAATACTTTGATGAAGAGGGATCAGACGACATCCTCAATGCCATCATCACACAGACGAACTACGCAAGCAGAGTGATCGATCGCGTTGTCAAGTTCACAGAAACTGCATTTTTATCAATTGCGTATCTTGCGATAGCGATGTTTATTTCACCGTGGTTGACGATCTTTGCAGCGGGAGTACTTGGGTTTCTAACGATTTTCTTGCGACGCGTTGTCGAACCAGGATACGAAGTCGGGGACATTGTTGCAGATGCAAATGAACGGCGACAGGAGGCCGCACAGGCAGGCACACAAGGAATTCGAGATGTGCGATTGTTTGGCCTCAGTGAAGAGCTGTACGATAAGTTTACGACCGCAGTCGATCGGTTCACTGACGCAAACATCACACTCCGGCGGAATGAAGCTGCAATCAATAATTTCTACAATCTCGGGGTCGCGGTTTCGGTGTTTGTCTTGATCTATCTTGCACTGACGTTTGCGAATTTGTCGATCGGTGCACTCGGTGTGTTCCTCTTTGCAATGTTCCAACTTGGTCCGAAGGTGAGTCAGCTCAACCGAGAGTATTACCGAATTGAAAATGAGCTCCCACATCTAGTTCGTACACAGAAGTTCATTCAGAAACTCGACCAACATGAAGAGCCAAATGAGGTGACAATTGAGACACCTTCTGAGGTTGAGTATGTTGAATTTGATAATGTTAGGTTCTCATACAATCCAGACGAAGAAGTTCTCAAAGGGGTCAACTTCGACATTAGAAAAGGAGAGTTCATCGCATTTGTTGGTCAATCAGGTGCCGGTAAATCGACGATCGTCTCTGTATTGACTAGGTTGTATAATCCTGATAGCGGTGTCATTAAAGCAAATGGACGACTGATCGATGACATGGATATTCAAGATTGGCGCGATCGGATCGCAGTTGTCAGACAGAATCCATTCATTTTCAACAATACGCTGCGGTACAATTTGACGATCGGAAATCGAGGTGTCACTGATGCGGATGTCGATCGAGCGTGTGAGATTGCGAAAGTTGATGAGTTCATAGACGAGCTCCCAGACGGACATGACACAATGCTTGGTGATAATGGAGTTCGACTTTCCGGTGGACAAAAACAACGTGTGGCACTTGCACGCGCGCTACTGAAGGATGCTGATCTATTAGTGCTCGATGAAGCGACGAGCGACTTAGATTCACACTTGGAGCGTGAGGTTCAGGATGCGATCGAGGCAATGGATCGTGAGTATATGATGATTGCGATCGCACATCGGTTGTCCACAGTCGAGAATGCCGATCGGATCTATACGATGGACAACGGTCAGATTACAGAGACTGGATCACACGAAGAATTGATTGACAATGGTGGCCAGTACGCTAATTTGTATGCCATCCAGTCATGAGAATAACACAACTATTTGATTAAATCCTTCCCAACTTGAGAATTTTTAGATGGTTAAGGTGACTATCCTATTGAATATCTCTAATTTAATATTTATTTTTCAATAATATCTTGTAAGTCTGGATGTGATGAGTACTGAACATTCTGTACGTTTGATCCTATTGAAGAATCATTCATTTGTTTGCGTATACGTTGCCAATTTTCATGTCTCACCAAGACACGAACTGGAATTTCTCCAATCCCAAGAATTTTAGCCAATATTAAACGATTCCTACCATCATCTAATATCGGCTCACCTGTACGGCCTAAATTAATTTGTACTTCGTGACGCCAATCTCGCGAATGACTTTCTCCCTGTTTTGAGAGTGCGGATTGTGTTTTATATCCTTCTGATTTTATTTGTTCATACAAATCGTCAATATATGCGAGTCGCTTATTTAAGCCATCTACAGAGTTGTACCTTGATGTGTTAAAATCTTCTTCAATCCGCCGTTGATACAATAGAGTATCTTCCCAAGAGATACCAGAATTGAAGTGTGACTCAAATGATCTGAACCAGTCAAGATCTTCGATATTAACTAGTATTCGTTCTTCAGGTAACCCATCGTAATCAATAGGATAAATGAGATTATCATCTGCGTATCTTTTATCCCAGTCACCATCAACTACATATGTGTACGTATTGCTTGGAACTGAGTTATTAAAAAATGGGATTAATTTGTGTGTGATTTCATTAGGATCAATCCATATTATTTTTGATGCCTTTGCGAGTGATGAACCATATTTGCGGTTGAGGGAAAATTTTTCAATCCATAATTTGGGTCTATTTTTAATAACTTGGCTGACACGCTTTATTTTAGTTATATCAGACATACTAACTGAATTATCTTGAAGCAATAATTAAATTTGGATGTTAAGATTACAACAAAAAATAGCAATGTTTGAACTAATATTTTTATCTTGTGTTGGTGTTTTACCGACGATGATTTCAAATTCCTAAATGGACTTGGAGTGTTTCTAGAATTCGTATTGATCAGAAAATAGCGTTCGATGCTGATCCATGTAGTCCTTATCTATACCTGTCGTTACTGGTTAAAGAAGTATTAGTTTGCATAGTAGAATATAAACAAAAATCATATTACTTGTTCTACATAAGCATAACGTAATGGAAAATTTTCGAAAGGCAGCCTCTATTTATCAAGAGGGTGGTAGTAAATCACTCCTAAATTCGATTGTATCAAAAACACTTCAAGGAGACTGGGCCCGGATAACCAGACGTGTCACTGGAGAACTTCTTCACCAGAAGTTATTAATGTATTGGCGGTTGGGATACTGGCCTCAGATTCGGAACCCACGAACGTTCAATGAGATGTTGATGCATCGAAAGTTATATACAAACGACCCAAGGTTTGCGCGAGTGGAAGATAAATGGGCCGTTCGGGAATACGTAGCAGAACATGTGGGTGAAGAAATTTTGCCCGAGGTGTATCATGTTACGGACGATCCCGAATCGATTCGTTTCAATACTTTGCCTGAA
>LFIK01005063.1_pt1 | contig 10608 bp, 9 predicted proteins | sample 643401 | NCBI WGS metagenome assembly LFIK01 (sample SAMN03777447, study PRJNA286221) | soda lake metagenome | biome: soda lake; feature: Kulunda steppe; material: water; isolation source: sample T5-Br brine of Lake Tanatar-5 | place: Russia: Kulunda steppe | collected 2010-07
AAAGGATGGTTGATTAACTGTCTAACAACTGCAGTTGAATCAACCATGCAGACAACCGGCATTCCATGAAGAAGCATAGGCTAACAGCTTAAACTTGGCTGAATGAAATGCAGTACAAGCAACCACTGGGACATCAACTGGGACTTCAACTGGGACTTCAACTGGGACCACTGGGACCACTGGGACTTCAACTGGGACATCAACTGGTTCAGTGAAGCCTGCGGGAGGAAATAGGGCTGCATGAGTTCTTCAGAGAGCGACCTAGCGGGTGAGATGAAAGATGACGTGTTGCTCATCTTCTACAATCTACAAGGTTACAAGAATAAGGCCTCAGTCAAGTTAAGTTTAAGTTAAGGATTATAACCCTAATAACTCAGTCAAGTAGGTTAGGTTAGGTTACATGGCTGTATCCACCGAACTCAGTCAAGTAATCCAATTGGTAATGCCTGCCCCTTTCTAGAAATCCAGCTGGTAATGGAATACGCCAGAAAGCCCAGGCTTTCTGTACGGATCACTAGTAATGCCCTGGTAACCGTGGTGGCCTGGTGATGCCTACCTCCTTTCTAGAAATCCAGCCGGTAATGGAGTACGCCAGAAAGCCCAGGCTTTCTGTACAGATCACTAGTAATGCCCTGGTAACCGTGGTGGCCTGGTAATGCCTGCTCCCTTTCTAGAAATCGAGCTGGTAATGGAATACGCCAGAAAGCCCAGGCTTTCTGTATGGATCACTAGTAATGCCCTGGTAACCGTGGTGGCCTGGTAATGTCTGCTGCTTTACCAAAAAATGCAGCTGATAATGGAATGCTCCAGAAAGCCCAGGCTTCTTACATTGCTCACTAGTAATGCCCTGGTAATTTTAGTGGCCTGGTAATGCCTGCCACCTTACCAGAAATGCAGCTAGTCATGAAATAGCGATGAGTTGGCAATGTGCTACCGCAGGTTTTCTTGCCATGCCCTGCTTGCGAGTGTGCCACCCCTGGTAATGCTTGCCACCTTTCCAGAAATTACAATTCCAGAAGTTACAAGTTAAGGGGTTAACCGGTTAACTGCCAGCTAGGTCATTAGGCTGATTGGTTTGTTGCTGGTCTTCGCCAGCCAAAAAAAGTCCATAATGTCCGAAATGAAATGGCAGAGTCTATTGCCGTTAAGAAAAAATCAAAGACAGGCTGACTAGGCAAGGCATGTGGAATATAAGGGGCCTCCATAGAAAAGGATTGGCAGAAAGGGAAGAAAAGGAACGAGTACTTTCTTCTGAGAGAGCACACAAACAAGGTAAAGAACAAAGAAATAGTTTTACCCACCTCCAGGAGGTGGAGCACCAGAGGGTTCATGTCAGCCATGTCTCTCCACACTTTTCTCATCCTATACCTTAGGTCAGCAGTGAAATCCAAGTAACAAATAGGGAGCCCCTGCAAGAAAGCTTGTGTATAAGTGTCACAGCCTTGCAATCCCTCAAAGGCGCGCAAAATATCCGAAGCCCAAGATGTTAAAACCCGAGGCACCAGCTTCAGGTCTGCATGAAGGGCCTGCTTAAGAGTGGCAATATTAGAGGACAACATCCCGTTGTAAAACCTAATAGCAGCTCTAATCCAATAGAATTGCAGGGGTTCATGTGCACACTCACGTAAAACAGCCCACTTAGGCGCAGACCGGTTCACACCTAAGGTGCCCTTTAAGAAATTCATATGCAATGTCTGGAGGGTAGGTCTAAATACATCACCTTCGCACAAAATCCCTGAGCTCCAAACCTGACAGCCATACATACCAGCAGGCACTACATATACCTTAGCAAGCCAAAGGGAAGCAAAAGGTATGTCACATAGGGCAGTGTCCCATACAAACCCACATATTCGATGAGCTGCAGCAAGCATTGGTTTGGCTGCATGCTCAGACGAGGCTGTCATGTTCAGTGTTCGGTGATAAGTCATGCCAAGGTACTTTGACGAGTCAGAGCACTTCAAAGCAGCGCCGGCTAATATAAAAGTGGGCACCTGAGCACTGCGCTTTGAGTTGAAATGGACCACCTCTGATTTTGCAGTGTTGATGGTCAGGTGTTTGGAGCGTGCATAGACCACAAGCCTATTTAGCATGGATTGCAAGGCATCAAGGGCATTAGCTAGAAGAGTCAGGTCATCCGCATACAACATGTGCGTGACCTGCACATCCTCTGTCCCAGTAACTGCTCCTTGCACTCCCTCAGCAATCTTACCAATGTCATTAATGTACAACGAAAAGAGCAGAGGAGACAAAGGGCACCCTTGTTTCACACCCTCGGTAGACTTAACCCTTGCAGCTTTATGCCTGTCTTGTAGGAGGTACTGGTCACCAGCATACAGGCTTTGAAGAGCAGAAAGGAGAGTTGCAGGAGTATCAAATCAGAATAAGGTGTCCAATAATCTAAGTGCCTGTCTGAGGTCCACAACAAACCAAAGAAAACAAAAAAAATAAAAGAAAAACTGCGCAAGCAGCAAAAAGGCTCCTCACATCAATCAAGGAAAAGGGGCCACTTGGGAAGAGAGGCCCCCTCACCAGAAAAGAAGAAAGCAGTCAGTGAGGAACAAGAGGGTTGCGAGCAGACAAGCCAGCAGACCTCTCCTGATTAGTTTGAAGGTAAGGGGAATGCTCAAGAGAACGTCTGGTCTGCACAAGCTTACAAGCATAGTGCACAGAATGAGCATGAAGCTTGAGAGCAATTTCTTGACTCTTTGCGAATCAAGGCTGAGACTCTTCAGTGGAACCTTAGTGTGAGGAATGTTGATAACACCCCCTACACCTTAGAGAATGACATGAAGAAGATGGTCTACTGCAATGCTGCGTCTAAGGCTACCATGCTGAGCATTGGCAGCTTGGAGCTGCTGCTCAGGGCGAGTGTCTTCACAGTACTTGATCAGAATAAGATGGATGGTACAATGCTGCCAACGGAGGTTCTTGGGGTGAGTTTGTCTGGGCTGGCAAGCTGTGGCTGGTGTTGCGGGTTTGCCTCCAGCTGGGGTGGCTGCCGCTAAAGGACCTTGACCCCCACCCAAAACCACCCTCCTTCCCCTCCTAAAAGTAAGGCCTTGATCATTGGGATGATGATGCCCAGGTCTTTGAATTCTTGCACATTCTTAAGCAGGGTCTTGTAGCAAAACACCGGCAGGTTGGAGCAAAAGAAGGCCATGATTTTGGTTTTGTGCGCATTGAGCATCAGCCCTTTCATAGTCGTGTAGGTGTGGGATCTGTCGAGTTGGAGCTTGAGGTGATGGGCACTGCCATTGGGCAGTATTAGTAGTAAGTGCAATGTCATCAGCATATCCAGAGTGGGAAACTTTGGTTGCTTGCACAAACGACTTGGGCAAGTTTTTGCCCGTGTTCAAAAACTTGCCCAAGTCGTTTGTGAAGAGAGAGTAGAGAAGAGGGCTCAGTGGGCATCCCTGCTAATGTAGCAGTTACCATGATTTCATCCGACGCCTTGTCTCCATCAATGAGGATATAAACATTTTTTTGGTAAAAAAACCCTTTACTGCTGAAAGCAGATCTTAAGGAACATGAGATATTAAGGAACATGAAATATCAAGGAACATGAAATATTGAGGAACATGGAATATCAACGAGTTTGAAGGTGGGCCCATAGTTTCTCTCTCTTTGGATGCTATCATAGGCAGCAGTGAGATCAATAAAGGCAGTGAATAGCTTCTTCTGTTTAAGTTCAGCTACTGTGAGGATGTGATGTAGATTGAAGATCAGCTGATTTGTGTTCCTTGTGAGACAGAATCCAGGTTGTGTGTCAGAGATATAATTTTCTGCCAAGGCCCACCCAGTCAGTAAGTCTCTCACCACGTTAGCGTACAATCTGTATTTGCATCAATTGATGGCTATTAGCCTGCAGTTTTGGGGTAGATTCAGCTCAGCTTTCTTGTGTATAGGTGTAGTTTTTGTCTTTTTCCAAGCCATAGGAAGAAGACCATCACATAAGAGAAGTTTTAAAAGATCTGTGAGCAACGGACGGAGTACATTTGTCCTCTGTATTTTCCTTTGTCCATTCAAACATTCAGTTTCTGCTCGTTTGATGAACAATGTTGGAAAGGAGTCAAACCCAGATGAGGAGTTCGCTTTTATGCGAGCTATCTTTTGCTCAATGTATGTGCTCAGTAGGGACTCAGGTGGGATGTCATACAATGGAGGATGGAAAGGGCTCTGCTGCGAGGCAATGTTGACAATCCATCCCATCTGTGCCTGCCTCCTGGTCCTGGTGGAGTGGCCATGTCTGCAGGAGTGATCTGCCTAGTACGTGCCCTGTCACTTAGAGTCTGGTGCGCACAAGGGAGTCTAGGGACCATATCTCTTGGAGTATTTTTTGATGATAGGTAGTGCCCGTTTTTCTATGGCCATGGGCGCAAAGTTTACATGGTATTGTTTTTGTGGAATTCCTGATTAGAATTGTCGTTATGTTTGGTTGTGACAATCCCTGCAGTTATCCATGGTTCCGTAGAAAGGAAGAGACTACGGCAACGGCCTGAGGGTAACCCCTCTTGGCATGAATTGAGGAAGAAGTTAATATCTGGTGCAAGCACCTCAGCGGCTGGCAAGCCTCCACCATCAAACAGGAAGCAGTTGTCATTAGGAAGGGATCTGAAAAGAGCCATGTTCCTTTTTGTGTCAATTTTCAACCTCTTTCTTCTAATTATGATTTATGTTGCATATTGAATATAATGAGTGTTTAGATCAAGAGTAAGTTCTTTTGCTCTACACTGGTCTGGTCCAAGCATACTGAGGCTCTGTATGACATTATAGATGGTCCCCATCACTCCAATCAGGATGGTATGTAGGCTCACTTTGTGGCATTGCTGTGCAAGGGTATATTTCAATCTAATATGCTATTCAGTTGCTCTTGCTAGTTGTTGCTCTGGTCGTGTGTCATCACAGTATTTGACTTCAATGAGGTGTACATCCCAGCGCGAAGGGTGTATAGCCTGGATGTCTCTTCTTTCCAGCTGGCAGTTTGTAAATGGCATCTGGACTTACCTACGGACTCCATAGTATGGAGATTCCGAATTACCTCCAAGCCATAGAAGTAGATGGTGTCAACAGCATCTGAGGCACTGAGAGAGCGAGCTTTGTTTCTCTTGTAGTTCCAAAGCGCATGAGCCATGGATGCCGGGTCTAGAGGTTCAGTGCTGCAACGGCCTGGGAATTCCAGAATTGTGTTGAGCCAGAGGACTCTTTGCCTCTTTTGCCTAGGGGTACTTGGTTGTGAGCTACGGCTCACTCTGGCAGAGTTGGCGTTAAGTAGGAGCAGAGAGAGGTACTTGTTGCGAAGGGGGTGTGTCAGGAATTTGGTGGAGGGTCATATGATCGGGACAGGTATTGCAGTTGAAATCATATTGATAACGTGTCCTCTTGCTGGGGGGTCCGTCATGCTGTTGTGCCTTTTATACATGCTTTGGGTGTCAATATGGGTTGGTTGGGTTGTGGAAGGGGTAGTTTGGGGTAGCTGCTGTGTCAGGTGTGCCCCAAAGTAATAGATGTGTCTAGATGGTTGGTCTAGCTTCAAGATGCAACACTTGTCCAAATAATATGGCCCCCCACCATATTCCTGACACACCCCCTGTGCAACAACTAGCTCTTTCTGCACCTGTTGTCCACACAACCCTGAGCTGCGGTCTGCAATCAAGCACTCCCTAGCAAAAGAGAAGAAGACTCCAGCTCAAAAGGAACCTGGAATGCCCAGGCTCCCACACCCAACCTCTAGACCCGGCATCCATGGCTCACGCGCTTTGGAACTATAAAATAAACAAAGCTTGCTCACTCTATGCTACAGATGCTGTCAATACCATCTACTTTTACGACATGGAAGTAATTTCCATAGACGACTGGAGAGTTGTCCCAGGAAAGTCTAGAGACGATTCTGGTTGGGAACCCCACCAACAGAAGCAATACCATCCCTACTTTGCGTCCCATGATCAAAGAAAATTGGGCACTTCCTATCCTCAAGAAGGCTGACTTTATATCTGGGGGATTGATCTTTTAGCCTGTTCTGCCATTGACTTCGCATGCTATGAAGTATGCCTTCAACCTGAAAACAATATACCCCCTTCAATGACGGATGTAAACATTTGTGAGGTCTGCAACCAAATCAACCACAGGGTATGCCTCAAGAACACTGGCTGCTAAACCGAGAGGCAGAGAGAGGAAGCCGACAAGAACGACAACTGGACTCGCCCTGGCCGTGCTTACCTTAATGATGCACAAAAACAAAAAGGACACTCTGAATTCTTTGATGAAGAACTCATACATGTCACATGGGAAACCCCCTGGGAACCGCAGGTGTTCAAAGACACGTCACCAACCCTCCTCGAGCATATGCACAAATTGAGGCACACAAGGATGAGGCTGACACCTCTCTCTGCCCACAGCAGACCAACTAGACAACCAAAAATACAAGGCTTTGACATGTCTGATCATTTACCCCTAGATACAAACATTGGACACAAACCTGCGAAATGAAGTCACCTTTAATATCTTCCCTACAAATCCACAAGTAGACATACAACCCACTGGGAGTTGTGAGTTCTGGATCCGCAACCTTGACCTTGTCAAGTCCAAGCCCAAAGCCACCACTGAGTCACCCACCCATCACACACGTTCTCCACCCCCTATTCGTCCAGAAATCTACACATAAAGAGTGTCATGTATCTACTGCGCAGATGGTAACGTCTGGGCATGATAGCACCTGAACGTCTAAGCATCCTTCATACAGCCTTCCAAACAACCAAGCTGACAGGTTTCCACAACAACATCACACCCGTAGCTGGGAGCTTCACTTCAGAACACCTTGGAGTACTTGCCTGGAAAATAAAACTAGAAAGGAAATACCAAGGCAAGAAAATCAAAGACTCCTACTCATGAGCACCTCCAATCCGTATACATACTGCCCTCCAAAAATGGGCTTTGGCAGCACAAGAGAAAATGGCCTCTCCGCTAGACTATAATCCAAGCTATCCCATTATTGGAGTGCAGATTTACATGATGCGCTCTTTGGTGCCCACCTCAACTCCTTCTCGTCCCAATTTACTGGTTTCTCTGTGTGCCATCCCATCTTTAACGACCATACCATGCATCTCAGCCTTAGGCATGCTATCTATTCAGCCATCCTCAGCACTGAGGCAACTGCCACTTTCATGTTTCTACCATCTTGGAAGAGATCCATGATCACTTACCCTTACTCTTATCTCCTAACAACATTTCCTCACCTGTGTTATAAACTTGGTACAGTCCCAGCTGATGAGGTCATGGCTAACGTTCCAATACCTAATGCTAGGCACGCTGAGAGAGCATCTGGTCTCAAGCAATTTGAAAACTCCATGTAGATGAGATGCAACTACCAAGTGCTCCCACAGAACTGCTTTAAGTGAAGTGGCCACCTTTACCCATCATTCCAAACCCGGACTCACGTTCAAAATTGCTGACGGGAAATTTTGGACCTATGCAGATGTTAGCTGCCATTTCCAAAAAGGCGGTCAAGCTATTGGGGTAGGTGTCTACCACCCCAGTACGGGCAACTCTAGTTTGGTTGAACCTAATGGTTCTAGTGTATTTAACACCACGGGGAGAGCAGAGCTGGCAGCTAAAGCTGCTGCAATTGCGCACTGTCATAATCATATTACCGCAGACAGCCTCATCTCACTCCATCAAATTAGGAAACAATTCTTGTACCCAGAAAAGCACCGTCACCATGTCCAAGGAGACATCCTCAAAGTCCTTTCTAATACCATCCGTAACTCTCAATCCCACGTCTTCCTTTAAATAGTAAAATAGCACGCTGGAATTGCCGGAAATGAATGTGCAGACGCCCTTAACAAATACCAAGCCTGCCATGAAAATATTATCCCTGCTGAAACAACCATTTGCACTGCAGGCCCTGGTGGCAATCCCTTCTTTGATGTTAGCTGGTTAGCTGTTGCAGAAATAAATCTGCAAGGATCTGGAGCTGAAGCTCCTTGACATAGCACGAAACTGACTTACCTTCAAATCTTTAAGCCTCATTAAAATCCCATGTGCACTTGAACCATAAACTGGGTTATGCCAACTCAAAAATAGGATATCATTCCTATTACCAGTGTCTGTGTCCACACAAGAAAGGTATAAGCAACGCATCTTGGAGCGTGTTCAATCTCTCCCTACAAATGAAACACAATATCTTTTGCTTGTTGGCATAGTCTTTTCTTTTCTTTTGCACAGGCACCCTTTTGAATCCGAAACACACTGCCCGCTTAAGAACTCCACAAGCCTTCAGTGTTCAATCTGTCAGCAAGCAGATAATGCTCTTCATATCCTTTCAGGGTGTCAACACAATACCATTTCCGAAATTCCTGAGTCTGGAATGATCACTGAACGCTATGATATTGCCTGCAGGTTCATTATGAAAGTGATCAGCTAAGGCTCACTAGCAGGATATTTGGTCCATATGGTTGGTCTCAGGGGGCCCCCAGGAAAGGTCCCAATTGTGCAAGCCCCCTAGAAAACCCTTGTTTGGGGTTTTGCATGTCGGAAGAACATTTTCCTCGAAAGGATGTCTGAGGAAACAAGGTTTTCCCTACATGGGTTACACATGTGATCTATGCAGCTGCAGCATAAGTGCAAGCTGGTGATCCTTTGATTCTCCAGGCCAACAGTGCACTGAGATGATGTCTCATGTATGTGTTAGACAGGCCAACGCTTGCAGGGTGCCAAATGTGGTGAAGAATGCCAGGCAAACAGAAAATGAGTTGGATAGTCATCATTACATTTCCTGGGCCTTTGACTGTCAATTTGAGGAGCTCTTAGTCGGCAATGACACTAATTTGGCATGACATGGCACGCAATTTTGCTGTCAGCAAATCAGTGGTGCCATAGCCACTCTGAGAGTGTGGAAGATTTGCTCAGTGTTGGGTATCAAGAATACTATTCTCTAGTAGGAAGCATGCCATGCTCTGGATTTTTCGTTTTCGCACTCTCTGCATCGTTCAAATCTTCTGCTATAACCAAATCCCACATCCACCATGCTTGCTTTCTGAAGATGCTCTTGGGTGTGAAACGACAACTTGTATTGAATACACATTGCCTTTTAAGGGAGACAGGTCAGCTGCCCCTGTACTTCTTCTGGTTCCGCTGGGGTGCACGCTTATGGAACAGCCTATTGACAACCAACGATGCCTTGCTGAGCAAGATCAATGAAGCTGACTTACGGCTGGCACTGAAAAGAAAGTAGGAGCTTCGAGGTCTTATCTGCTTTTTCGCGAAACACCTGGAGCTGAGGTGCACATCTTTCAAAGATCAAGTTGCTATCACATGCCAATCCAAAACCCTTGAAAATCAATATGACTTTTGAACTGTTGCTGCGTGAGCAAACCACATGGGAATGGAGAGATCTGGACCACATATGTGTGTATATACATCCGTTTGATGGGCTTGTTTCCAGCAGAGTCATGAGGACATATCACACCCATTTTGGAGTGCCTATAGGGAGTCAAACTGGCTGGGGGGAAGGATAAGGAACGCACAAGAAAAGCAACTCTGCCTTCATACCTATAACACAATATCCCTAACCATCTTTGCCGTGCTCTCTCCCAACTCAGACTCTCAGGTCGCAACTAGAATATCGAGCGGCTCTGGCAACAACAGTGCAGCGTTCCTTATGAGCTTAGAGTCTGCACTTAATGCAACTGGCACTGTGTGCAAGACGAAGAGCATGTCCCCTTAGATTGCCCAAGTGCTGGCTAGGCAAACTTAACAATTAAACACCACTATCTCTTCTGTACCCCCTCTAGTAGCTCAAACAGGCTAAGAGCCTACGTTAGCCAAGCAGACACCAAAGGCCTGGCCTACAAGTTGTACGTGCATGAGTGCCTGGAGTGATGTACAGTGTGCCTAGATTGCAGAACACAGCCTTGCTTGCCTTGTGTTGGTTTTGGTTGCTGACCTGTTTTGCTTAAGCTAAGCAGCCAGCGTTTGGCAGGTTCATCTATGTCACCCAACCTATTACAGGCAGAGCATGCAAATTTTCCAGAACCCTCCTGACTCCCACTGCCGTCCTCTCCTTAGTTTAAGGGGTTTTTGCCTGGTGCTTGCTCCAGATATAATTTTTCCCTTTATTCTTGCTGACAGGTCTCCCTGTAAGCGAATATTTTCTTTTCCTATGAGTGCCCTGATTGAGTCATTGAAGCTGAAGCAATCTGACATTGATAAGGAGATTTACGAAAGCGTGGCTGGTGATTTGATATTGAGCCTCAATCAGCTGAGCTTGCTGGGCCTTTGTAACACTCATGCTGGCTAGGCTCTCCTCTGAATCTGAAGGTTCATATCCAGAAACACAACATGACACAAACCTGCTTCCAAGGACAAATTCATGCTCACAATGTGCTACAGCGCAAAGCGACAGCAGCCTTCAAGGCTTGATTCTCAAGCCAAGTCTAACTTAGATTGAACATCCTCTTTAGCAAGTTTTTACAGACCCTTTTTCAGTGAAGAAAGTTCCAAGTTCATAATCAAAAATAAAGAAAATATGAAGCAACATTGTGCTAATTTATTCCTGCATCAGTGAGCCCAAGTGGCAAGCAGGCAACTGGAGCAAGCCGCCCTAAATTGGCA
>LFIK01005067.1_pt1 | contig 10606 bp, 12 predicted proteins | sample 643401 | NCBI WGS metagenome assembly LFIK01 (sample SAMN03777447, study PRJNA286221) | soda lake metagenome | biome: soda lake; feature: Kulunda steppe; material: water; isolation source: sample T5-Br brine of Lake Tanatar-5 | place: Russia: Kulunda steppe | collected 2010-07
CCTCATCTGATGCAGGGGGTGTTTCACCACCCACATCTGTCTTTGCACACTTTTGCATTTGAAATATTTCTACTTAACACTGGAACTGTGTGACATGTGCTGCTTACACGACCGATGCTGTTTATTTGTTTGTTTGTTACACGACGCAAGCGGACACAGCAATGTTTTTAAGGCAGGAAAGGCAGAAGAGCTGAAAAACGCTAGGAAAAGGAGAACTGCTAGAAAAGCCAACAAGCTAAGAGTTCGCCACCAAGGCTATGAGGACAGCTCAGGCTAGGGCTACCAGTTGCTGTACTAAAAGTTCAAACCCCCTTGAACTTCAATTCAAAACAAAGGCAAGTATTGGTTCTTTACAGAATTCACTCGTCCCAGGGTCTGTACAGTCTCCATCAAATAAAGTGGCTGCCAGTCAGTGACAGACAGACAGACAGAGAGTCTTTCTTTCAAAGAATATGCCAGTGGATTTCATCCTGATCAACTTAGAGATTGTCAGTGAAATTTTGTCTGGTCACAGGACATTTCGAAGACTATGCACTAAGCCAGTAAGTTTGAGAGCGAGCGAAATCAAAGACAGTCTGACTTGGCAAGGCATGCAAAATATTATCGACTTTTTGTGAATCAAGGCTGAGACACCAGAGAAACCAAAGTGTGAGGAATGTAAATCACACCCCCTACACCTAAGAGAATGACATGAAGAAGATGGTCTCCTGCAGTGCAATGCTGTGTCAAAGGCTACCGTGCTGAGCATGGGCAGCTTGGACCTGCTGCTCAGGGCGAGTGTCTTCACAGTACTTGATCTCAATGAGATGGGTGGTACGACGCTGCCAAGGGAGGTTCTCGGGACGAGTCTGTCTGGGCTGGTAAGCTGTGGCTGGTGTTGAGGGTCTGCCTCCAGCTGCGGTGTCTCCTACTATATTAGTGTTGAATGAACCCTGCCCCCCACCCCAAACCACCCTCCTTCCACTCATTTAAGTAAGGCCTTGACCATTGGGATGGCTCTGATGATTTGGGAATTTATCTTGCGTGTTTTCTTTGGAGTCACTAAAATGGCATCAGGGCAAGAAGTGAGTCTGTCTCTTTGATTGTGGTTCAGAGCAAAAATCCAAGCCGGAGGAACTCTGGATTCTGCTGTCACAGGTATTTGAAGATCTTGCATACGATGCTTGTCAGCGCTGCCCACATCTGTGGATACAAAACAGGAGCCTAAAGAAACTTTACTTGTTGCTTTTGTGATAAGTCTGCCTGCAATATTGTGGCTTTCGGTAACCATGTTCCTTATGGTGGAATGCTGGCACCCTGCGAGGATGTGGAGTGCATTGTCTTGGCAGGAGCAGATGGGGCAAGTAAGGCTGTTGGAAGTCACACTTCATGATTGAAGGCCTTTTGCTGTCAGGCCGCCGCTGCACACCAAACAGACTCGTGGCATGACCATAACTTGGTACTTGAGCAATGATGGTGTGCTGACTGGCTGCGGACAGTGACAGCGTACACCAAGCAGACAGCAGGTTGCCCGCAATTCTAATCTCATTAGTGAGACTGGAGAGTCTCTGATACCCTTAAACTTTCCTAAGCATTCTCTCTCTATTCAGCCTGCGCATAGGCAAGGTCAGCGCAGCATACAGCTGCTGTCGGACGCACTCACACTGGACTGGACTGGATGGCGCTGCCCCGCCTATTGCCCTCCAAGGGCTTGAGGTGTCTACTACCTGGCAATCATCTTACAAGGTCGCTTGTAGCAAACAGAGTATTACCTCAAGTTCGTCTTTGACGTGCTCAACTACAGCTATAGCTAAACTGACAAGAGGAACAAATACTCCACCAACTGACTCAACAAACCTCCGGGTCACAATGCAGCATAAATCTAGCACTGCACTAATCTGGCGTGACATCTTGTAAACCCCTTGTAAACTTTTGACTGAAACCAGCAACAAACCAAACAGCGGGCGGGTAATTGTAACTTGTATTTCTGGCTCCAGCCAAGCTCCCCTTGTTGGCAGGTACGCACACAGTAGCATTCAGCAGAAAATTGGGGTCATCATTAAGATGGCAACAGGACATTGACCCCAAAGGGCAACATCCCATGTCAATAGCAAATTGTCCATTTGGAACAGACAGTTGCTACGAATAAGATACAGTGCACGTTCCCCTTGTTGGTTGGTTTTGCAGCAGAATAAGTGGCGATCAAAATAATTGCCTTGGGTGAGACACAATGCAGCCACCCTTCCATTTTGCTTGACAAGCAAATTCAATGCTTGCTTTGGCTGTTGCTGCCTATATCAGCATTGCAGTGATTGCCATTGTGCAGGCCTGCCCCTCCCTTCTCCTCTGATGGCGCAACACTACCGTTCACGTCATCAAGTGGCTGGCTTGGCAACTGCTTTGCCTGCCGCTGCTGCAGGGCCATTGCCACAGTGACAGCCGTGTAAGAAAATAACTTGGTCAATCCTGGCACCAGCTCTTCGTAAAGTGTCCACACCAGTGCTGTCTGAGCAGTACGCTTCAGGACGCGGGGAGCAAAGCCTGCATGCACACACACACATACCAGACAAGTGGCTACTCCCATTTCTTTTGAGGCAAGACGTTGCCTGAAGAGCCATCATGAGCATCAGCAATTCTAAACCCAAGCACATGGCCGACAGTTGGACTACATATTGTGGCAAGGACAGCTTGTATACAATGCCTGCTGTCCTAGATTGTCCTCCAGCTTGGCAAAAATTACCACTGAGCATCTGAAACGATGTTCCTTGGGAAGGTGATAGGGAGTGCAATGCATTGTAAGTCCTGGCTGATGTTTCAATGTACATAATTTGGCAACCCAGCATATCAGCAATGCTCTTGATAGCCCCAATCATATTATTGCACTGTGACAGGCTAATTGGCAGGGCTGTCACCATAATAGGCAGGGCCGCCATGCTACAATGCCAAGGCAGCAAACAGCTGCCAGGAGACATGGGCTCAGGGCAAAAGCATTTACAAGATGTGAGCACACCTGTAAGCAATGCAGCTGGTCCTTGGTTCTTGGTCACGGCAGCCAGCGTCTCCAAGCTGCTCATGGAGGCAGCCATGCCTGAAAGGCCGAGCTACGCAAGCAGCGGGCAAGCCAGTCCAGGCATGGAGGCGAGGATTAAATAAGGGGCAAGGCAGGCAAAAAAGGGCAGTATAACATACAGTAGGAGTTGACAAGTAGCAGTCCAGGTGAGGGTTGGGAGGCAGGCGGAAGCACCTGCCAGTGGGGCGCTTGCCCGCGCGTCCTCTTGTAGCCTCCTAGCAAATTGCTTCCCACATGCTTGACAGCATTCAGGGCCATGCTTGAGCTCTTACTTGAGCTCGTGATCAACTTTTTGGTTGAGGTCTTGGTTGGAATCTCGCATTCAATGCTCAAGCACGTTAAACCATGGCTGATGCAGCATGCGTGACAGCTCGCTGCTTCAGTGATGATTGTTGAAAGAAACACTGTTTCATTTCCATTTTGGAAGGAGCCGCTAAAGTGCATGGCCACCTCCAGGCATTTGCAGGACACGTCAAGTTCACCCTCTTATTGGGCTGATGTGGCAAACAACATATTCCAAACCCCCCTGGGCCCTAATCTATGCCAGAAGTGTACTTATCAGTCTGATGCTATGCGCTTGTGATGGGTACAAAGCAAACTTTGGCAGGCTCCACACTGGTATGGTGCAGGGCAGGACTGGAGAGGTGAACTATCAAGTCGGCCCCCTCTGTGAGCGAGGGTCTGCGCATACCATATGCACATCATCGTTCCTCAGCAAAACTTGAGAGCAATGCCTGATGCTGAGATGGGACGTTAACAAAGAGCAGCAAACAGGTAATATCAGAATGATTCATCAAACTTCTGAACCTGGTGTTAAGAGGCATAGGCGTATAGTTTGCATGCCCAGGCAATGGCAACGCTGCAAGCACTGCACACTGAACCCTTAGCAGCCAGTTTTGTTTGCTTCTGTATCACATGTTGTTTTAACCGAAGAATTTATGGAAGAATGTTTATGGAGCTAACAGCATCTGGCTCTGAACCATCTTACCTGCATGCGCGTGCGCACTACGTCAGCGGGCTGTGTGAGCACTGTTGCTGCCACTGCAGCCACTGTGCCTGACGTAAAGTTGACCACTGCTTGGGGTCGTTCTTGGCTGCTCAAGCGATCTTTCAAGTTTGAGTAGAACATATAGTAGAGCGCTGCAATGCATGACATTAACAAGAACGCACACATTTTTCAACACCAGGTAGGATGCGTGCCTGCGCTCAATATCCATGGCATCGGTCCCTGTACAAACCATTAAAGTGCCACGCAGGACCAGGTGCTTATGCAGCTCAAAACTGACAAGCCATTAATCTTTTGCAGCTGGAGAGGCTCCTGCTGATGATAAGGAAGCAGCATGCTATGCTTGCCATAGTTTCACAAGCATAATCAGGGTTGAAAATAGAATGTTTAATGCAGAAAAACACTGCACTACATAATTGAGTTGTCAAGGTGTCTGTGTAGGAGTCGGTGTTGCGCTGTTCTGCAGGCTCAGAAGTGCCAATATGCGCACACAAAAGAACTCCTAGAGCACATTTTTGTGGATCAGTAGGTGCCAAACATACAACACTGTCAAAGACATAGACTACCATTCATGATTGCAAACCAGGCCACACCAGAAAAGGGTGCGTTGGTAAGCACTGTGGGCAGCAGGCCTTTGAAGAGACCCCGCAGACCCTCAGTGCGGTTGATGGTCATAAACGCGTCCAACGTGTTGCGGTATTGGTGCCGCCTGCAGGAGGTTTTGCAAGCCTGGCAAGATGGATAGTGCTGTAGGCTGCTGATAGATCAGGCACACCTGAACTCGACCAGGCTAAAACACAATGCAGCCATGGTCAAATTGTTGTGAGCTTGCAAAAGCACATCTTGGCAGTCACGGATCAGTTGCACTCTTTACAGGTTCCATCAGACAATACTTCGCATCTGAGGCATGTGTAAGGATTGATCTGCGATCTTGCCATGCCCAACTAGTACTCCCTGCGCTGAGGGTTGGGGGTACGTTAACTTGCCTGGGGTCCGATGTTGTGTATTCCATGCGCGTTTTGATGACAGTGAGGGGACACAGAACCATGGCTGCTACAGCTCGAGACAAGCCTGCGCCCATGGTGCAGCATCACACAGAACCAACATGCAGCACCACACAAAACCATCAGCAGGAGGCACAAGGCTCCTTAAGACACAAGCTGTGCTGTTTTGTAAATGTGTTCATCATCGGACCTCCTTATGATTCACGAATGCCTGGAATCTCTTCTGCAACATGCACTCCTTTAGGGCTCATGCAGGATAGCCACAACAAAGGTGCAGGACAGTCCATGACATGCCAAAAAAATTGGTGCTATGCGCGTGAAACCACAAGCTACAACAATGATCAAAATCAAGTCCCATCTCCAACAGCGACAGACAAGCTTTGCAAGAAGTGGCCTAAAAGATGTCTCCATACATGTGCTATCACCCCATGGCAAGTCCATGCTCTAAAGAGAATGAAATGATTAAACACCTTTGCGGACATGTCCTCAGCCAGACCAATCAGTCATGGGACCTCGTCATTTATTTCAAATGATTCATGTGGAGAGGGCATAACACAGCACACACCATCCAAAAATTGTGGTTAATCTGGTTAATTACTTAAGCCACCCCCTCTCTCTCAGCAAACATTCCTCATCTTGACATAACAGACCCTACTCCTAGCATGAAAGTCAACAGCATTTGTCAAACAGTAGCGGTTCCAATTAGAAAATTAAGGGATTTTAATAAACACCGGTTCGAATTGAAAACCGGAGTTTGCAAACCCGTTGCGTTTACAACACTAACCATTTCTCTTCTCCCTACTTACTTACTTTCCAAACCTTCTAAGGCCACAGGATCATTGCCAAAAGCCATAAGAAGCTTTTCCTGGCTTCCCCCAACCACGGGGAATAGAACACTGGTCCCTTTATTTTTAACGGCCCCGGGGGTACTTTGCAAATGTGCTTTAAACTGGTAAAAAAACCCAGTGTTGTAAACACAAACCGATGTTTTATTGTTCCATTTAAAAACCACCACTTAAAAAAAACGGTGTTGTAAACACGCCGTAGGTACGTGTTTGATCGAACACTTATTGTTTTTTCGATTACGAGGTACTGCTTTGCTATCACAGCTGAGCCATGGCCATGATACTTGTGTGCCAGCAAATTGGAATTGCTGCGTAGCTGAAACCACCAGTGTTGGTCTGAAATCGTCTTGAAACGCGCAGGCACGCCAACCAAAACGCACCTCCTGACAAGGCGGCCCCAGTTGCCGTCAGCTGCTGCCGACCCTCTGGGCTTGTCTGCGACAATAGCCCTTTGAGCTGCTCCAAGAGCACAAAGTGCAGGCCGGCACCAAGTCCAACACGCAGCACTGAGGGGCCTGTGCCCTACAATTGGAACAATCAAGAAAAGCCACATTACCGCGCACCTTACTGTGACCAGAAAAATTTAGGCGTTGGAAGTCAAGTCCACCCTTAAGGATCCAGACTCAAGTTGTCCTTGCCATACTTGCTCAACACGCTCAATTATCAGCAAACCATCGTTGTTTTGACCTGGCAAGTCTATCTTACGCCGCCAGTGCCTGCACAGAGCTGAACTGTGCCAAGCCTACTTTCCTGTTGATTCATTGGCGAACTTGGAGTGCCAGGACAGTTGTAAACCTCACATGAATGTCCAAGCACACTAACATGCATGTATCTGCTGCATTTCCCCACGCATCTGGAGTGTTTGCAAGGCGTGATGACATCTAGAGCATCCAGGACTTACACTTGTGGACTTGCAGCAAGTGCGGTACGACGCAAGCAAGGAGTGCCGGGCCTAACCCACCTGCCATAATCCCCGTGCGCCATTCTTCTTTACTATATCGACCACTGTACGGACGGAAGTCCTGCAGAGCGCAGGCAGCAATGTGCAGCAGTATGAGGCACATAAGCGTTTGGACACGAGCACCGGGCTTACCGGCGGGCATGTAGCAGAATCTCAGGCCTCCATGCAATTCCAGTGGCTGCCCCTCAGATGAATGCAGTCATCATTGACGTGCCTATGCTTCATTAAACTGAACCTACTAAGCCACTTGCTCTCAACTTTAAAACAAGACTTCTGCCAAAAACTTCTGTAACAGTAATTGTTACATGGCAACCCTATATCAGCAAGGGACTTGAGCCCAATGCAGGAAAGCTCAGAATGTATTGGCCATGCAACACCAGACATACACCGTATAATACAATGCAAAGTGGACACATCATTAAAGTATACCAGGCAACCCTCTTCTAAAGCAGGCACAGGGTGTGGAGGCAAGGGCTTTGTAGGATGAGACAAGAGGCACAACTGCTCTCTAACAGAGAAACAATGCTTGCCTAAACTGTAAGCAAAGCACAGCCGTTACACTACATGGACGGCCCTCACTTGTGCACTCCTCGCGCTGCATCGCCCTGCATTCTTGTCCGCACCACATCGAGGGGCTGCATGCAAACCAGGCATGCTTTTCCTCTTAAGGGTGCCCCCCAACAATGGTGGCAGAGGTATGTGGGTGTTATAAAGTTTTTAAGCCTACCCTTCCAACAAGCCATTCTGCCAGAGCAGACTGCTGTTCATTGAAAGAAATTTAGAGAACAGTACAAACACAGAACTTGTGCTCATGTTCCTCGTGCAGCCTGGAAATGTATCAGTGTACCCAGCATCTTGGACAGACCTTCTTAAAAGATAATACGCGCAATAACAGACATTGAGAAAGCACAGACCAGGCTGTGCCAACCTTACGTGCTATCACAGGTATTGAGATTGAGCCACATGAATCCTATGCCAGGAGATATTATGGCTGTGAGATATCATATTGGGGTCCGACCCGCAGTGCCGCAGACATAACCTACCTGCACACAGGCACTGATAAGAGAGCCAGACATTGCACCAGAGGCAGCAGAAATGAATGGAGGGGGCTTGTGGTTGCTAGCCGCCCTAGTTGAGGCTGTATCTGTTATAAACCCCCCATTGCAGTCCTTGCGCTTTGGAGGAGATTCCTCAGGCTGGCCCATTTTTCAACAACCATAAATAGCAAATACTTGGTGGATATATGGATGAACAGTCTTTTGCAAGCCTAAAGCCTGATCTCTGAAATTCCTTAAAATAACATTCACGATTTGTTAGAAATTTTAATTCGTGCAATCGTTGGCGTGCGCAAGTTCAGTCATAAAATATCTTGGCTGATTGCTCTAAAAGCCAGAAAGACAAGCCATCTTTGCTGAAACAGACCATTGTATACACACTTATGCTTCTGAGCCAATCTTTGAATGGGCTCAATGGTGCGTGCGCTGCGGCACACCATCACCATCACCAACGAATACGCTCTACACCTGGCGCTCGCCAAAGCCTTTCACAATCAAGGTGCAGAGGACTTTCATGCAGCATTAGAAGATGCAGCGTACGCAGCAACCTGGGAGGGACCAGCCAGCTGCGATCGCTGCAAGGCGCACCTGTGAACGCGCTGCTCAACAAGGCGCTTTTTGTGAACCCTTTTATCACGCTGTCTGAGTGGCTGTCACGCCGCTTCCTGGCCTTGGATATGGGACTGGCAGGCTCTGCCGTTGATAGCCTTCCTGCCAGTGTGATCCTCTCGGCTGTGGCCGGGGCCCTTGTAGCTGCGGTAGGTGTACTACAAGTGGCAGATGAGCGCTTTTGCATGTGCCAAGAACAGAGTGCGTATAATTGGCCATGCCTGGCTAGCAAGAAGCGAAAAACTTTACGCAGAGATCCAGCACGAGGCACCATGCGGTGCATGTGTGAACATCAACACTTGCCCGCTCTTGAATTGTGACAAATGCTTGCATTCCTTGCAGAAATTCGATGCGCTGTCCCTGGTTTTAAGAGGAGCATCAGCCAGCCCAGCTGCATTGGCCCTCCAAGACGCTCTGGACCCGCTCCCTGCTAGCCTTGCTGTAGGGTCAATGGTGTGTGCTTCTGCACACTGCAGGATGTGCGTGTACGTCTGTGTGTGCTTGCAAGTGTTTTTTTCGCCATGGAAGAGTGATTGAGGAAGTTGAATGATAGGATGGCTGGCGTATATGTGCGCATGTATTTGTGTACATGCATGTGCATCCGCCCGCATGCCTCTCTGCGCATTTGGTACTTATGGGGTAATGCTAATGCGCACCTGTATGCTTCAAGCAAGGAAGAGTGTGTGCGCATGTCTGAATAGAGCCAAACGTGGTGGCTGACCCTTTGCTTGAACCCATGCACTGCATGTTATGCCTAGCCATGCCTGGTATGCTGGTTATGACTGGCAATGCCAGCCAGAGTCATGTATGAAGAGGCGCGGAGGGAGATGCGCGCTGCTCTTTGCCGCCGCTCAGCCTCCCTCTCTGCTGATGTCCACCCCGCTCTAGGCTCTTGCTGGCGCTCTTGGTGTGGTGTCAAATTCACAGCAGACTCCATCAAGGCCATCTGGGGCCCTTGCACTGTGCTTACATGCGCGCGCTGCGATGCCAAGCGCGACAAAAAGGGCTCCCGCGCCATCCTGTCCTCCTGGTGTGGTGGCTCAAATGCGCCCCTGGGCTTGGGAAGCCCTTTGGACTGACTGCCCATCACCTGAGCGGTGTGGATGGGCTGCCAGAGTCCGTCATAGGCGCGCCACTGTGCCCTTGCCCTGCTGCCCGCAACCCGGGCTCGTACAAACGCAAACTGGTCATCAGGTGGGGCACCTCTGTCATTCCCCTGACTCATATGCTGACACTCATCAGCAGACTCATGCTGACACTCATCAGCACTCATCAGCACTCATCAGCACTCATGCTGACACTCATCAGCAGAGGACATTGCCGTGCCATTGCCCTTGCTGGACGCCACCCGAGCTTCCTTCTTTCCACCCTACCATCGCAGCATGCTTAAGGGTGCCTACTGGCGCCTGAGCAGCCTGCCTGGGCTAGAATCTCCCCCTGCGCCTTGGTCCCTGTGCCTAAAGCTACATCCCTGATGATTTGATGCACAAAGGCGCCCTCTCATGGCCACAGTGCGCCCTGTGAGTGGCTGTGTGGGCACGGCAAGGCCAAGAGCTCAAGCGCAGGTCACCAAGCGCCCAACACAGGCCTGCAAAAGCCATGCACATGGCCTCAAGCGTTGATGTGTGCGCGCGACGCCGTGCTGGGGTTGGCTGCAGGCGCTGGTGGCAGCCTTTGTGGGCCTGTGGCAGCTGCGGGCCTGGTGGGCGGCACAGATGCTCATGGCTTCCATGCCCTCACACAAGGCCGGCAGCAGCAGCGGCGGCGGCGGCGGCAGCAGCGGCAGCGTGTACGAGGCCGGTGTGCCTCACCCGTCGTGGCAGGGGACTGTTCTGGGCCTGGGTCGCGTGGCATGCCTTGTCTGGGCTGCCTCTGCCGCAGGTGGGTGTGCGCGCTGGTGTGCAATTCCTGGTGTGCGTGGAGCTTGCATTCAAGTTTGTGTGTGTGTGTGTCTGCGTGTGTGTGCGCGTGCGAGCGCTTGCTATTGCGTGTCTCATGTGTGCTGCAATGCCATGTGCCAGGCTCCATGCAACAGGAGGACATATTGGCATGCAGTGACATATTGGCATGCAGTGAC
>LFIK01005071.1_pt1 | contig 10602 bp, 12 predicted proteins | sample 643401 | NCBI WGS metagenome assembly LFIK01 (sample SAMN03777447, study PRJNA286221) | soda lake metagenome | biome: soda lake; feature: Kulunda steppe; material: water; isolation source: sample T5-Br brine of Lake Tanatar-5 | place: Russia: Kulunda steppe | collected 2010-07
CCCCCCCCTCCCCTCCCACGCACTGCACTCACAATGCCAGGTTGTTCTTGCTGTCCTCCAGCCCCAAATTCCACTGCTTCTCTGGGTTGTGGCTGCGAGGGTAACGGTGGGGCACACCGTGAGATGGGGGCTGATACAGTCCGTCTGGCACATGGCATGAGCAGGCGTGCTGCGCTTGTCATGGGTGACAACACCTGGGTCTCTCTCTCAACCATCACCACAGGCGCACATGCACACACACACACCTATACGCACGTAGACACACACACACACACACACACACCTGCCTCCCTTGTTTGACCGGCACGTTGCCCTGCTCCCCGCCCTGCCCCCGCCGGCCCCCCCCTCCTCGTCCCCGCTCTCGCCCCCGGAGGAAGAAGAGGCCGCCCAGGCGTCTGCGCCCTCAGCCGCGTCCAGTAGCACCACTGAGTGGATGCGGGCCATGGCCTCGCGCAGGTGGCTGGTCAGGGCTTGGGGGGACGCCTGCATGTGGTACAAGGGGCGGGGCCAGCGTGTGCGGGCGTGAGGGCGGGTGGGCAGGGCTGAGCAGCGCATGGGCGCTGCTGCCCATGGCGTGGCTGCCCGTGGCATGGTGGCATGGTGGCATGGTAGCATGGTGGCGCAGCCGCCCATCTCTGGCGGCACCCTAAAGCACGGCGCCCTGGAGCTCCAGGGTGCCGGGCGAGCTCCAGGGTGCCGGGCCCTGGCCAGCACAGGGCAGCCACTGCGCGCACCAGGCGGCCGTTGTGGGGGAGCTGCTCCAGCTGGGCGCCCCACAGGGGCAGCAGTGGGCGCGCGAGCCGCAGGCGCACCCCCCCCTGCCAGCCCCAGCCCAGCCCAGGGCAGCCGCCGCGCGCACCAGGTGGTCGTTGTGGGGGAACTGCCCCAGCTGCGTGTCCCACAGGCAGAAGGGCAGCAGGGCGTCCATCAGCGGCTGGTGCGCGGATGAGCCCAGGTACTCGTTGATGGGCCCCAGCATGTCTGCGCGCAGCAGGGGGTGGAGGAGGTGGGGGGGCGGCGGGAGCAGCGGTCTCTTCCCCCCCAAGCTGACGGATTGAGCCAGGGAGCTGGAGGTGCTGGGGGGGGGGACGGAGCGTGGGCCACTAGAGCGCCGCCGCGCAGCACCTGTTTGAAGCAGGGCATGGGCAGCGGTGCACCCCACACCAAAAGTGCCCATGCTGCACACGCCCCGCAAGGCCTAGCGCAAGGCTGGTGCGCAGGTGCAGCATGGGCAGGTGGCTGGGGCAGCGTCTGCCGCCCCCCATCGCTGCAGGGCCCCGGCGCACCATCCAGCTGCAGGAAGAAACGCAGGTTGGCGCGCCTGCTGCCCAGCACATCCAGCAGCTTGCCGCCCGTCATGCCCAGCTCCAGCCGCGGCTTGGCCTGCGGGGGACGTGAGAGCGAGGATGCAAGAAGAGGAGGGCATGAGGAGGAGGACAGGCAGCGCAGCCGACGGGAGTGCTGCAAGCTCGCATGCGGGTGGGTGCGTGCATGCGCTTGCGCAACACACAAGTTGCTGGGCAAGCTGCCCTGGGGGGAGCTGCGCTGGGCTCGGCAAGCTGCAAGTGTGGAAGCTGCGCCTGGGCCCATGCATCCTTGGACAGGGGGTGCATGTCCTGCAGCAGCTGCAGTGTGTGCAGTGCGCGCACTCCACACAGGTGGCGTGGCTGCGCGCACCTCGGGGCTCTTGACCAGGTGCGCGACCGCGCTGTGGATCCGCATGGCTTGCTCCTGCACAGGGAGCAATTGGCAGGAGGAGCGACAACTGGTGGGCACTTGCTGGCTGTTGCCACCTGCTCTGCTGCACAGCCGCGGCCTCGTGGTCGCCGGGTGAACTCATCGAGGGCCAGGCTGGCGAGCAGGGGAGGTGGCGTTGGGCCTGCACGCCCTCCACAGTCACACCCGCCAGCCCAGCCTGCTGCCTCCATGCCCACCAGCGGCTGCTACAGGACCACACAAACCGGCCACCAACTGCCTGACGCCCACGAGCACACCGCGGGGCTGCTCACAAAGGGTGGGGGCGTGAGCAGCAGCCTCCGCACCCAGGACCGCACGGGCGCAGCGGCCTGCTCGCCAATGGCCGCATCCTGCGCAGTGGTGCAGCGGTGAAGTGCGGTGCATTACGCGTGCGGCGCGTGGTGTGGTGCAGTGACGTGGGATGCGTGACGCGTGATGTGTGATGAGTGCGCAGGGTGTGGCGCATGTGGTGGTGGTGCACTGCTGTGCAATGCATGGTGTGCGGACCTAGCGCGGGGCCACGATGGCAGGACGCTGCGTGCCTCACCGGCCGGCACTTGCACCAAGGGGAAAGGATCCCGAAGCCTGGGGGCCTCTGTGAGCTTTGCCATGCCCAGCACAAGCATGCAGAGCTCCCAGATGCTCAGGTGGAGCAGGCGCAGGCCCCCCCCCGCCCGCTGCCCACGCACCAGCAGGCTGGGGGTTCCGGGCGTGCCCTTGGTAAGGCCCAGCTGCATGGCGGTGGACAGGTAAGGCGGCCGCGGGCGGCTGCCATCTGCGGAGGGCGCCACCTGCACAAGAGGGAGGGGGGTAGGGGCGGCCAGCCGGTGTGTGCTGGGCGAGCCGGCAAGTGCCACGGTGGTGTGCGCACAGGGGTGCGGCCAGCATGCGTCAAGAGCCTTGGCGCGTGCGTGGGCAGCGGGCAGCCGCCGCGCTCCGCACAGCGCAGATGGTCCGCACCAGCACGCATCCAGCACCCGCCTGCAGGCAGCGCCGCTCCTGCTCCGCCTCTGCCAGGCACACAGCCCCCCCCCAGCCCCCCCCCACCCCCCAAGAGACGCACAAGAAACGCACCCGCCCAATGTCCACCAGCTCTCCTTGGAACATGCGCTTGCGGACCTGCGGGCCATGTGCAGGGAGGGCGCGGTCTTCCGCGCGCAGCACAGGAGCGTGGAGCGGCATCGGCAGTGGCAGCAGGCCTTGCTCGCCAGCAGGTGCATGCGGTTTGGTGCCAGACGGGCCCCCCCGCCCGTTCGTGCGGGATCCCCCAAAGAAGAAAAAAGGCACCCAGCACAGCACAAACTGCCACACACCTCGTTCACAAAGCCCTCATATGGATTGCCGCCAGAAAAGCCGGCGGTGGGCGCAGCCACCACCGACACACCCAGGTTCCGTACCAGCGACATGCACTCGCGCTTGGTCTGCATGAGTTGTGTGCAGGAGGTGAGGCGCGAGCCAGCTTGGGGGGCCGGCTCTTTGCAGTTACCATGTGTGTGTGTGTGTGTGTGTGTGCACCAAGCGTTACAGGCCAATGGTTGTGGGCGTGAGGGTGATGCGGAGCAAGGCGTGAAGTCACACACACACACACACACACTTGCAGGCGCACACACACACATATTCACATAGCACATCACACACACAAGAACACAAGAGGCACAGCCTCAGCTCCGCACCATGACCGCCTCCATGTCATCGTGCATCAGGATGGGGGGGGCCACGCCCAGAGCGTTCATGTGGCACAGCACGCCCTCTGCAACGGCCGGTGCGGAGCGGTGCGGCCTGAGTAGAGGCCATGGGCTTGCTCGCTTGCGCACGAGGAGTGTGTCCAAGCCTTGAAGGGGCGGGTGCAGGCTGTGCATGGATGCGTGAGCACACTGGGTGTTGTGGGGGGAGCCCAAGCACGGGCGCGCGCCACGCCCAACGGCGTGCTTGGAGCCACCCCCCCCTGCCTTGCAGCAAACCACAGCAACCGGCGGACAGGGCCAGCAGGGCACCTTTTTGTGAGCCCCCCCCCCCCCGATGAGAGAGGCAGTGGAGGCACCAGGGCCCCACCTTTGCTCAGGCCCTCGTACACGCGCACAGACATGGTCTCCCGCTGCATCGCGTACAGGGAGATGCCGGTCTTGCTGGCCGACAGGCCTGCGTGGGTGGGCAGCACACGGGGCATGTTGGAGGCCTGTTGCTGCGCCACCACCCAGGCGAGCGCGGCAGGGCAGGTGGGGCTGCTGCATCATCCCCGGCCGCCTTGCACTCCGGCCAAGGCCTGTACCTTGAGAACTCATGCGGCAAGGCAGCAGTCAAAAGGCAAGGCAAGGCGTAGGCAATCGTTCCCCTGGCTGTGGGGCCACGACCACGCCCATCAACCATGGGCTCCAAAGGCCAGGGCCAGGGCCACCCCCTCCCAGGCCCTGCCAGCCCTGGGCTCACCAATCATGGGCGGCACGACGCCCGGCCCGCGCTCCTGCAGCTCCTGGTTGCCCAGCTGCAGGTCCATGTACACAGGCCGCGCCTGCAGGGGCACCGCGGCACCGCGCCACCCAACCAGCTCAGCTCTGGGGGTGGCCGCAGCAGGTGGCGCACGGCGCGCAGCAAGGGCCAGCTTCCTCTATGGCTGCCCAGCTGTTGCATCATAGCGCAGACCCCTTCCCACGCGACGCACTCAGCGCTGTGCAATGTAAGAGGGTGCTTGCCTCACCCCATGCAAGGAGGCCACTCATTATGATGCGTGGGGGGGGAGGGAGGAAGCCTCCATAATGCACAGCGTTGTGCAGCCTGGCTAACCCACGCGTATGATGAACGCACCGGTGTGGAGATGCATTGCACGTAGCGCGCCACTTGGTTGTTGCTGTCCTTCTGCACGTGCGGTTGCAGTGGATGCTAGTGTTGACAATAGTAGCATGTGCGTGTTTGTGTGAGCATGGGTGTGCGCGTGCGAGCGTGCCCTGCGCATTTGCGGGTGTGCACGCGCAAGTGCGTGTGCTCACGCAGCATGTGGTGGCAGGGATGGAGGGGCCCAATGAGTCGGGAAGGGGGCAGGGAGTCGAGGCCTAGGGCGAGCGCACGCACGCAGCAGGAAAAGCAGTTGTGGGGGCCACATCCACCCTCACACGGCACGGCGCACGCACACGCGCATCATTGCCAAACATCCGCACCCAACACTTCCCACCTTCCCGTGCTCGTGCTGGGCGCACACCACCTGCACAGGCAGTGTTTGGACAGGGGCTGGGGTTGGTCCGCAGAATCGATGTGTGCGGCTGCTAGTTGCGCACCCCAGCCAGCAGGCCCGTTGTCCGCTGTACGCCCCTGATGCGCTGCACGCAACAGTCTTGCCGCCCCGCATGACACTGCACAGCTCCTGCCCACACCCACAGCAGGGGGCCGCTGCACCTCAAGGGACCTCAGGGCCACATGCGACGAGCACAGGGGTGCTGGCAGCGCGGGCAGCCCTGCAGCGCGCGTGCGGGCCGCCTCACGTGCAGCGACGCACACACAGGCCTCCTCGCGTGCCGCACACACAGGCCTCCTATCGTGCCCACCCCCCCAGCACCCCCTCGCCGCAGCCCACGCACCACCGAGAAGCCGGCGTCGTTGAGCGTCTTCACATGCCGCGGCAGCTGGACCTGCGGTGCACAGCAGCAGCGTCGCAGCCATGGGGTGTGGTGGGGGCCAGTTGTGCGGCAGCTGGGCCTGCGGTGCACAGCAGCAGCGTCGCAGCCATGGGGTGTGGTGGGGGCCGGTTGTGCGGCAGCTAGGCCTGCGGTGCACAGCAGCAGCGTCGCAGCCATGGGGTGTGGTGGGGGCCGGTTGTGCGGCAGCTGGGCCTGCGGTGCACAGCAGCAGCGTCGCAGCCATGGGGTGTGGTGGGGGCCGGTTGTGCAGGGAGCACCACGCCGCCAAGCAGCAGGCTGCGCAGGGCCTGGGGCGCTGCCCCCACGGGGGGTACGTGGGCCGGCGGGGGGCAGGCGAGGCGGCCAGCAGTGGGCGGAAGGCGGAGCAGCTGCACGGCCTGCAGGCCCTGCCCGGCACCGGTGTGTGCACGCGCACCTTTGGGAAGCCGGCAAGTGGGACCTTGAGCTCTGCATGCGGCATGTGCGGGGCACCCTCAGTGGGCGGCAGGCGGCAGGCTGGGACAGAACTAGAGCGAGGGGGGCAGGCCCAGAGGGGCTGGTGGGGGTCACCCTGCGTGTGCTGCTGCACGCCCGCTCGCCGTGCGGCGGGCCGAGGGCCCGCCACACCCCTGTGCTCGCAGGCTGCTCCTTGAGGTGTGCGCACGCTGATCTGGCCCGCTCACACAGCAGCAGCGCTTGAAGCACACGGCACACGGGGCGCACACCGACCCACTCTGTGACTTCCAGTTGATCCCCAGCGTGTCGACCAGCACCTGTGGGTCACGTTAGGGGGGGGGGCGCTGATGAGAGCGCGTCGTCGCCGGTGTGGTGTGAGTGCTAGCATATAGCACGCACATCTGTAGGCGGTCGCTAATTCAGTTGTGACGGTTGGGAGAGTTGACGCGCGGTGCACAGCCAGCTCAGCTCACCATGGAGTCAATCCCCATCGTCTCCCAGAAGTCCCCGACCTGCACCAGGATGATGCACTGCGGGTACTCCAGCTTCCGCTGGATGGTGTACTCGTGCATCGGGGGCCTGTTCTTTCCTGCCATCCTGCGTGCGCCGGGGGGGAGGCGGGGGGCAGCGTGGGAGCAGGACGCACGCATGAGCATGAGGAGGGTGGGGCAGGAGATGGTTTTGCAATGTCGCGCTGGTGTGCGGCGTGCGCAGGCAGGCGCCCCCCACGGTCCATGCACCGGCGAGCAGCAGGGACTGGCCACAGGGTGCAGCAGCAGACAGCAAGAGAGGGACCCACTCAAGCCTCTTGGGGTCCAGGCCTGTCGGCACCCTGGTGTCCAGCAGCGCGCCCATGTCCTTCATCAGGTGCTCCCTGCACACCAGGCGTGCGAGCGCAGGCAGGAGGAGGGATGAGGCGGGGCAACGAGGCCGAGCCCGGGCGTGAGGAAGGCATGATCCTGTCCTCCTGCGCTGGGGAGCTGCGGGACCCCCACTCTTGGCTCTCTCTTACTTGACCATGTGCAGGACCTCGCCCCAGTAGTCCCCGTCAGCTTTCTCTGCAGAGGGGTGAGGGGAGGGGAGGAGAGGGGCCCGGGTGAGAGCTTTGAGCTCTGTGCTCCATCCAACAGGGGGGTATGAGGCGGCCCCTGACGAGAGCACCCACCCACGGGTGGGATCCCGCCTGCTCCCCAGGCACCACCGCCGCCCTTGCCCCCGCGCCCGGCCGCGCGCGCAGCGAGGCCCCTGCTGCTGCGCACGTTGCCGTCAACGCCGCTCCTGGCGCCTATGTTGATGAGGGCGCTGGGGGGGGTGATGAAGGGCCAGGGGCTGCGCATGCTGCTGATGTTGCTGGTGCTGGTGCTGCTGGTGCTGCTGGTGCGGGCTGCCACCGGCTGTGCGCCCACGGCCAGGCCCGTGAACGGACGCATGGGCGCACAAGTCTGCCCCAGAGGGCCCTGCGCAGGGACAGCAGGGTGCACGGGGTGAGTTGCACGCGCTCCCATGCATGCATGCATGCATGAGGGGAGGAGGTGAAGGGTCGTGATGGTGCGCACGGACTCTGCTCATGGCGGCGCTCATGGCGGCCGCCCCCCAGCTGACGACGGCCCCCAGGCCCTCCTCCTGGGGCTGGTTCTGCTGCTTCAGATGCTTGAGCTTGTGCTGGAGGTTGCGCGCCAGCACGCGCGGATTCATCAACCTTTCAAAATCTCTTTCGTTTTGTGGGTTTTGGCTTGCACCCACGCCTGGTCGGATGCCTTGGGACCTGCCTCCGGAGGCGCGGACTCGTGATGCGGGTGCGTGTGCCGCGTGAGAGGTTGAGAGGGTGTGGCGCAGTCATGGGGGTGCTTCAGCCGGCAGTGGGAGTCCTGTGGCGCCTGCACCCATGCCCTCATCGCTTGCCACGGCCGGGCCGCATGTGCTACTGAGATGCCTGCATGGGGCGGCTGGGGCGGCAGCAGTCCTCCTGCATGTGGTATGAAGTACTCAGTGTGCGCCCATGTGCGTTGGTCGCTACGACTGTAGGCATGTGCCCCGACTTCCCGATTCACGGGGCCCCTCCATCCCTGCCACATGCGTGAGCACACCCACTTGCAGGTGCACACACGCACATGCGCAGGGCACGCTCGCACGCGCACACCCATGCTCACACAAACACAGCAAGCACATGCGCCCCCCCCCACGACAGCCGTCCACACACGCGCATCCACAATGCCCATGCACAACTGGCGTGCATGCATGCACACAAGTGTGTGTGTAGTATGTCTGCACATGTGCACGGAATCTCCCCATGCAGAGCGCCGCTTCATGGAGCAGGCGGGGGAGGAGCAGCAGCAGCCACAGCAAGGGAGCACAGCCCATGCGAGCCTGGAGGACCTATGTGAGGCAGCAGCCGAGGCCAGTGGGCCCTCACCGGACACCGAGCTGGAGCAGGCGATGGTGAGGGCCCAGCACCACCAGTTGTGGAGGGCTATTCGGCGCAGCCAAGGGCTTTCAAACACCTGCACCTGCAACAAAAAGCTGCGCGTGGTGTGTGCTGCAGCTGAAGGCAGCCCACCCACGCCTGGCTGCAGCTTCAGATGCCCACGAACCCCTCCCCATACACACAGGAGCTGTACAGGCTGCGCTGCGAGCGCGCGGAGGAGGAGGCGGCAGCGGCCATTGCGGCCGCCAAGGCCGCGCGCGCCGCGGACCTCCTTGCTGCACGGGAGGAGTTGGAAAGCATAAGGCAGCGGCGGCAGCAGAAGCCGCTGCTGCAGCAGCTGCAGCAGAAGCAGCCGCAGCTCAAAAAGCTGCAGCAGCAGAGGGCGCAGCCAAAGCTCCAGCAGCGGCCAAAGCAGCAGCAGCCGAGCCAGCAGCAGGAGGTGCAGCCCAGGGAAGTTGATGTGAGGGCAGAGCAGCAGCCGGTGGCATGGGAGGCCCAGCAGCTCAAACGCGAGTTGGAGCCGGGGCATGAGGGCGTGCAGTTGCAAGAGGAGCTGGCCGCAGCGCACCAGCAGCAGCAGCAGCAGCAGCAGCAGCAGCAGCAGCCCCCATATCTGTTTGGTACACCCCCTCTTTCCCATCTGCACACCCACAGCGCTGCCCTTCTGCGGCAGCAGCAGCAGCAGCAGCAGCACCCGCCCCAGGTCCAGCCACCCATGCAGCCCCACGCCCCTGGCGCATCCCCTTGGCACCCCTTGTACGCGCCCACGCCTGCCTACCCGCCGCCAGGTGTGCACGCGCCCCCCCACCCCGAGGCCCCCCTCCCCCCTCCCCACACGCTCTACCACTTGCGCCCGCCCCCCTCCCCTCCTCAATTCGCACACGCCCCCCCGCCCTTCCCGTATCCCGCACCCACCCACCTCCCGTCCTTCCCCACATTTGGCGCGGCTGTGCTTGGAGAGGGGGCCGCGGGCGTGGGTGGCGCAGGTGAGGGAGGGGGGGAGAGCGAGGACGCATGCACCTCGGGGCCCTTGCAGAGGGGCAGAGGGGGTTCGAGCGGCAACACGCGCCTGCGCTCCCAGCCCTTCCTCAACAGGAGGCAGCAGCAGCAGCAGCAGCAGCAGCAGCAGCAGCAGCAGCAGCAGGAGCTGCTGGAAGAGCAACATGAGCTCTTCCAGCAGCAGAAGCTGCTGCAGCAGGCGGCGCAGCAGCAGCAGATGGAGCAGACGCAGCGGCTGCTGCAGCAGGAGCAGCTGCTGAAGCAGTCGGCGCAAGAGTGGGCGCAGGCACAGACTGCGCAGGCGCATGCACGCCAGGCCAGGGCGGAGCAGGAGCGGGCAGAGAGGCAGCCGCAGCGCAGCCATCATAAGCAGCAGCAGCGGCGGCAGGAGCAGCAGCAGCAGTTCCAGGAGCAGGAGCAGCAGCAGCAGTTCCAGCAACAAGAGTTCCAGCAGCAGCTGCAGCAGCAGCAGGGCGAGCAGCAGCATGTGCAGGTCAGGAATCGAGCGCGCAAGCAGGGGGTCGGCCCCAGCCAGGCGCAGCAGGCTGCGGGCGCGGTGGGGCCGACCCACTTTGCAGCGCCCACCGCAGGGGATGTGCAGCCACCTGCAGCCCAGGTGGGTGCTGTGGCGCACGTGCCGGGGTAGCCAGGGGGCTGCACCTTGCACTGTGCTTGAGATAGGTGCTGGGCCTGGCGGCACGTGTGCTCACGCCCGGTGCGCTGGGCACCAAGAGGCTTGAGGCACACCCTAACCGCGGCACACTCACCGCCTCGCCACCCTGGCACAATTTCCTCACCCCCTTGTGCGTGCAGCAGAATCGGCAGGCCAAGGCGCAGGGGCTCATTGCCAAGCTGCAGATGGAGCTGCAGCAGCAGGGGATGCACAGCCAGCAGCAGCAGCAGCAGCAGCAGCAGCAGCAGCAGCAGCAGCAGCAGCAGCAGCATGGGTTGGGGATGAGCTACTCGCCCCCTCTCGCTCCATGCAGCAGCGTGGGGGGCCCAGGCTTTGGTGATGCAGCATCAGCTGCCCAGGTCCCCTCGTCCCGCCCCATCCTCTTCCCCAGCGCCCCTGTGCACACCAGCACCTCGAGCTCAATGCCCTCGGGTGCAGCAGCGGCTGCTGCACACTACCCGCCCCTGTACGCCCCCTCACACGGCTTCACTGCAGCAGCAGGGTCAGCAGCAGCGGGCCAGCCGGGCGCGGCGCAGCAGGGGGGGCGGGAGGCGCGCGCGCCCGCGGGCAGCCTGAACTTTGCTGCGCACACCCCAGCCCACCCGTGGGGGGGAGGTGCAGGGCCAGCAGGGGCGTCCCCCAGCCCGCCCACAGGCGCGGCCGCAGCTGGCGGGGCGGGGTGGGGTGATGCGGGCAGGGGGGGG
>LFIK01005073.1_pt1 | contig 10597 bp, 15 predicted proteins | sample 643401 | NCBI WGS metagenome assembly LFIK01 (sample SAMN03777447, study PRJNA286221) | soda lake metagenome | biome: soda lake; feature: Kulunda steppe; material: water; isolation source: sample T5-Br brine of Lake Tanatar-5 | place: Russia: Kulunda steppe | collected 2010-07
ATGAAAGTGATGTGTTTTGATATGTTGCAGCTTGCATTGTGAGGGAGACACTTTGGCAACTCAGTTGCTCAGTCTAAAAAGCTTTTTAACTATTTTTCAACTGATCTAGATTTACTTTTCTGATTTGGCACACACAGTCACTACTGGCAAAAGTGGCCCAAACAATTTTGGTTGCTCACTTAATGGCATTATGAGCCCACTTCAGCTAAGCTGCCCTCGTTCGGCAGGTTCAAGTTTGTAAGCTTAGCCCACTTCTCTGTAGAAATTTCTTGATGGGAGCAGTCTGAGGGCTCTTTATGGTCACCTCAGGTATGTTATGAAACAGAAGTGGGGAACATCTGATTCAGATCAGCATCAGAGCTTCGGAACCGACTCAACATGGCACTCAGCTCCCCACTTCAGGCGCTTCCAAGTACCCTAGATCTGAATCAGATCTTGGTTATACTTATTCAGAACCAATCAGAACTTTGTTCCAATTAAGAACATTATCAGAAGATTAAGAACTGAATCAGAACGAAATCAGAACGATGCACACTTTCCGACGTATTTGGCCCCAAGAACGCAAGGGAAATGGAAACCCACATAAATGGCTTACTAAGCCTTGTAGTGACGCCACTCTGGGCACCGTGACCAAAGCGCATCCAATTTCTAGTCATGATGACAAGCCTGAGGAAGATTGAGAAAACGTCCATCGTTCACCGAAAGGTTGTCCAATGGATGGTGGCTGGCACTCAGTATTAGGAGGCTCCTTTAACTTGAATACGTGCCACCAGCTTTGAGGATCCTTTTTCCAGTCGACTTTGAGTCTCGGAGGGTGCATCCAATTCAGTTCTTTCTTTCCTATCATTGAGCTTCTCCCTGGTAAACCACCGTACAATATTTTAAACCATTGCCAATTTGTCGCGAACGGAATCAATCAGAATGCAGCTATTGCTGCAAACATGAATGGTAATGCAGGGTTTATGTTGGCTCGAAGCAGCCTCCCAGTGTAACACACTTGAAAGCGGCTGGTCGGTATTTTAACTTGTACAGGCATTTTTAGTGACTGGTAACTTTTACATATGCCCCTATTGCAATCCCCAAGATTGTAAAATGAGCTCAAGCTTCTGAAACAAACAAACAAAGGTACTACCTGTAGTACAGCAACAGACCTCCCACGAATAAATAAAGCACAGCAATACATCCAATTCAAACAATCGTCTCCTTTGAAAGAGTCCCGACATGAAAATCAGCCCGGAATGCATTCAAATGCATTCACCAGAGAAAAACAAATTGTGTGGTAAATGAAGGCAGCTTGGGCGCACAAGTGCGTGTTGCAGTCATAGCAACTCACAAATCCAGCTGTTAAAATTGTACAGCCAGTATGCAGTTTTGGCAAAATTTTCACCATCAAAGTGACAGCGGGCTACATTAGTAATGAGTTATTTGAAATTCCTAAAATAAGGCCAGGCTTGGAGGACTGATAGCAAGGAGCCTCCTGGCCAAGCCAAGAGCACAGATAAATAGAAGCACACATAAGTAAACACAAATCAGGGGGAAAAGTATCAACCGTTAAGGTGTACAGGGACTCACTACTCCCTACGTGTAATCTGGGGAGGTAGTATCAAAACCGGCTTCTTGCAGTGCTCCAGGGCGTGTCCACTCATGCAGCATGGGTTAAAAAACTCGTCCATCCATCCCATGGGTTGTGCCGCAATAACCTGCAGGCGGTGCACAATACAAAAGATTTAATGCCCATGAATTTGCCTCAAACCCAGTAAGTGATGGTGTCAGAAAAATAAAACTATTTTTGAATGAAGCTGATCATCTGTGAGAAGACACTAGCTTTCATTAGCCATTTAAGTCTAAAGGGGTGCAGTGTTTTTTCTCAAGTTCAAGGATTTTGCAAACGGGGGCAGTGAACAAGCAATAGTAAGTGCAAATCATGAAAGTGAGGAGTTAAAATGGAAAGTATGGCAGATATTGTGCATCAACAAGCAGAGCTGTATGAGCCCAAGATGCAAGCCAGGCTCTACCCTGTGCTGACAAATAAAACATACTTCCCCAGTCTTACCACAAGCTCAGCTTGCAAGTCTTCACTGTACTTGCACACTGCATCGCCGGCATTCCCGCGGCCACTGATGTGGAGGACGTCAACCTGCAGCCAGTGATCCCAGTCAGGTTAGCAAGGAAGCAAGGTTTCTCTCCCAACTGCGAGGGCAACCTGGTCTGGGTAGGAGAGTTGAAGACAGGTTTCAACCATTGCACATGTCATCCTCACACCTGGCATTGGGCCTTCATGGAGCTGGCCATTTCCACCATGGTGCTGTTGATGAATTCATATGCATGTACCTGTGGGACAATTACAATTTCAGCAAGGGTTGATCAGTGTCTGGAGATATAGATGCAGCCTAGTTCATGGCTGCTTGATGGGAAGATGCACTATTTAAGCCAACCTGCTGCGAGGCATGGTACGCACACAATGTGAAGCTTTGTTTTGGCATGAAGTGTGTTCAAGGACTTGATGCAGGTCATGTAGCTGTCCCTTTTTTTCTTGACATATTTCATACCAATGTGCTCTTTGCAGCCAAATTGGAAGGGCCTCAAATAGCTAAATATTATTCCGCATAAGGCAATTGCATTAAAAAGTCCCAATTAGTCATAAAATCTACCCTTACCCAATGATGAATTAGTTGCTGTTTACTTTGTCGCTCAGAGCAAGGCAGAGCATGGTCAGCCGCCATTCTCATAAAGACCATTCATGACAAAGCAACATTGCATTTTCAAGTGCTGCCTGATGCGCCCCATTTGGTTGGACCCAATTTCCCACAGCTCCTTCCCAGTGTAATAATTCCTACGCAGGGTTCACTCATTCACTGGGACTGGGAAGCAGGAAGTATTGAAAAGGTATTGAAGCCCAAGGCAACTTGCACATGAGGCTTAAGGTCAGGCACCACAACCCCCGCCAAAAAAGGTGGATATCCTGCCGAGCCTTGAAGTCCTGGATTTAAGCACAGAGTATGTCTTCCATAATCGTAAGGGACTTTTTGGCATACATGGGTCCATGGGGGTGCACCCGACAAATTTGCTGGAAATTAGCGGGTGCGTTACGCTATCATTTTCAACTTCTAGTAATATGTAACATATGTACTATAATTTCATATAATTTTCAAAAAAAGTTTAGGGACTCGGTAATGTCGAGTGGCTCAGATGAAAGTGCTCCCAGGCCAACCCGCCCTGCCAGTGTGATCTGGGCACCCAATTATGGTCAGAATGTGCAGGCCCTCCCTGCAGCGTTCCGCTGAGCCCAGAGCTCCGAAAAATTCTGGAGGTGATTTGTCTTGGCTCTGCTGTTTCCCATGCCATATTCCTTGGCTCTCTGAAGCGCATCTGATGATAGGATTTCCATTAAATGGTGGTACAAAAAAGAAGTATGTTCTCCAATTCTTGAGCCTGCTTGCAGTGCTCCTGATCTGTCTGCAAAGCCCGGATCTGTCAGCTTGATTTCGAGCACATAGTTCTTTTCCAAATGACTTGAATACATCTCATCTGTCGGCGAAATTTCAACGGAATTGGACTTGGAATTCTAACCTTCCCATCTAACCCCGCGGACAAGCCTAAATTCAAATGAATATTATATTAATTCCATCCCCTTCCACCAGCGCTCCTGGTAGTAGACTTCGGAGTTGCCCTCTGCACAGCCCCCCTCCAGCTCGCACCAGGTGGACACCTGGGCACTCAGGGCACATCAGGGAGTCATTGTGCACGTTTTGGCGTGCAGCTGGAGGATTTGGGCCCGCAGTTTGTGAATTTCGGAGGATTTCCCAGTGTGTAAGCAGGCCTACCGCGCAGCAGGGTTCACCAAATTGGACCAGCTTAGCACTGGAGAGATGCTATTTTAGTGGCTTACGGGTACTATGCTCGAACTTGCTGGGGTGCTCTGGTTTGAACACGGCAGGATATCACACAGGGATTGTGGTGCCTGACTTAAGGCAAAAAAATTTCAGTTTTCTCGCAGTGCACCAGAGGGGCTTACCTCATCAAAGTTCTAGAATGTTCTTTTTTCGTTGTTATTTTCATAAGTTTGACTAATGATGATGTTTGGGCTGAGACCAATGATTTTCAGGGCCAGGATTGGTGACCAGCTTTTGATTTTGGCCTATTTCGGCATAAAACGTCCACAATGAGACACTCTGCCCCAGCCAGAGCCCATTTTAGCCTCAAAACACCGCCATAGTGCTCCCTTTATATTCCAAAACAAGTACAGATGCCGTAATCCAGGTTTGGAGGGGGGAAGTGTTTGGCCCATTCTTGAACCCTTTCCCTAGTTTTTCCCTCAAGTAAATGACTCCAAAAAACATCTCGCCTACCACTGAGACTATTCAAGCTTTTTCTTTTGCAATGATATTTTCGATTATCTTTAGGACAAATACACCCAAAAAACATGTAATTTAGTGCGGTGGGTGATCTGGTGTGGAGATTTGGCTGTGTAAAGCAGGATTTACGCCGTGGAAAATTATGCACGGGCCCCCTGACAGCTAATTTTGAGCTCAAGTGCTTTGGATAGCTCGCAAGCAGGGCTTCATTTGGATGCTGAGCTTTAAACTATCCAGTCAGGGGGTCCATGCCCTGGAATCATTTCAAAAGCATTGTGGACCTCAGACAACCCCTCTGGCAGCACACCGCTCCCTCCAACAACACTTGAATTTACGCATGGCATGCGTGTCCTTAGGTTAAATTGCAAATGGTAATGCTTGTGTTTCATGATGAAACTTACATCTATGCAAAAATGCAAGAGTGACAATCAACCTAAGCCACAAATTTTGCTTCTTCTTACCCTTACTTTGAATCATGGCGTGACATGAACACAAGCTTATTATTAAGGAAGCCTTATCATTAGCAGTTCATCAAAACCCCTTTCAACACTTTAATGCATTGTCTTTGTAGCACACATTGCTCCACCTGATGGAGATGGGGAGTCCTCTAAGATTCATGAGTACCAGGGAATGCTCCAACAAGTACTCACCTCTAGCATGTCTTCATAGTCAATAGATTCGTTCATACTTGCAAGGAAGGCCGCTGGAAGGGGCACACTCATGCTGTTCTTGGGTACACAGTGGCAGAGGTGGAGGACATCGCCATCCCTAGTGAATCAAGCAGCAAAGCAACATGAAGACATCGATTTGAATAGGTTTCATGACGACTTTTCTTGTATCTTTGCTATGATAGACAGCAGAGAGTTGAGTGAGCAGTCAGTGGGGAGGATACCAACGCAACTTACACTAAGTAGTGGCCATTGCCTGTCCAAAGTGCTTGCTGTGCCAATTAACTGTGGTGAGCTAGAAAAGAGCAACTTGCACATTACCAGCAAGTATTGCACTGCAGACTCCAGCACGTCTACTTCAGCAATAGTGAAGAAAATTACTAGGAACTGAGAAGTATGCTTTTTGCCTAGCATCAGCAATCTACGCATTACCTGTATATATTATTCAGGGTCCACTTCACAGCGCACCATGATTCCTGCTCGTTCAGTACATACAAGCCGCAGGTTACATTGCATTGGATGCCTAGGTGTTTCATCGCAGTGTTTGTTATCCAATCTGCAGGCCAATGCTCCCTTGGACACACACCTCTGTATCATTGACTGCCACGACAAGCCGGCGGGTCTTGCCAGCGCCTTGTTCGTGACCTTGTGAAGCTGTCTGCAGAATGGCAGAGAAACAAGAAATACTGGAAAGGGAGACTGTGTGCATGCTTGCAAAATTGACATACAATGGGCATGAATGCGCTGCTTCGGGCATGGGAAAGGCGCTGGCTGTTCTATCTTGATGTTCGCACTGGAGCATGCCTTAGGCGCGCTGCCACCAGCCTGCATGCTCAGTCATCCTACCTACCTGCCAGCATGACAATCACACACACCTGGTCAGCACAAACAGTCTCCAGTGTAGGCTCGCCTATGGCTGCTTGGAGAGCAGGGGTACGAACCGTTCCTGGTCCCCGGGAACCGTCCTGCTGCTGTTGTAGTGCAATGTTATTCTTGCCATTGGTAAGTTTCCACAACCTTGTTGCCAAAACGGGGGAAAGCGAGGGGCAAGCTCGGGTGTAGCCCCGATAGACAGTTCCGGTCCGACTCAAACACTGCATCTTAATAGATTTTAATTAAAATTTTCAATGGCCGTTACAATGGATAAAGGACCGGTATTGGAGAAGAGTACACAAATGTGTAAATACGTAGGGGCTAAATTGCAAGTGCATTGCCGAAGCCCCAGGAGCCAAAGGAGCGTCACATAGCTGAAATAATCAGGTTTAAAACAGATACACTGTGCTTCCGGACGTGCCGGTGTACCCTAACTTCCAGAAAAAGTGCAAGAGTGTCACCTTAATCGTGAATCATGCATTTTACACATGCCTGCAACACTTGTCAGTCCGAGTCCGAGTCCAGTCGCGTTATGGACGCAGTTTGTCTGAAGGCCTGGATGTGCACTTATGCTGACCTCAAACGCAGTTTGTAGTACATATCACTGGGTCCGAATGTCTAGATCCCTCAATGCTGGTCATAAGGAAACAGCGTGATGGTCCCCCCGTTGCACTCAATGACAACAGTCCGCGGTTGCTGCAGCTGTGGGTATGCAGAGTAGATGGCCTGCGCGAGCATCAGTGGGAGCACAAAACCGTGAGAGCCTGACGCATATGACGGTGGTTGGTTATTGCACTCCTTTAACAGCTTCGAAGGGCGGGGGGCAAGCAGATCAATTCCACGTTACATATCGAGGGGCAAACCGCACAGAGCATAGCGCGCCTCCACAAACAAAATGCCTGGGTTTAAACAGACTTTTTAGAACAAGTGCCACAGGTGCTAAGGGCGAGTGTGGGCCATCTGCTTCCAAGTCCAACAGCTTAAAAGCATCGTGCCTGATTTTACTTGGCACAAATGTATGATTCGAAATGGAGGAGGCACCACGAGGGGGTTGGACGCTGACACGGGCATCAGGGTCATGCATTTCGCGGTTGCAACACTGCAGGGAGTTGCATGCTTTGTGTTCATGACCTATTTGTCAGGTCCACTCAGCAGCAATGTTGTTTTCATACTTGGCTCCTGGATCTTTCCGAAATATTTTGGGGTTGTCCCCTTGACTTTCTGCAGTCAATTGCATGACAGACCCTGCCTGCACCCTCTTCTAAGATGACCTGCTCTAGTTTGGTCTCTTTCAAGTGCACTCCACGTGGACCCTCCACTTCATCAGCTGATTTTGACAGTTATTATTAAATCACACTGCTTTATTTAAGTTGATCTTGACAGTTATTATTCAATCACACTGCTTTTGCTTTGTAACAATGTCCAAGTATACAGCTGTGGACATTTGGTATCTTGTTGTGGATCAGTACATGGCTGCACTTGAGCATGTTTACTACGGATTCATAGTAATACCGTAATACAGTGACCTTGTTTTGTCTATAGCAACCTTGTGAGATGTAACCCCCGGGCCAGGGGGTAGACTCCCGTAGTCCTTGGAGGAGGGGAACAGGCAAGGCAGCGCCATCCAGTCCAACCTGCCCAGTCCAATGTGAGTACTTCCAACAGCAGCTGCATGCAGATCTGAATTTGCCTGTCAATAGGCTAACCAGAAAGAGAACGTGCAGGGACAAAGAAAAATATCAGAGACCCAGCAGTCTCATCGCGGGTAGCCTGTTGTCTGCTTGGTGTACACTGTCCCTGTCTGCAGCTTGTCCACACCAACAAATACTCAAAAACCTCGAATGCTATGGCCATGCCACAAGTCTGATTCAGTTGCAGCAGCCTTTCAGCGCGACAGTTTCAGCCAATTGGTTTGCACTACGATTCATAATCAGTGATGAATCGTAGTCAAACTGAAGTTGGTTAGTCAGTTGCCTGTATTTCTGGCTGAGCAACAACTGAGGTACTCAGTTTTGGTGACAGCCTATTCACCTTCATTGGGTGCAGAGAACGCCCCTACATACCGGAGAAACCTAGCCATTGACTGTGCAGGAGTTTCTTACCTTGGTCAACCAGTGGACTAACAACCCAGTGGGGCCAAGCAGAAATGTGGCCAACAATGAGTGACGCGTTGGTGTTTCTGAGGACAGGCCTGCAAGAAATCAATGGATCAGCATTCATGTCAGTATTCCTCCAGAGGGGGGTCGGCCGGCAAGGTAGCAGTTGGTTTAGCAATGACATTGCAGCCAAGTTGGATCAGCACCCAGCATTTGGCAGCGCTGCACAGGGCTGTTCTGCCTAGCTCGCTGATTTGGAGCATATAGTCCAGCACCCTGGACTTCCTATGCTGCTGCTTACCCTCAAAATAGATGCCTCGACCAAGGAACAAGTTGATTGATAGGATGTGGAGAATTATAGATGCGACGGTGGCAGGACCTTTAAAAAGCTGCTGGATGCCCGAGAGCTGCGGGAAAAATTGGGGGTTAAAACCTGCACGCACAGTGGGGAACATCATCCTTAATGAGCGACGCTGCGCTCACAACCAGTGAGCCCTTATCTCTATCCTGAGCCCTGGCGTGCAGGGTCAAGAAGAGCAGATGTACTCAATGGTTAGAAGTTCTAACTTAGAACTCATTTGACGCTGTAAGGAAATTCAATAAAAAGATTGCTTGGATGAGTTAAGTACATTTCCCTTACACCTTTGATGCATGCTTAAACAAAATGTGAGCAGAATAAATCTGACCACACATTTGAAAGTGCACTAGATAGTTTCAGCAAACCTTCAGGGATTTGAAGATAGCTTTTGTGCAGGAATGCACAAGCAAGTGATTTGGTCTAGTGTAGACATGCAGGCAGCAACCCTAAAGGCTGAGGAATAATGTACTCAAGAGGGGAACATTTGAACAGAGAACAACTCTGTGAGAATTTGTATGCATGGACAACCCTCACGAGTGGTACGTTTGGCCAATTCGGCATTTGGAAAGCCAATCATATCAGGAAGGCAGTGAATGGACAAAATCATGAGCATATTCAGGGCCTTACCTGATAAGTTATGGTTTAGGGGGGAAAAAGTGCCCTGCCTTAAAGTGCACAAACATAGCATCTGAAGAAGTGCTTGAATGTGCACTTGTTTCAAGCTTTTAAAGTCACTGTGTATTGAGGCATAGTTTTAAAACTAAAATTAAAATTTTACACGCAACTGCAACCCCAGTGGTGTTACCCTTGCAGGCTCACCTGGAAACCTGGAGCCTCTATGTAATTTGACAGCAATCATTCCAACAACACACCTGAAAGACCTGCCTCAAGACTTCCAGGCAGCAGCAGAGACAGCATATCTGGTGTATATGAGTAGGCTAAGAGTCCCACATATGCCAGAGCCAGAGGAGCAAAGGTCCAGAAAGAGCGCATTAGTAGACGCACTTGCACAGCCCGAGGTCTCAATATCATCTGTTCAGAACACATGACAAAGATAAAGTAGGTGAATGCCTGAGGAAGTGTTTGTTAAATCGTCGTAAGAGCCAATCGGTTGTGTTTGCTTGTCAATCCCCCACATGTCACCAGGCACTTACACATATATGTATTGAGCACAAATTCCTAGACGCATCTTTTTCCTGGATCCGTTCTGAACATACTTCATGAGTTGGCACGCAAGGAGCGTCTTCTATCATGATCTTCAACAATGGGCGAGCAGCAATATACGCACCGACACAGTGCGTGGGAACTCAGTCACACCAGGAGTAGTCACTCACTAGCAAGAAGGGGATGGCGGTAAAAATCCCAGCTCCCATCACGCAGAAGGATACTGCATTGGGGAGGGCCTCTGAACTTCCTGCTGGTGGATGGGCAGACAGATGCTGGACTCTGTTCTCCCTGACTACTTTCACTTTTTGATGATATGAGGTAGATGGTTGGCACTCAGCCATGGATAGCTGAGATTCAGATGTGTAATTTTCTGCCGACTGAGATACGCTGCAGATACACCGACGACTGATTGGCTGCCGCGCTGTGCTAGAACATTCATAGACTTGCAAGAGCTTCTGTATACTGCTGCGCTGCTGCGCTGGGCCGATGTGTAGGGAGTTCACCAATTGTGTCGGGAGCATCGTACAAGATGATTACAAATTCTCTAATATTTTGTACGTCACACAGCTACAAGTAAATCAGTAGTAAAACGTTATTACAGAAGCTCAATAAGAACTAAGAACTGCATACTCACACAGATTGTGACCAACACCATGATTACCAATTGAGTGCAGATCGTATTATGAAAGTGCAAAGCACTTGTAGTGATCTCGCCCATCACCAGTTCAGCACGCACATCACCACTTCAACACATTGAGCGCCAAACACCCGCCAGCTCCCTGAGGCCTAAGCCTGCATGACCTAGATCTTCGATCATGCCCTCCAATGCAGCATCAGCACTGTCCACCACCTCCAGGCAGTCGTATTCACTCCTGATCATCTTTGCCCACTTCTCCTCTGAGCCTGAGCTCAGCAGCTGCAAAGCAGCCCCCAGCAGGGCAATGACTTGCAGGGGTACCTGAATGCTCTCGACATTGTTTATCAAAGTCTCCTCAGCTTGAAGCAGCTGCAAAGCGTGTGCGTGTGTGTGTGTGTGTGTGTGTGTGTGTGTGTGTGTGTGTGTGTGTGTGTGTGTGTGTG
>LFIK01005074.1_pt1 | contig 10597 bp, 8 predicted proteins | sample 643401 | NCBI WGS metagenome assembly LFIK01 (sample SAMN03777447, study PRJNA286221) | soda lake metagenome | biome: soda lake; feature: Kulunda steppe; material: water; isolation source: sample T5-Br brine of Lake Tanatar-5 | place: Russia: Kulunda steppe | collected 2010-07
CGGGTCGTAGCGCTCCGCCTCGTCGAAGGTTCGGGCCTCGCCGGGGTCGAAGGTCTCGCCGCCGAAGACGTAGATCCATCCCCCCAGGGAGGCGGCGGCCACCCCGCTCCGGCCGGTGGGGAGGTCGGCGCCCCGGGTCCACTCGCCGGTGGACGGGTCCCAGATCTCGGTGACCGTCAGGGTGAAGTTCCGACCGGCCCGGCCGGCGGTGACGACGATGCGGCCGTCGGTGGTGGTCTCTGCGGTGTGGTGGTTGCGGGCGGTGGGCATGGGGGCGAGCTGGTCCCAGGTGTCGGTGGCGGGGTCGTAGACCTCGTGGGTGCCCACCGAGGCATCGGGGGCGTCCGTGTTGTGGTGGTCGTGCTCCAGGCCGTCGGCGTCGGCCACGGTGCCCCCGATGGTGTGGACCCGCCCGTCCAGGACGGCGTACGCCAGCGCCCCCCGGGGCGTGGGCATGGGGGCGCCCTCCGTCCACTCGTCGGTGGCGGGGTCGAAGAGGGCCGTGCGCCCCACGGGCTCGAAGGTGTTGTCGCGGTAGCCCCCCAGGAGGACGAGCCGGCCGTCCACGCCTACCAGGGCGGCGTGGTGGGTGCCGCCGGGGATCTCGCCCCGGTCCTCCCAGCGCTCCGTGGCGGGGTCGTACATCCAGAGGGTGGTGGCCGCCGGAGGATCCTCGTCGCCTTCCGGGGGCAGGAAGCCGCCCAGCATCCAGACCTGGCCATCCAGCTGGGTGACGGAGACCTCGGTGCGGGCCTCCGGCACGTCCGCCATCGGCGTCCAGGTGGGGGTGCCGGCCACCTGGGCTCCGGTGTCCCCGGCCCCCGAAAGCTCCTCCTGCTCCCCCGGCGACTCGCAGCCGGCCGCCACGAAGAGCACGAGGGCAGCCAGCATGGCGAGGGGGCGCCCCCTGGCACTCCTGTCAGGGGGGCGGCGGAGGGTGGAAGGGCCGGTGCGAGGGCCGGTGCGAGGGCCAGTTGAAGGGCCAGTGGCTGCGGGGTGCATGCGCTCCTCCTTTCGGGGGGGTAGCTTGGGGCGGCTCCAGATGGTCGGGGCGGCCGGTCAGGATCCGGCGCTTCCGGCCCGTGTACGACCTGGAGTTCCCCGTACACGATGAAATGTACCGATCCGCGAACCTGGAGGTTCGATGTCCCCGTCTGCATCCCGCCACCACGGCCGGCACCACGGCCGCCGCCGCCGCCGCCCCACCGCCGGCCGTGGCCGCGCCCTGGCCCTGGCGGCGCTGGCCCTGGCCGTCCTCCTCCCCGCCTTCAGCCTGGCCCAGGCCGACCCGGTGGGGGAGCGCCCGAAGATCGATGGCGATCGCCTGGTGCAGACGCTGGGCATCCTGGCCCACGACTCCATGGAGGGACGCCAGACGGGGACCCCCGGCGGTGATCGGGCGCAGGCCTGGCTGGTGGAGGAGTTCGAGCGGCGAGGCATCCCCGACCTGGACGGGACCCGCAGCATGCCCTTCGACTTCACGCCCCGAGGCCGCGACGACACCCTCACCGGGGTGAACATCCTGGGGCACATCGAGGGGTCGGTGCATCCGGAGCGGTACATCGTGGTGACGGCCCACTACGACCACCTGGGCATTCGCGACGGCGAGATCTACAACGGTGCCGACGACAACGCCTCCGGGACGGCGGCGATCCTGGAGATCGCCGGCTGGTTCCGCGAGAACCGGCCTCGCCACTCCGTCCTGGTGGTGGCCATGGATGCGGAGGAGATGGGGCTCCAGGGGGCACGGGCCTTCATCGCGGATCCTCCGGTTCCACTGGACCGGATCGTCATGAATGTGAACCTCGACATGGTGAGCCGAAGCGAGGCCGGTGAGCTCTACGCCGCAGGGACCTACCACTACCCCTTCCTGGCTCCCCTCGTGGAGGAGGCAGGGGACCACTCGGGGATCTCGCTTCTCATGGGGCACGACTCGCCGGACCTGCCCCCTGGCGACGACTGGACGATGTCCTCCGACCATGGCCCCTTCCACCAGGCCGGGATCCCCTTCATCTACTTCGGTGTGGAGGACCATCCGGGGTACCACGATGCCACGGACACTGCAGATCGGATCACCCCGGAGTTCTATGTGGAGGCGGTGGAGACGGCGCTGGACTTCATCCTCCTGGCAGATCGGCGAGGCGAGCGGATCCTGGAGGAACGGGCCGCCCTGGGGCCCGCCGCCCTGATGCCCGGCGTCCTGGCGCCCACGCCACCGGCACTCCCCGCTGGCGCGGCTGCCCTGTCGGCGGCCGGTCACTGAGGATGGCAGGTCCAGACACCATCCGGATCCGGCCCGTGACGGCAGGCGACGTGAACGTCTTCCTCGAACTCGTGGACGCCCACGCCGACTTCGAGCAGATGGACCGGCCCGATCCGGAGGCCCGCACCCGGCTGATCAGCGATGCCCTCTCCGAGCCGCCCCGCTACCGCGCCTACCTGGCCACCATCGAGGGACACGATGTGGGCTACGCCATCACCTATGAGGCGTACTCGTCCTTCCTGGCCCGGCCGACCCTCTTCCTGGAGGACATCTTCGTCTACTCGAAGTATCGGGGGCACGGCTTCGGTGGCGTCATGTTCCAGTACCTGGTGTCGGAGGCCGTGCGCCTGGGGTGTGGCCGGATGGAGTGGATGGTGCAGGAGTGGAACGAAGGAGCCATCCGCTTTTACGAACGGAGGGGGGCGATCGAGCTCGACGAGTGGCGCACCTACCGAATCGACCAGGACCAGCTGGGCCGACTGGCCCGCGGCGACTACGAGCCCGGGCAGTCCAGGTCCTGACGCAATCCCGGTCCCTCAGCTCGGACCGCGACGGCATGGCCCGGAGCCCCGAGCCCCTGACTCCTGGCTCCTGACTCCTGACTCCGAGCTCCTGACTCCGGGCTCCGGGCTTCCAGGACGGCAGCGCCCGGCTACCTTTCGATACACGCTGCACCTGCAACACGCTGCACCCTCACTCGCACCCAATCCTGGCACCCACAGTCCAAGGAGCACCCTCTCGATGAGCGACGGTCATTCCCGCATTCCCTTCCCGGTGAACGAGCCCATTCGTGACTATGCCCCCGGCGACCCCGAGCGGGAGAGCCTGGCCGAGCGCATCCGCACCATGTCGGGCGAGACGGCCGAGGCCCCCATGTTCATCGACGGGCAGGAGGTCACGAGCAGCACCCACTTCGACCAGGTATCGCCCCACAGGCACGAGCGGGTCATCGCCCGGGTGCACGGAGCCGAAGCCTCCCACGTGGAGCAGGCCGTGGATGCCGCACTGGCGGCGAAGGCCGACTGGGCCGCCATGCCCTGGAAGGACCGGGCTGCCATCTTCCTGAAGGCGGCCGAACTCATCGCCGGTCCCCACCGCGACACGATCAATGCGGCCACCATCCTGGGGCAGTCGAAGTCGGTCTACCAGGCCGAAATCGATGCGGCCTGCGAGCTCATCGACTTCCTCAAGTTCAACGTCCACTACGCCGAGCAGATCTACCAGGAGCAGCCCCTGCACTCGCCGGGCGCCACCTGGAACCAGATGGACTGGCGGCCCCTGGAGGGCTTCGTGATGGCCATCACGCCCTTCAACTTCACGGCCATCGCCGGCAACCTGCCCACGGCACCGGCCATGATGGGCAACACGGTGGTCTGGAAGCCGTCTGAAAAGCAGGCGCTCTCTGCCCACTACACCATGGAGGTCTTCCGGGAGGCCGGCGTGCCCGACGGGGTCATCAACCTGGTGCACGGAGATGGGAAGCAGGCGGCCGACGTGGCGCTGGCCCGGCCCGAGCTCGCCGGACTCCACTTCACGGGCTCCTCTGCGGTGCTGAAGGACCTCTGGAAGAAGACCGCCGGGAATCTCGACACGTACCGGACGTATCCCCGGGTCGTCGGCGAGAGCGGGGGCAAGGACTTCATCCTGGCCCACCCCTCGGCGGACCCCCGCCAGGTCGCGGTGGCACTGGGCCGGGCCGCCTTCGAGTACCAGGGCCAGAAGTGCTCGGCGGCCTCCCGGGCCTACATCCCCCGGTCGCTGTGGAACGAGGTGAAGGAAGGGGTCTGCGAGATCGTGGGGGAGATCACCATGGGCGATGTGGGCGAGGACCTGTCCACCTTCATGGGGGCCGTCATCGACGCCGGCGCGTTCAAGCGGCATCGCGATGCCATCGCACAGGCGAAGGCCGACGGCCTGGAGATCGTATGCGGAGGAGGCACGGACGACTCCACGGGCTGGTTCGTGGAGCCCACGGTGATCCGCACGGAGGACCCCCGCCACGACCTGATGGAGCGGGAGCTCTTCGGCCCCATCCTCACCGTGTTCGTCTACGATGATGCGAAGTGGGAGGAGACGCTCACACTGGTGGATTCCACCAGTGCCTATGCACTGACCGGGGCGGTATTCGCCCGGGAGCGGGCCGTGCTCGAGCACGCCAGCCAGGCCCTCAGGAATGCGGCCGGCAACTTCTACCTGAACGACAAGTGCACGGGTTCGGTGGTGGGCCAGCAGCCGTTTGGAGGAGCGCGGGCGTCCGGGACCAACGACAAGGCCGGGTCGCACCTGAACCTCCTGCGCTGGGTCTCGCCCCGGGCCATCAAGGAGAACTTCACCGCGCCTCGCAGCTGGCGGTATCCGCACCAGGGCTGACGGCTGGCCGCACCAGAGCTGGCGCCCTGCCAGCCTGCATGTGCCGGGGAAGACCTGACGGGTCCGGCCCCCTCCCGGAAGAATGGGGGGGGATCGGGCCCGGCCTTCACCCCTACCCACGGCCACCCATGGACCTGGTCCACACCCCTACCTTTCGGCTGAACTCCGTCCTGGTCGTCGTGTTCGTGGCGGCTTCGGTGGTCCTCTGGATCTACATGCCGGAGCGCTATCCCACGCACTTCGACCTGAGCGGCACCCCCACCACCTGGAGCGATCGGAACCCGGGCATCTGGATCCTCGTGACCAGCCTGTGCCTCATCTCCTTTGGCCAGGGCCACCTCTTCCAGCGGTTCCTGATCAACGACCCCGACTCTGCGCTCCTGAACGTCCCCCACAAGGAGCGCTTCCTCCAGCTTCCCCGGGAGCGCAAGGTCCGTGTGATCCGGCGCCTCAACCGCCTCCTCGGAATCATGAACCTGTCGGTCCTGGTCATCTCCTTCACGGTGATGCTGATGATGTTCACGGCCGCCCATGCCCCGTCCGGGTTGCCCAGTACCCTGGTCCGCCAGGCCCTGAACGCCAGCATCATCGCCGTCCTGGTCTACCCCATCGTCGAGGTCTTCCTGGTCCGGCGCATGATCCGGCAGAAGCTGGAGGAGGAGGGCCTTCTCTAGAAGGCTGTCCGAAGAAGTACAGGGACCACCGGGACGGGGTCTTGGTGCAGTGGTCGAGGCGGGTCGCTGAGAGCGATGCGAGAGCATCGGTGAAGCGGGCCAACGAAGATCCAGGGCCCCAACCCCCCGTCCCCCCTTGGGTTGGGGCGGCAGGGGGCCACCGGGGCTTCTCCGGGCAACCGTCCCGCCATGCACGGGGTGCATTGGCCTGCACTCGCCTGGAACCTTACATTTCAGGCGTCTCCTTCCCGGCGTCTCCTGCCCGGACCGCCCTCCATGCTTCGTCCTCCACGCCAGCCATCGGATTCGCCTGCCGGGGCGACCGCCAAGATTGCGAGTACTACAGATGTAGTCCAGTCTCGCCGTGAGCCTTCTGTCAGACCCATGGTGCTGCAGGCCGTCGGCGTGCTCCTGGGGCTGGGCCTGGTCGCGTGCAGTCCGGCGAGCCCCCCGACCTACGCCGACGACGTGGCGACGGTGCTCCACCAGAACTGCGTCGCCTGCCACGGCCCGGGCGGCCCCGGTCCGATCCAGCTCCTGACGTACGAGGACGCCCGAGACGCGGCCCCCCGAATTCTTCAGGTCACCCAGGAGGGTCGCATGCCTCCATGGCTTCCAGCCCGGGACCGGGGCATGCACTTTCGGGACGAGCGGGGCCTCGACGACCACGAGATCCGGATGATCCGGGAGTGGGTCGAGGCCGGTACCCCTCGAGGGGATGTGGCGCTCGAACCCGCGCCCCCCGAGCAGTCCACCGACTGGGGTCTGGGCGAGCCCGACCTGGTCCTCTCCATGGACACGCCCTACACCGTGCCGGCCCACGGGCACCACGACTACTTCAGGAATTTCGTCCTCGACCTCCCCCTGGAGGAGCCTCGCTGGGTCCGGGCCGTCGAACTCCTCCCCGACAACCCCGGCGTGCTCCATCACGCCACCGTGAGCGTCGATGCCACCCGAAGCTCCCGGATCGCCGCCAATGCCGATCCGCTGCCAGGCTTCGATGCCCTGATGTCGGAGTCCGCGGCGCGCCCGCCCGACGGGTTCTTCGTGGGATGGACGCCCGGCCTCGTCCCGTCGCCCTTTCCCGACGGGATGGCGTGGCAACTCCGGCCCGGCATGGACGTGGTGGTGAACGCTCACCTCTGGCCCTCGGGCCAGGAGCAGGACATCACCCTTCGGCTGGGCCTCCACTTTGCCGACGCCCCCCCCTCGAGGGAGCCCACCATCGTCCGCCTCGGGGCCCAGGACATCGACATTCCTCCAGGTGACTCGGCCTACCGGGTGGAGGATCGCTTCGAGCTCCCGGTGGCGGTGCTGGCCATCGGAGCCTATCCCCATGCCCACTTCCTGGCCGACCGCATGGAGGTCCGCGCCGAGACCCCCGACGGCCGCACGGTGTGGCTCATGGACATTCCCGAGTGGGACTTCCACTGGCAGGACGCCTACTACTACCGGGACCCCATCGAGCTGCCGGCCGGCACCGTCATCCACATGGAGTACGTCTACGACAACTCCGCGGCCAACCCCGCCAACCCGGCGCAGCCCCCCGAGCGGGTGCTCTGGGGCCTGAACTCCACCGACGAGATGGCCGAGTTCTGGCTGCAGGTGGCCACCGAGAGCCCCCGGGACCGCGACACCCTGCGGGCCACCGCCACCCGCCGCGACATGGAAAAACAGGTCGAGGGCTGGGCATTCCTCATCGAGCGCGACCCCGACAACCCCGAGGCCCTGTCGGGTCTGGCCGACCTGGCCTCTGCACGGGGAGCCTGGGACGAGGCCCTGGCGCTCTACGACCGGGCCCTGGCAGCTCGGCCCGGCATGGCCATGGCCCACCACGGCCGGGGGATGGCGCTGGAGGCGATGGGGCGTCCGGACGACGCCATGACCGCATTCCGGGCCTCCCTCGAGCACAACCCCGCCGACCTGGCGTCCCTCATCGACCTGGGGCGCCTGGAGCACCAGACCGGAAACGTCCAGGCCGCTCGCGCCCGGTACGACACGGCGCTGGCCCTCGACTCCACCTTCGTCGACACCTGGATCAACCTGGGAGCCCTCCTCCTGGACACGGGACCGATGGATGAGGCCGAGGCCGTCCTACGACGCGCAACCCGCCTCCGCCCCGACAGTCCGGAGGCGCAGTTCAACCTGGCCTTTGCCCTGGTCAGGCAGGGTGAGACCCAGGCCGGGCTCGAAGCCATGAACCGGGGCCTCGACCTCGACAGCTCGCGCCTGCAGCCCGTGGTTTCCATTGCCTGGACCCTGGCCACGCACCCCGATCCAGAGGTGCGACACCCCCAGCTGTCGATGGACCTGGCCCTTCAGCTCCGCGAGATCACCGGGCCCGACCCCGTGGTCTCCGATGTGGCCGCCGCAGCCTTTGCCGCCATGGGGCGGTGGGATGAGGCCCTCGAGCTCATCGCAGAGGCGCTGGACCAGGCCCGAACCTCTGCGCCGGCCCTGGTGTCCGAACTCGAGTCACGAGAGGCCCTCTACAGCTCGAGGCGTGCCTACCTCCAGTCAGCAAGCCCCTGATCCGACTCCCCCTCCGACCCCAACCCCGGGACACCACATGCGAACCCTCCTGATCCGCACCGGCGGCACCCTCGTGGCCACGGCCCTGCTCCTCCTGGGCCTCTCGCCCCCTGCATCCGGTCAGCTGGGTGGATGGGAGCTTTCCGAACACCGCTTCACCGGGGTCGGCTTTGCACCCAGTATCCCGTCCATCCGGTCGGGCGTCGCGGCGTTCCACATGCTGGAGTCGCGCAACCTGGGGGTCTACGTGGTCGCTCGTGCCAACACCGACTCGCCCCACCGGGAGTCGAACTTCGAGCCCGACATCTCGCCCGAACTGGCCCGCGACGGGTTCGACGACTTAGAGATCGGCCGCCGCTCCAGCTACCAGGCGGTGACGCTGGGGCTGATCCGCCTGGTCACCCCCACCTCCGGTCTGTACCTGGGTGCCGGGTTTGCCCGCGGCCGGGACTTCATCGAATTTCGGGACCCCAGCACGCAGCGGGGCTGGGGAGGGTATTACTGGGTCGAACGCACCGACACGAAGGACTCGGGCCTGAACCTGTCCGTCGGGGCCATGATCCAGCTGCACCGGCACTTCGTCTTCCAGGGGGGCCTGGACAGCTTCCCCTCGGGCGTGACCATGACGGGCTACCTCGCGGTACCCTGGTAGCCTCTGCATGGGGTCAGCCGAAAGATCCTCTCGGATTTCAGTCGCTTACGCGGCCGTCCAGCGCTTCGGCGGAACTCCCTCTGGCGGCATGGGTTGTACAGGATTCACCGCGGTCCGATCGAAGGAGAGTTCATGGCCGATCCCAAGCTCCAGGGCGGCGTCCGTCCAGGCGGACGATGGAGAGCCGCGCCGGTTCCCATGATCAGCCTGCTGGTGGGCCTTCTCTCTGTTGCGGTCCTGCCACCCTCGATCTCGCCCCTCCAGGCCGCAGACGACCCGCCGTCCACCGCCACCGTGTCGGGCCAGGTCCTGGCCGCGGCCTCGGGCCAGCCCCTGGCCGGTGCCGGCCTCGAGCTCTCGGGGACCGACCTTCGCGCGATCTCGAGGGACGACGGCCGCTTTCTCTTCGATGACGTCCCCCTGGGATCGTACGAGCTGGTGGTGGAGCACCTGGCCTACGAGACCCTGCGGGACAGCATCCATGTGGAGGAAGCCGGGGTTCGGTACCAGATCGTCGTCCGCCTCGATGCCGACGTGGTGGAACTCGACCCCATCGATGTCCAGGTCATCCGGCCGGGCCCCCTCGATGACGTCTATCAGCGACTGGATACGTCGCGGCGCCTCGGCCTGGGCAACGTCTTCGATCGGGAGGACATCGAGCGGTCCGGGGTGAATCAGCTGACGACCCTGATCCGGACCATCCCCGGGGCACGCATGCAGCCCGTTTCCGGCCGCACGGGAGCGCAGAGCCTTCGGATCCACGCTCGCAACGACTGCGCGCCATCCTTCTACGTGGACGGGATCAGGGTCCCCCTCGATGGAGGGTCCGTGGACGACGTGGTCACCCTGGGCTCCGTGGAGACCCTCGAGGTCTACCGACGACTCTCGCAGCTGCCCGGTGAGTATGCCGACGACCAGGCCCAGCGCTGCGGCGCCGTGGCCGTCTGGAGCCAGAGGGGTTCGAACGCCGGCGAGCCCTTCGGTTGGCGTCGCCTGGTGGCCCTGCTCACCTTTGCCTCCATGTCGCGGATCATCAGCACCCTTTTCTTCTGACGCCGTCACCGTCGACCTTCTCGAACCATCGTCCCCAACAGGATCAAACTGCCATGAAACGACTTCGGCCCCTGTTCACCTCCGGCCTCGCCCTCGTGATCCTCGCTGTGGCGGCGTGCGTGCGCACCCCCATGACTCCGGAGGACTCGGATTCCGACGACGAACCCGGCGACGGGGACAGCGTCTTCGTGAACCTGGTCGAGGACACGGCCGCTCCTGCCGATCTGCTGGAAGACCGGACCATCATCATCCTGGAGCGTCACGACCGGTAGGTTCGAAACGGGGTGGGGTCCTGTCACCTGCCCGTGACAGGGGCCCGGCGAACGTCCGTGACCGACGGATGCCGCCAGACAACGAAAATGGGGGAGTGCAGCGCCGATCATCCGGCCCCTGCACTCCCCCATTTTTCGTCACGGTGCCGTCGGAACCGTCAGACGGTTCGACGACGCCTCATCCGGCTCAGCGATTCACGATGTTTCCGGGCTGATCCGGCGTCCGGCATGAGCCAGGCTCAGCGGCACCCGGCCCCTGCCCGCCAAAGGTGTAGTCCGGCATCTGGAGCAGCTCGAGCTCACCCCCGGGGATCGGGAACTGCAGGGCAGCCCCACACTTGAGGTTGCCAAGCCCGCGACGGTCAAAGTAAATGACGGATCCAATCGTGCCAGCCTGCTCCAGGAAGAGCTCGTAGGCAAGCGTCTCCCAGAGCTCGTCGTCGCCCACCGAGTACGGGAGTGGCTCCATCTGGCCGTTGTTGACCCGTGAGTTGTTGATCAGGTCGACGGCCAGGTCACGGTCACGATTGAGCCTGAGCAGGGCTTCCGCGTGACGCAGGTCCCGCTGCTCCGGAGTGAATCGGGGCTGCATGGTCGCCCAGTCCAGACCCCCTGGCTGCTCCCGGGGATTCGTCCAGTAGTTGAAATACCGCGACTGGGCATGCCCTCCACGGTCGGCAGGGAAGACATTGGGCGGTGAGGCCGGGCGGTACCGCGTGCCCGGAGTGTCAGGGCCATCCGCACCGGTGATCCGGCGGTCTGCCGTCTCGATCCAGAACAC
>LFIK01005076.1_pt1 | contig 10596 bp, 15 predicted proteins | sample 643401 | NCBI WGS metagenome assembly LFIK01 (sample SAMN03777447, study PRJNA286221) | soda lake metagenome | biome: soda lake; feature: Kulunda steppe; material: water; isolation source: sample T5-Br brine of Lake Tanatar-5 | place: Russia: Kulunda steppe | collected 2010-07
ACAACAACAACAACAACAACAACAACAACAGCAGCAGCAACAACAAACAACAAGCAACAACAACAACAACAACAACAACAACAACAACAACAACAACAACAACAACAACAACAACAACAAAAACAACAAAAACAACAGCAGCAGCAGCAGCAGCAGCAGCAATAACAACAACAACAACACCAACATCACCACCACCACTGCCACCAACAACAACAGCATAACCATCATGCTGATCTTGTTGCATTTGGTATGAGGCATCCCCGGCTGGCCAACTGCGACATGTGCAAACGAAAAGCATGTCAATGGTTGCAATCGAGTGAGCATCGGCTGTGCCTTATGCAAGAGGTGTGGTGTGCCGCCCTGCAGGTTTAGCTGCCTTCTGTGAATTAGTTTGATGCTGCAAGCTCACGGTGTTGTGCCGCCCTGCAGGTGCCTGGCCAGTTCATTGATGTGGCCACCTCACGTCCCTTGGGCGCATGCCCTGACATCCTGGCCTTCACCCCTGGCCAACGCGCACGACTCCCGGGCAGCAGCAGGGGCGCCTGGTACGGCTTGGCTCATGGGATACATGCACATAGCGCCTGCATGCTGTGCATGCTGGGCTGGAGGGCTCCTCAGGCCCTTCAACCTTTCCACAGCGCGCCTTGCGTCAACAGGAAATAGGTCAGTGTTCTTTGTTTCAGGCCACCATGCCCGGCGCCATCCCATGTTTGCAGGCATTGGCCTGCGATCTGCGCAGCACGCGGTTAAACCCATATGCTTGGGTTCCTCATGCACACTGTTAGCAAGGGAGGGGGTCAGGTGCTCGTGTTGCAGGGCAGGGGAAACATGGTGGACTGGCTACCATCTTGCGCGCCCACCTCCAAACTGGGCCGGACTCTGTTGCACAAAGCCCCGGGGCATGGGTCTGCGTCCATTTTTGCACCACGCCATATCCCACCTCAAGGAAAGAGTGCATTGCCCACCTCAAGAGAAGAACGCATTGCCTGCTGTGCTGAGGCGGCCTTTGAAGTTGATAAGGCCCCCAGCCGCACTTTTGCAAGGGTGCCCAGCGCATGCGCACAGCTGTTGGGCACTTGGATTGCTTTGCCGCAAGATACAGACTCCAGGGGCAGCGTGCCCCTGCCTGCCAGCTCGAACAACGCCTCCTGCTTGTGCGCACACACATGCGCACACATGGACACGCAAGCGTGCATGCATGCACATGCAAGCATGTGCCCTCACACGTGTGCACGCATACGCGCGCGCACGCAAGCACATGAACACACACATGCCACATGCTATTAACACATTCATGCAGGTATGTGGCTGGGAAGCGCATGGCCGCTCGGACCCTGATCCTGGCACCGGGCCACGACCACCCCGCGCTGTATGCACGCATGGCGCTGCTGGGAGAGGTGTCCTGGTTGTCAGGCAAGCTCATGCCCTTTCATGCTCCTCACCCCCGCACTTCAAATATTGAAGGCACGCATCACTGGCAAGTGCTTGCTGCCGTCATGTCCCCACACCTTTGGCCTCTTGGCCTCGTTGGCCTCAGGTCGCTTCTGCGTGACGCTGGCCTCCTAGCTCCAACCCCGCGTGCTGGGGTCCTGCTTGCGCAGCGGGCTGCTGCATGGTCGTGAGGCACTCTTTCACCATACAGCTGAGAGCTGTGGTCCAATGAGTAAGCTTGGTAGGCAAGAGCTGCCTGGCCGTTCAATGCGGGATATGGGCTCGTGGGGACTCTGACGGCTTGAGGTCCTGCACCATGTACCCGCTTGTCCTGCGTCACAGGCGCGCCCCCCTTCCAGCTGAGCAAAAGCGCAGGGCAGCCTCTTTCGCCTCATCCGCCCTCCTCATGTGCGCAGCTGCCAGCCGGACATGCAGAGGCAGCATTGGGCGGCCCAGCACCTGCACCGTCCACAGAGGCCCTCCAAGTCTCGGATGAAGGGCTGCGCAGCAGCAGCACTGCGCGCGTGGCGGGCCGTGGCTGGGAGCTGCAGCTGCAGTGGGACCGCTCAGTACGCTGCCTTGCCAAGGTGAGCTACAGGCAGCCTTGGCTGGCGCCGTGCTGGGTGGTGGTGGGGCGGAGGGTGGTGAGCCAAGGTGGCACCGGCGGCGGCAGCCTGCCGGGGGTGTGCGCCTCAGCAGCTGGCGGCGACTGCCCGCCTGCGCTCGCATGCAATGCTGCAGGGAGCGGCAGCATAGCAGTCAGCAGTACACTGCAGGGAGCTGCACAGCCGCGCACCTTCGTGGCCAGTCAGCTCCACTTCCTGCTCGTGGATGAGGGTGAGGGTGAGAGTGAAGGCGGCATGGCGCTGCCACGTGCCCAGCGCCCCCTACCCGCTTGCATGCAGCGGCGTGATGTGCAGGAGGCTGGTGCGCCTGCGCATACTGCACACGCTGCGGCTCAGCCAGGCGCAGAGCAGCTGGTGGCAGTGTTTGATGCGCCACTGCGAGGGCTAGCACCGCAGCAGGCGGTCGTGCTGTACGAGCTCAGCAGAGAGGGTGGCAGTGGCGGTTCACACGCTCAGGCATCGCAGCCCCTGCTTGTGGCTGGCCAAGACGCAAGCACGAGCGGCTGGCTGGAGGGGGTGTCGGCTGAGGCTGGTTTGAGCTTTGGGGGTATTGAGGGCAGGATTGGGGTGGGTCATTGTCCACCTGCGCGGGGTTGGCCGAGCAGGAGTCCGGAGAGTTGGAAGGGTGAGATTGGCCTTGCACGTACAGTGTGCGGGCACAGGGGCCAGCCTGCTGGTTTGCGCAGTGCCAGGGTCTGCTTGGGGTCAGCAGTGCTTCTGGTGCCTGGGCCCACTGTGTACGAGGAGCAGCTGAGCGCCCTGCATCATCCCCGTGCTGGTTGTCCCTAATTTGATTTACTTGCAATGCATTGGCCAGATTGTCTTGGTTTGGAATCAGAATATGTTGCCAAGCAATGTACATGCCATGAAGCATGCTAAGGCTGCCCAAGCCCGCCATTTCTGGGCTGAAGCGCTCACTGCCTGGCCCCAGGAGAGGTTGCCGGGCCTCCAGACTCATGTTTGATGAGAAAACATTTACAAGCATCGCTTGAACGCTCATAAATCAACAATTGATTTTTTGTGACTTGGAGTATCTTTAGGCCAAAGAGCGAATACAATTGTTGTGAGTGACCAGTACATAGAAAGTCTGAACATGCAGAGTATATAGAAGACTGCCACTGTCACTGACAGGCAGGCAGGTAAGGCGGCGGGAACCCAAACAGGCAGGCTGACTGACTGACTGACTGACTGACTAACTGACTGACTAACTGACAGACAGACAGACAGACAGACAGACAGACAGACAGACAGACAGACAGACAGACAGACAGACAGACAGACAGACAGACATGCAGGCAGGCAGATAGGAACTGGGGTAAAGGCTAGGGCACAAGGGCAGCTCATCCCAGGCTGAGGTTTTTACTTCTTTGCAAGGGCTATAAACCTACCAAATGACCAGGCAGCTCAGCCACTGCCTCCTAGGCCTGCTGCCATGCCAGAGAATGTTTTGCCAATCTTTTATGCCAAGATTATAAGATTACAAGATAAGGGTCAACCGCCAGCCAGGTCGTTCGGCTGATTGGTATGTTGCTGGTCTTCGCCAGCCAAAAAATAGTCCATAAGGTCCGAAATGAAATGGCAGAGTCTTTTATGCCAAGTTTCCCCAAGTTGACTAAGCAGGACATGGCAGACCAGTTGAGGAATTGCTGCAGGACAAGGCAAATGCTCAAAAGAAAGAAAGGGGAAGTGGCTTTTAGGATAACCCTGTTGGTATGTGATCTGGAAGAGGCATGTATTTGGCGCATGCATCAAGACAAGAAAGAGTGAAAACAGCAGTGTGGCAGGATGGTTCAGGGACAGGCCCATAATAACGAGCTTCGCTTTGGATGCAGCTTCAATGCTTCCCAACAGACGATTACTAGTGTATGTACCCCCGTTACAGACCACCCTCAGGACTAGTATGAGCGAAGAAAGGCCATGAGAAACAAAAACAAAGCACCAAAAGATATGCCAAACACAAAAGAGGTTTCGGTGAAAGACAGGTGTTTGTTCTAAACAGGCAATTTAATCGCACAAGTTGTGAGATGGACCAAGCAAGATCATTATGGCCTTCATGGATCTACAAACCGCAGGACCAAAAGCCACTTATAAAGCTTCAGTTAGAAAGTTTCGCAGAGCCGCCTTGTTTGAAATCTGTGAGGAAGGTATGCCTCTTAGCTCTCCAAAACCAAAATCAAGACTTAGACAGGACAAGAACTGCCTTCCCTATAGCTATAGCTATTCTTTAGCTAGTAGCTATCCTGACTGCTCCTCTTCTACAGCTCCATGCCACAGCGCCAATCAGACGGCCAATTCGGTCTTTGAGCATCCCTCTTGGCACCCTCAAAACGACAGTTTGTACACAGTCTTGTTTACATCACTGTGCGCTAAGGAGCTGCTGTTGCCTTTACTTGAGATATATGTTTTAAATTTAAATACTGTACGGGCATTTGTGTCACCGCAGTACATGCATGGTACTGCACAGGTGCGGATACGTATCAATTTTGGCATTAGGCTGAAATTCTTTCCATCAGGAGGTTAGAGGACAAGCATAATAAGAAAGAAAGTGGTAGAAGAACTGTGCAGGCGGAGAAAACAACGTAGGCAGTGAAAACACTCCTTGCATCAAGGACAAGCGAAATGAGGTCTAAAAATCGCCTTAATCCATGGATTTGTGGCCACAGCACATCCAGGCAAGCTGCTGACAGGGGAGAAGGGAAATAGTCACCTACAAGTTTGAGCACAACCTCAGTGCTGCAAGTACGCTTATTGGGCATCCCGTGGCCTCAAGTGAGGCGAGCCGTTACTCAAGAAGGCACCTTCTTAACCCAACTCCTACTTGTTTCTGGATAAACAGCTATTCAACTCAGGAACTCATTGCTTCTTGTGATGAATCCATCCATGCCACCCTCATTCCTCCTGATGGGGGCTTGGAAAAGTCATGTGCACTCAGTGCGCATGCATGTGCACGCTGACACATGTCCACGCTGTACAACTACGTTTTACAAATTCAAATTTAATGGGGATCATTAGATAGCCCTATGTTTCGAAGAGGGGCAGCAACTTTACAAAAACCACTTGGGCTTAGAGCCTCATCAGGCAAGGCACCCTAAGTCCAGGGACAAAGCCCCTGGTACAAGATGGAGTTCATGACTGAACTTTCTTAAACTGTCTTATCCTGTTGATATGGTGGATGGTCCTGGCAATGTCAGTACCAAACCGTCCAACCGTCTGTGTTGGCTGAGCTGTCAAGAGCAATGGTGCAACTAGGCTAAATTAATATTTCGGGTTGCTTTAATAGATCGATGCAATTTGAGTGCAACTAACATTTGGAGTTAGGCCGGACCTGAGGATTCCAGTTTTGCAGGCCTACACAAAAAACAAAAACACAAAAAATAATCCTGTAGGTAGGTAGGTAGGTAGTGCACGCACTGCTGCCCATCAGTTACAGGAGTCCCGATCAAGATGGCCACCCAGCAGGCCGCTGCCCCCGAGAACCTGCAGCAGGCCGCAGGTGGAAAGGCTGCCAAGAGTAGTCTGCAGGGTGGAGCCACCAGACGGAGGTACGCGGGTGGTGGGAACGGACCGGTCTGTAACACCTCGTGCTGTTCAACTGCAATGGCAACAGAGGGCTGTTGCGCTCCCCTGCTCTTACTGACCGCGCCCCCGCCTCGCAGGGCGCCTCTGGGAGATGTGAGCAACATCTCCGCACCCGTGCAGCAGCGTGCGCTGGGCAAGGACGGCAAGCAGGAAGCAACAAAGGCAAGTGAGACGGGCTGTGCTGCAGTTTGACGGTGGTAACTTCGCCCCTCCCGGCCCCTCTTGCAACCCCCCCTGCGCACATATGGCATGAAGCAGTGTGATGCGTAACTTTATGCGTGGTTATGTGTCCAAGTCCTCCCGATTGCGAGGGAAAAGGGTTTCTTGCCCCCTTCCCTCTCCCTTCATTTTCCCCCTTGCCTTTCTCCCTAGAGCCCTCACCCCACCTCACAATTGCCGTATCTTCCGTATTTACCGCTCACAGGCCGCCAATGCGGGCAAGCAGCAGCAGCAGCAGGCTGCCCAGCAGCAGGTTTGCGTTGCTCCACGCACCCGCTCCCAGACCCGCGCAGCCGGCATGAGTATGAGCCAGCTGCTTGAGTCCAGAAGTGAGCAGGCTTGCGCGGTGCCTCCCAGGTCGAGGCGCAGCTCCCGATCTGTCGCCAGTGCCCCACCCCCTTCACCTTTGCCTGACATCGATGGCGCAGACAGGTGCGGGCCAGCTTGCAAGGGTTACACCATAGTGAAGAGACAAATTTACTACACCCCGTAAGGCTTTCTGGCCACAAGCGAGGGCAACGCGGGCCCATACCTGTCGATGGTCTGTGGCTTGCGTCAGCTGTTGTTTTTTCATGTTTTCATAACCCACACTTGGTCACACTACCCCTGCTTAAGCCTTACGAGGCCCTGGCTTGCAAGGATGCCCTGTTAGTTAAAAGGAATGTCCCCTTGTGGCAAAAAAGGCCCTGGGTGTGCTGTGCAAGGAGAGTGCTGCCAACGCCATCTTGCTGCCAGCCATTCGTTATCCCAACCCCTCTTGCGTACAGATCACCTTTGTACAACTCACTCATGGAAGCTGTGAGAATAGACGTACGATTTGTACCTGTTTGTAATGTTCCCCAATGCAGGATGAACCCTCTGGCTGCCACTGAGTATGTAAATGACATTTACAGCTACTACAAGCGCGTGGAGCCCAAGTTCTCTGTCCCTCACGACTACATGAAGCAGCAGGTAATATTATAGTTGATATACTGTGTTTTTTCATTATGAAACATTTTCGCACACTGATGATTGAGATCAGTGAATGTACGATGAGGCAAGGGTGCCAAGGGTTGCGCTCAGATGTTTCAAGATTAGCGTTCAATGTTATGTATGTTGTGAATTGAATTCGCTTTTGTGATAAAGATGAGCCTTCCCGTATCCACCGCGTTCTGCGTTTCCAATGAGTGTCAGCCTTACTTGTCACCATAGTTGGTCTTGCTGGCTCATTGTTGTCCTTGCAGCACCTTTCAACCACCCTCAACATGTAAACTGTGCAGGCTGACATCAATGAAAAGATGCGGGCTATTCTCATTGATTGGCTGGTTGAGGTCCACCTAAAATTTAAGGTAGGTGCACAAGAGATTATACACATGGCTAGTATCAGGTGTCCTGCCTCCTGTGCTGTAATCTCCTCACCCGCTAAAATTGGTGCTCTGTGTTATTATCCTCAGGAAGCTCACAAACTTTCCTTGTGTTTATGCTCAAAGTACTTTGATTCCATCATGACTCATGTGCAAAGCTAACTGTCTTGTCCACACACTTGGTATGTATTGCCTGCAGCTCATGCCTGAGACCCTGTTCCTGACTGTGAACCTGATTGACCGCTTCCTGGCTCTGAAGCAAGTCACAAGGCGCAACCTGCAGCTGGTGCGTGGCGGGATGGTGCCTGCTTATGAGCTCTTGTTTGATGCATGCAATCAGATGGACATGCTTACAAGATCGCAAGCCCTTGTGCCCATGCTTTCTGCATGCACTGTGCACGTTCTTGTTGAGCTTACTGGTGACGCACTGCTCTGATGCACACCAGTGTTTTGATGCGCTCAGATTATTTGTTGGCACTGTGCACATACTTGCCAAGTGTACCTGTGACATACACCTCCATTTCACATCAGTATTGACGCGCTCGGATCATTAGCAAGCCTAAGTTCTTGGCTGGGCCGGTGCACGTTGCTGTCACCTCTGGGCAGTGCTGTTGAATTGCTGGGTCTAGATGCGCACACCAAGCCTGCATTTTAAGCTCTGCCCTATGTGCATGCGGGGGACTGCCTGTGCTTGGCCGCCCCTTGTTTGGCGCTTGGAAAGATCAAGTGGCCCCACGGGTCCAAGAGGCCCTGTATGAAGAACCTAAGGCAGCCCCACAAAAGCCAGCTCTTCGTGACTCCATGTTTACTCGCTCTACTCGGTAGGTGGGCGTGACTGGCATGCTGCTGGCCTCCAAGTACGAGGAGATCTGGGCACCAGAGGTCAAGGACTTCGTGTATATTTCTGACAAGGCGTACACACGTGAGCAGATCATCAGCATGGAAAAGCTCATGCTCAACACCTTGGGCTTCAACCTCACCCTGCCTACGCCATACAACTTCTTGGCACGCTTCCTGAAAGCAGCTGGGGCGCATCTGGATAAGCAGGTTAGTGTGTGTGTGTGTGTGTGTGTGTGTGAGAGAGAGAGAGAGAGAGAGAGAGAGAGAGTGATATTGTTCGCATGCATGCATGATGCCTATAAAGCAAGCCTTACACAATCCATGCTGAGTAATGACTCATCATTGCTTTAATTGATGGCCCCCCTTGACGTGCACTCCGGCGACCAGATCAATCCGCCATGTCATGGCCATGTCCCCATTCAGGGCAGCTTTCTAGCCGCTCATGTAATCCACAATCCACTTGACCTTACCACCACCAGCCTGTGTGCGCGCTTGTTCCCCTCACCCGCCCCCCCCACACACCCCTCGCAGGTCACCATGCTGGCCAGCTACCTGATTGAGCTTGCGCAAGTCGACGCCGGTCAGCTTAAGTACTCCTACTCCTTGCAGTCTGCAGCCGCCCTGTACGGCGCGCTCCGCACCGCCGGTCAGTGTTGCAGTGAGGCTTTGGTTGCATGCAGTGCTTGATTTGCAATGCAAATGCTTGGTTGCAACTGCCAACTGGTTGTTCAGTTGGAAGCCTGGTTGGCTGTCACTGTGACCCTCTCAGCCTAGGCATGCGCCTTGCAATTGCATGCATAGCTTGCCCAAACCTGGCTGCAGTGGACAAATAAAATAGACATCTGGCCCTGGTTTGTCCTTGCATCCTCTGGGCCTCTGCTTCAGGCTTCCTTTGCACCTCCGAAGCACCGCCTGTGTGTTTCGCATGCCCTTTGCAGGCAAAGAGGATGCATACCCCCGCGCTCTGGCCAAGCACTCTGGCTACAGCGAGGATGAAGTGCACAGCTGCGCGGAGGAGCTGCTGATCCTCATGAAGAAGGCCCCCACTGCCACCCTGAATGCTGTGTACAAAAAGTACAGCCTGCCAAAGTGAGTTGACCTCCTAGCGTGTGCACTTGTTTGCAGACCCACGTCGTGCCCGCTTCACTGAGCAGTGGATGATCCAGCCAGCCATCAATTAGCTGCACCTGTTTCATGCGCATGAGCGCATGTGCACGCAACAACCCCGCCGAGCCGGATCAAGCAGCGGGCGCTCACGTGTGCATGCGGGTGTGCGGGCATGCAGGTACCTTGAGGTTGCAAAGCTGGAGCCTTGCGCGGACGTAGACTTCCACTACCCAGAGCCACACCCCACTGCGCCCGCCCCAGGTGGCCAGCACTGAGTGTGGCCCCGTGTGTCGTTGTTGTTGTGGCCGCTGCCTAGAACCTCAACTCTGAATAGCCACCTGGTGATCAGACCAAAGCATCCACCAAGCAATAGCAAGCTCCACGCGCACACAGGTGTGCAAAAGGAGAGGTTCAGCCTGGCTGTACAGTGTGGCACTCATTTTGTAAAGCACACTAACCTGCATGCTGGTGCCACTGCAGCCGGCCAGACAGCACACACAGCAAATGCACTCAGCGATTGAGCATGTGTGTGCCTTCTCTCTTGGTGCACAGGGGTCCGTAGACCTGTGTGCTTTCATTTCATTCTGTGTCTGCAGAATTGTTGCTCGTTTCCTCCTCTAATGTTCAATACTATTTGGGCCACAGTCAGGCCATGCATTCCAGCTTGTGACATTGTACTTGACCAATATCCAGCATGCTTTTAGCATGGCTGCTTGAATAATGACAGGCGTTGAACATGTTTGTGACATACTTACTCCTGGCTCAAGACCAGGCAAAGTTGTTTTATGCGTGGCTTTGTCTGGTTGTCTGACTGACGTGCGCTGAGGTGCCTGCCCTGCTGGTCTTACCATCCACTGATGGCCCCTGGCGTGAGGAGGAGCACTGTAAATGAATTTAACCTTGGTGGCGGAGAGGAAAGGTTTTCAAAGGGCCCAAGTCTAGCAGCCAGCCGGTCGGGCATCCTTGTTGACTTAGACAACATTGAGCATGTAGCTGTATCGAAGTATCAGAGGCTCAAGAGGTTTAAAGATAGGGTCAACCGCCAGCCAGGTCGTTAGGCTGATTGGTTTGTTGCTGGTCTTCGCCAGCCAAAAAATAGTCCATAAGGTCCGAAATGAAATGGCAGAGTCTATTGTGTCGTTGAGAAAGAAAATCAAAGACAGTCTGACTAGGCAAGTTTAAGTTTTAAGGGTTACCCGCCGGCTAGGTCGTTAGGCTGATTGGTTTGTTGCTGGTCTTCGCCAACCAAAAAATAATCCATAATGTCCGAAATGAAATGGCAGGTTAGGTTAGGTTAGGTTACATAGCTGTATCTGCCAAACAGGGGCAGCTTAGCTGAAGCCAAACAGGCCTGCAACCGAGACCAATAAAAGCAAGATAGGTAGTGTTCTGAGGGCTAGGCACAGCAATCAAGGCACTCATGCACATACAAGGCTAGGCCTTTGGTGTCT
>LFIK01005077.1_pt1 | contig 10595 bp, 9 predicted proteins | sample 643401 | NCBI WGS metagenome assembly LFIK01 (sample SAMN03777447, study PRJNA286221) | soda lake metagenome | biome: soda lake; feature: Kulunda steppe; material: water; isolation source: sample T5-Br brine of Lake Tanatar-5 | place: Russia: Kulunda steppe | collected 2010-07
CCCCTCCCGTTCCAGGGATTGAAGTTCACCGCGAGCCTGAAGCTTCGGAGTGCGCTGCCGATTGCCGCGCCGGAATCCACCTGCCATGCTGCCTCCTCTGATCTGTTCTCTCTACCCTGTTCCCGGGGCTGGGCATTATAAGGCCCTGCCCACCGGGCTCAAGCCGCACGGTTTACCGAAGGCCGCGCCCTATTCTCCAAAGGTGTCACCGTAGCTGTCCGGCGCCAAGTCCTCGAAACGGGTGTATTTGCCGATAAAGGCCATGTGTACCGTGCCGATGGGGCCGTTACGCTGTTTGCCGATGATCAACTCGGCCAGCCCCTGGTTGTCGGGGTTGTCCGGGTTGTAGACCTCGTCGCGGTAGACGAAGGCGATCACGTCAGCGTCCTGCTCGATGGCACCCGATTCGCGCAGATCGGACATCACCGGTCGCTTGTTGGGGCGTTGCTCCAGCGAGCGGTTCAGCTGGGACAGCGCCACCACCGGGCAGCCGAACTCCTTGGCCATGCCCTTCAGCGAGCGGGAAATCTCGGAGATCTCGCCGGTGCGGTTTTCGGAGAAGCCCGGGATCTGCATCAGCTGCAGGTAGTCGATCATGATCAGGCCGACGTTGCCATGCTCGCGCACCAGCCGCCGAACCCGCGAGCGCATCTCGTTGGGTGACAGCGCTGCGGTATCGTCGATGAACAGCTGCTTGTCCTTCAGCAAATTGACCGCCGAGGTTAGCCTCGGCCAGTCCTCGTCCTCCAGCTGGCCGGTGCGTACCCGGGTCTGGTCGATGCGACCCAGCGACGACAGCATGCGCAGCATCAGCGACTCCGAGGGCATCTCCATGGAGAACACCATCACCGGCTTGTCGCTGGAGATCACCGCATGCTCCACCACGTTCATGGCGAAGGTGGTCTTGCCCATCGAGGGACGTCCCGCAATGATCACCAGATCAGACGGCTGCAGGCCCGTGGTCATCTCATCCAGGTCGCGGAACCCGGTGGAGAGCCCGGTCATCTCCCCCTGCATGTTGAAGAGCTCATCGATGCGGTCTACCGCCTTGGCAAGCAGCTCGCTCATGCCGATGGGCCCCCCCGACTTGGGGCGCTCCTCGCTGATCTGGAACACCAGGCGCTCGGCCTCGTCGACCAGTTCGTCCGCCGGCCGCCCCTGAGGGCTGAAGGCGCCGTCAGCGATCTGGCTGGCGGCACGGATCAGCTTGCGCAGAGTGGCCCGCTCGCGAACGATGTCGGCATAGGCGCGGATGTTGCTGGCAGAGGGCGTATTACGGGCCAGCTCGGCCAGCGTGGCCAGACCGCCAACCGTATCGAGCTGGTCGCGGCCCTCAAGCGCCTCGGAGAGGGTCACCACGTCCAGCGGCCTCCCTCCCTCGGCGAGCCCCGCCATGACGTTGAAGATCAGCCGATGCTCATAGCGATAGAAGTCGTCGGACACCAGGCGATCGGCGACGTTATCCCACGCCTGATTGTCGAGCATCAGGCCGCCAAGCACCGACTGCTCCGCCTCCAACGAGTGGGGCGGCACCTTGAGGGCGGCGGTTTCCTTGTCGTGCACGAGCATTTCTGACATCGCGATGATTCACCCTGGCCATTGCGGGGAGGACATTCTACCCCAGACAGTCGGCGGGCCCCATGGCAGGGTCACCGATGTCCAGACGTGACGAGGGGCGCAGGGATTCCTCCCTGCGCCCCTCGTCGGGCGGTGGCCGGGACTTACTCGGCCACTACCACCACGCGCACGGTGGCATCGACTTCCGCATGCAGTTGCAGGTGGATGTCGTACTCGCCGGTGGCGCGAATCGGACCGCCCGGCATCTTCACTTCGCTCTTGGCCACGTCGAAGCCAGCGGAGGCGATGGCCTCGGCCAGGTCGCGGGGACCGATAGAGCCAAACAGCTTGCCCTCATCGCCGGCCTTGGAGACCAGAGAGAGCTCGATCTCGTTGAGCTGAGCAGCACGCGCCTCGGCCTCGGCCTTGCGCTCCGTGGCCTGGGCCTCGAGCTCGGCGCGCTGAGCCTGGAAGGCCTCGATGTTTTCCTTGGATGCCGGTACGGCGAGGCCGTAGGGCATCAGGTAGTTACGGCCGTAGCCGGGCTTGACGGTAACCTGGTCACCCAGGCCGCCGAGCTTGCCGATATTGTCGAGCAGAATGACATCCATCTCGTTAACCTCTTGTCAGTCGCGACTGGCCACACGCCCGCGGAAGTCCGCGAAAACGTCGATGAAGGCCAGCAGCAGCACAATCAGAATCATGGGCCAGGTGGTGATCAGCAGAACATAGACGACAACCAGCCACAGCCCGTTCATCCCTTTCAGACCGATATAACCATGCAACAGAGCAATGCCGGCGACCAGTAGCGGAATCCACAGCAGCATTCCCAGAACGGGGAGGCCCAGCACCGCACCCACCACCCCGAGGACCACCAGCACGGCCAGCTCGCGGGGCGACAGGCGCAGGGCGTGGAACTCCTCGCGGAAGCCACCGGGATTGTAGAGCCCTGCCTGCCAGCTGCGCGCTAGCGCCAGGCAGGCTACCGCGGCAATCAGCACCACCAGCCCAGTGATGCCACCGATCAGCACACCGGCCAGCTGGTCGGTATCGAGCCCCTGGCTGGTCAACTCGCTGAGCAGGCGCTCCACTTCGGGCGAGCCCTCCCGCAGCTGCTCCAGCATGGGGCCAGCACCGCCCGGCGGCAGGAAGACACCGAGCTGAATCATGCCGGCACCGACCAGGACGCCGATGATCAACGCCTCGCCCCAGCGCATGCGTGAACGCAGTACGATCGCCATCAGCGTGACCAGCAACACGCTGGTCAACGGAATGACATCGCCCTGGGCCCACCACCAGCCTGCCGGCACCCCGGCCGCCACTATCACCGGCAGCGCCGCCGTGAAACCACGGCGCAGGGTGACAAGTGCAGCAATGGCAGCCCCCAGCCAAAATAGCCAGGGGATGAGCGTGGAGAGGGCGGCCCCGCCGACGGCGTAGGGTGTGCCCCGCATCATCCAGCGGGCAATCGCGAGCATCACGTCAGGCGCTTACTGGTGGCTATCGGTGTAGGGCAGCAGGGCCAGGTAGCGGGCGCGCTTGACAGCGGTGGCCAGCTGACGCTGATATCGAGCCTTGGTACCCGTGATGCGGCTGGGAACGATCTTGCCGGTCTCGGTAATATAGGCCTTGAGAGTGTCAAGATCCTTGTAATCGATCTGCTTCACGCCTTCGGCGGTAAAGCGACAAAACTTGCGGCGACGGAAAAAACGTGCCATGTGAAGGCTCCTTCAGATGTGCGATGGGTGAGATCAGGCAGTTTCGGCGCGGGGCTTCTCGTCGCGATCATCGCGACGAACGCGCTTCTCTTCCACCGGCTTCATCATCGGGGAAGCTTCAGTCACCGCTTCCTTGCAGCGCACTACCAGGCTACGAATGATGGCGTCGTTGAAACGGAAGATGTTTTCGACTTCGTCGAGAGTCTCGCCTTCGCACTCGACGTTCATCAGCACATAGTGAGCCTTGTGGATCTTGTTGATCGGGTAGGCCATATGACGACGACCCCAATCCTCGAGACGATGCACGGTACCGCCGTTTTCGGTAACGAGGCCGGTATAGCGCTCGACCATGGCCGGGACCTGCTCGCTCTGGTCCGGGTGGACCATGAACACGATTTCGTAATGACGCATGAAATCTCCTTGCGGTTTGGCAGCTTCCGCGCGAGATCTGAGCTCCGGGGAAGCAAGGAGGTGATATTGGAAAAACACGAGTACCCGCTCGAAGTACAAGCGGGCGTGAGCATTCTAGTGAGTGGCAGCGGCGATAGCAAGCTGGACCCCGCAACCGCCGCAAAGCCCGGCCTCCCCAATGCGCTTGCCGGCACCCATGGTCGCTGCGCCATTATTGACAAAATAGCTTAAAATCTATATTTTAATAGGCATAATTTATGGATTGCCTCAGGCATGGTCGCATTGTCCCGCCTGAAACGAGATGGCCAAACCACACCATCATCATCCTGACGCTGCCGCCCATCAAGACCCGCGCCCTTCATCTTCACCGGCGCCATCCCTCCAGGAGGTGACAGATCACCGGCCCAGGCCGGATCAGGCTGCTTGCGTCACCGCCCTCGGGCGGATATGGGGCATCCATGCCATCTGCCACCTCGATGCCTGGAAGGACGCTTTCTTTACAAGCGCCCTTCCAGGCATCATTCACGGAGCCCTTCATGACCAAACGCGTTGCCATCATCGGAGCAGGCCCCAGCGGCCTGGCACAGCTGCGAGCCTTCCAATCCGCTTTCGACAAGGGCGCAGAGTCTGTCGAACTCGTCTGCTACGAGAAGCAGGGCGATTGGGGGGGACAGTGGAACTACACTTGGCGCACCGGTCTTGATGCCCATGGCGAACCAGTGCACAGCAGCATGTATCGCTACCTGTGGTCCAACGGTCCCAAGGAGTGTCTGGAGTTTGCCGATTACAGCTTCGAGGAGCACTTCGGCAAACCTATCGCCTCCTACCCGCCCCGCGCCGTGCTATGGGATTACATCCAGGGCCGCGTCGAGAAGGCCGGTGTACGCAAGTTCATCCGCTTCAACTGTCCCGTTCATCATGTGGAGTATCGGCAAGCGGATCGCAACTTCCTGGTGACCGTGCGTGACCATGAGCGTGATGTCGTCGAGAACGAGGTGTTCGACCACGTGGTAGTGGCATCCGGCCACTTCTCCACCCCCAACGAGCCCGAGTTCGAAGGCTTCGACACCTTCAACGGCCGCATTCTGCACGCCCACGACTTCCGCGACGCCCTGGAATTCCAGGGCAAGAGCATCCTGCTGGTGGGCAGCAGCTACTCCGCCGAGGATATCGGCTCGCAGTGCTACAAGTACGGAGTGCGCAGCATCACCAGCTGCTACCGCACTCGCCCCATGGGCTTCGACTGGCCAGAAAACTGGGAAGAGAAGCCCCTGCTGCAGCGGGTCGACGGCAACACCGCCTATTTCATCGACGGCACCCAGAAGCAGGTGGATGCCATCATCCTGTGCACCGGCTACCTGCACCACTTCCCCTTCCTGCCGGACGCACTTCGCCTGAAGACCCATAACCGCCTATGGCCGCTGGGCCTTTACCGTGGCGTGACCTGGGAGGCCAACCCCAGGCTCTTCTACCTGGGTATGCAGGATCAGTGGTATACCTTCAACATGTTCGACGCCCAAGCCTGGTACGTCCGCGACATCATTCTGGGGCGGATCGCCCTGCCCGACCGCGAGACCATGGAGCGCGAAAGTCGGGCCTGGCGCGAGCGCGAGGAGACGCTGGAGAGCGACGAAGAGATGATTCGTTTTCAGGGCGACTATGTAGCGAGCTTGATCGATACCACCGACTATCCGAGCTTCGATATAGAGGGAGTCAACCAGACTTTCCTCGAGTGGGAGAGGCACAAGCACGAGGGCATCATGACCTTCCGCGACAAGTCCTACCGCTCGCTGATGACCGGCACCCAGGCACCGCTGCATCACACCCGCTGGTTGGACGCCATGGATGACTCCCGGAAAGCCTTCCTCGACGCACCCACAGCGCCCAGGGCAACCGCCACTGAAGCCACCGACACCTGAACACGCCTGAACCGATGAAAACGACAACGCCTGCCATTCGGCAGGCGTTGTCGTTGAAGGTGGCCCGGGGCGGCGGCACCCCTGGCACTAGCTCGCCGAAGCCTCTCGCATCGTACGCTGGCGCACCGCCTCGAACAGACAGATGCCGGTGGCCACCGAGACATTGAGGCTCGAGACGCTGCCCGCCATGGGCAGCTTGACCAGCAGATCGCAGGCCTCGCGAGTGAGGCGACGCATGCCCTTGCCCTCGGCGCCCATCACCAGTGCCGTGGGGCCGGTAAGATCGGCCTCATGGACCAGCGCCTCGGCCTCGCCGGCGGTACCGGTGATCCATACGCCCAACTCCTTGAGCCTGGCCAGGGCGCGAGCCAGATTGGTGACCTGGTAGACCGGCACGCTCTCGGCGGCACCACAGGCCACCTTGCGCACCGTGGCGTTGAGCGGCGCCGCCTTGTCCTTGGGCACGATGATGCCGTGAGCGCCGGCGGCATCCGCGCTGCGCAGGCAGGCGCCGAAGTTGTGAACATCGGTGACGCCATCCAGCACCAGCAGCAGCGGCGGCGCCTCAAGGGGCCAGGCCTCCAGCTTGAACCACAGCGACGCCTCGCTCTCGAAGGCCAGTGGCAAAGCAAAGGCGACCACACCCTGATGGGCGGCCCCCTGGGAGAGCCGGTCCAGCTCATCGCGGGGACGAGTCAGGATGCGAGCACCGCGACTGCCTGCCGACTCAACCAGCTCGGCCAGACGGTCGCCCGCACTGCCCTCCTGAACCCACAGCTCCCGCGGCGTCTCGCCACGGTCAAGCAGGGCGCGGACCGCATGCACACCGAATACCGCCTCGAGACCGCCGGGTATCGCCGGCTTGCCGCCGGCAGGCCGATGGGGTCGCTTCTGCTTCATGGCCATCCTTAGATCGGTGATGGAGGAGAGGGCTCAGCGTCGCGAGCGGCGACGGCGGCCACCGCTGCGCTTCTTGCCATCGCCCTCCTCGGCCTTGGCTGCTGGAGCGGCCTCGGCCTTGGGCGGCTTGCCACCGGCACGGGCATGCCCCTTGCCGGAAGCATCATCCGCTCCGCGGCGGCGGCGCGGTGCCCGCTTGGGGCGCGGCTTGTCATCGGCCAGGGCGAAGTCGATCTTGCGATCATTGAGATCGACTCGGGCCACCTGCACGGTAACTCCATCACCCAACCGGTAGCTCATGCCGCTGCGCTCGCCCTTGAGGCGGTGCTTCTCGGGCTCGTAATGATAGTAGTCCGAGGGCAGCGAGGTGACGTGCACCAGACCCTCGACGTACACATCGTCGAGGCGCACGAAGATGCCGAACTGCGTCACCGAGGCGATGGTGCCATCGAACACATCGCCGAGTTTGTCGGACATGAACTCGCACTTGAGCCAGTCCTCGACATCGCGGGTGGCTTCGTCGGCACGGCGTTCGGTCATCGAACAGTGCTCACCGAGTTCGAGCATCTGTTCGAAGGTATAGGGGGCCCACTTGCTTGGTGGCTCCACCAGAGACCCCTCGGCGCGCAGCACCGTGTTGGTCTGGCGCGGCCCACGGATCACCGAGCGGATGGCGCGGTGGACCAGCAGGTCCGGGTAGCGGCGGATCGGCGATGTGAAGTGGGCGTAGGCCGGGTAGGCCAGGCCGAAGTGGCCGTCATTCTGGGGAGAATAGACCGCCCGACTCATGGAGCGCAGCATTACCGTCTGGATGACGTCGGTATCCGGGCGATCCTTGATGATCTCGGCCAGCTCCCGATAGTCCTGCGGGCTGGGATCATCACCGCCACCCAGCGACAGCCCCAGTTCGTTCAGGAACAGCCGCAGCTTGTCGAGGCGCTCCGGCGAGGGCTTCTCATGGATACGATAGAGGGCCGGCAGGTCGTGCTTGTCGAGGAAGCGCGCAGTGGCCACGTTGGCCGCAAGCATGCACTCCTCGATGATCTTGTGGGCATCGTTGCGCGAACGCGGAACGATATTCTCGATCTTGCGCTCGTCATTGAAGACGATAGCCGTCTCGGTGGTCTCGAAGTCGATGGCGCCTCGCGCCACACGGGCCTCGCGCAGCACCCGGTAGAGGGAGTGCAGATTGTGTAGCGACGGCACCAGTTCGCGGTGCTCCTCGCGCAGGGCATCCCCCGCCGAGTCGCCCTCATCGAGGATCGCCGCCACCTTGTTGTAGGTAAGGCGGGCGTGAGACTGGAAGACGGCCTCGTAGAAGCGGTAGCGACTGATGGTGCCGCTCTGGGAGATATTCATCTCGCAGACCAGAGCCAGCCGGTCAACGGACGGGTTCAACGAGCAGAGCCCGTTGGAGAGCAGCTCGGGCAGCATCGGCACGACCTGCCCGGGGAAATAGACCGAGTTGCCGCGGCGGATCGCCTCCTGGTCCAGGGCGCTGCCCGGACGCACGTAGTGGGAGACATCGGCGATGGCCACCAGCAGCTTCCAACTGCCGGACTTAGTCTTCCAGGCACAGACCGCATCGTCGAAGTCCTTGGCGGTCTCGTCGTCGATGGTCACCAGCGGCACATCGCGCAGATCGATGCGGCGATGCTTGTCCTCATCGGCCACCTCGGCAGACATGCTGGCGATCTGGTCGTCGACCTCCGGCGGGAACTCGGCGGGAATCTCGTAGCTGCGGATGGCGATGTCGATTTCCATCCCCGGGTCCATGCGCTCGCCGAGGACCTCGATCACCTCGCCCACCGGCTGCACCCGAGTCTCGGGCTGCTGGACGATCTTCGCCGAGATCACCTGACCGTCCTGCGCTCCGCCGCACGCACTGTGCGGGATGATCACCTCCTGGGTGATGCGTGGATTTTCGGGTATCAGCACCCCGAACTCGGAGGTGTTCTGGCGGTAGACGCCGACGATGGTCTGGGTGTTGTGGGAGAGCACCTCGGCGATGGTCGCCTCGTCGCGGCCGCGACGATCCCGGCCGCTGACGCGGGCCAGCACGTAGTCACCGTGGAAAGCGCGACGCATCTGCCGGGGGGGCAGCACCAGATCGGGTTTCTTGCCGTCCTCGCGAAGCAGGAAGCCGAAGCCGTCACGGTGGCCCAGCACCTTGCCCCGGATCAGATCGAGCTTGTCGATCAGCGCGTAGGCACCGGCGCGGTTGCGCAGCAGCTGTCCGTCCCTCTCCATGGCGGCCAGGCGCCGGCGCACCGCCTCCTGCAGGTCTTCGTCCTCCAGGCCCAGCAGACGGCTCATCGTCTCGTGGGTGAGCGGCTTGCCGACTTCCTCGAGCCGAGCAAGCAGATACTCGCGGCTGGGAGCAGGATTGTCGTACTTATGAGCTTCGCGGCTGGCGTGCGGGTCGTCGCTGAGCGTCCAATGGGTCATGCGTTGAGCATCCTTGGCAGGGTCGATGACGGCATGAGTGAGATGGCGCAGAGGCGCCGCAATCGTGAGGTCTGGCATATGGTTTCGATAGTCATGGACGCAGTATAGCGCCGCACCGCCCACCACCCAACCATGGCGACCCTTGACGCCACGGTTAACGACAATAAAACTGCAGCTCGATGCCTTTCTGACGCTTGCATTGAAGAGGGAATCCGGTATCATGCGCCTCGCCTGCCCAGATGGCGGAATTGGTAGACGCGCTAGCTTCAGGTGCTAGTATCCGTAAGGATGTGGAGGTTCAAGTCCTCTTCTGGGCACCATCACTCCCTGCTCTTTTCAGTTCGAATCGCTCGTGTTCGCCCAGGTGGCGGAATTGGTAGACGCGCTAGCTTCAGGTGCTAGTATCCGTAAGGATGTGGAGGTTCAAGTCCTCTCCTGGGCACCACTCTTTCCAACGCATCGTGCCGACTGAATCAGACATGAGCAATATCGCAAGAACCTGAAAGAAACAACATCTCCGAAAGCCGCGACGTTGATCGCGGTTTTTTTGTGCCTGTTCGAAACACCCCCCTCAGAAACGACCCGGCAGGCGCGCCACCTCTTCCAGAGCCCAGCCCCGTGTCACTACCTCCCCCTCCAGCACCTCGGCACTTGCTTCCGGCAGGCGCGGGAAGAAGTTGAGTCCCGTTCGCGCCTCGATCTCGTTCACGCTGACAAGGTAGGCATCCAGGGGCTCATCGCCACGCACCTCCTGAGGCATGAGGAAGGCTAGCACGCGAGGTTCGTCCCCCGGCACGGCAATGATCTTGTAGAAGGCCTCGGGAATCTCCACCAGGCCGACACGATTCAAGACGTTGTCGAGAAAGCGCTCGGGAAATACCGGCCCGGTGATCACCTGAACCTCACCGAACCGCGGCACGAAGTGGTCGATCACCACCGCCTCGAGGCGCTGCCACAGACGCCGATTGAGATCCGGCCGCTGAGGCGACATGTTACTCATAAAAAATGTGTCGAGCTGCGCCTCCCGTCCATGCACCGCCGCAACGGCGTAGTTGGGCGCCATGTGGCCACGGTCATATCCGCTGCCGGCATAGTGGTCGGTGCCGACCGGCCAGAGGGTTCGCCAGTCCCTGCGAAAGCCGGGCCGCGGGCCGGCACTGGGGTCCTCCACCATCTGCAACTGATAGCTGACCCACAGCGGATTGACCCGCACGTCGGACCAACCCACCAGAAAACCCTCGTTACGCAGCACCCGATGCAGGCTGATGGGCGTCGGACTCTGCCACTCGGGCACACCCATCCACACCAGCTGGTCGCGAACCTGGCGTTCCTGGCCATACCAGAGACCGGAGGTGACCAGTACGAAGAGAACAGTAATACCGAAACGACGCGCCTGGCGGCGCCAGCGCGTGACGGGGGAACGACGACTCATCCTTGAAACGGCTTCCAGCGAGGGGTGGGGGAACGGTGTAGGGGGACGCCAACCGGACACCGCTGGCGCCCGGCCGTGGCGCTACCAGCCCAGCGAGAACATCGTCTCCAGGTCGTGACGAGAGTGCACCTGCATGGCATTGAGGGTCTCGGTGTCGCGAACCCCCTCCACGGCGTTCAACCGCTCGGTGACAAGCTCCGCCAGACTCTC
>LFIK01005078.1_pt1 | contig 10595 bp, 15 predicted proteins | sample 643401 | NCBI WGS metagenome assembly LFIK01 (sample SAMN03777447, study PRJNA286221) | soda lake metagenome | biome: soda lake; feature: Kulunda steppe; material: water; isolation source: sample T5-Br brine of Lake Tanatar-5 | place: Russia: Kulunda steppe | collected 2010-07
CCTCTCCACGGTCAGGCAAGTACTCCGCTCTGCGTCAGGCCAGCCCAAAAGTCCTGTGACCGAACTGCTCTCTTTCAGAAAGGAGAATCATCGGCACACATTTGGTTTCAATAAGAAAACCAAATCAAGTACTTACACACCTTAGTGCGCCTTGGAGATTTGGAAGGTTAGCCAATCTGGGGCCGTGTTGGGGAGCTTCAGTGCCAGATCCCTGCTGATTAGCTTCTTCAACAGTTACCAGATAATATCAAAGAAGGGGTTGCCACCAGGGCCTGCGGTGCAGATGGTTGTTTCAGCTGGGAGGCTGTAACAGTGGCAGGCTTGGTACTTTGCAAGGGCGTCTGCACATTCATTTCCGGCAAGACCAGCATGAGACTTTACTTTGCAAAGGAAGATGTGGGTTTAAGAGTTTTGGACAGAGTTAGAAAGAATTTTAAGGATGTCTCCTTGGACATGGCGGTGATGCTTCTCAGGGTACAACAGTTGTTTCCTAATTTGATGGCCCATCACTCCGGGAGTGAGGTAAGGCTGTCTGTGGCAATGTGAATATGATCGTGAATATGATCCTGAGTTTGCCATGTGGACTCGGCGGGTTAGCTTCAAGCTGAGAAGTTCTCAATTGCCCCTCTGCCAGTGTCAACTTAAAGTTGTCTGATTGATTCATGATTGGTAGATGCCAGCCGGAAGTAGTCCATGATTCACAATATGTTTCATGTCATAATGACAGTATTTTCATAACAGCAATAAACAGCCACTTTATCAATGAAAAATGTACAACAGCATATCTATTAATGAATACAACTTGTAGTGGTGACCCCTTCACCTTTATTAATCAAGGGAGTGTCTTTACTGCCAGGCAGTGCGCAGTTTTTTCAAATTCTAAGCCTCTATAGTTCAGGCACAAACAAGCGAAACCTTCTGTGCCAATTTGGTTGGTGGTATAATATAGAACCTGCTTCTTGCAGGGTCACCCTAATTTACTACTCAGATCCCACTGCTGACCTGAGGTTTTGGGTGAAGGAAGTGTGGAGTGACATTGCAGACTCAGCCTGAGCATTGGATATGGACCCTCTGGAAACGTGTTGTGATTTATCATTCTTAGTTTGCCTCTGCCCTGCTCCATCTTCAAGCCGATTTATGCAATTCGCGCGCGGAATGGGGGTGCTTCTCCGATGCCTCCGTGACACTGCCGGTGGCCTTGCTATTTGTACCTAGACCTCCCTGAGCGTGTTGTGAGGAATGTGAATAGATTATATTTGCGTGCACATACTCTTGCAAGGAATTCTTCCTCTGATGCAGAGGAAGTGGACATTTTGACAAATGCTCTTGTGCTGCTGTGCAAAATGAGGTGCATATTCTCATGGGCATATTCTTTCTCACTGAAAAGACATGTGTGCTCTATCAGAAAGAAGTATTTGTTTCTTTGTCTCCCTTTCTGCCAGTCCTTTCCTATGGAGGCCCCTTATGTTTTGCATGCCATGCCTAGTAAGAGTGTCTTCGATTGCCTTCCTCAATGGCACAACAAATCTTGCCATTTCATCTGACACTATGGATTGCTTTTTGCTGATGAAGACCAGCAACAAACTTAACAACTAGGCTGGCGGTCAACCCTAGCTTGTAAAGTGGTAAACTTGAACCTGTTCGGGTTTTTTTAGTGGCGCTAAACAAGTGTCGGTGCTTGATGCATGATTGTATTGCCCATGTTGCCTGCTACACTCAGGAAAAAAGTCTGTAACCATTCCTCACTAACTCGGGACCTCGAGTCAGGACACCGAGTAAGCAAATATCCAGTTTTAAACTGCCCGGAGAAAGGACCAAGTGAACATGAACCTACTCGAGGCCCTCAGCGAGTCCCCAGGCATCATATCAAAGGAAGAGGCGTCTGATGTGTCTAGTGCGAGCACAAGTCAGTCTCCCACCCTCGGATCGGTAGCCTCTTTTCCTTTTTTGATGCAGGAGATGTTTTCACTGCCTACATACCTTTTTCCTTTCTTTTCAATCATCCTGGAGTGGTCTCTCCAACCATCCTGGAAACTGACTTCATCTTCCTTCTCTTCAGGAGAAGAAAAGAAGATGAAGTCAGTTTCACAAGAGAGCAGAGCCTCTGAACCAGCTTTCACCTGGCCAAGACTCTTGACAGTATGCCATCATGTTATCATGTCTCTATAATGATGATATGGAATGTAAAGCACACAAAAGTCTTGATTGATTTTGGGTTTCCAAACGGAGCCTGCTTTCTAACTGCTAATATCTAGCATCTAATTCAATACTGAGGAAAACACAAATCTTCAATTAAAGCAGGAAAGCTACACACGAATGCAGAAGAACTTCTAGTTGCTTGCTGAATGAAACACAGCATAGCATTGTGCGTGCGTGTGCGCGTCACAAGATCATGTGCATGTGCACATACGTGTACATTCGCAGCTTCATGCTATTGTGCAAGAGAGTTCAATTCCTGCTTGCATTGCATGTGTGTGCGCACGTGCATGCAAACATGTAGGAATGCTTAAACCGCAAATAGTTTTAGCATGTTTTGGCAAAATGGAATATTGATTGGCACAAAGAATGGCAAATACAAGGTGCACATGTACTGCTTTCAGCAAGCTTTTGGAAAGAATGAGCCTGGGGCTTTGGATGGTAGGCACTTCCACACAAACTGCCCAATGGCACCCACATTCAACTGCTCCCCGCCAGGCAGGACTCACCACAAATGTTGGCAAGCAGAGGGCTCTTGGCATGCAGCCTGCAATCTTGTGCCGCACTGCAAGGTAATGCCTGCCACTAAGTTCTAGGGCAACAGCGGCCTCTGCCCTCATGCACTGTGTGCGGTGGGGCAATGCCTACCCGCCATCACGCGTCATACTCCAGGGCAATGCCTACCCACCATCATGCGTCATACTCCAGGGCAATGCCTGCCACCTCCATTGCGTCGCGCACCCACCCAGGGACATCGGCGGCTGCACAGCGGGAGCGCACGCATGTGTGCATTTGTTGTGAACACTTAGGGCCTGCATGCGTGCCTGCACAAACTCGGGTGTGCATGACCAAGCTCACAGAGAGGCATGGTATGGATTGGGCTTATGCGTCCTGGATTGTGTTTGTGCGTGCACATTTGTGTGTATGAGGTTGCGCAACAGTGACTCTGCCTGAGTCTACATGTGCACACACAAACACACACACCAGAGTATATGTGTGCGCACGCAAACAGCGCATGAACCGACATCGGCGCCACATTTGAAGGAGGGAAAGCCATTGTGCACGCAATGCTCACAACACACTTGCATTTTGTAGCAATCCTTCTTGCACCCCCACGAAAAATGCCAAGGCAGCAGACATGCATTTACAGCTTGATGTTGCTCTAGCTTAGGATCCTGCTTTGTCGCATGTGCTTGTGCTCAAGCTTGTGCCTCTCACAGCAAGAACCATATCTGAAGCGTGTGGGCAAATCTTTGTTTGTCTTGCAAGACGCATCAGTTTTGGGAGCTTTCACAGTGTGAAATTCACACTCGTGTGTGTGTGAAATTCACACTCGTGCATGAGCTTGAGCGTATGTGCTGACAGGCGCTGACAGGGACGCGCAGCTTAGGCGCAAACGCAGCCACCCGAGCATCCCTATTCACTTCACCTTTAGGGAACATGTCTTTCAAGAAGCCTCGCACAAATTCTGGGAACACTTGATCCTGCAATGCAAGGCGTTAATGCAGGGCACGTCAGCGAGCTTGCATAGCGTGCACACACACACACAATATACACAAGCATTACGCGTAATAAGTTGCTGATCATTGTCACGGCACATCCTCTTCGGCCATATGCCAACCCTCAGACTCTGCAACAGGGAAGTGCCTGAAGAGGTTCGGAGGCTGCACTGGCAAGCGTGGGGGTGACAAGAACCTCAGACAAGCGGATCAGACGTACAAGAGGGGTGATGAGGCCAAAAGGGCAGCCCTGGGAGCCATCACATAATACTCCTTGTGCATGCAGGCATCCCTTGTCCCGTGTGTGAGCAGTACCGTGTGGGCAGAGTTGCTATTCCATGTGTGAGCAGATCCTTGTGTGTGCGTGTGTGTGCTCCTATTTTCCCACGTGATCACACAACCTGCATGTGCGTATTCACTGGGGTCGCTGGATACTGCGTGTGCATGTGTGTCTCCACCTTCCTTCCGACGCGCTCCCGTCTAACACAATATCCCTGACCATGCAAAAGAACGCACCCTTCAGGGAACCTCCCTCCAGGCTGCCCTCCTCCACACACAGAAACACACATCACATTAAAGGCAGACTCACACCCAAGCCTACAAACCACGCACACACAACCAAAAGCACGCATGGGCACAGATGGACACACACACACACAACCAAAAGCACGCCTGGGCACAAATGGACACACGTACAAATGAACGCACGCACCTTGATGGCCTGACGCATCCTCCTGGTGAGGTTCTGCAGCACAGGTACCAACAATGGGCTGTGCACATCAGTTGGCTGCATCAGCAATCCTCACAGATTGCACGCGAAGGAGGTGCACCAGAGAATTGTACCAGAGGTGTGCATGATGCAGTGCGCCAAGGTCAGCAGCCTTGGCGGCCCGCACACCGTATGCGCATGGAGGAGGTGCCTTTGTTTGCACCAGACATATCAGAGGGGTGTACTTTAGAAACGTGTACATTGGAGGGCGCTGACAGCTCTGCTGTGAGAGAGGGCACCGGAGGGCGTTTGATGTTGAGGACAATTTGCAGGTGTGTGAAAAAGCTTTTGGATCCATGCAGAGGGTACAAGGGAGACTTAGTGAGTGAAAGATCTAGCTTCCTCCCTTTATCCTTGCACTGTGCTCATGTTGCACACACACAATCTACATACACACACAAGCCACACCTGTCACGTACGTACACGCTGGCGTGCACATTTTAACACTGTAAGCACATTGCACTTTTATGCCCGAACATGATGGTTTGCACACAAATCAAGAAGCCCTACACAAAACCTTGAGCCGCACCTGCATGTACGCAATGTTGTGGTATGTGACCAGCATGCTGGCACTGGGGATGCCACGCGTCACAAGGTTGTGCAGGTAGCAGCGCGTGTACTGCTTGCACACCATGCACCTGCATGTCTCATCAATGGGCCTGCGGTGTACAGCGCAGGTAGCAGCGCGTGTACTGCTTGCACACCATGCACCTGCATGTCCCATCAATGGGCCTGCGGTGTACAAGCAGCACTTGACGTACCTGCCTGAGGCCACCCGGGCGCACAGCCCGACCTGTGCCCTGCACACACTTCCCTGAGGCCGCCCAGAGGCGCACAGCCCGACCTGTGCCCTGCACACACTTCCCTGAGGCCACCCAGAGGCGCACGGCCCGACCAGTGCCCTGCGCATGCCCGCTCGAGTGCAGGGCAGCAAAGCAGGGGCCATGCTGGTTCATTCGTAGGCCCCGTCAAAAAATGCAAGGCCCTTCCAGCGTAGGCTACCCAGCCCTGGGCCCTCAATCCTCTGTCCCACCACCCCTGCACACTCCTTACCCACGCCTGTGGTGTTCTTTGGCTTGTGCCCCTGCGCCCTCCTTACCAGCGACCGTCGTCCGTCTCGTGTTCCTGCACCCTCCTTACCAGCGCCTGTGATGCTCTCTGGCTCGTGCCCCTACGCCCTCCTTACCAGCGCCTGTGATGCTCTCTGGCTCGTGCCCCTACGCCCTCCTCACCAGCGCCTGTGATGCTCTCTGGCTCGTGCCACCCTTGCGCCTGCCCAAAGTACAAAGGGTGAGAGCTCCCTCCCGTAGCAGTACCTGTGTGTCCCTGTCCGGCCCTAGCCTTCCCTCAAAGGCTTGCCAGGCCTCAGGCTAGACCCTCTGCCGGGGTGCACGCTGCGCAGGCCCGTGTGAACTCACCGGAAGTCTTTGGCGTGGCATGCGTTCTTCAAGCGCAGTACGCCAGACGGCACCAGCGCGACCCCAAAGCGAGCTGTCCGCGTGGGGTACACACTGTGCATGCGCAGTCCACACAGCAGCACGACCAGCTTGGCCGGAGCAGTAGATGGTGCACGCCAGCTTGGCATGCAGCAGCACGACCAGCTTGGCTGGGGCAGCAGATGGCGCACGCCAGCTTGGTATTCAGCAGCAGATGGCGCATGCCAGCTTGATAAAAGAGGGAGGGCGGCATGATCATATGCACAGAAATGTGCTGCAGGTTCATGCACACGCATGTGGGGCTTTGTGCTTGCTCAACCCAGCATAAGGGGGGGATAAAGCCTGCAGCATTGATGTCCTGCACACACTTAAGTAGGTGGGCAGTGCCCTTGCAGTGCTAGGCACACCCTCACCTGCACATGCGCACATGGCCGTACGCACGCCCGCGCAGGAGTTATAACAAAGGCAACTTGTGCTCATGCACCTGGAGTGCGCCCCCTTGGTGGTGATCATCATCGAGCCCCCTCCTACGAACTCTCAACCACCCTCTGAGCATGCACTCCATGCAGTCCATGATCAAGAGACTTGTAACTCTGAGCCCGTGCTCTGCTGGTTTGAGATTACCAGCAAAAGGTACTCACCTACATTCTGTGGCTACGAGAGGCTACCAGCATAAGGTAGGCAGGCTAGTAGTACCTTTTGCTGGAACTTTTTGTTGGTATGGACACAAAGTGATCTTACTTGGTATGGATCACTTGGATATTTTAGTACAGCACCCTGCTGTTAATCCTTCCAGCGCGCACTTCCGTTACTTGCTGATGAGCCCCGCCCCAAGCTAAGCCTGTGAGCAAGCAATTCAGCCCTGCCAGCACTTGGCTCTTCCTTGCGCGAGGACGTGCACGTGCCGCCTCTCTTGTTGCACACATCTGCCCCACGAGGCGTGCACATGCCGCCGCTCACCTATCATACATGTCCGCCCCGAGGGCGCTGCAGACCACGATGTCCAGCGGGTAGCCGACGCCCATGACATAGCGCGGCTTCCCCGCAGGTAGGCCTGCGACAGCCACAAACCGGACTGCTGCCTGAGCAGCCGATTGTGCGATTGCCGCCAGCCCAAAGCCAAGGGCGGCGCTCCGTGGCGCTCTCCCTGGTGCAGCGCACTCAGCAAGCGCTTGCTGGCCACACCCGCCTAGCTCCTCAAGACGTGTGCACTGTGCCGCAGGGTGCGCCCCTTTTGTGCAGCTCCAGAGGGCACTGAAGCGCATGGAGGTGCACGGCGCTGCGCCAAAGGATGCCAACGCATGCGCTTGCGCGTTGCGCAAGAGAATGCCGTGGCAGACGCCCCAGATGCCCACGATTGCACCAAAAGGACATGCCAGTTTCAAGCCTGGCATGTAGCTCAATTGCACACCTGCACAAGGCCCCGTGCTTGCTTGTGCCTCACCCCGCGCTCAGCCCGGCCAGATATTGGCGCATCTGGATCTTGGAGCATTCCTATGATAAGAAGGCCACCCAATCAAAGTGTCAAGCACCCACCGCAACGTGTCAGGCACCCAGCACAAGCCGTCAAACTTCTAACTTGACGTGTCAAACATCCAACCTGACATGTCAAACACCCAACATGCTGTGTCAAACTTGCATCCCCCCCATGCTGCCTCACTCCCCTTTCCTCCTGCTCTCTCCCCCTAGAAACCTGGCACTGCAAACAGGCCAATAAGGTCAGGCCTATCCATGCAGGTTAAAACCGCTAAACCCTTAACCATAAGCAAGGACAGGCCTGCCCCTAGCAGGCCGTGCTCTCACCAGAGGTTCACACTTTTTCACAAAGACACACATGCGCGCACACATGTGGTACACTCCTTATGCATGCCGCACGCCGTGTTGTGGGCCTCCAAACCCCAGCTGCTCTTTGTCAATTGCTTGCGTACTCACCCAAATTCCACCCCCAATGCAATCGTGCCCTGAAAGTGCCATCCATTTTTCACTCACATTCCGCCACCAAAGCAATCGTGCCCTGAAAGTGCCATCCATTTTTCACTCACATTCTGCCCCCAGGGCAACCATGCGCCAGAAGTCGTCCTTCGACTCCCCGCCCGCCAGACCACCAATTGCATACCTGGCAATCCATGTGCACGCATGAATGCACGCAAGAGCGCTTATGAGCGTGGCCGGCTATCTGAGCATGCTATCAGCGCTCAAACAAGTATTTGATGCTCCTATGCTTTTGGCTGCTCTCACGCTGTGGACAACGGGCATCAACAATAAAAGGCTGCTCCCAACTTTTGCGCATGAATAAGCACCTTAACGCTTGCACTTTTGCTTGTGCGATTGCATAAGAGCGTGGGCTTGTGTGGATGTGTGCTGCGTGTGCATTTTTGTGTTAAAGTGCGGACTCACCTTGGCGTGTCTCGCTCTTTGTTGATCTCAGGCAGGCCTTGCCTCCAGCACACGCCCACCCAGGCAGGTTCACTTGTCTATCTCACCAGGCAGGTCCCACTATCCATCAACATTATTCAGGCTTGTCCCACCCTCTATTGATCTTGCCCAGGCTTGTCCTTCCCTATCAATCTCACCCAGGCAGGTCTCGCTCCACAAGCTGTGCAGCGCTGAGGCGTCGGAGCTCTGGGTCTAAGCCGCCCTGGACAATGCCAAACAGGTTCTGCTCCTGCGGCCTGCAGCGTGGGCGCAGTGTGTGTGTATACGGGTGTGTTTATGTGTGTATTTGTGTGTGCGTTTGTGTGTGTTTGTGTGGGGCGGGGCAGGTGTACATGTGTGTGGGGAGGGGGAAGGGGGCATGCGTGCGTGCGCATGTGTATGTGTATGCTTATGTTTGTGCATACGCGCACTTGCATGCAGGGCATGTGGGTGCGAGCAAACTTTCATTGTGCATTCAATTAACAATACAAGAAAGCTCTTCCAAAGAGCGCCATGCCCCTTGCTGCCCCCTGCCATGCCCCCTGCCTGCAGCCCCTTGCCGCCCCTGCTGCCCCTTGCTGCCCCCTGCCTGCAGTGGGCGGCGAGCTGGACCGATGTCACCCTTACATCAACAAGCTTGGCAAAACCTTAACCTTGTAGTAAATACCGCCAAACGGCTGTCGTGCGCTGCTATGCACCGTTCGCCCCAGCACATGGTATGATCCCTGTGGTTGCCACTTGCCTGCTGTACGCGGCTATGCACCAGTCGCTCCCGCACATTGTATGATCCCTGTATTCGCTATTTGCCTGCTGTGCGCGGCTATGCACCGGTCAATCTAGCACATGGTATAATCCCTGTGGTTGCCACTTGCCTGCTGTGCGCGGCTATGCACCGGTCGATCCAGCGCGTGGTCCTGTGCGTGGCCTCCAAGAAGCGCGCCGGGTCAGAAGCTGTGGTGGGCACCACGTCATCCAGCGCCATGATGATATCAGCACCTACAGGGCACCACAGGTGACCACTTATTACAGGGCACCACCTCATCTTTTCACGCGGTGGGCACCACGTCGTCCAGCGCCATGATGATGTCGGCCCCTACAGGGCACCACAGGTGACCACTTATTACAGGGCACCACCTCATCTTTTCATGCGGTGGGCACCACGTCGTCCAGCGCCATGATGATGCCGGCCCCTACAGGGCACCACAGGTGACCACTTATTACAGGGCACCACCTCATCTTTTCACGCGGTGGGCACCACGTCGTCCAGCGCCATGATGATGCCGGCCCCTACAGGGCACCACAGGTTACCACTTATTACAGGGCACCACCTCATCTTTTCACGCGGTGGGCACCACGTCGTCCAGCGCCATGATGATGTCGGCACCTGGGCGCGTGTATGTGCAGGCAGGCCGCACAGGTGACAGCAGCGATGAAAGCGGCGCGGCCTGCCTCCTGGTCGTTGTGATCAGAATGATCATTCCATCAGCTCTCGACTTGCCCGAGCACTGATCCTGCAGGCTAGGCTGCCCCAAGTTGCTAGATTCAGCTAAGTAACCTTACCTATTGTCCGACCAGTACTTTCTCCACACGGATAGACCTTCTTGGTGGTCAATTGCACTTTAACATTTTGGAACCACTTTCCTGGTGGCCAGAAGCACCTGAACCTTTTGGAACCATCTTCTGCGAATGGAAGCACCTTCCAGGTCCACGTTTATGTTCCTGGTGGGTGGATGCACCTGCCCCGATCCCTGCACATCACCCAGGCACCGCATCCAATCTGCACGCTCCAACCCCTATAGCGCGTCATGAACGCTGATGTACTGCATACTCCCACACCTAGCCGGTTTTGGATGCTGATGGACTCCTCTGGGGTCAGCAGCATCTCCGTCCCATCCACAGGCGACTGGAACGTGACGCCTTCCTCCTTGATCTCTGCCAAGTGCAGCAGTGACACCATCTGCAAGGCGCGAATGAGTGGAGGCATGCCATATGGGGGCATTCGCGGGGACGCCCCACCCAGGCCTGCTGCACGCCCTCCCGTGCACATCTGCTGTCAGAGGTCCCAAAAGCACAAGGCACCACCCTCATGGTGGCACCACTATGATCAGTCCTTGCAGCATGCCCACGGTCCCAGAAGCAGAAGGCACCACCCTCATGGTGGCACCACTATGATCAGTCCTTGCAGCGTGCCCACGGTCCCGGAAGCACAAGGCACCACCCTCATGGTGGCACCACTATGATCAGTCCTTGCAGCATGCCCACGGTCCCGGAAGCACAAGG
>LFIK01005079.1_pt1 | contig 10595 bp, 14 predicted proteins | sample 643401 | NCBI WGS metagenome assembly LFIK01 (sample SAMN03777447, study PRJNA286221) | soda lake metagenome | biome: soda lake; feature: Kulunda steppe; material: water; isolation source: sample T5-Br brine of Lake Tanatar-5 | place: Russia: Kulunda steppe | collected 2010-07
ACGCGTCTCCTCCTTCTTCTTCTTCTTCTTCTTCTTCTTCTTCTCCTTCTTCTTCTTCTTCTTCTTCTTCTTCTTCTTCTTCTTCTTCTTCTTCTTCTTCTTCTTCTTCTTCTTCTCTCTCTTTCTCTGTGTGTGCACAAGTAGCAAGGCTTGATATACATTGCAATTTCAGGTCAACCAAGGCGCAACAGAGGAAGAACCTGTCAGTTCGTGCACATTGCCAGCATCAAACTCCATTTGCATCAAAATGGTAAGCATTTGCAACCTTGCTGCCTTTGGGATTGTTGCTTCTTGGCTACCAGACGTGGCTAGCCAAACTAATGGCTATTCTCTTTTCATGTCCGTGTCCTTCAGCAACCCTTCGGGTCTCCGCGCAAAGCTGCCGCAGTAGCTCGCTGGATAGATGAGAGTCATGCTTGTAATTCTGGTCAGGGAATTTGGCCAACTTTGAGGTGCTTGCCACGCAGGTAAGGGCTCTTTCTGCTTTGTGTTACACAACCACGTTAAATTAAGAGTTGGCTGGGCAGAGGAGCTAGATCGACAAGTGCTAGCATTTCTCTGTGCAATTCAGTGGTCTTGTGGAAGAAGAGCCTATCTATAAGGGCTTTCATTGCTTGGTCATTCGAGTGCGTCTGGCTGATACTTTCCACGCAGGCACAAGAGCAGGAGGGGAGTCATGCATGCAAGGACGGCTTCAGATTCCCAAGTGCAGAGGATGATGGAGAAAGCCAACCTTCTTCCATCTGGCGCGGACAGCGCACGGTACCCGCGAGATCCCTGGGAACCCTTTGACAAGCTCCAGGTATCCTAATTAGGTGGAGTACTCACTATGATGCAAGCTCAGCATGTGCAGTAACGAATTGTAGGAATTACTGCTGGTGAAATACTTTCACAGTGCGCTCACTGCCCTTCAAATGCAGCTGTCACTGAGGCCCTAGATCCAGATCTGATCCATTGCACTGCATCTCACCCTCAAACAGGAGCTGACAAGTCAAGCCTCGTCGCTTGCTTGCCAACGCCCTGCACCTGACAGCAAGGACGACAAATTATCCGACGATAAGGGAATTGATGGATCTGAAGGAAAGGTCAATGACAAGCCTGGCAATGATCAAGCTGTCCATCTTCAGGTGTGCCTTTTGAGTTTTGTGGATGTCCATTTTGTGGCAATGTCCGCCTTTGCCTATAAAGAAATTTCCAAGTAAAAGCAAGTTCCTCCCAGAATGGCACTATTACATAGCCACGTTAATACATGATATGCGCAACCTGTGCCAACGCTTAAGGTCTGTATTAAGAGCGGTTTTCCCAGCACAATTATTCTATCTCTCTGGCACCGATCCATCATGATTGCTCTAAATTCCAAGGCAAAGCTGGTACTTGCCCTGGGCATGTACATGTGCACGTGCAGGGAGTATCAAAAGGCATCAGGAACTGCATAGTTCCAGAGGCATGATGGAGGATGTAACAGCTTCAAAGGGCGGAACGAGATTGAAAGGTCCAGACAAAACTCCTAAGCAAGCTTGTCATCCTTGTCCTGATGGCTGAGAGCTCGAGCAAGCTTAAGATCTTGCACAACAGGAGCTGCAAAAACAGTTTATTTGACACATAATGAGATGTAAGCGGATTCTGGGTCGCACCGATTTACCTTAATGATCACGAAAGGTCTGAGGAAGGATTCTTTCCAAAGATCCTCAATGACAAACCAGATACTTATCTGTTATGAGGCTTCGGTCTATAAAGCTGGTCTTAAAAACTTGACAGAGTAATGCAACGGTCGCTGTTGCTTTGATCCAATACATCCTTTGTAGCCGTACGCTATGTTAATAATCATAAATGATTGTGTGTGATGTGCAACAGCTGCTTTGATGGCATGTATTTTCAGTGCGAGCAAAAGCAGTTCAACGACTTCCTGGACGGCTTTGTGCCTAAAGCCAAGGACAAGCTGCCCAATAAACGCAGCAAGATCGTGACTCCAGCCACGCCTCAGGCGCAGCGAGGCAGCCAGGCAGCAGCAGCAGCAGCAGCAGTAGAGAAGAGCCAAGCAGGGTCAGAGCAGCATACATAAGGTAGCCGCGACGGGCTACGTGCGCAGTTTGTCCGCCCTGCAAGAGACGCCATCAAGCATGCTGGCACGTGCTGGACAGCATGCTCTGCTCCGTTGTTTGGCCAGGGTAGGGTGCACCCATCACCATGCAGATGCAGCACTGCCCCCCATCGCCTCCTACCTCATCAAGCCTGCACCTCAAGGAGGCAGCATCTGGCCCTTCAGCAGCAAAGCTGATGACTCAGCCACTCCAGCACCCTCCCCTGAGACATCCCCTAAGGATCCGAGTTTGGAAAGAGAGGGGTACGCTCAGTCGCCAATCCCTTCCTCATCGCCCTCAACCCCTTCAGCAGAGGAAGGCACTCAACACTCGTCTTCGACACACCCTACCTCCATCAACTCCCCGGCTGGTACCCCTCTCCAAGTCTTCTCCACAGCAGAGTTATACACGGATGCTAATGCGAACGTGCCACTCAAATCAGCGCATTATCCATCCTCCTTTGATGATCCCTTTGGAGTGCAACGCAATTGGTTCACCTCCCTGTATAAGCAGCTCAACTACATTGCCAAGACCGGACAAGTGAAATCCATGTCAGGTCGACAAAAAGAAGTGTTTCAGCAGGTAAATCATGTTTGACCTCTCTCTGGCTTGCTTGCTTGCTTGCCTTCTTGCAAGCATATAAGTGTATTCTGTTCTCAGTTGCGCTCATCCTAGAAGCCGACATAGCGCAGGGGCCACGGTTCACATGGGAGCCGCAGGTTGAAGTTCTCACTGGCAATGGTTGGGCATAAAGAGCATGTGTAGCAAAGGCATGGTGCATTCTAGCCCTAATCTTCCTGTTTAAAAAGGGTCCTTTGTTTACTGACCATCACTAGAGTGTGGTGGTGTTGAGCGGCAAGTGTAAATTGGTTAATCGCACATTACCTTGAACACTTTTTTTCCCTTACATGCATTTCAAGCAGTGTCGGTGGGGCAGCTGTGATCTTGCTGCCAATGCCTTGTAATTTCCTTAGGAGCGCGCACATGTGCACATGCATGTGTGCACACGCGCATACACTCACACACATACACACGCGCACACACTTGCTTGCACACACGCACGTAAGGACCACCTTTATCTCAAGGATCTTGTACATTTTTCTGGCTTTGCAGGTGGAGAGTGAGTTTGAGGCTTTGTACAACAAGTATGTGAAAGACAAGTCATTCCAGCCAAGCGACCACCGGTCCATGCTCATGTGCTGCTTGTCCGTAGCTACGTACCGCATTCTGAACGATGAAATTGAAGACACCAAATTAGTGAGTGTGCCTCTTTATGGTGTGTTGTATAGGCCCGCCTTAGAGGCACCAAGCTGCTTGCCACAAGACTTTGAAGTCTCCAACAGGAATGAACTGGCTGCTTTTCCTCGCGTCGCCCCATGTTGAGCAGTTTTGTGGGCCTCAACCAAGATGACAAGCCTCAGTTCTCTTTCTGCAATTCCTTGTTGCTCCTCTTTGTTGCCTCTATCCAGCATGGCAGCTTGTTGCTTTTTTTGGGGCTTTCCTGGGCGCATGGTGTGATCTGTAATCCCATCGGCCAGGACCATCCGCTACAGTTCCACTTGGACAATGCAATGAGCCTGCGTTTTTGATCGTGCTTTTGTCATAAGAAGCTGCTAGGATTTGCGCTGAAAGAATTGGGATCCATTGATGTTTGTCTGCATCATGGGCTCTGGGCATGCCAAGGTTCTACGGTGACAAGCAAGTCTGAGGCATACTCGCCAGTCACCTTGCTCAATGAAGCGGTTTGCACATGCTCTAGCCATCAGAAGAAAGCCATCAAAATAGAATGGCCAGGTGCTAAATTCCAGGCTCCAGAGGGCAGGCTAGGTTCTGTGCGTAAGGATTGTCTACTTAAGCACATGTGCCCTGCCATGGAGTGCATACTGAGGTGTCCCTCCCTTTTTTGTATATCGATGGGTCCATGTCTGAGCCTTGGGATCACGCTGGTGTCCAGACTTAGCAGCAAGGTTTTCCATGCACTCCCCCTGGCGCCCCTACCGTTCCATGTGCAGGTGCGGGAGATCATCCGCACCAACCTGGGGGCCATGATGATCTCCTTGCTGCGGCCAATTCATCGTTTTAAGCTCTGGGTCCTTAGGTGAGGCCTCATGGCATGCATCGGGGGTTTAGCGGGTTGACGGTGCGCCCCCTAGCCACTTCAAACCACCAGGCTTATGGCTACGTGATGATGGAGTAGATGCTTCGGAAGGATCTGCATTAGATGCTCCTGGATACATATCAACCAAAAGCTTTTTTTGCGCAGGAGAAGTACTAGTGCCACGTCTAAAATTTTGGTGCTCTAGACTATCATGTGGATCTAGGAAGACTGGACATTCAGCACCTGGTGCTCACACTATTATGTACTGTGATAGGCAATCTGCTGCGCACCAATGCATGGGGTATGCGTTCCTCCTTTGCGATCCTTCTTCTCACATGTGGAGTTTCACCATGCTATGCATATTGGGTGCAGGTGCTACTTCACCGTATAAGCTGAGGCAGGTCTGAGGAGTACGAGACACTATCACATCCGTGTTGCATGCACAGGCATATACTGCGCGAAGACATGTACCGCCAAGCTGTGGACCTGCTGCCTGTGGTGCTGCAAGACATGGGCAACTTGGTGGAGCGCAACGTAGAGGGTGACGACAAGGACACCACTCTGACCGTCACCAAGTGCGCCTACAGCGAGCTCCTTACGCAGGTGCGGCAGGCCAGCTCGCAGGACTTAGGCAGAATCGGTGGACGGTCTATCACTGTGCTGTCGCAATGACAGCTGGTGGCTGGGGAGCCCTCTGGCTGGGGTGTGCTGTACTGCTGCTGCAGGCCGATACCCTCTGGTGTGATGCACTCAGCCTCGGTGGCTTGATTTGTCTGCCTGCAGTGCTTGGGTCCCCAAGCCAGATCCTCTGCGTGCATCTGAGACGCCCAGTTCCACATCCAGAAATGGGCATGTCTCTGGCAGAAGGCGTGTCTGCCATCTTCCAAAATGGTTTGCTAAATAGGCACAGGCGTTTTTTGATGGCTGTTGCCTGGCGGCACAAAGCTGAATCATCATACCTCATTCCACCTGCCTTTCGACCCTGTCTGTGCAGGAGGAGACGCCCTTCTTGTTGTCAGAATTTTGCTGCCACCATGCTCTCTTGTGGATGCATGAATACCGGTGAGCTGCTCTCATGGTGCCCATGGTCCCCACATGGTAAAAAATTTAGATGTCCTGCTACCACAAGCGGATATGTTTTGTTTGAATTTACTTATTTGCATGTGGGAAACGGCAGTTGATCCTTGGCTTCCACCCCTCTTCCAACCTGTCTATTCATTTGTCTTGATGCAGGATAGAGATGCAGATTTCAGGCACACCTTCATTCAAAGATGCAGGCTTGTGCACTGATGACTTAAACACGGCTGGAACACGCTCACCAAGACAGTTTGCATAGCTTACAAATGATCATTTCCCTGCTCATCTGCGTGTTACAGGAGGCATGGAGTTGTTGTATCTATGGACAATTGCATGGCCTGGGATGACAGTTGCTGCCAACTACGCCTGGCACGGCCTGGGCAGCAGGTTAAAGCCTCAGCTGAGAGTGGCATTCCTGCTGCCGAAAGCAGCAAGCCAAGCAGTTAGCTGCCCTCAGCTTCATGTGTGCCTGTAATATTGTGACATACTTAGATTGGAGTCAGCAACACCTGCTCATACATTCTTCGCTGCAACGTATCCAGCAAGCCTGTGCTTCATGACATGCATTATTTGTAATGACAGTCCAATTGCAACAAATGTCACTTGAAGCCTGTACAAGGTAACAAGGTCACTCAGTAGGCTATGAGTTTAGAGATTCAGCCAGATGGGCTGACTGCTGGGCTTGCTGGTCACTGCCAGCCCGACAAAAGACAACCTAAGTCTCAGAAAGAAGAAGAAGTGATTTGTACGTCTGCTTCAAGAAAAACAAGGTCACGTCCTCACAAGGTTCACAAGGTTTGTGTCTTGAACATAAATTCTGTTGGCCAGATTCAGGACATAGTTTTCTATATTTTGGACAATTCAAGCCTCATTTGTTACATCACTGCCCAGTTTTTCTTTTCTTTTCCTGGCCTCTGAATGAAGCCCCGTAACTGCATACACTTATCCAAACATTAATCCAGGCTCAGAGAGGTTGTTAGCGAGATCCTGAACAGGAGTTAAATGACGGTTTAGAATTCGAGTAGAATCCTATCTCGAACAAAATGTCACATTTTTCATCTAAGTATTCGTATTCTAACAAAATTTGACCTTATTGAGTGACTCGTCACAGCATGCCAAGAAATGCCAAAGAAAAGGAAGAGGAGCAGCAAGTCTAAGAAGCATGAAAAGATTTCCAGGTTTGCTTCACTCGCTCGAAAAGCAGCTTGTAAAACAGCAATGTGTGCAGTGGAGCACGCTCATCCAACTCTCTCAACTTCACGTTGATCCATGAGGAGTCTGCATGGTGATACTTCACAGGCTTCTTGAGCAACCTGAGCAGCTGATCAAAAAAGTTGGCAAGTACGTTCGCAGAGTGAGTTATAATTGGGGCAGTGTAAGCCTGCAACTGTACCATGTGTTGTGCAACAGGGTCACAAACTCTGTGTTGTGCAATAGGGTCACACTCATTTGTTACTGGCTGCAGTTGCCCTCCGACCGCTGTCGGTAAATCTTTGTCATGTTGTGTGCATACAGGGGAGAGCTGGGAAGTTGGAAGGACTCGTTTCGGACTCCTCTAGCGCCCTCAACCCTTTGATCCTTTCCATTAAAGACTCCCATGGCCAAAGTCTCCTGCACACTGTGCGTGCTGTTGATTCCAGAGATTAATGCCTTGGAGAACTCATATTAATGTCCTTACCAAGTGAGTTTTGTGCCTTCAGCACGGTTCTGCCCATCCATCACATAACGCTACCCATGCCCCAATTGATGGTTTTTTTGCAGGCATGCCAGCAAGGGCACGGAGATGTGGTGGATGTCTTGCTCAGGTGTGAGGTTTCATGGATCTTCTTCGCAGCTGTGGAGCGTTTTTAGGGGTTACAAACAAAAGAACAGGTTGGCCGCTTCCTACAGCTGCCTGCGCGTGCAGCGCACTCGGACGTTAGAAGACAGTGCCTGACATGGTGGCATGTGGTGGACACTGCACCTCATCTACATGCACCTGCCCATCAGTGCGCAGCCCACACCCAGATCTACTTGGTTTAAGCCCGCGGCCCACGGCGATCATGTATCCTTCTTTGCACAGCTCAAGTACATTCAAGCAATAAAAGGCTCTTTCACATCCTCAGGGACTGGTCGAGCTCAATGCCTGGGGGCAAGTCGGTCCTCAGAGCCTGCGATGCCCTCATGTGTATGCTGCTTGCAGCCTTGGGGCCAGCACCGAGGAGCAAGACCATGCTGGCAACACGCCCGCCCACTTAGCGGCGCTGCATGGCCATGTTGTGTGTGTGATGAAGCTCTTGCAAGTGAGTGGGCTACATGTATTTTTGTGACATGGCCCATGTGCACACAAGTGCGTCGAGGTTATGTGCACCCTCAAGGACTCGGTGCCGCAGGCAAGAACAATGAGCTTGAGGGCTGTAGGTGTAAAAGTTGCAGGGAAGCGCTTACTCATTGTCCTACGCTTCTCAGGGATGCTGTTGAAGGCGTGTGCACTTTTTGGAGGCTTCTTCACATGTGACGTGGGCCACAAATGCGCCCCTATGATCCTGGCTCTGCCGTGCTGCCAGCATGGGAATGAGCCTCAACAGGGCATGAGGGCATTACTGGTTCGCTCCTCCTAATGACCATGATAAGGAACCATGGCTGGTGGGACTTAACAAGGATTTTCGGGATCAGGCCTTCAGTCAAGAGTTGCGACTGCTAGCTGGTGGGACCTAAAACGGTGCTGACCAGGGGTGACCAGATGAGACCTGCTAGCTGGTGACCAGATGAGACCTGCTAGCTGGTGGGACCTAAAACGGTGCTGACCAGGGGTGACCAGATGAGACCTCCAAGTTGAGACCCCAGAGCCAACACTGTTGCTTTGTCCTTCCGGCCACATCAGTGATGTGACATCTCCCAGCAGCACTTTGGCGCGCCAAGCGTGCGCCTGGTCATTTCAGTATCCCAGCACTTGGTCATTTCAGGTCGCCAGCGCTGCTCAGTCAGCTACGTGTGCCGCCTTGCTGATATGTGTGCTGATGATGAGCGTGGAAGTGGAAGACCTTACCTGAGCTGCCAGTCCCCTGTAGCCCTGCAGTGAGGCCTTACCTGAGCCGCCAGTCCCTATAGCCCTGCACTGAGGCCTTCCCAGAGCTGCCAGTCCCCTGTAGCCCTGCACTGAGGCCTTACCTGAGCCACACTGAAGCCTTACCTGAGCCACACTGAGGCTTTACCTGTGCCGCCAGTCCCCTGTAGCCCTGCACTGAGGTCAGTCCCCTGTAGCCCTGCACTGAGGCCTTACCTAAGCTGTACTGAGGCTTTACCTGAGCTTGCAGTCCCCTGTAGCCCTGCACTGAGGCCTGATCTGAGCCGTCAGTTCCCTGTAGTCTTGCACTGAGGTCCCGCCTGAGCAGGACACCCCCCTTGCTGAGCTCCCTCCAAAAGCCTGCAAATCTGGAAGGCCTTGCCCAGGCAGCAACCTCCCTTGTGCAGCACATGAGGCACCCTTGCGCCCTTGGCATGCCAGCCAGTGTGCCTGCCCACCAAGCAACCAACCCCTGCATGCCTGCCCACCTGCGTGCATGCCCACAGAGCACCCACCCCCCTGATATTGACGCGGCCAACAGGAGAGGCCAGACCATACGACAGCTTACTCAAGCTTCCCTGCCCCAGGAGCCTTCCAGGTATAGCGGGCAGGTTGAGCAAGCAGGTAGACCAGGCAGATATGGCATGCAGGTAGAGCGGGCAAGTAGAGTGGGGTAAAGAAGTCCGCTGTCAAGCAGCCGTCCCTGTGCGCCTGGTCTCATGCTTGAACTACGCAGTTGGAGACAGGCACAGTGCACTTGCAGCCAGCAGCGCGCTGATGGATAGGTCGGAACACACCTGGCCATGTGTGTGAAGCCTGGTTGCATTTTGGGGGAGGGGGAATCGAAGTGCGTGCACGGTCCGCCTCAGAAGCGCACCCATACGCTGCAGAAAGGGAGCTCTCCTCCGCAGACGAGCATGCGTGCGCTGCATTGAAGCCTCCTTCTGCACTGCATTGCGTACCATGTATCTGCAGGGGTGCTGCTGGGCAGGTGCTCAGGCTTGGCCCGAAGAGCCCCAGGGAGGGCAGCCCCTTTGCCCGAGGGGAAGCAGACTGGTCGGCTGGGATCCTCAGGGGTATGGGCGCCCGGGAGGCTGTGGAACACTTCCGTGCGCAGGTGGGTCAGGACTGGGTGCTGCCTTATGGGCAGAGGCAGGTGGCTGCTACCTCAGAGGCTGCCTAGCAATCCACGCATGTGCAAGCTTGGGGTGGAGGAGGCCGGCGTGGTAGGGTACATGTAGCGTGGGGCATTGGGAGCCAAGCTGTGGCCTCACCTGTGTCTCCCTTTTTTTGGCCAAGCCTGGTTGTGATCCTTTAGGAGGTATGTGTTGCGGTGCTTTGGCTTCTTGCCCTGAACTTTGAAGGGGGCGTTTGTGCCAGCGCCAGCACACTCAACTGCCCCAACCAGCTAACTCCTGACAGGGCATCAAGTGGGTGTCCGCCAGTGGGTGTGCATGCAGTTGGCATGGCTGCCAGATGCACGCAGTGTGGAAAGAGTGCTGCCTATGTGACGCCAGCCTCACATCAGAGGAGGTGTGAGGTATTAAATCTGCTTGAGGGGTGACCTGAACTCGCATTCACGCCGGTGTCCAACGGTGCAATTGGGTCTTGGGTTACGAGGGGGGCTGTGCAGCTGTCTCAGAAAAGGCTTTGGGACCCTGTTTGCCCGACATGTGCTCAGAGGGGTGGCAGGAATGCGGAGGAAGAGGCCTGGCAGCAGCGCCTACGGGAGGAGTGCAGCTCTGACCTGGAGGATTGGAAGCTGGATGAATCATATGCAGATGATCCCAGGTGAGAGGAGAGCTGTGCAAATGCAATTGGTTTGTGAAATGTGCCTGGCCACCTGTTAAATTGAGTGAGCATCTGACGGTTGTGTGCGTGCCCAGCTGCTCTATGGAGAGCATGCACTCTGCAAGCTATGCTGGACACGTGTGCTTTGCCAGCTGGATGTAGGGCGAGCATGAAACACTACGCTGGGAGAGCGCATCACATCCGGGGTGCGGCTGCTGGGTTTGTGCAGGACCTATTGGAGTGGGGTAGGAGGCGCGTCGATGGAGACAGAGGATGAGTGGGCGGACCGCATGTGGAGGGAAATGCAAGAAAAGAGGCGGCAGAAGGCGGCAGCAGAGATGGGTGAGCAACTCAGATGTGCCCTCAGGATATGCGACCTCTGTGGCTGAGGTAGCATTGTGTGCATTGCGGGATGCGACCTGCGGCCGAGGGAGCATTGTGTGCATTGCAAGTGGAGTTGGGGGGTGCTTATGTGCAGAGCAGACATGTGAAGCGCAGAGCA
>LFIK01005080.1_pt1 | contig 10593 bp, 9 predicted proteins | sample 643401 | NCBI WGS metagenome assembly LFIK01 (sample SAMN03777447, study PRJNA286221) | soda lake metagenome | biome: soda lake; feature: Kulunda steppe; material: water; isolation source: sample T5-Br brine of Lake Tanatar-5 | place: Russia: Kulunda steppe | collected 2010-07
AAAGGGGTGGGCAGAACAGGTGACCGCCCCCAACATCTTGTGTCAGGACCTGTATTGGTGTCAGTGACGATCAGCGACCCGGGTGAGCAACATGCTGCGTCTGATGGGCTCCTAGCCGTACTGACGCGCCAGGAAGAGCCCGGAAGGGCAACCACCACATCTGGTGGCAGGTCACGCTTTCTGCCCACCCCTTTCCCGCTAAAGGGGTAGGCAGAATACGCCACCTGCTCCAACATCTTGTGGGGTGGTCAGGTCGATGCGCGGCGCTCTGCCAGTAGTTCTGCGGCCTTGTCGAGGACGTTCAGGCGTCCCGGCTTGCGCACACACAGGTCGGCTCCCGCGGCGCTGAGCTCGTCCACGGTCGCGGGTGTGTCTCGGCTGACGTGGGCCACGATGGCGCGGCCTGCGCCGGATGCTCGGGCACGGGCGACCGTGTCGATGACGTCATGGCGGTTCCCGTCGATGAGGACCAGATGCGGGTCGAGGCCGGTGGCTTGACCCAGCGTCTCGTCCGGTGTGATGGCGCGGGCGATGCGTGTGAAGCGCGGGTCGGTGTCCAGGTTTCGGACGAGACGGCTGCTGCCTTGGTCGGGTGTGACGACCAGCGTGCGGATGGTGGTGTCATCTTCGATCTGCGGTGTCTCGGGCTCGGCGGGCCAGTAGCCGAAGGTGAGGTCGCGTTTTCGCACCGGGCCGGTGGCGACCATCTGCTCCAGCAGCCGGTGGAACACCAGGCCCCGGTGGGTGGAGTGACGGCGGTTGAACCGGAACGTGAACTCCTCGAGGTAGGCCTGGAGATGGTCGGGGTCCACGCTGCCTTGATGGGTGCCCAGCAGCCAGCGCTTCAGCAGGCTCGCGACCCGGTGCACGCCCGGGTGGACGACGTGCGCCGCGAGGGGGCTTTGCTTCAGGTTCGTGGCTCTGCGGGTGTATCCGTGCCGTTCTACAAGGTCGTAGCCCTGCCACGCGTCGGTGAGCAGGACCGAGCCGGGCTCGATGAGGTCGCGCACGATCGGGGTCAGGTGGTGCTGTGCGGCTGACGGCGAGACCCGCAGCCGACACCGACCGAACCCCGTGGTGACAGGATCTCCACAGCGGCGACGACCACGGTCTTTGACTGCGACCCGCGACCGGACTTCCCGCCCCGGGAGACCCCGCCGACGAACGTCTCATCGACCTCGACCGTGCCTGACAGGCGGGGGCGTTCCGCACGCACCATCGCGACGCGGAAGCGCTGGAGGATGCCCCACGCCGTGTGGTAGCTCACACCCAGCGTGCGTTCGAGCGTCGTCGCGCTCAGCCCGTTCTTCGCCGTGGTGACCAGCCACGACGCAACCATCCAAGTCGTCAGCGGCGTCTTCACCCGGTCGAGTAGCGTCCCTGCCAGCACCCGCTGCTGGCTACGACAGTGCCGGCACATCAGCCCGCGCTTGGCGACCCACGGCTCATCAACGACACCGCATCTGACACACGCCCACCGCTCCGGCCAACGCAGCCGTTGGAGATACCGCACCACCGCCGCGTCATCTGGGAACATCGCGATCAGCTCGGCGTGACTACGCGGGTAGTCCACCACAGCTACCAGCTGGGCCTCCTGAACCACACCAGAGAGCGCCACCACAACATCTTGTCATAGGTGGCGTATTCTGCCTACCCCTTTCGACCGATAAGGCGGGTTTGACGTTCCGGGCGGTCGTCACGGTGCCAATCCAGGGTGAGCTGTGCTCGAAGAGTCAGGTGACCTTCAAGCCGGTGGGCTAGCTCGGCCGGTAGCGCCAGGCCGGTTATCGAGCAGTGGTGCGTGGTTGCGCGCGTCCGGGCTAGCAAGCGATGTGTAGGGAGTCCTCGCGTGCTACTCGTCGTTGCAGAGCTCGTGAGACTCCCCACGCAACCGTCAGCTGAGGTCGGCCTGGACTGTCTCAGCTCCAACGAGGTCGGCGACCGCGTCGAGGAATACCGATGTTGTTGCATACCACTCCCGCCCACCTGCCTTCCGGTCGGGGTTGGGATGGTCGTGCCCAGCTGCCACGAGCATGCCCTGGATCACCGACTCAAGCTCGCGCGGAAGCATCTCAGGGTGGCGGTACACCCGAACCATGACAGGCTCCTCCGGCACCGCAGCTGTACGTGCCTGCTCGAGTACCCGTTTTGCCGGCGTACGGTCTGAGAACCGGACTTTGAGCAGAAACCGTTCGGGGCGCTCTGCGATTGGAGCCCGCAGGTAGTGCGGGTAGGTGTAGACATACACACCTCCGGTCACCTCGACTGTCTCGGCCAGTTCCTCGCTGTCGTCCGCAATGCGCTGCACATCACGTTCAAGGCCATCGCTATCGCCCGCGATGCGCTGCAGCTCATCACGAAGACGCTCCAGGTACGCCACTGCTTCGTCAGACAGATCGCCGTCCCTTTGACTGAGGAGGGCACGGACCTTCGACGCGCATTGCGTCGCGATCGAGGGTGACGTTGGGAGCTCGGCGCTGAGGACTGCCCTCACTTGCCACAGAACGTTCCCAGCGGCCCCGGTGTTCGCAGCCGCTCCCTGCTCGACGTACACCTTTCGCTCAGCCGTTGGGTTGGCGGCGTAGATGGCGTACACCTGCCGGATCTTCCCAGCAGCGCCTGCGAGGTGCTCTTCGAGCTCAGCTCGGAGTTGCGTCGTCGGCCGGGCAAGGGGTGCGGTGATGTCCATCGCCGGAACCGTGCATTCGGGCTAAGGGCAGGCAGCGGTCCCGGATGAGGGAGAGCACAACCGCGCCGCGGCTCATTGCTTCGACGGGTAGCTCTTCAGGCGGTACGCCGAGTTCGTCCGCGACGAGATGGACCGTGTCCTGGATGTGGGCGGCGTGACCTCCAATCGAGTGAGAGGACTGTCCGGCAATGTCGGCCTTCTCCGCGAGGTAAAGGCGCACCGCGCTGTGAGCCGGCGTCACTGATTGAGCTGATAGGCGAACGAGGACCTCCCGAACAGGGGTTCGAGGTTGCCGCGTGCGTGGCAGCGAGGCAATCGCTGAGATTGGTGGCATGGGCCAGTTGCTCAGGGACGTGTCAGTTCATGACCGACACTTCCTCTCAAGAGCCAGGCGACGACGGACAGCCGCGTAGCCTCAGCGCCCTCGACCACTTCGCGCAAGATGCGTTCGAGCTGTATGCGGTGGCCCTACTCCAAGAGCTCGCCCGCCGGCGTGGCGTCTCGCACCCGTCGAGCGAGCCACTCACTCGCGCTGACGTCGAACGCCAGTTGGCGAAGAACGGGCAGACCTTCGAGTCGCTCGAGACGGTAGCTAGAGCCCGCGCGTACTTGAACAACCTAGAGAGGGGGTTGCCCGACTTCTTCGAACGGCTCATGAGGACCTACCCGGAGCACACGTTCTCATTCCGGTTCGTCGGAACCCAAGGGCGCTTGGAGCGTCGCAAGGGCGATTTCGAGATAGACATCCACCCAAACGTCGGTACGGAACCCACGCGTCGGTCCGTCAGCCTCAAGAACTATGAGCGAGGGGTAGACCGCATCCAGGTTCGGTCGGGGACCTTCCAGTCCTGGGCCCTCTGGTTCTTCCTCGAAGACGATGGAATCGGCAAGTGGAAGAACCCGAAGGACGCATCGACCTGCAGCGTCCGCAGCAAGTCTTTCCGTGAGTGGCGCGACGAGGCGCTTCGCTCGAACGGTCATCGAGCCGTAGTCGAGGACTTCCGTGAGCTCGACGAACTCAACACCAGTATGCGTGCGCAGTTCCTCGACTCCGACGACTTTCTGTTCTACGACGACGAGTGTGTCCCCGCAGAGCAGCTCCGCGTGGGCACGGAGGGTGCACTGACCCTGCACCGGATCTTGTCGACACTCCCGAATGAAGCGCTGCGTGACAAGTTCCTCGCGGTGTCAGGGCTCGGGGGTACGGAAGACCTTCTGGTGATCGGCGGCGGGAAGATCGCCGACACCGTCACTGACCCGCAGTTCGAGGCTCTCATCACGTCCGCACGGCAGGCCGACCTCGCCCTCAGCGCCAGTGGGCAAACGCTGAAGTTCGCTTTCGTGGACGCAGCCGGTCCTGTGCTCAACATCGCTGTGCCCTGCACCATCAACACAAATGGGGCGTGGTTTCGTGACGAACCCGCTTACGACGGGACTAGATACCACGGAAAGGAAGGTGTCGATCTCGCCTGGGGCCAGCGTCGCCCCAAGAAGTCAGGAGAGATCGCCACCAGCATCAACACCTACGTGGAACTGGGCAAGACCGGAGTGCTCCGCTCACTGCCCGGGTAAAGGACCCGCAGTGAAGTTCGATGTCATCGCCACGAACCCGCCGTTCCAAGACCGGACGACGAGGAAGCGCACCCCACACAAGCTGTGGATCGAGTTCACTCGAGCCGCCTTCTCACGGTGGCTGAGCGCCGACGGCCTTCTGCTGCAGATCAGCCCCGCCAGCTTCCAGTCTCCCAGTAGCAAAGTGCTCAAGTTGATGTGTGAGCACGACACGCAGATCATCAACTTCGACGTCTCACAGCACTTCCCTGGCGTGGGATCATCCTTCGCGTACTACGCCGTCTACAACCAACCGACGGCCAAAGACACCACCATCATCATCCAAAACGGGCGGCGGTTCGAAACCAGGATCGACGAAGATCTGCTGTGGCTACCCACAGACTTCTGCGAAGCTGCAGTTTCCATCCACCGCAAGGTCATGTGGGACAAGGACGTCGACCGTCTGCGAGTCGAGCATGACTACGTCACGTGCCACAACATCCGGCGCGGTGAGACCCTGAGTCGCGAACAGACCGCTGATCACGTCTTCCCCGTCTTCCACACCAACGCTCAGACTTGGTACTCGTCCGTGCAGCAGGACTGGTCACTCAAACCAAAGGTCATGTGGACGAGGTCCGGCTACACGAAGCCATTCGTAGACGCCGGCACGCTCGGCGGCACCGACATGGCGTACTTCGTCCTCACTACCACGCGCGAAGCAGCGCAGCACCTGCAGCACAACCTCACCCTCCCGCTCATCACCTACATCCTCCGGACGGCGCGATGGAGCGGCTTCGGCAACGATATCGTCTTCGAGCACCTACCCAGCCTGCCTACCGATCAACGCCTGACACACGAGGAGATCTGCGCACTGTTCGGCCTGACCGAGCAGGAGCGCGAGTATGTCGAGAGCCGTGTGGGCCGAGGTAGCCCGAAGGGTTGATTCACACGACTACATGAGTGGGGTAGAGCGGACCATCGAGCGCATCAGCGCTACCGCCGAAGTGTTCACCCCCACCGAGCTTGTCCTCGAGATGCTGCAGAGCCAGCCCCTGGAAGTGTTCGGACCAGGCAAGACCGTGCTCGACCCAGCGGCCGGCGACGGCCAGTTTCTCGTCGCGGTGAAGTGGGTCAAGGTGCTCTTCCACGACATGCCCGAGGCGGTCGCACTCGATGACATCTACGGCATCGACGTCATGCGCGACAACGTTGACATTTGTCGCCTACGCCTCGGCGGCGGCACCATCCTGATGGGAGACGCGCTCCACCCGGACCGGCGCCTCCCTCAGCAGACCGTTGAGGAACACCGCCTGATGTGCGAGCTGTTCAGCACAAGGGCGCCATCCGCCGGGCGCAGCGATCAGCGGCCGACGCGCAGAACGGAAAACTCCTCTGCTGCCTGAGAAGGATCGAACCCGTAGGTCCTCTCGAACCACTCAGCAGCCGCGATGACCCTGGTCTCATCTTCCGCCGACGCGTCGGTCGTCCAGAGGACAGAGAGTTCGAAGTCGCGACCTTTGAAGACCACGTGCACATCGAACTCTTCGTAGTCCTCGGGCTCATCCACCTGCTCTGCGACCTCCTGTGGCCTCTGGCGCGGCAGCATACGGGCTGCCCTGTGACCCAGGGCTACTGACACGCCGCCAACGTGTCGCAGGATGCGGGGTACGCAGTGACCATGGAGCCGCCCCGGTCTCGCGCCCACACCGAGACTGGACGTTTCTCGTCTGGGCGTCTATTCCCCTATGAAGCTGCCGGGTATCCCACGAGGCTGTCTGGTGGTTGGGTAACTCCCTGTAGCTGCTCGGTGTAGCGCCGCAGCCTCACCGTGTCGTGGGCCCGCAAGTTCGCAGGTCTACTACTGCGCCCACCTCCGTCGCTCGCTGGACAGCGTCCAGCGCAGCTTCAGTCCGCTGGGCAGTTGTTGCACCTAGCGGCACCACCACGTCATACGGCCCGACCGGCTCGAGCGGAGCTTCCCGCAGACGGACCATCGTCCACCCCGCCGCCATCAACGCGTCAAGCTTCGCCCGGTCCCGCACCTCGCTGTCACGATGCCAGTACGACCCGTCCCACTCGATGACCAGCCTGCGGCTGTGGTCCACCATGTCGACCGGCCGCGGCCACCCGTCAACGACCGCTGATTCGTCCGGGTCGATATCTAGATGTTCCGCGAGGGCACGAGCAAGAGCGATTTCCTCGCCGCTGCGCCACGACGGCACGCACACCGGACAGGACCCTTCACGGGCGACCAGCTGGGCGACCGTCCGCTCCCACACGTGCCCTTCCGTGCAGCGCCACCGCCTCTTCAGGTTCGAACCGAGCGTCACCTGCGACGCCGACACCTCGTTGTCGGGATGCCAGAGCGCTGCCAGATCCGGGCGTAAGGTGGCTAGTGAGTTCCTCCCGTCGCTGTGGCCCCGCATCCCAGAACAAGCGGGACAACCTGCCTTGCGGGACGAGCGGTTCGCCACCCGTGCAGACCACTCGTGAGCACACGTCGTGCACCGCCACCACGCATCCTGGTTCGCGCCAGCCAGAACCGATGTAGCAGGCTTGTCGTTTCGGGTCGGATGCCACTCGGCTGCCAACACCGGATCGGCAGCCACGCTGTTGGACCCATCCGGGCGTAGCACCCGCCCTGCACACGCAGGGCATCCCGAATCATTGTGGGTCCTGTACCTCACCTGTGTGCGCCACCGGTATGTGCAGCTGCTACACGTCCAGTTGAGCTCCCGATGGGAACCAGGCACCAGCGTCGACGGATCTACCGTGGGGTCGCTGATCTCAGAGGCGAGCTCCGGATGCGTCACTGCCACACTGCCCAAACCACTGCTATGAGGCACCCGACCCGTACACGCCGGGCACTGACCATTACGGACGTGCTCAACAACACGACGGTCGAACCGATGCTCACACGTAGGGCATCTCCACGCCACGATCCGCCGAGAAGCCAACGGCTTCCTCCCGACGTCACCAGCAACATCGTCGAGCCAACCGAGAAGCTCCGGCTTCGCCTCCGCCAAAGTCGCACCTCGCGTGCGGGGCTGTGCGCGCACACAAGCAGGGCAGCCGCTCCCGTCAGCCCTCGAGGCGACCCGAGCAACCCACTCATGCTGACAAATACTGCAGCTCCAACGAACCCGCTTCCCCGAACGAGGACGAACCTCCTCAGGACGTACCGGGTTGCCTTCGTACCACTCAGCCGCCAAGTCCGGATGTAGCGCCGCCAGAGAGTTGCGGCCATCCGCGTGTACGACCTGGCCGGCGCAAACAGCGCAGCCGCTGCCGCGGGTCCTCTTGGCGACCTTCGTCTCCCACTCGTGAGCGCACGATCCGCACACCCATCGGACCAGCTTGCTGGAACGGGGGAGGACCTGAGCAGCAGTCACCGGGTTGTCCGGATGCCACTCGGCCGCCAGGTCCGGATGTAGCGCAGCCAGCGAGTTGCTACCGTCAACATGCACGACCTTGCCGGCACAGGCGGGGCAGCCGCTGCCGAGTCCTGCACGGTTGGCGATGCTGGCCCGCCAGGTGTGCTGGCAGCTGCTGCACGTCCACCAAACGCGGAGACCGGTGCCGCAGGTCAGCTCGTCCAGGTCACGCCCGCCGATGCTGGTCAGGTCGAGTTCGGCCGCCAGGTCGGGGCGGGCGTCGACGAGTAGCGGGGCGGATGATGTAGGCACCCCGGCGACAGTCCGAAATCCTGCCGTCTGTCACGGGTTGGTGAGGTACACCGAGCAGAACTGCAAGATGCAGCTTGATTGCCCCGCTGCTACCAGCACAGTGGTGAGTGTGTCTCCATAGGGGTATGGAGGGGAACCCCGACCCGTTGGCCGGGGTTTCCTGCTGTAGGTGGGTGAGCTCGCAGCGCGTCTCCACCCAGCACTACACCGTGGTGACCCCGGAGGAGCTCCACGCAGCCGCGCTCCGCCACCCGCTGGCCGCACCGTAGATGGCTGGTTGGCGCGTCAGCGATTCCCGCGCACCGTCCACACGGACGGAGGGCTCGCATGCAGTACTGGCTGACGACCTGGGACTACACCACCTGGCAGCAACGTGACGCGGCCGTGCTGTGCTGGCCGGCGGACACTCAGTGGGGCAGGACCCTCCACCAGGAGCTCCGCCCAGGCGACCGGATCGTCGGCTACCTCGCCAAGGTCGGTCACATCGGTGTGTGGGAAGCCACCTCCACCGCACGTACCGACCCAGCCGCAAGCCCGTACGGCGCGGCCTATCCGGTCGTGGTCGACGTTACCCCGCTACTGGTGCTCACCCCGGAGACTGCGCATCCGGTCTCGGACCTGCCCGCTGACTCGCCACTACGGCATATGGGCACTGGACATGGCCATCCGGAGCTCTACCAGACCACCGGCAGGCGTCTGGACCCCGGCCGCGGCCGAGCGCTCGAGCAGTTGCTCCACACCTGGGCGCAGGAACCGAAACGCACGACGCTCACCGACCGGCAGACCCGCCCGGCCGCAGGCCGCGTCGGACGCGAGTGGATCGCCGCGCTGCGGCAGGTCGTCGCCTCCGACACCCGCCTGTCAGTCACCGAGGCGGTACGCCGGCTGGCCGACCAGGGGCTGCAGGGCACCGGCTCCGAGGACGATGCGGACGCACTCATCCGCGCCATCAGCATCGTGCCCGGCACCGGGTTCACACTCGACGGTCGCACCATCGTCTGCGACCCGAACAGCGCCGGCCTCGCCACGCCGACCATCAACGGGGCGGACGATGCCGTAGCGGAGGACGACCAGGGGTTCGCCGCAGCCCAGGCTGCGATCCTCACCCACCGGCAGGCGGTCAAGGCGGCGCTCGTCGAACAGATGCACGAGCTCGACCCAGACCGGTTCGAGCGGCTCGTCGCGGTGCTGCTCGAGAAGCTCGGCGTGGAGCAGGCCGAGGTCGTCGGCCGCTCCCACGACGGAGGCGTGGACGTCCGCGGGGTGCTCCGCAGCGCCGAGGTCATCACCCGACCGATTGTCGTCCAGGTGAAGCGCTACCGCGGGAACATCGGCGCACCCGCGGTCCGTGAACTCCGAGGATCGCTGTCGCACGACCGAGGCGAGCTCGGTCTGTTCGTAACCCTGTCCGACTTCACCCGCCCGGCACGCGACGAAGCGGTCACCGACAGGGTGCCGGTGTCGTTGATGAACGGCGACGAGCTCACCAACGCGCTCATCAAGCACCAGATAGGTGTGAAGCGCGAGAACGCCGCCCTGCTGCGCGTCACCGGCTTCCAGGCTCTACTCCCCACTGTCGATGGCCTCTGAGGGGCACACCCCACATCCGTCGGGCCTCAGGCGCCGGCAACGAAGACCTGGGTGCAGTCATACTGCTGCGTTCAGCCAGGGTTGCCACCTGTCCAGGTGATGTAACCATCAGAACCCAGCTGGGGTGGTCTGGTGTCGTAAGGGGTGTTTCCGGCCCGGCGCGTGTTGACTTGTCCCGACCGGAAGGAAAGAGACGGGCTAGGTATGCCTGGTTGTGAGCATCGCCCGGCGTCTTGGGTTCTCTCCACCTGCTGACCTGCGAGACGTACGAGCGGTGCGGCAGGACTCTGCCAAGCCAAGTTGATGCTCCCCAATCATTCTTCCCTTGTTCACGCCAGGGCACCCGTAACGCTGGTCCAGGTGCGCCCAGCCGCAAGAGTGTTGCAGACCCCTAAACAAGGAGCGCGAGTGACCACAGGCGCGTGGAAGACATGCACGGACCACCTCAAAGCAGTTGAGGGGGACCTCACCCAGATCGCGATGGACAAGAAGATGTGGGATCATGTGAAGGGGCTGCTCACCACTGCGTCTCACATCCCGCACTGCCATACCGTGTTCGACTGGCTCGAACGCCAGTCCCTGACAAGCTTCATAGCGGGCATCCGCAGGCACGGCGAGAACGCAGGCAAGGGGCTCTCCTACGTTATGCAGCTCGTGAAGGATCACGCCGCGGAAATCACGTGGGACCGCCACAGGTCACTGTGGTCTGACCACCCACTGCTGGAACCTTCAGCCAGGGAAATCTTCGACCGCTTCGCCGGAGAAGGGGGTAACCACGTTGATCCCGGCATCGTTGCGGCCCATCGGACTCACCTCCTCGAGGTGAGCCAGCCGGTGTACGACTTCGCGACCGACAACGTGGCCCACCTGCTGACGAAGAAGGACCGGCGCCGGACGCCTGACATCACGTTCGAGACCATCGATGAAGCCTGGGGCAGAGTGGAACAGTATTTCCTCGACTATCGACTACTGCTTACCGGTCGTGGTGGCAATCCGCTGACGCCGACCCCTCAGTTCTCCTGGGAGCGGGCGTTCAGTGTCCCCTGGGACATGGAAGCGCTTGTGAAAGAACTCGAG
>LFIK01005081.1_pt1 | contig 10591 bp, 8 predicted proteins | sample 643401 | NCBI WGS metagenome assembly LFIK01 (sample SAMN03777447, study PRJNA286221) | soda lake metagenome | biome: soda lake; feature: Kulunda steppe; material: water; isolation source: sample T5-Br brine of Lake Tanatar-5 | place: Russia: Kulunda steppe | collected 2010-07
CGAGATCGAGCGCGGTGATGGTGCCATGTGCGGCCTCCGACAGCCCGAAGGCGAGATGCAGCGTGCCCGCCGGAACCGGGATGTCATCGACATAGCGCGCCTGCCCGGTGACATGCAGCGCGGCGGCGTCATGGGGCTGGGGGCTGCGCACATTCACGGCGTCACCTCCAGCACATCGGTCGCGACCCCCTGATCGGCGTGGAAGTACCGCATCAGCATCCCGCGCGCCGCCTCCAGCCGGTATTGCGCCGAGGCGCGCATGTCGGACATCGGCGTGAAATCGGAGGCAAAGGCGTCGCAGGCGGCCGTCACAGTGTCTTCGCGCCAGGGCTGGCCGGTGAGCGCGGCCTCGACATGGGCGGCGCGTTTGGGGGTGCCCGCCATGCCGCCGAAAGCGATGCGCGCCGATTGCACGATGCCGTCCGCGACGGTGACATTGAAGCACCCGCAGACCGCCGAGATGTCCTGATCGAAGCGCTTGGAGAGCTTGTAGCAGGCGAGGCGGTCGGGCTGGCGCGGGATGCTCACGGCCTCGACGAACTCGCCGGGCGCGCGGTCCTGCCTGCCGTAATCGAGGAAGAACTCCGCGAGCGGCAGGGTCCGGCGCGCATCGCCGCGGCGCAGATGCAGCGTCGCACCCAGCGCGATCAGCGCGGGCGGGCTGTCGCCGATGGGCGAGCCGTTGGCGATGTTGCCGCCGACCGTCGCTGCGGCGCGCACCTGCTCGGCGCCGTAACGACGGATCAGCTCGGCAAAGGCGGGGTGATGCGGTGCGATGGCGGCGCGCAGCTCGGCCAGCGTTGTGGTCGCGCCGATGCGGATCTCGGCGTCGGTGACGGTGACACCGCGCAGATCGGCGATGCCGGCGATGAAGGCCACCGGGGCGAGATCGCGCAGGCTCTTCGTCACCCACAGCCCCACATCCGTCGCCCCCGCGATCAGCGTGGCGTCGGGATTGGCGGCATACCAGTCCGCGAGCGCGTCGGCATCGGCGGGTATCGCGACGCCCTCGGGGGCCGGCGTATCGAGAAGGCCGAGATCCTCGCGCATCCAGCCGGGCACCGGCTCGGCGGCGGCGGCCTCGGCGGCGCGGATGATCGGCGCGTAGCCCGTGCAGCGGCACAGATTGCCGGCGATCTGGTCGTCATGGTCGCGCGCGCCATTGGTGTGGGCGGCGGCCATCATCACCACGAAGCCGGGGGTGCAGAAGCCGCACTGGCTGCCGTGATGGTCGATCATCGCGCGCTGGACGGGGTGCAGCGCCCCGTCGGGGCCGGAGATGCCCTCGACGGTGCGCACCGCCTTGCCGTGAAGCTGCGGCAGGAAAAGGATGCAGGCATTGAGCGCGCGCGCGCCGGTTTCGTCGGTGACCATCACGGTGCAGGCGCCGCAGTCGCCCTCGTTGCAGCCCTCCTTGGTGCCGGTCAGCCCGCGCACCTCGCGCAGCCAGTCGAGAAGGGTGCGGGTGGGCGCCTCGCCCGTCACCCGCACCGGCGTTCCGTTGAGCAGAAACGCGATCCGCGTCATGTGAAAACCCGCCGCGTTACAAGTCCGTGTCGGCGCGCGGTGCACCGCCCGATGCGGCGTAAGGCGGTGCAGCGCCACCCATCAGGAAAGCGTCTGGGGGCCGGTCTGGCAAGGGTGGATTTGTCGCTATCGCGCGAAACTGTTTCGCCAAACCGGCACGACTCAAGTGCGACCGCCCGCGAACCGCGCGCGCCAGGCCGCGACCTCGTCATCGGTGATCTTGCGAAACAGGTTCTCGGGCGCGGTGATGGCATGCCCGGCCGGCAGCGCCTTCAGCGCCGCCGATGCCGTCCCCGGCCACGACCAGTCCACGCTGCCGAGCGCGGCCATCATCCGCGCGGCGGTATCGGGGATGAAGGGGCGCGAGAGCACCGCGTAGAGGCGCACCAGGTTGAGCCCGGTGCGCACCTGCAGCGCCGCCTGCGCCGGGTCGGACTTCAGCGTGGCCCAGGGTGCGGCCTCCTGCAGGTATTCGTTGCCCGCAACCCAGGCCGAGCGCAGCTCGAACGCCGCCTTGCGCAGCGCCATCGCTTCCATCTGCGCCTCATAGGCGCGGATGCGAGCGGCGAGCTCTTCGATCAGCGCCGCCTCGAGCGGGCTGGTGACGCCGCCCTCGGGGACGCTCTCGCCGAATTTCGAGCGGCAGAACTTGGTCACCCGCGAGACGAAATTGCCCAGCACATCGGCGAGATCCTTGTTCACGCCGGCCTGAAAATTCTCCCAGGTGAACTCGGCATCGGCGCTCTCGGGCGCATGCGACAAGAGCCACCAGCGCCAGTAATCGGCCGGCAGCAATTCGAGCGCGTCGTCCATGAACACCCCGCGGCCCTGGCTCGTGGAGAACTGGCCGCCGTCATAGTTGAGGTAATTGAATGACTTGATGTAATCGACGCGCTTCCACGGCTCGCCCGAACCCATCAGCGTCGCGGGAAAGGACAGGGTGTGAAAGGGCACGTTGTCCTTGCCCATGAACTGCACGTAGGTAACGTCGTCCGCGCCCGCATCGGTGCGCCACCAGCGCCGCCAGGCCTCGTCGCCGAGCCCGTGCGCGTCGGCCCATTCGGCGGTGGCCGAGATATACTCGATGGGCGCGTCGAACCACACATAGAAGACCTTGCCGTCCATCCCCGACCACGGCGCGCCGTCGAACTGCGCCGGCACGCCCCAGTCGAGATCGCGGGTGATGCCGCGATCCTGAAGCCCGTCGCCGTCATGGAGCCATTTCTTCGCGATCGAGGTTGTCAGCACCGGCCAGTCCGTCTTCGAATCGATCCAGGCGTCGATCTCGCCCTTGAGCAGCGACTGGCGCAGGTGCAGGTGCCGCGTCTCGCGCACCTCGAGATCGGTCGCCCCCGACAGCGCGCTGCGCGGGCTGACGAGCTCGCGCGGGGTGAGTTGGATGGTGCAGTTCTCGCACTGGTCGCCGCGCGCACGTTCATAGCCGCAATTGGGGCATGTCCCTTCGATGTAGCGGTCGGGCAGGAAGCGGCCATCGCTGGTGGAATAGACCTGCTGTTCGGCCACCGGCTCGATGTAGCCGTTCTCGTGCAGCCGCACGGCGAAATGCTGGGTCAGGTCGCGGTTGCGCGCGCTCGAGGAGCGGCCGAAGTGGTCAAACGAGAGCCCGAACCCGGCGGCGAGCTCCTTTTGCACCTCGTGCAGCTCGGCGCAGTAGTCGGCGACGGGCTGGCCGGCCTTGGCCGCGGCAAGTTCGGCCGGGGTGCCGTGCTCGTCGGTGGCGCAGATGAACATGACCTCGTGGCCGCGCGCGCGCATGTAGCGGGCAAACGCGTCGGCGGGCAGCTGCGAGCCGACGAGATTGCCGAGATGCTTGATCCCGTTGATGTAGGGAAGTGCCGAGGTGACGAGTATGCGCGTCATGAGCCTGCCTTGCCGGTGTTCGTCGCGGTGTAGCGCAGGCGCAGGGCGAGGGCTAGGGGCGCTGCCGCCGGCGCCGCGCGGAAGCGGCGGGCGCGAAGGCCGGGTCAAGCCGCGGGGCGTCGCAGCGCCGGCGGGGTTTTGCTTTCGGCGCCGCGGCGCTCATCCAAGCCATTGAAATCGGCAGCGTTTCGCAGGCTTCCGGCAGTGGTGGCGACGGGCGCTGACAGCGCCGCACCCGACGTCTATCTCGGCGTCGAAGCCGGGAGGCGGCTTCGCGACGCAAACGACCGACGAAAGGAGTGCCCTGATGAAAAAGCTGGCAATCACCACGAGCGCCCTGGCGATGATGCTCTCCTCCGCGGCCTTCGCGGAGATGCATGACGATGATGCGGATGCCGCGGCAGGTCCCTGGACCATGGAGGAATTCATGCTGGAGTTCCCCGAGGTGACGCCCGAGCAGTTCGAGCAGATCGATCAGGACGGCACCGGGATGATCACCGAAGAGGAGCTCGAAGCTGCGATCGAGGCCGGGATCGTCGAAGATCCCGACCCGATGTGATGCCGCGAAGCGGCGGGTGGCGCGACCGCCCGCCGTGGCCCCCCGTGCGGCATCGGCGCATCACATTGCGCCGGTGCCGCTGCTCCGCCCCGTCCCGACCTTGCCGCGCGCGCCGCGGCGGCTACCCTGTCGCGAACATCACGCGAGGGCGGCATGAAACAGATACCCTTGGGGCGCACCGGGCTGACCGTGTCCGAGATCTGCCTCGGCAGCATGACCTGGGGCAGCCAGAACACCGAAGCCGAGGGCCATGCCCAGATCGACCGCGCGCTCGATCGCGGCATCAATTTCATCGACACCGCCGAAATGTATCCCAGCCCCCCCGACGCTGAAACCGCCGGGCGCACCGAGGAAATCATCGGCAGCTGGTTCGCGAAGTCGGGGCGGCGCGACGACGTCGTGCTCGCCAGCAAGATCACCGGCGCCGGAAGTGGCGCGATCCCCGGCGGTCCGCCGATCTCGCCGGAGCGGTTGGTGCAGGCCGTGGACGACTCGCTGCGCCGGCTGCGCACCGACGTCATCGATCTCTATCAGCTGCACTGGCCCAATCGCGGCTCCTATCATTTCCGCCAGTACTGGAGCTACGACCCCTCCGGTCAGGACCGCGCGGCGACGGTCGCGCACATGATGGAGGTGCTCGAGACGGTGCAGAGCCTGATAGAAGCGGGCAAGCTGCGCCACTTCGCGCTCTCGAACGAGACGGCGTGGGGCACGGCGATGTGGCTGCGCCTCGCCGAGGAAAACGGGTTGCCGCGTGCGCAGTCGATCCAGAACGAGTATTCCCTGCTCTGCCGGCAGTTCGATACCGACCTCGCGGAACTCAGCGTCAACGAGGATATGCCGCTTCTGGGCTATTCGCCGCTCGCCGCGGGGCTGCTTTCCGGCAAGTATGCCGGTGATGTTACCCCGGAAGGGACGCGCCGGGAAGTGAACGCGACGCTCGGCGGGCGCGTGACCCCGCAGGTCTTCGAGGCCGTGGCCGGCTATATGCGCATCTCGGTGCGCCACGGGCTCGATCCGTGCCGGATGGCGATCGCCTGGGCGCGCAGCCGCCCTTTCACCAACATCCCGATCATCGGCGCCACGGCCCTCAAGCAGCTCGAGACCAATATCTCGGGCGCCGACCTCACGCTCGCGCCCGAGGTCCATGAAGACATCGCGGCGGTGAACCGGGCGTTACCGATGCCCTACTGACCCGTGAGAGCCGAACCGCGGCAAGGTTGCATCGGCTGGGGCGGGTGACGGGAATCGACCCCTCGTCGCCAGCTCGGGGCCCTGCTGCTCTACCATTGAGCCTGTAGCGAGGTCGTGGTTTCGCAATACTGCCGGCAGCGTGGGCTGTATCCCGAGCAGGTTCCGGCCTGGCGGTCGGCTTGCGAGCAATCGAATGGCGTGGATCGGGCGGCCACTCCCTTGAAAAACACCGCCCCGGAGCGGGCAGAAGTCGAAGCGAACGCGATTCAACGACGAGCGGATTGCCGGCATCCTGCCGCAGCGATTCAGCTTCGGGTATCGGCGCCTGTCCGTCTGGCTTCGCCCCGAGGGCGAAACCCCGGACACGTCTGCGCGCGGGCGCTCCCGGGCTTCCTGCCTGTGGTCGGGACGCTGCCTGTCGCCAGCGACGCCGAATGGGTCCGAAAGGCCCTCGACGAGGGGGGAAATCCGCACCCCTTCACAAACGCAGGGCGGGCGTCGTCGGCCAATATGCCGGGTACAAGAAGAAACGCCGCCGCATCCGGAGCAGGTCTGCCCGCCTCGGGGACTGGCGCCGCACCGCCGTGTGTCAGGACCGCTGTGCGCGGCGCTTCCTGCGCGCCCGCCGCCTCGGATCGGGGCGATCACAGATTCTTCAGGGTCGTTATTGCCCCGTGCTTTCGCCAATGCACGTTTTCGTGATACGGTTGTGACCCGACATCAAAGATGGGGGACATAGGTGTGATTGAACGGAAGCAAATAATTGGCAAGGCGCTTGCTGTTGCGCCACTCAGCTCGGCACTCGTGTTGGCGACTACCTTCTCGGTTGCTTCCCAGACGTCCGAGGGCTCGACCAGCGACAATGTTGACATGCCCCTCTCCGCTCAGGAAGAGACGATGAGGGGGGGGGCAGAGAGGCTGGAGTCGATCGCAGCTGGACCGCGCGCAGCCCTTTCCCCTGCCGCAGGCGGAACCCACGCAGCCGGGACGGTCGCAGCCGAGACGTCCGACGGGCGAGGGCGCAAGCAGCCCGCCCGCCGCGCCGACCGTGACCTCGTCCATGTCGCGGATGGAAGACAGGGAAGCGCCAGCCCCGCTCCGGCAGAGCCTCGAGGAGGAGGCTGGTGAGGTCTCACCGGCTATGGTGAGCGCATTCGATTATCCCTTTACAACGATTCGCACCGGCCCCCGGCTCGTCACGCGGGCTTATCCTTATTCTGCGGTCGGGAAACTGTTTTTCGAAGATGACAGCGGCGGCAGATTTTCGTGCAGCGGGGCAATGATCGACAAACGCCTGGTCATCACGGCCGCACACTGCATGTGGGATCATGAGGAGGATCGTTACTACTCGAACTTTCGCTTTTTCCCGGCCTACGATGGCACAAGGCATTTCCTGACACCGCACTGTCAATGGGCCGTCGATGACGCGATCGTTCCATGGGAATATAGAGCGGACGACTCGGTCGTGAACGAGTATGATTTCGGCATCCTTCAGCTCAGGGACAGGAACTGCAGGCGTCACGGCGAAGTGTCCCCGGGTGAGCTGACTGGATGGCTCGGCTGGGCATCGCACCATCTCATCGGCAACAACATCACCCAGCTGGGATACCCGGGCAATCTCGACTCGGGCCAGGTGATGCAGAAGAATCATTCCGACGTCGTGCTCAACGATGATACCGGCCAGATCGGCACTGCCATGGCCGGGGGGTCGTCGGGCGGGCCCTGGGTGCAGAATTTCGGGATACACCCGGATGGCCTCACGCCCATCGGCGATGGCTCCTTCGATGAGCTGAAAACGGTGGTCGCGGTCAAGTCCTACGGCTTCGTCAATCACGACGCGTTTCAGGTCGGCGGCGCGTCTATCCTGAACGACGCGTGGGAAAGGATCTGGAATAACGCGTGCGATTGGGAGTGGGATAACTGCTGATGCGAACGAGCGGGGCGCCCGTGCCGGGCGCCCTGCCACGCCGCCGTGATCTCGATGAGTTCTGTGCCGGTGTTCCGGGTCCGGCATGTCCGACCCGGCAGCAGTAGAAGTGGGTCATTTGATCTGAACAGTTTCTGGGCGATTTCCAGGCTCCCGCGCACGCATCGACGCCAACGGGCAGAACGATGTCCGCCTCGAGCAGCTGATCCTGCTCTGCGCGACCGGGAACTCTGCGCGACCGGGAAAGGTCGAAAATCGAGGTGCCCGTCTGGTTATGCGGCGCGATCGGTGCCGTCGCCCGTGCCCGTGGCGCAAGCGCCTCATCGGGCGACAGGAAGCTCTCGCGCCGTGAGGGCGCCTTCGTCGCGCCAAAGGGCGAGCGCGGCGGGAGTCAGAGGCGCCTTCAGCGGCGCCTCCGGTTGCCGCCACACGATCAGGTCACGCGGGACTGTCGATGCGCGCCCGAATTTCCCGAAGCACGAGACAGTGGCAGATCCTTCAGATGCCCCTGTCGAAGATACGGGTGTTGAATGGAAATCGGATGGAATCAGGAAAGCTGTCGCGGCGCGTGTTGAGCTCGATCAGACTACGGATCGCGCAGTACCGTTGGCTTCGTGACCATTACATACAGCATCATCTTCATTTGTCGCTCCCCGGGTGCCGCTTCAGCGACGCGCAGGGCAACACGCGCGGTTACCTGGAGGAGGTGCGGTTTCATCACGGGCGCGTCCATCTGCGCGGCTGGACGCTGGCGCGCTGCATCAGCCTGCGGCTCGGCGACATCCATATCCGCCGATGGCCCAGCGAGGAGCGCGAGGACGTCGCGGCGGTCCTGGGATGCGACCGCCGCGTCGGGTTCACCGCGAGCCTGCCCTACGCGGAAGGACCGATGGTGATTGAACTGGAGCCCTCGGATCCGGATCCAGCGCGCATCCGGCACGAAATACCGCTGCGCCGCGCAAGGGCCACGGCGCAGCTGCGTCTGCGCCTGCGCTACTGGCGCGAAACACTGCCGCTTCTGCCGATGATCGCACGCGGCGTGCTGCGCGAGGACACAGACCTTCCGCGCCGCATCAAGACGGCCCTTCGCCTTGACGACCACGTCTCGGAGACCACGCTGAACCCGGCCTTTCTGGCCCGCTCGACGCCCGGGCGCGCGACGGCTGGCGACGACGGGCGGATCTGCGTGATCATGCCGGTTTACAACGCCTTCGAGCTGTTACCGGAGGCGCTGGGCCGGGTCATCGCTCACACCGATCTGCCCTTCCGGCTGGTCCTGATAGAGGATTGCTCCTCCGATACGCGGGTCCGGCCTTGGCTGCGCGACTGGGTGCAGGCGCAGGGCGTGCCGCATCGCGACCGGATTACGCTGCTCGAGAATGACGAAAACCTCGGACTCATCCGGTCGGTCAATCGCGGCTTCGATCATGCCCGCTTTGAAGATGACGCGGTGGTGGTCCTGCTCAACAGCGACGCGATGGTCCCGGCGGGCTGGGCCAGCCGGCTGATTGCCCCGCTGTCGGACCCGAAGGTTGCGAGCGCGACGCCGATATCGAATGACGCCGAGATCTTCACCGCCCCGGTGATCTGCACGCGCACGGCACTTGAAGAGGGCCAGGCCGACGCGATCGACGACGCGCTTCAAGCGCGGATTGCGGTGCCGGTGCCGGAAGTCGACGCGCCGACCGGGGTGGGGTTCTGTATGGGGCTGCGCCGCGACTGGCTGGATCGCGCGGGCGTTTTCGACCCGGCTTTCGGCCGCGGCTACGGCGAGGAGGTCGATTGGTGTCGCCGCACTGCCGCGCAGGGCGCCCGCCATGTCGCAGTGCCCCGACTTTTCGTCGAGCATCGCGGCGGCGCCAGCTTTGGCGATTCGAAGCTGGCGCTGGTGCAGAAGAACAACGCCGTCATCTCGGCCCGTTACCCGGGCTACAACCGCATGGTGCAGGATTTCATTCGGGACGATCCGCTGGTCACTCCGCGCCTCGTCGCGGCCCTAGCTTGGGCTGATTGCCTGCCCGATCTGGAGGAACTGCCCGTCTACATCGCACATTCCCTGGGCGGCGGGGCCGAGCATTACCTGCAGGACCGGGTCGCGTCTGCGCCTGTCTCGGTCGTGCTGCGTCTCGGTGGCAGCTGGCGGTGCCGGATCGAGCTCGACACGCCCAAGGGCCGGTTGATCGCGCATACCGACGATCTCGATCCGGTCGTCGCGCTGTTGGCGTCCGTCTCGAAGCGCAGGATCATCTACTCCTGTGCCGCGGGCGATCCGGACCTGGGCGCGCTGCCCGACTTCCTGCTGCGCCTGGCGGCTGGCGCGCCGCTCGACATCCTGTTTCACGACTATCTGCCGATCAGCCCCTCCTACACGCTCCTCGATAGTGACGCTGCATATCGCGGCGTGCCGTCGGTCGATCACGATGATGCGGCGCATACCTGCCGCCGCGCCGATGGCAGCATGATGACGCTTGCGGAGTGGCGCGCCCGCTGGGGCAGGGTGATCGATGCGGCCGCGCGCCTGGTCGTGTTCTCGCAAGCCAGCGCGGATATCGTCGCATCGGCCTTTCCGCAGGCGGTCCCGCGCCTTCACATACTCCCTCACAAGCTGCCGCAGACGGTTCCGCCGCTCGTTCCGACCGATCAGGGCCGGCGGGTGATAGGGGTTCTGGGTGCGATCGGGCCGCAGAAGGGGGCGGCGGTGCTGTCGAAGCTGTCAGACCGATTGCGCGGCGAGCCCGATATCGGGCTCGCGCTGATCGGGCGGATTGCGCCGGGATTCCCGCTCTCCGGTCATGTGCCGGTCCACGGCGTCTATGCGGTCGAGGACATACCGACCCTCGCCGCGCGCTACGGCGTAACGCACTGGCTGATCCCGTCGATCTGGCCCGAGACATTCTCTTTCACGGTCCATGAATGTCTTGCCACCGGGCTGCCCACCCTGGCGTTGGATCTCGGCGCGCAGGGGGAGGCGGTTCGCAAGGCCACCAACGGTATTCTCCTGCCCTGGAAGCCCTGCGCGCGCACGCCGGACGCCCTTGCCCGGCTCGTGATCGATGCGGTGGCCGAGGACCGACCGTCGCCGAAACCTCGAAGCTCAGAGGTGGCTCGCGACGAAGTCGCAGCCGGGAGCGCCGGATCTTTCGCACAACAACGCCATGATTCTGCGCGCAGGTAGAAGGCCATGAGTAAGGCTCCGGCGAGCGCCGCCTGACTTCATTCAGGTGGCGGTGACAGGTCCGACGGTTGATCGGCGCGCGATAAGGATCCTGCCATCGGGGTGATCGGCGTCCAAGAGGGGCGGGTAATCCTCCCTGTTTTAGAGCACGTTGCGCAAGAGTGGGAACCGGTTTTGCGCTCCTCGAACATGCGAATCCAAAGGGTTAGAGCGCGTTGCGGCTGATCCGATTCAGGATTCCGGTGGCCTCTGATCTGTGATTCCGTGTTTGCATGGCAGATATGGGGGCAGCGATGGGCAAACCACATCCTATTGAGCTTCGTGAGCG
>LFIK01005082.1_pt1 | contig 10590 bp, 6 predicted proteins | sample 643401 | NCBI WGS metagenome assembly LFIK01 (sample SAMN03777447, study PRJNA286221) | soda lake metagenome | biome: soda lake; feature: Kulunda steppe; material: water; isolation source: sample T5-Br brine of Lake Tanatar-5 | place: Russia: Kulunda steppe | collected 2010-07
CATCTTAGCTAGTTGGCTTTTCTGGCAGTTCTCCTTTTCCTAGCGTTTTTCAGCTCTTCTGCCTTGCCTGCCTTAAGGACATTGCTGTGTCCGCTCGCGTCCTGTAACAAACAAACAAACAAACAAACCAATTTTTCAGGCAGGATCCTTTGTCTCATTTTCTGATGGAAAGCCTACATGAATCAGATAGCATTTGAGCAGGCTAGTAGTCGCTCTTCTTGAAGGCCTCATCCTTGAAATTATCGTATGCCTGCTTTAGAGGTTTTATCTTTCCTGCTTCCTCCTGGTGCCATACTTGTCCATTATCTTCAGCTGGCTGGAGGTGACCATTTAGCTAGTAGGCCAAACGCTATCATGGTGGCTTTCGGCTAACCTTGATCTTGTAAATATATTACGCTTCAGCTGCCTTTATAAAGCACGTTTTCTGTTAGCTACAGTTGCACATCTTTGCATTCAATGCAAGTTGCATCACCAAAGTTTGCTGGGAAATGGCAGAAAGTAAGGTCTTTACCATTTCTTGATCTATCATCCAATATCATACCTAACCTATCACAGGGAAGGCTTACCTGTGCCTCACATAACTTCTTGCTGCACATTAAAGGGTAATGACCACAGAACAGGCCTGGAGATATCATGTTCATCTGGTATGTCTGTTTATTATCTTGTCTTGTGCAGGCCCATGTATCTTAATCGCAAATTTGCTGATTTTGGGTGTGAAGGACTGCAGCACGTAAGTGCCTTCAGTGAGCAAATGTAATTTTCTCTGTTTGCACAGCTATTTTTCAGCCATTTTGCAAAATACATCTATTTTTTGATTGATGTCTTACCTTACCTATTCAACTTTGAACCTCACTCTAGCCTGGCCAACTAGGTGCTCAGAGATCAACTCAAAAGAAGGATTGAATCTATTTAACCTTGCTATGACAGTTTCACAGCAAAGAGTCACAGACATGACAAAAAGCAGTAAGACAGAGCCATCCGTGGGCTGCTTGCAGCTTTTGCTCTTCCTTCTTTCCAAAAAGATTGAAACATGTCACAAGTTCCTGCCATGGAGCTCCTCTTACACTACTTTGTGGTTCATCAAACAACAGATGCTAGGGTTCCATTGTGCATACTGATAAGTCTCCACATTTAAATCAGTCAGACTTATCGGCAGAATGCATGGCTCTCACCTGGGGCCCCAGAACAACCAAATCCAGCAGACTAATCCGCAGGCTACAAGGAAGCTTGTTGAAAACATGCAGTCTAGTTTGCAGGTATCTCGTCTCCTACCATGAGTCCCAAACTGATGAAAATCTGGCATGAGTTCGTAACACTTATAGAGCAGCAGAGGGGCATCTTGGAATCAAAGCGTCAAGCTAGTGCAAAGCTACCATACAGCACCCTGATTGGCCGGAAAGCACGACATAGGCAAGACACGTGGTAGGTCATTCTGTTGAGCCATTCAGGCGGTGGCAAGCCATTAAGCCATTCAGGTCAGGATAAATTGCTCAAGAGGCCAATGGATAACAGGAATCTGGTCAAAGTGAGAGTGTCAAGTAAAGTCAAGAAATATCACCCAGATTTGATGCGTGAAAGGCAAAGTAGGGTGCATCAAGATGTGAATGCTTGACTCAGGACCCTGGGGTCAAAGGGCCCACCCTATCCAATCCTTCTTATTCATCTACACATAAGCTGCATCCCCTCGGCAAACAAATTGGAAGACTAGTGCCAACGCATGCACTTGACAATGTACATTCTGGACAGGGGGAATAAGCGCTGGCAGATGGCTCTTGCATTCTACTTATATGTGCAAGCAACATCAATTAAGCAAAGGGTCAAGCAATCTTATTCTGCATCTAGTCTTCTGCTGAAGACCCATTCCAGCCACAGGAGGCAGCTTCTTTTCAGGACTGCAAGTAAATTACGGCTGTCGGCCAAAAGGTGAGGAACAAATGTTGGATTATGACTTCCTCTCTGTCTCGCTTTTTCTTTTTTAAGGTGTTGTCACACTGCATACACTAGCAAGTCGCTAGAAAGCAGTTCCGTTGTACAATTCACTTCCCTTGCATTTGAACTACCTTACCGAATATCTCCCCTGACTCAATATCAGAGCTTGCATGCATCCTTGCCTGCTCTGCGTGCTGCAGCTTCCTGAGTCGGTACTCATGGAGCTTGATAATTGTTGCGTGCGCAAAGAGGAAAAAGGCGGCAACCTGTAAAGTAGGTATGCACAAGACTTCAATTGAAATGTTCCGCATCACACACTCATATTTTTAACGATCATTCTCCTTAGATTTTAAAGAAGCTTCACGCCCATGCGCTCCTCACCTCGACAAAAGATCCATAAGCACCACCTGCATGGCACACAAGGGCATTTCTGAAGTGGATAAGCATTTAATACTTAATCGTGTCATGCTCTTCAGCTCAAATCTGTTGGAACCAGGCTTAAGGGAAAAAGGCTTTGCTCATGCTTGGAATCACAGGTGGCATCAAGTAAGCGTCATCCAATAGGTGTGGTCTGCTGATTGTTAAAGGGTCTGGTAATGCGCTTCAGCGACTACTTAAAAAAATCTACATGAGCCTCAAGTGAGAGTTCTCGTTGCCATTTAGTTGTTTTGAACAACTGCATATTATTAAGACCATTGCTGCCATTTTGCACAAAGTGCACAATAACGCGCAGCTGTAAGCATTAATTTCAAATGCAAAATACATCCACCCATATTCTATTGCTTAAGAGAGGTCTGGCTGTACGCAGTTTCCTCCTATCATTCTTGTGTGTACTCACCAGTTGTGCCCCATAAAAACATCCTGAAAGTTGCAACGTAATCAAATGCGTAACATGTGAATCAAAAATGGCATAAGAGATGTTGAGGGTTTGCGTTGTTGCATGCCAAAAATTGTTTTAACACTGGCATATGCTGTAAATTGGCTCTTAGAATCTCACTTGCTTTGTCCTATTCATACATGACGAATCATGCAGCATCATGGCGTGGACGCACACTTACCAAAAGTCATTGCGATACACATGGATGTCAAAAAAGAAGGAGCCAAACAGCAACCTTGTCTGGGCAACCTCTCTCCAATCAGGGTCAGGAGTGCACGGTGTAGTACCATCCTCCACTCTTTCATCCAATGTATTCTGGGGAATTATAATTGTCAGTGAGAATATGTTTCACTCAATTGTTTGTCATCCAAAAAGAAGCTGCCTAAGTGTATACCGGTGTGTTGATGCAAACTGTCTGTTTGTACTGACACACTTGTGCGTGTACTTTTTGTATGCATAATAGAGAAAGATTATGTATGCGTTAGCCGGTTACAATACTGAGGTCTCTTGTTTGTTCACCGTCACTTTTTTGCTTGTTATTCAGTGTGTAGTCATCAACATGCCTTTGATGCATGTGGAAATCCTTGATGCAGCCTAATTTAAAGGATGAAAGTCCATTTAAGGGACAAGTACAATGTATTGTGGATGCATGCTGGGTATTCATGATGACATAAATGTTTAGGCATGCACAACTTTTTTCCTTGCGGTTGACTGTCTTCCAACACCTTAACCGTAAAGGTGAACTATTCCAACTACGGCGCAAAAACTCGAGAGAAACAAAACATGAGCACAGACTCAAGATATATAGCCTAGACAAAAATGCTAGCTTCTTGTGGAGCTTATTTCTCATGACAATTTAAGTTCCGCACATTTTAGTCGCTTTTTAAAGCTCTCCTTACCTGCTCACCAAAGAACTCCCTTCGGGTTCTAGCATCTCCTTTCTCTGTTTCATTGTTTACTCGGACAAACATGATAGTGGCTCTTCCTGGGCCGACTTGTGATTCCCATTCATGGACACACCCTCTTCCAGGATAAGGCTTGCACTGTTCATAGTGCGCCAAAAGGATAAAACAAGCCTGATATAAGATAAGGCTTACAGTGAATTGAAGGATACGGCTTGCAATGGATTTAAGGGTAGGGCGTCTAGGCAATTTAAGGATAAGGATTCCAGTGGATAATAGTTTATCAAAGGGCATAACTGGGACTGTTAAAACATGGCTTGTTCTTATTAAGGTACTGCTTACCAATTGGCTGTCAGTGCTCCCAAAGGCAGTATGTTTCCTCTCAGTAGCTGCATTCATGCATCTTTAAGCAAGCATTATGATCAAACTCTTCTCCAAATCATGCTGGTCATTGAAGAAGTGTTACCAATACTCTAGTGCAAAAATGGAGCTTGCTGCACCAGGAAATCTGTCTATGCAAGCAGGAATATGCTGCACGAATGTTTTTTACAAGCAAGAATGCTTCACCACCTGGATGCTATTTCGATGCCAGGAAAAAGAGGACTTGTTTTTTCGTCACACCTTTGTCAGGGACTGTGTTGTGACACCATATCTTGGCAGCACGTCCTCATCTGACGTGCTCGGGTCAAACAGCACTGAAATCCCCTCTTTGGGGGCTATACTGAATACCTGAAGCATCAAAAATTGCAAAAGCAGGGCATGCTGCTTGATGATAACAATCAACATCGCAGTTTTGTGCCAAGCTCAGCACGCTTGTGCCCTTTGTCAGCCTTAGGGAACACGCATTGCACATGAGCTTCAAGCTGTAAATTCATATGGTATATGTATCTATCATATAGTATTGTGGCATCTTGCCCACTCCCACCAGGGTTGTAGACAGCGTTTTTAATTGTATTTCTTTGTGGTGGACAAGGGTGAAATTTGCGTTGTGGAACTCCCAGACCTGTGCTCCTTAAAAAGCACCGGGATATGAAAAGCACATTTTATTGAATTTTCCAGATTGGACAAAATGGGCGAAATTTGCGCTTTGACTGGCGCTTTTCACATCCCTGAAATGCACTGAATCATGGCATGTCCAAGACTGCTAAGCATACTTTTGCAAGCTTGTGCATAAATATCATCATGCATAGCAATTCATATCCATTTAAAGCAATTTTTAGCTCCCAGAGGAGCAACTTGTGGTTATGGGTGGTTGACCTCATCATGGGTCGAAAATTGTGGTACCCAGCAAAATAGCACTGTCGTTAAGCACTGCTCACCTGCAAAGCACATATAGAGAGATCCGCATGCAGGTCGATTTGCTGCGTCAACGCAACAGCTCTCTATAGAGCTACTTACCAGAGGCATGTCAAAGATTTCAAGGTGCGGCACACGCACGCATCCTTCAGTCAAACTTGTATCCACTCTTTCTGCAATGCTGTCCGTGTTTGCCGACGTTAGCTTGTTGGAGACCAAGCAGCCTGACCGTGCGTGGCAAATGATGGGCATGATGTGGGGGCCAGTCTCTGCACACAAGCATTCATGTGCAGACATGCGTGTGTAAGTGTGCACGTTTGTGCATCTATCTGTGTGTGCATTTATGTGCATTGCACACGATGGGCATGATTTGAGGGCCAATCTCTGTGTGTACAAGTTCATACGTTGGCATCTGCTTGCAAGTGTGTGTTTGCGTATGTGTGTGGGCATGCGGTATGTGATTGCCTGAATGTGCTGATTGGCGCGTATGCTAGAAGCGCACACTTGCAAATTCACACCTTACTGGTAGTTAGTTGGGCTTATGCGAGCAATGCAAGAGCAAATAAACAAAGAAAGAATTTTGAGTGACTCCTTAATTAGTAAGCATGCTTGCTAGGGTGCCTGCTTCCGTTTCACGCCAGAAAGGAAAAATGAAATAAAAGAAAAATATGCAGGCAGTGCGACACTCCCTACATCTATCAAGCAAAAAAGGGCATCAATTTATGCGAGAACGCAATACAATATCAATGTGCAGGCACTACACCAAATCGGGTCATTTGCACAATGGTATACGAGTGCACTTGTGCCTTAAATGATGATACATGGGCCATTAAGCATGGCCTACATGCAAGGGCATTGCCCTCGTTGAGGGAGATCAGGGAGGAGAGTGTGCCCAAACAAAATCTGTAAGCACAAGGTGTAGCGCACCACACATGGCTGGAAGATCGTGCCCCCAGCAAAAAACATGCAAGTACAGACTGCTACATGATGCACAAGGGCACAAGATGATTATGCCCACCAATGGACCACTCTGCGTCTGAGCTGACTTGGGCAGGGGCGCGCGTAAACTGGATCACCTGCGAGCACCGCCGACAGGTTGTACAGGGGACTGTATGGGAAATATAAAAAGACGTCTAGCATGGCTTTGAGCAGGTTGCACAAAATACTTTGCACAGAATATGACAATTGATTCATGCTACCTGTTAAAGAGACTTTTATTGGAAGTTCCAGGCAGACGGTGATATTAAAACAATGTACAGGATGACACTGGAAAATTGATCGCCAGATGAAAGGGTCTTTGGCAGGACCTCTGGCAGGCTGCGTAAATAGGTTGGTGAGCATGTTTCACCAACAGGCTGCCCTAGCCGGAGGCAACAAGAGGGAGTTTAAGTAACAATTAAAGGAACAACTTAAGGTGAAGGAAACGGACTTGACGAGAGGTGGGAGTCTCCTGGACTCCCAGCTAGCTGTGCGCTTGGTTTATACACGCTACCTTTCCAATCATCAGGTCCTTGGCCCAGTGCTCAATGATTTTGAGGAACAAGAGGGAGAAGGGCCGGCTCTGATCTGGGAGGGCACGCCATGGCCGCGCTGAATTTTCTGATCATCAAATAGCAACTACAAAACCTCCTTTCCCTTCACAGCTCTTCCCTCTTTTGCACATGTTGGGCACCCCAAGACCATCACCAGCTTAGATTTCACAAAGCACACTGTGCTTCTGATCTGTGATGTTCACGGCAAACAAGGCAAGGCAGAAGAGGGGAGGCTGTGCATGCCAGCCACAACATCTTGGTCAATGCCACATACCAGAATGATGACGTAGATTATGGTAGCTGCCCAAACAGCAACTGCAAGCCAAAAAAATAACAAGTCAAACAAGTGTCTTGCTTGAAGCATCGAGACCAACCAGATGATCTGGGGTGCATAAGCTCACCAAAAGTATGAAACAAAAGCAAATGAAAACAAATACTTTCCTTACACGCGTACAAATTAGGAAACTGGGGGCAATCAACATCCTCAATTGGTAGCTTGTTGATTTTGTGATGCATCAAAGCATGCTCAAAACGGCTTGTGGGCCTTGGCATGCCAACGCACTTGATATGGAAGCCCCCAAGCGCGTCTTTGGGCTTTCCTCGACAGCAAATATGTCGCAGGCCTCAAGCTGCAAAATGGTGTGAAAAGGGACTTGGAGCCTAACTGAACAGAGTTATCAGCTGCTGACTACTACCTGCTTTCTCTGCGAGTGAGGTGGAGGTCAATGCCTGGCCAGCAGGTTCACTCCGTCCGTCCTTCAGCTTGGAAAAGCGAGCTGATATAAGAGCCTTGATAATTTTGATATTTGTGCTTGTTGAGCCCCATCCCCTTCCTCTCTCCTTGCAAGGTAATCATTTCCTACGTGATGCACCTTTCAGAAACAGAATACATGCGGCTTAAGACACATAATTGCTGTGGTTAATTGTTATTGTGAATAGTTGTGATTTAATGGCTTGACAGAGAAAAATAGGCATGCACAAAGCATCCTTCAAATCAGGAGTGTATATCTTGCGGGTGCACACCCGGTTGAGAGCAGGCTAGAGTGAGGCTCTTGAGACCGATAGTAGATATCAACGATGAGGGAAAGCTAGGGAATACCATGCTCTCACACTTGGAGCCATGCCAGGCGTGCTGCGCTCAGCCAAAGCATGTTGAATGTGAGGGGAGTGAGGTCAAAGGTCCAGGGGCATCCAACTCGTTCATGTGAGTGCACATGCGCATGTGCATGGCTCAAATAGGTCAAGAGACTGAATCAACAGAGCAATTTGGAAAGTGGTGTGAGGGAACAAAGCACGATGCAGAATTGCTTGAAAGCTTAGTACCGCCGGGGTGCCCGCGGGATTGAATGCTAGGTTGAGGACATCTGCAAAACTAGTGTCCAAGAGCCAACCCACCTTCTTCATGATTCCCGCAGCATCCTTGCTGACTTTATGGCTTCTTTGCAGCGTTGCCTTGCCATTGGCGAACGTAGGCTTGCTGTTCAATGCATCGGATGCCTCTCCCCCAACAGTAGATGTCGAGACAAGCGGGGACATATTCCCGTTTTCCACTGAAGATAATCCTAGTTGTGGAGAGGAACCTGTTGGGTCAGACATTGCGGGACAAAGAGATGCGCACCTTCAAGCCTGCCGTGAATGTGAATGTGATGAACAAGCTCTTAAGAAAACGGATATTTTCTGTATGTACGACACGCATGCGCAAGTTATGCAGTTGAGACGTTTCCCGTAAATGCAAGGAAATATGAGAGGTCTGTTCAATAGTTCAGTGGACGCTAGCGCTTGATCCACCTGAGCGCCGGGATTCACTTACGCTATAATTCTCAGAGACATATCACTGGGTTTGCAGCTTGCTCAAGCTGGCATGACTTGATGGGCTACGATAAATCCTGCAGGCCATCTGGCCATATATATGGCACCGAATCCATGACATATATGTCATATATATATAAACCCCCCTCTGAATCGATCCACCCATTTTATCCAAAGGGTGTCCGAAGGGTACTGTTTGTGGACAAGATGTGCAACCTTTCAGGGCGCGCTCATGCGCTTGATCTCATGATCATGCACGCTTGCACCTGTGGGAATTCCATTAAAGTTGCACACTGATGAAGTACTACAGTATGGCCCATACATTTGTAGGGCCTGATTTGCAAGTCATGTTCTACTCAATTGTTAGGCATGGCACACTCTAAAGGCATAGGCCCAAATGGTGATCACCATCTCTCATGAGAGACGATTTTCATGATGGCGCACTTAGCTAAGCTCCTATTCCTTTAGGAATTCAAAACCAGGTAATCATTGTTCCCTCTAGGCTATTTAATGAAATAAAGCTACGTAGGCAGTAGGACACTTCTCACATCAATTAAGGAGAGGAAAATGGTGAAAGGGCCATTGACACAACAGTCAAATTACTTAGTGTATCAAATGTCTCTGCTCGTGCGCAACTTGAATCACACAGAAATATATACCAATTATGGAAGGAAATGTAGATAAGCCATCTGTAAACATTTTCAATCTCAAGAGGCTGTATGCTCTAGCACAAATTTCCTCGGACAGTTCCTTTCTGCCTGTCATTTCCTGGGGAGGCCCCTAATACTTTGTATGCCTTGCCTAGTTAGCCCCTTGTAACCCTTACCTATTCAGACTGCCTTTACCCCTTTCTCAACGGCACAACAAACTCTGCCATTTCACCTCAGACATTATGGATTATTTTTTGGCTGGCAAAGACCAGCAACAAACCAATAAGCCTAACCGGCCAGGCTGTTGGTGAACCCTCATTTGTAACTTGGACTCATCTGTCTGCTTGCAAGTTTTCTTGCCGGTAGCATTGTTGAGTTGACTGCTTGCTTGCCAATTTCGCTTGCCAATTAACAGCTGTAGAGGCCAGGAGACGAAACAACGTCCATTTTACCTTGGTCGATGGAACTCCATCTCCACAGGCTTGTCTTTCAAATTCAATTTCCTGCCATGTCTTGCATCAAGAATGCTGTACATGGACAGGTAAATGCACATGTGCAGAGGCTCGGAGATCAGGGCAGGTACACCTGCAGCTGGTCCGGCTTCATTTGCACCTGTCCACGTATCGTAAGTACACACATTTTTTGGCTTATCAAGAGCACACACGGATGAGCCCCTTCCATCTCATGCTCGTCCAGACCCCGAAATCAAGCTTGGCCCACATCAGCCACAAAAACCGATTGCTTGAGTACTCATGTGTAGGACAGGGTTGCTACATGCACCACTCGAGCACTTGAGGGTGCTAGTCATTTTCTTATCATTCATATCCCTCAAACTGTCCACATCAACTGTTCTTTGCAGCCTGTCCACCACAGCGCTCTCCCCTGTGTACATCATTCAGCATCTGAAGGGACCTGTTCTTGACACCATGTGAACATGCATGCGTTGAAGGGACATGCATGCGTGGAAGGGACATGCATGCGTGGAAGGGACACGTTCTTGACACCATGTGAACATGCATGCACGCGTTCGCCATCGGGACCCCCGCCCCCCCTCACAGCAGCGCGGCGCCTGTTGCTGACGTCAGGCGCAGCGAGCTCTTGTTCCCAAACAAAGGATGCATTGCAGACATGCACCCTTTTTGCTCATTGTGAAGCGCAGCCAACCTGGCGCACTCGCCAAGCCCTAGGCTTATCACCGCATTTCTCCCCCGGGCTCTCCTTTACCAGCACAGCCAACACACGCCTGGGCCACACAAACCCCAGACTCATCACAGCGTGGCGACTTGGTGCTCATGTGGAAGCCGTGTCCCTGCCACCCCACCCATCCTCCTCCTGCCGTGAGGCCCGCCCTGCGCGCACTCCCGCAGTATAGGCAGCGCCGCAGTCAGCGCGGCGCGCGCGGCGGCCAGTTCCGCGGTGCCCGGCGCCACGGCGGCCGGGGGCGGCAGATCTGTCAGCGGTGGGGAGGGGCCTTGTGCGGGGCGCGGCTGCTGAATGGCCTGCAGGGCAGGCAGGAGCAGTGAAGGCATGCGCCAGGTGGTATTGGCGTGCTGTGAGGGAAGCATGTGCAATCTGGGACACTTGAAGGAGCGTAG
>LFIK01005084.1_pt1 | contig 10589 bp, 14 predicted proteins | sample 643401 | NCBI WGS metagenome assembly LFIK01 (sample SAMN03777447, study PRJNA286221) | soda lake metagenome | biome: soda lake; feature: Kulunda steppe; material: water; isolation source: sample T5-Br brine of Lake Tanatar-5 | place: Russia: Kulunda steppe | collected 2010-07
CAGTATTTTACTTCAATGAGGTGTACATCCCAGCGCGAAGGGTGTACATCCTGTATGTCTCTTTGATGGTCATTTTTCGTTCCAACTGGCAGTATGCAAATAGCATCAGGTCTTGAGCAGGATCGAATCGGCCTTTTGGGCTTCAGCTAAGCTGCCCTCGTTCGGCGGATACAGCTATGTAACCTAACACCAGTAACCCAAGTTGGTGATATCCGAGCAAAAGTTGAGTCTCCGCTGTATTTACCTTAGTCGAATAACCTAAAAATATCAGGCTGAGCAATGACAGCTGAGCATCTTGTTGTTCAACATTCAGTGGGCACCGTCATGCTGGAGGAGTGCTAAGCCAGCTGTTCGTTACATTGGACCTGGCCAGTTGATCAAGTAATTTATTGTTGCGGACATGCCATGGGTCTGCAGCAGTCTCTCAGCCTGGCAACACAAGGCTTCTAGATCCCCGGGCATTCCGCAGAATCAAAGGAGGGATTAAGGGAACAAGCCTATTTACAAACCACCAGGATGCCAAGGAGGACTCTTGGAGCCAGCACGTCCAGAACTAAGTCACAGCTAATCTACTTTCATTACAGAGTTTTGTGCTCTCTTAACAAGAAATTGTCCAGCAAATCACTAGTTGTTGCTGCTCATGGATGAGCAGACCCTGCCAACACCCATACACAGCACACACGCACACGGTAGGCCAGCGCCGCCCAGGGCCTGCATCCTGCACCTTTGACCGTCTGGCCTCGGGGGGGGGAAGTTAGCGTGCGCTGGAATGCTGCGCAAGCACGCATGCCTCTGTGCACACCAAGAATGGTTGGCACTCACACACGCAGCCCAAGCAGCCAGCTCAAGCCTTGGCAGCAGTGGAGCGGTACTCAACGCGTGCACCACCAGCACCGATTCCCACGTTACTGCCCTCACCGCCCACGCTCACATCCACAGGGGGGCGCATTTCGCTGCACTTGGCCAGGGCCGCGTGCACGGGGTCCTGCTTGAACTTGTTGATGACATCTGCCTGGGCAGGGACGTTGTTGTCCACGGCAGTGAAGGCCTGCAGGATGGGCGCATGCAGCTGTTGCTGTGAGTGCACGCACATGGCCAAGCGTGCGCGCGCACGACAGCACACACACACGCGCCTGCCCGTCCATTTACAGTCGCGCACAGACGTGCCCCGGCTGCAAGTGCGCCTGGCAGAGGCTGCAGAGGCTGCAGCACCATGTTGACAATGCGCCCTGCAGACCTAAGCAACCACCGCTAGCCGAGGCTGTTCTGCTACACAACCACATGTCTGCCGTGCCACAGGCGTGCAAGCAGCATGACGCGAAGCACACATGGGGGCCCAAGCCCAGCACCAGAGGCACCATCAGCGGTTCTTGGCCCCACGCCGTCTGCAGGACATCCCATGCGCACATGGGTAGGCGGCGGGCAGATGGACGGAGAGGCGGGGGGTGTGGGGTGTGGGTTGTGGAAGGGGAAGCGCAGGGGGGCACAGGCAGGGTGCCAGCGTGACTCCTGCTGGGCCACCTGGCCTCTGCTGCATGCTTGTGCAAGCCAGCAACCACCGTGTCCTTGGCGCCCCACAGCAACGGGTTCCCTTGTTTGTTGCGCCCCAAATGGGGTTTGAGCTGAGCTCGCCAGGGACAGGGGCTCCAGTGCTGTGATGATGCTGCCCGCTGGGTGGCGCTGTGCTTTGCAGGAGGCACACGCCCTTGGGAGAAACGGCCCTCGCACACGGCCCAGCCAGCCTTCCGGGCGTGGTGGGATGCGCACCCCTCGCGGCACACTCCACGCTGCACATGCACGCACGCGTACATGCGCACATGCACAGGCATGTGCGTGCGCATGCTTGCAGCCAGGAGCAGTGCTGGCATCCTCACGCAGCCCATGCACAGCCCATGCACAGCCTGCGCTTTCCCTCCCACAGGATGGTGCTGCACGCACGAAACCTGCCTGCCTGCCACCGCATTCATCTTCCCCATACACCACGTTGCGCACAAGCACCACACAAGCCGAAGTGGGCAACAGCTAGCCCAGGAAACACGCACTCACGCAGTGCCTGCCTGCCATCACACTTGCTGCTTCCACGCACACCAAGCTGCACCCACAAAAACAGCGGGTGCACACAGGCAGCACCGAGGTGAGCAACGAGGTGCGTGTAGGGCCAGGGGGAGAGGGCGCACCTGCTGGTCCAGGATGTAGTCAAAGCGCGGGGCCCACTTGCGGGAGCCCAGGCGGGCAGTGTAGGAGCAGTTGTCGACCATGAAGGACACGCCACGCGCGTGCATGTAGGGGTTCAGGCTGTCCACGGCCTGCGTGCGGCAGGTAGCGTGGTGGGCCCCCCTCTCTCTCTCTCTCTCTCTCTCTCTCTCTCTCTCTCACTGAGCAGGCTGGAAGGGGTGACAGGAGCAGGGGAGTGACAGGGAGCAGCAGGGCACACGAGGGAGGGAGAGAGGAAGGGACGCAGGCGGGGAGCATGACACATTGAGCAGAGCCGGAGCTTGCTCGTGTACGCCTGGGTGCACGGCACCATATGGGTGCTGGTTGGGGATGGTGACAACAGGGGGGGCGGAGGAGCTGCAGCAATGCAAGCGGCGCACGTCGCGGCTGGCGTCACCGCGGGCGTCAGCCATCATATATGCAGCAGCGCTGTTGCACACCACAATGGCCAAGACCACAGGTGGTGGGTACCTGGCAGCTGCCTGGCTGCTGAGGCGCAGCTGCGCTGCCAGGCGCGCAGGCGTCCGGTCTCACAGCATTCACACAGGGGGGGCCAGAACAAGCACATACGGCCACACCGCCACAACCACTACCACTGCCACACCGCCTGCCCGCCTAACGTACCTCGATGATGGACTCGTTACAGATCTCAGAGTACGGGTGGCCCTTCTCGCGCAGCACCTCAATGGTGGCCATCATGGTGGCGATGTACACACCAGCAGTGAAGGGGTTCAGGGGGATCTCAGACTCCACGCGCTCCGCGCGCACCTTGTGGCCGACCTGCACGGAGCGCACGCGTGCGCATGCGCAGCTGTCTTGCCTGCGGCAGGAACCCTGGGTTTTCTGCGCTTTTGACCACAGAGGGCTGACCACCATTTTACTGTGTGTGAGTGCACGTGTGCATGTATGCGCGCGCGCGCGCGTGTGTGTGTGCACGTGCCCTCGCGTAAATCAACATCCTTCGTGGGTTAGCACGTGCAGTTAGGCGCTTCCGCTGTTGGTGTCATTGGCGCCACAACTGTCAAAGCGCAGGCCTGCAGGCGCTAGCCAGGCAGGGGTGCAGGGCGCCCGCAGCTTGTAGCCTGCTGTGGCCCACCTGCCACATGTGCGTGCCGTCAATCTTGCCCATGGGGAAGCGGTCGAAGCGTGCGCCCGCCTGCACTACAGAGCGGATCTCGTTGCCGCTGGCCACGTCCTCGTAGATCTCCATGCATACATCCAGGGCGGGGTGGAAGGAGGCGGAGTAAGCCTGCAGGCAAGCATGAGCGCCATGCCTAAAGGGTCGGGTAGGAGGTCTGAGCTGCTGGCAGGAGCGCGCATTATATGGCCCCAAGGTTTGGCTATCCATAGCACCTAAAGGCAAATGGATGCTACAGAGGCTGGGCTTCCTTGCATGTTGTCAAGCTCAAGCCGGCTGCAGGAACAGGCACAGCTCCAAGCTTCACCATGGCACACCTGGTCAAAGATCTCCTTGCCCTTGTCATCTAGCTGCTCGTACACAGCCACCATTCCCTGCGTACAACAAAGTGGTGCAAGCACATGAGTGCGGCTGTCTCTATGGCGGTGGTGTGGTTGGTTTGGTACATGCGTTGTGCAGTTAAACCGGAGTCATATAGAGCAAGGCACGCACTTCTATGTATGCATGCATGCGCACACCCACATGCGCACACACAAGCAGGCACACACGCACGCATGCATGCAGCAGCACAGACAGGTACCTTGGTGGAGACGATGCGTGAGATGGGGCCAGTAATGCACTCCACGCTGTTCTTGTACGCATCCTCTGAGCTCATGCCCTGCAACCGTGACCACAGAGGCGCGCGAGCGTGGTGAGGCGCAGCATGCGAGGCAGGCCTGCTACAGAGTAAAAGCAGGAGGGGGTTGAAGCTATATTCTGAGGCGCTGCCTGGAATGTGTCGAGACGAGAGGCCCGCCTGTTGCGCTGGTGTGAAGCAGGCCGAAGCCGTGGAAGAGAGCTCAGTGTGAGGAGCATGAACAAAGGAGGGCTTGAAGCCGAGGCCTGCTGTGACACAGCAGCAAGCACGCATGGCGCAGCAGCAGCAGTGTAGCGCACGCACCTGGCGGGTGTAGCGGCGGAACAGGGCCTCCACCATGCCGTGCACAGCGCCCAGTAGGATGCAGCGCTCACCGTAGATGTCACTCTACATGGCAGGCGACGGAGGCAGGCAGAGGGTTTGGCCACGGGGACCAACGCTGGTTGGTGCTTCGCCAAGCAGCCAAGAACGTGAGTCGGTCCCGTTCAGCTTGCACATAGCGGTCATGAAGCAGAATCTGTTTGGCAGATATTTGAAAAGCCTTGGGTGCCCCCTCCTTGAACCTTAAATGATATTTACAGTCACACCCTTCCCTTCCTCTTTCATCTTCCGCGCACTCACCCTGTACTCGGACTCCAGGGTGGTGGGAAAGGCAAAGGGGGCACCCACGGCTATGGACCAGCCAAGGGCGATGTCACCTGCATTGCCGGTATAGTCCTGCATGAGCGAGGTGCACGCAGACAGCATGGTTGTTGGTGTGCATACAGACAGCAGGCGCTATCCTGATGGCTTTTGAAGGTACAGGCACAGGGAATGCCACTCACAAAAAGTTGCGCACAAGCCTGGGCTGCCAAATGTAGGCCACAGCTGCAAGGGGCTGCAGCCGATGGACGAAGCTGCACGGCTCCTGGAATGCCAAAGGCAGCCAGGTACATTCGCACATTCGTGTGCATGCATGCGCTCATGCACACCAATGAGGCATACACAGCGTCAGCCGGTGATGCTGACGGCCCAGCCAAACCAAGGGTTGGGAGCGTGCTGGGATGCACTGACTGGAGGGCAGAACCATGGTTTAAAACAGAAAGCACACTGCTGCTGCTTTAAGGTACCGCAGACCAGCTTGTAACAAGTGAGCAGCATGCTCCCAAAAAGAAGAGGCACACAGCAGCGAAGCACGAGCGCACATGCGCATGCGTACCTGGTGGATGGCAAAGGAGGCGTTGATGCCAGCGCCGTTGACAGACTTGCCCTGCTCATACAAGCGCCTGACAGATGGGCCCATGCCCTACAGCGCGCAGAGCAGAATGCAAGACCATACTTAAGCAGTGCTGCGCAGGGTAAGACTGTGCGCAGGGTAAGACTAGCAATACCTCCCCCTTTTGTCCGGGCAGGGCAAGGCAGCGACTGCGCATCGCGTAAGAGCTCCTGGCTTGCTGAAGCGCATTCCCTTTCTAATCTTGGTCGAGGGCCACCAACAGCTAGCAAGCGCCAGCATGAAATGCAGCTCCAAGTTCCCAGGGGGCTGTCATAGATGCTTGGCTAGGCCTAGAATTAGTGGAGCCTGAGCCACACCCCACGCAGCCTGCGCACGCCTCCCCGACGTTACGCAGTGTCCCTACTGCCTTGCCCACCCTAACCTTGGGGGCCATCAGCACCACATTGATGTCCTTGCGGAAGTCCACGTTGTCGCTCTTCATCACGCCCAGCAAGAACCCATGGGACAGGCCCAGGGTGGCACCTGGCTTCATTGCCGCGAGCAGGCGGGGGTACAGCTTAGCCTGCACACAGCAAATAGGGGCACACAACATGGGAACAGCCGCGCCAGACATTGCATTCGTTTTCCTGAGCATGTCATCCATGCTGTCCAGCAGTAAGAAGCACTAATAAGCTCACACTCATGCACGCCCATCCGTGCAAGCGAACACTTACACATTCACATGATACGCATGCATACATGCACATGTGCGCACCCGTACATACATTTTGACGCACCCACCCGCAGTCAAGCCTCATGCATACAGGCACACAGGAACACAGACACAGAAACATGCATACTGCATGCACGCTGGCTCGTTTGCATGCACCCTTGCATGCACTGACTGCTCAGGCTAGAGCTACACTGGGCAACCACATGCATGCCTTTGCTGTCCTTGCACGTAACATGTGGTGTATTGACAAATGAGGAACGATTGCCCAGTAATTGCTGATTAGGTATGAGGACCTTGGCAGCTGCACAGCGCGCACGGGCCCCTGTAGGCTCCAGACATCTTTCGCATGAACTCCTCCTTCTTATCTAGGAGTTTGCCACGGAAACACAGACGCATGCAGAGGGATGGATATCACCCAGCAAAAGCGAAACCTCTGAAAACAGCCCTCTTCACCTGCGCGGCATCGGAGATGAGCAGCACCACCATGTCAGACTGGGACACGACATCGAACACCTCCCCGAGCGTGCCGTCCTTGGTGGTGAAGCCCACGGACTCAGCGTCCTTCCAGCTGGGGGAGTCGGGGCGCAGGCCGATGGTGACCTTGATGTCGCTGCCGGCTTCCGCCAGAGACTCCCGCATGTTCTGCGCCTGGGCGGGACCTTGGGATCCCCAGCCGATGACACCAATCTGCTTGAAGCCCGCAAAAGCGTCCTTGAGCTTGGAGAACTTGTCGCGCCCACCGCGCACGATGTACTCCTCCGAAGACGCAAACTTGACGAGCTCCTTCTCGAACACCTTGGTCTGGAAGTCCAGGTGCACTGCCTTGCATGCCTGGCTGCTGCGCTGTTGCTGGCCAGAGCGGCTGATCCGGGGAAGCACGGCAGAGGTGGTGGCCTTGCCTGCCGCCCTGCTGGCCGCCCTCTGCATCTTTCCTTGCAGCTGCATCCTTGCTTCTCGGAAGCTGTGAGAAAGGTTTTTAGAAAAGACCGACTTCTGCGGTCGTGGCCAAACTTAACGTTGGGAGCAGCTCACGTAAATTCAAAAATATCAAGATCCAGTCACATGCTAAACATCAATAAGCTATTTAAACACAGGAATCTCTCAGTCCTCAGGAAGTTAACTTCGCTCACTTCGCAGCACAGAATGGACCAAGCTCAGTACTAATCCAGATGTGTATAGTAATTTTAATTTATATAGATGCTTCTGACATTCAGGTTTTCCAACACACTGAACAGGCGCCCTGCATCGCTGCCTTTCAAACATATCATCAAATACAGGCCTCCTCCTTCAAAACCTGTTCCTCGTTACAATCTGGCAAAGCCTGGGGCTGACACACAACCGCCTGGGCCCCCCCCTTGGGCCAGAGCTTTTACACGCGGTTGCATCGCAGTTGTTGCTGGTGCTACGAGCACATCAACCCTAAGTGCATCTGCTGAAAACATGCCCAGTGCTAGCCTGGCGGACCTGGACCCAGTGGCTGTTGCCACCTCTGATCTGGTCATTACAACTACCCCTGCATGCCCTTACTGCAAAAAGGCCAAGGTGAGCTTGCGGCTTTGAAAGGGGGCTCATTGACTGCACTTACACATGTAAGAGCCTTTACTTTTGTCCTTCCTGTAAGCAAAGATGCTGCTGGGTCACTGACAGAGCACCAGCAATTGCTGGTGCATTGCAAGTGCTGGTGATGCTCCTGTGCCGGCACACTCCTCATTCCGAGACAACGCCCCTCCTTTCGCTCGCGCAGGCAGCTCTCCAAGAAGCAGGTTTTCCTTTCCTAGAAATACTGGTGGATCAGGACAAACAGCTGCGCGCAAAGCTGCAGGAGGTGTGCGGCCGTAGCAGCGTCCCGCAGGTGAGTCCCATACTCAAGCCATGCAGCATATGAGTGTGACGACATCTTAAAGGCTGCTTTTGCTGTGTGTCTTAGCCTACATTTGGAGCAAAAGGCACGGTCACCTTGGCTTATATAGCCCATGAGAGGTGACTTACATCAGGTGAGTGTTGGTCTGACCCTGACGATCAAGCTGATCATAGCGCTTTCTGCCGCGTGAGATTGTGGGTGATCACACCACCTGCCCTGTTGGGCTGAGCAAGCACTGCACACTGGTTTGCACAAGCACAGGCAGCCCCGGGGAATTGTGGCTTAAGCAGCGCCCTGAGCGCACGTGCCGACACCCTGCCGTGGCTGGAGCTGTGCTGAGCAAAAGTCTGCACTGCATGTCCAGGGCTTGATAGCCAGGGGGATACCTGTTATGCCCTGTCCAGCACAAGCATGCGCCCATGCTTTGCGGACCAGTGCACTGGATGCCTTGTGCGATCTCTAGTCGCAGGCACCTCCGCTGGTCGGGCCGTGAGGTGGGACTGCTGAGGTGCCTTTTGTGCCATATGCCCACGCGCCCACCTGCCAGGTGTTTGTGGGGGGCAAGAGTATCGGGGGCTCTGACGACCTCTCCTCAGCCCTCGCGTCCGGTGAATTCCAGAAGCAGCTGGCAGACGCCCAAGCACGCAAGGCCTCCGCGCTGCCCCCCGAGCTGGTGCAGGTAGTGCGGCTGCAAAGGCTGCATACCCACGCTTGCCTCTGCACACCTGGAGGCGTGTGCGCACACGAGGCGCCTGGCTTGCCGCGCTTGACCATGCGCTTTGAATGCTCGAACCTTTGAGCCCTTTGCGTGTGAAGGTAGGGGCCACATACGGTTGGGCTGGTGCGATGAGAGTGGCGTGCACGCCCCCACAGGGGGCGGAGCTCAGGGCGCAGCGGAGACCTCTGCAGGGCAGGCGCCTGCTGCTGTTTAAGTGCCCCACCTTGAACGCTCTGCTGTATAAGTGGCCCACCTTGAACGCTCTGTGGCTTTTTCTGGCAGCCCAACGGTGAGGGCCCCACCGCGGTCATGCACCGCCAACTCATGCGATACACCTCAGGGGTCGCGCGTGCCACCTGTGCAAGCAAACACGCCTATAAAACCAAACGCCTGCTAAGCTGTGGGGTCGCGCGTGCCACCGCCGCCGCCACCGCCGCCTGTGACCACCAGGGTCTGCCCTTTTGTTTTTTGCCTGCACTGCACGCAGAGTGTGCGCGAGGCGGTCGGCACAGCCAGGGCCACAGGCCAGGCTGGCGCTGCGGCCGCCAGCGCCACGGCGTCTGCTTCCAAGGAGCTGCTGGACCTCGCCCGCCGCGCTGCGGCCCCGCCCAGTGAGGGTGGCGTGGCGCGCAGCCGCCAGCAAGTGGGGTGGGTCACTCGCACCGGGGTGCGCGCCCTGTGGTGTGACTGCAGCAGACATGCATGCATCCAGCTTGTCCTTACACGCAGCATACACTCACATTTTTCGTGCTGCTCGGCGCGCAGCCATGGCCTTTGCTGCAAGTCCCTGGAGATTTGAAGGGCCTCTGCTGCGTTGTTTAAAAGCCTGTGCGGCCGTGGCTGTGCTGCGGGACGAAAGCGGTGTTGCGCATGCCCGCTGGCCCCTGCAGCAGCGGCTCTATGGCCCTCTGCCATGCACCCTCCGCTGCTCGCGTGTTGGGTGGCCCATGGCGTCAGAGCACCTGCTGCAGGACGCAAGCCAGCATTCCTTGTTGGCCTGCGCGCTTCATGCCCTACCCCTTTGGCGCCGGCAGCTTGTCTGCCCCCTGCCGAGGCCAGCTGACGTTAAGCTGGAGCCTTGTGGCGAACATGGATGAATTGTGCCGGAGGGAGAGTTGCTGAGTGGGATGCATTTGCTGGGGGCATTGGCTGGAGTGGCTTCGGCCTCCAGGCATCTGGATTGTCCGAGCACATCTGTCCTTCCGCTCAATCAACACAAGGCTAACCGACTAGGCAAGCCCACCTTCCCACACAGCCTCAGCAGCTTCACGAGGCATTCGTATGACATTAAGAGCCTGCCCTCTTGGCGGCCTGGGCCCTTGCTGACTGCTGCGCAGGCCTCGCAGCCTCCCAGCCTTCCAGGGCAAGCATCTACTGCAGTGGCTGCAGGCCCAACAGCCAGACGTGGCATGGGCTGAGGCGCAAGCACAGGCGCTGCTGGAGGCGGTGCTCATCACGCCTGCTGCGCCCTACGACCCCAGCCACGCCGCCAGGACACCCGGCCGCGCGCCCTTCAAGGCGAGCGAGTTGTACTGCCTTGTGCAGGTGCGTGGAGGTTGGGGGAAGGGGGAGGGTGACCGCTGGCATTGCAGGGGCAGCAGCGAGAGGGATAGTGCAACCCGCAGGGCGCATGGCGGCCAGCCAACTGCCACCCCCCGTGACATTAGGCAGGCAGTCACGTTTGAGCACGTGATAGAGCCCTAGGTGACCTAGGCTGGGTCGTTGGTAAATCGCGCTCATAAAGCTTCCTTTTGTGCGTGCCGCTAGACACCTGGGCATACCAGACTGTGACTTAAAAAGACAGGGGAGGGGGGCCCCTCCTGGCCATATTTGGTACACCCATGCCCGAGCATGACTGCGCAGTGTCTCCAAAAGTTTGGAAGGCTTGCGACGCCACATGGCAGGGAGTCCAGCAGGTTTGTCCATGTGGAGAGTCCAGCACATTGGGTGGCATGCGGGGCAAAGAGCCATGGTAGGATGAGAAGCTGCTCAGGGTCACCTTTCTTCCGATGTATTGGCGCCCCTTTTTTAAAGGTGCCCCTGCCCCTTTCTCCCGATGTATTGGCGCCCCTTTTTTAAAGGTGCCCCTGCCC
>LFIK01005089.1_pt1 | contig 10584 bp, 9 predicted proteins | sample 643401 | NCBI WGS metagenome assembly LFIK01 (sample SAMN03777447, study PRJNA286221) | soda lake metagenome | biome: soda lake; feature: Kulunda steppe; material: water; isolation source: sample T5-Br brine of Lake Tanatar-5 | place: Russia: Kulunda steppe | collected 2010-07
ACACACACACACACGTGCGCGCGCGCGCGCACACACGCACACGCACACGCACACACACACGCACGCATGCACATGCACACACACACACGCACGCACACAGGTGCACACATGCACGCACATACACACACACACATGTGCACACACACAAAAACTGACCAGCATATATACTGAGACTTCATGCACTTTAACCTTGTGCATATGCTGTGTGTGCAGGGATGCCCCTTGCAATTCAACACGCCAAACACCAAGCGCTTTGAGACACCCATTACCCCTGCAGGGTAGGAATATGAATATGAACATTTGCATTTGTTTGTCTGTTTACTGTCATTATTGAGGAAGGCTGCCTTGCGCACGGCAGAAGGCACGCTGCTGATGTATTTGGTGCACAAGCTTAAAGATGCTTGCTTCAATGAGTATGGCTGAAGGCGCGTACGCATTTTCGGTAAATTTACAATGTACGTATTGAAGTAATCATTAAAGTATAATCTTGTATGCTCAAACCATGTAGCTGCTGTAGAGGGCATGTTACTTTTTGAAGTTTGATTACCTCTTGAAGGAGTGGCACGCTGACAATGGTGTGTATGGGAGATGCACTTCACCATGTTTTCAAATTTAGAGCAAGCATTCATTTGGCCTACGGCTTGCAAGAATATTTTAGAAGGTGTTCTGTAATGCAGAATTCACACAGAAAGATCTGTCGATCTCCGTGTGCACCCATTTGAGCAATGGATGCTCGTACTTCAGTGAATAGATGGGTTCCACATGCCCCAGAATACGTCCTAACGGCGTCCAAACCTCGGCTTGCTCACTGCAAGAATCAGCGGCCGCCACTTAAGCTATGGGACAAAAGTCTGTATTTTCTTCTACACAGACAATCAGCTACGCCATTGCTGGCTACTGACCACGATGTCACAAATGTCACGTTTGTGCTCTGCGTGCTCTGCACTCCCTCAGGTATGCCTTCTCTGTGTGGGGCATCATCTTCATGCTGGAGGCTGCCAGTGTTGTGATCACCCTCGTGCCTGGCTGTGAGGCATGGTCCCGACCCATTTTCATGCGTGTTGGTAAGCCTCTGCCTGCCATGTGCATCAAGGTCGGCCTATGTGTCTTCAGCAGCGCCTCCCACATTACGCCGCTGATTGTCTGCTTTAACATTTTGCTTCCCTATCGGGCATGGCGCTCTGTGCGCCTGACTGGGGGCTGGCACACTTGCACCAGCCTTTAAGCAAGTCTTGGAGGCTTGGTTAGTGACTTCAGACCCAAGCCTCCAACCAAGCCTGGGTTGCTTTATGCCTGTGACAAAAGCGGTGCGAGCAGCTGGACATCTCGTTTTGACATACTTATCGGTACAAGCGGCTAAACGCCTCGTTTTGACATATGAAGTGGTGTGAGTGGCTGAAAGCCTTGTACAAAAATATGAAGTGGTGCAAGTGGCTGGATGCCTAGCGTTCACATGCTCCCCTCCTGTATTACCTGTTTTATATCCAGGGCGCTTGTGTGCAGCCACTTGGCTGGCTGAGGCATCTTGGACCACCATCCAGTACTTGCAACAGCAGCTGCGCCCAGGTGCGTGCGTGCAACAGCATGTGCTTACGCTGGCACGTATTCTATGTCCTGACGCCTACTTCTAAATTGCCTCATTCCTGTCCTTGATGATGAGACGTCACAAACGTTTTCGCTGCATGTGCATTGATGTGCATACTCAACGAGGGCTGGGGCCTGGACAGGGTTGGTGGGCATGGGCTGCCGCCCTGCCTGCGCTGCCATTGGCTGCATGCCCCAGGCCCAGCGTGCCTGGATCAAAAACGTCCGCCTAGTCCTCAAGATACTTTTGGTCCTCAGCTGCTGTCTGCATGCGCAGCCTTGGTCACGGTCAGGTATCTGGAGGGCTGGTCCTTGCGCACGAGGCAGTCCATTCCTTGAAAGATATATGCGCTGACACAGCGACCTGGTCTGGGCAGGGCTCTTGCAGGAAACAACAACACTGTGTGATTATGCTTGAGGCCACCCCTCTCGAGGCTCTAACCCGGGCCTTGGGCTTTCCATGTGTGCGGAAACACGTCGGTCCCACAGCTTGATTCCCACATTTCACAGATCAGGGCAATCAGGCCGGCCTGGTCATGTGGCTGGTCGGATGTGGCCCAGATACTGATCTGGAGGACCCAGGAGAGGAACCTGGAGAGGGGCAGGCACTTGTCCCCAGACACTGATAATCTCCCGGACATTCAATACCCACAGACACTGGTAAACACTGGGCCCCCCCAGATGTTGATGAATCCCTGGACACTGATAGATTCTGAAGCCTCCCAGACATGGATCTGGATGGGCCTATGCAGGCGTGGCTGGTTGGTTGTGGTCCGGACACTGATAAACTGAGGGGGCGATGCAGGCATAGGAAATGCATGCCCCTGGCTCCCATCCCCACTCCCTGTGCAGTGAACATGCTGCTGTGTCCTGTACATGTGTGCCTGTTGCCTACGCGTCTCAAGTAACGCTGTGCCCGCTGCTGCTTAATGTCGCCCATCCACTGCTGCTTAACGTAGCCCATGCCCCCAGTATGGGAATATTGTTGGGAGGGTTTACCCTAAGAAGCTTTAATAAATGCTGGTCTGGACCTAGACAACAAATCGAATCAGCCATCTAGGGCCACTAGATTGTGGAAAGCCTTTTTTGCTGCCATACGATCACATTATGGTCATAATGCCGGCCCGTCCGCCACGTTCTTGTCAGCAGCATATGCCCTCCTCAAGAGCTCCATTACAACCTCTGCGCGCAAGCACTCAAGATTCCACCCATCGTGGCCCACTGCCCAAGAGCTCATCTGGAGTCCAGGGCATCCAGCCCATGTTGCATGCTCACCCCCACGCAGGGCATCCAGTACCCCCATGCCCCCATGCAGGGCAACCACATCCAGGGCATCCAGCACATGTTGCATGCTCACCCCCATACTCACCCCCATGCCGGGCAGCCCCATGCAGTACATGTCGCATGCTCACCCCCATGCAGGGCGGGAGCTGGCCATTGGCTTCTGGGGCGCAGCTGTTGCTCTGGTGTTGGGGCATGTGCTGATCTCCCTGGCCCTGCGCGAGGGTGTGCTTGGGCTGCAGGTGAGGCTGCGCACTGCGCAGGATGTGCTTGTCTGTGAATGGGCACCTGCGTCTGTGTGACCTTGGTCTGTCTTTTACGCTGTGTGACCTTTGGTCTGTCTTATGCGCGACGGACTGAAGAGAAATGGCTGGGGCAGAGCATGCGTCTCGTGTGCTCGCATGCGCTTGTATGTCTACCAACCTACAGGTGCCGACCAAGGCCTGGTCACAAAAGATCTGACTTGTGTGTCACAGTCACACAAGGTCCGACTCATCTGTTGCAGATGCCGACCAGGGCTCGGTTACAAAAGCTCAAACTCGTGTGTGAAGTCATGCCGTTCTGCATGCCTCTGCTCACAGGCACGCATGCCAATCCATGCGTCCAAAGAGCGCAACTGTGCCGTGCGTGTGCATGCAGGAGCTGATGAAGCGCGGCAAGCTGAGTGCATTTGATGTGCAGCTGCTGGCTGCCCAGCAGAAGCACAGTGGCAAATCCCTGACGCTAGAGGAAGAGGCCGCCTCTGTCATTGGGAGCTCGAGCGAGGAGGGCATTGGTGAGTAGTTTGGGTTCAAAAAGTTTAGGGGCCTTGACCTTATTACCATGAAGGGTCCTGCTAGCTAGGGGTTTGGGAGCTCAAGCTATGAGGGCATCAGTGAGCCAGGGGGTGCTGCGAGGTTAGGTTACATAGCTCTGTACCTGCCGGGTTGCTGGCAAGCCTTGCGGACATGCACAAGAGAGGGAGGGGTCATTGTCTGCCTGTGGCTGAGGGTTCGAGGGTCTACCTGTGGCTTAGTCTACCCACCTGTGGCTGAGGAATCCAGGGTCCTGCAAGTGCTTTAAGGGCGTCTGTGGGGAGGGCATGGATGGTTGGGGAGGGCCGGGGGGGTATGCAGGAGCACGGGGGTGGCCTCAGTGACACTCTGTCAGTAGAATGCCGCAAGGGCTGCAGTCAATTAAATGCTGCATGGGCTTGCAAGCTCAAGTGAGGAAGGCAGGGAGGGGGGAGCTTGCCCGCCCTGTGTCAGTGCCCGCTCTGTATCCTTCCAGGCGGACAGGCCTGTGTGCGCATGTGAACCACAGTGACCTGCCATCCAAGGGCTGCTGGGAAGAGCCATTCATACCACGCGCATGGGTGTCACCGGCGTTGAGCCTTGCCAGCATTTAGCCTTGCAGGCGCAGCGGCTTGCGGGCGTTGAGCCTTGCCAGGGTTGAGCCTTTTGCCGAATCCTTGAGCTGTGCGTGCCATGCGCAGGGGCCACGCTATGATGTGTCAGCCAGCTGCCTCCTAAAAAGCTCTGTCGGCTTATGGCAGCATAAGCACATAGCGGCTGCGCGTGCCTGTGAAGCGTCGTCAAACAAGGGCGCCTCCGCTGCACGCGCCTGCGAGGCATGCATGTGTGTGACAGCCCAGCCCACGTGCATGCTGCATATACCCGCGGCAATGAGCATCACCCTCTGCCTGATCCCCTCCATGGCTGCGCCTCTCAGGAGCTTGGGGCATCGCTGGGGTGTGCATTCTGTACATCTTCCCGTTGGCCCTGAATGCCGGCTGGATGGGCCTGGCCTCTTGCCTTGGCATCCTGCAGGTGTGCGTGCGTGTGGGGGTGTGCATGCGTGTGCGTGTGCATGTGGGTGCGTGCGTGCATCTGCTCGCTTGGTGTGTGTCTGTGTCTGTGTGCGTTAAGGAGTGTGGATGCATGTGGATGCATGTTTGTATGTGATCATCTGCTCATTCAAGATCACGTGCACACTGGCCAAGAGTGAGCAATGTGTGTGTCGCTGCGGGCGCTGGGCCCTGACAGCTGGCTGCATGGGTTGGGTAATGCGCCAGGTCATGATGAAGGGGGGCATGCGTGGGGCATATGCCGTCGCTCAAACGGCTACGCTCACTGGGGCTCTCAGGGGCACGCATGCTCAAACGGATCCTCAAACGGATCCTCAAACGCATGCCGTCGCTCGAACGGCTACCCTCACTGCTCACAGGGGCACGCATGCTCAGCTGTCCCTACCCAAAACCGTGCTTGCCCACCCACCACCTGCTGCTCTCCGCGTGCAATTCTGGCAGGTGTGCGCCGCCCACGGTATCTCCTACACAAGCATGGTGACCCCCGGGATGGGCCTGATGGTGCTGGCTGCCTGCACCCTCGGCATGCAGCCCTGGTAGGTGTTCAGCATGCAGCCCTGGTAGGTGCTGGACTATGCAGGCAGGATTGCCCCTGGCATGCATTCAGGCAGGCAGGCAGGCAGGCAGGCAGGACCGCCCTTGGCATGCAGCCCAAGAAGGCGCTAAAGCATGCAGGCAGCACCGCCCTTGGCATGCATTCAGGCAGGCAGGCAGGCAGGACTGCTCTGGCGTGTAGCCCTAGAAGGTGCTAGACCATCCAGGTAGAACCGCCCTCAGCAGGCAGACAGGCAGGCTGGACCACTGTCGCCATGCAGCCCTGGTAGGTGCTGGACAAGCAAGCAGGACCTGAGGGGTGCAGCGGCATTGGGGAGTGGCAGGGGAGGAGAGTGCAGAATGCGCAAGCGGCACGTGCAGGTGAGGTGATCACCTGTTGACACACATCGACTTTTGATAGTTTGTGAGACATCACAGTGAGGCGCTTGGTAGTTGGCGACCCTGCCGGCGCGGCCAGGTGCTGGCGGACACCCACCTGGAAAACCCTGTTGAGTTGGTTGGTTGGGGCGGTTGAGCTGAGCACTGCCAGTGCCGGCGCTCGTGATCGAGCGCGCTCACATGACCCTTGCCTGCAGCCAGCCTGCCCCTGAGCCTCTCGGCATGCAGCCTTAACACGTAGCTTTGGCATGCAGCCTCATGGCAGCTGAGTGGAGTGCAAGGATGCCACCCCACAGGGAAAATGGGGAAGGTGCAACTGGCCACGCTCATGCTAGTCTGGGATGGGGGTGCTTGAGACCAATTGAAAGCCTGGATCCGAGGCAATCCATATAGTCCTAACGCATTAAAAATGATGCAAATAGCGGTGCAACAGCAGGTGCAAACCGTTTGCACACAGCTAGCACTCGCAGACACTCGTGACCACGCTTGCAGCCACACTCTACGTACATACTCATACACACACACCTCACGCACCACACACACACACACACACACACACGCATGGTGTACATGCTGTGTGGCATGTGCATGACCCACAGCATTGCAGCCCATGCGCGCACAGCTCCAAGTGCATGCACGTGTGCCTGCCCGCACCCTCCTGCAGCGCGTGTGTGAATGCGTGTGTATGCGTACATGAGTGTGCGCCCCGCAGGTGCGCTGTCCCGCCCATGCCCTTCACTGTGAAGGCGCACCTGCCGCATGCCGTCGCGCACCTGTCATACAAGGCGGTGCTTGCTTGGGGCCTCGTGGGCATTCGCCAAGCAGACAGGCCCTCCAAGGTGTGTGTGTGTGTGTGTGTGCGCGTGTATGAGCGCCGAGCTCCTGTATAGGGCTCATCACCTAATCAGTCGTGTGTTGCATATTGCAATGAGGAGGCCTGGATGCCAGCTTGCTGACGCCTCTGCTTCAGGGATGGGCCCTCCCTGTGGTGTGGCACGCGCGCGCGTGTGTGTGCATGTGTGTGTGTGTGTGCATGTGTGTGTGGCGTGTGTGTCTGTGGCTTGGAAACCAGGCTGGCCACCTGGGAGCTCGGTCTGCATGACAGAGTACTTTGTTTAGAGAGAAAAGCAGGTTGGCAGGCACACAGTTGTGCACACGCATGGTCTGAGCACGTTCACTGCATGCCAAACGCCCTCAAATGATGCACACGGGGCGCGCGCAGGTGCTTGCCCTGCCGCTGTGGCTGCTCCGTTGACGCCTCAACATGCCTTGCCACCTCAGCATCCCTCGCCATGACACGTGTGCAGGTGCATGACCTCAGCATCCCTCGCCATGACACATGTGCAGGTGCATGACCTGGCCCTGTGCATGACCTGGCCCTGTGCATGACCTGACCCCGTGCAGGTGCATGACCTGGCCCTGTGGCTGCTTTTGGCCTTGCCTGTGATTGGCGCCGCCGGTGTATCTTTAAAGGTTTGGCTCGCTAGCCGCGTGCCTTTGTGGTTTGGTCGACAGGCAGGCGCAGACTACCAAGCAGCGCCCTCAATGGAGGTTGCCAAGTAGGGTGCCACACGCACGCGGCAGTTCCACTGTGCAAAGACAGCAATTGACGGCTGGAAAGGGCGTTCCTTTGACCGCGCACGCAAAAGTGGAGAGCATGTTGCACATAAGCATGTTGTGGAGCCTGGGGCCCCTGAGCCAGTTCTGAGCAACAGATGGCATGCAAGGATGCAAAGCGCAGGAGCTGTGCAACCTGCCTTGTTTTGCTGCATGCCTCGCCCCGTCAACACAAATGGGGCCTGCCACGACTGTGTCTGCCATTACAGCAGCAAAATGTAGGCTGCACCTTGTAGGGTTGGCTCGCTGTGTTCATGGACTGAAAGAACAAGGCTAGGTGCAGCACTCACAAGATGTGAGTCTTGGTGCGGGTGTTGTGATCATCGCCTTTCTGAAACAAAGAGAGTGATGGCCTGAGCACCAAGTTGCAATTTTAAAGGATGCATGCTAGTAATGAGGCATTAGCGATAACTTTTCCCCTTGCATTCTTGTCTTGCACGCAAATGAACAGTACGGGGAGTTCATGCAACTAACTTGTAAAAGACGAACAGATCACTGTCGGCATGCATGCTAAGGTTGACTGTGCCGAATAGGCTACCTGGGCCCCTGCCGCTTCTTTGTGCAGCCTGCAAGGGACCAGCTGTGGCACTCATCAAGCTGCTTTGTTGTCAACTACTCGCACCCTGCACACAAACGCCACTGTGACTTTCAAGTTTCTTTTTGCACTTCACAAAGAGGTCCTGGCTGACATTCGCTTTGATATGGCTCCTGCACAGCACAAAGAACTTTATGAAAGCAAGACAAGCTATCAGCACAAAGGAGAGAGAAAAAATGAATTTCATTTGAGACATTTCACCTACAGCCTGAGGGCTCATCTTGGCGGTATGTATCAGGTCCCAGAGAGCAGAAAGAGGTACCACTTCTTCGTTGGCAACATTGAGAAATTAATGGACGTTTTCCTTCAAAAGCAGTGTGTTGACCATTCAAGTCCAAATTTGCACAATGGTGGTCCTTCTGTGATCGCCTTCACTTGCACAAGGGTCCAAACTGGCGTGCTTCATTATGAATGATGGTGTATCATCATGATGATCACTGATACTGACAGCGCCCACTTCCAACAAAAAATTGTGCACTTGCAGCTTCACACATCCCTGAGACCATAAGATCTGTACGATTCAGTCATCGGTGGTGCACTGCCCTTTAATTCATCATGCCGTCTTTTATAAACTTGCCCCCTTGTTACATCATTGAACACAGTGGCCTTGCCACACATCATGTGTGATGATCACCACTTTCCTCTCTTACTAGTACTACTAGTAGTTAACTAGTAGTTACTGACCGTCAGTGCAGTGACTGCAAAGAGTTGTTTCTGCTCCCGTCATTGAATATGGTTACCACGTGAGCAGGCTATCCTTAACAGTTTAGTCTTCTTTTTTATGGCTTGATGAATTGACACAGAGATTTGCTTTCTACCAAAACTTCTCACTCTCAGATATTACCTTTCCTCTGACATGAGCATCTGCCTGGATTGCAGTGTGTGCGCTTGGGCGGCTACTTTGTTTAAGTAGCCAGGCGGCAAGCCTTACCCTATTTGACCAGTGCAGATTTGTCATCCTTTGCCCTGAAATTGCCCTTGCATGCCTGTAGACCTACCTCGCATGAGGACTCCTGCTGTGGAGCCTGGTTATTTCGTAAACTCCCATTAACTCAGCTAAGCTGCCCTCGATCGGCAGATACAGCTATGTAGCCTTACCTAACCTTTCATTAAGTCCCCTCTTTGAGTGTCTTCCGGCTCGACTCTTGAAATTAACTTCACCATAACCTTTTGCTCCCAGACACGACCTTTCTCCTGATACGACCCACTCTAGATTTGGTTCAGGTTGCAGGCCTTTAAGGTTCCAGCTAAGCTGGCCTCGTTTGGCGGACACAGCTATGTAGCCTAACCTAACTTCGATACTTGAAGCTGGATTGTTAATCGGGTTTCAGGCCTGGTAGGCTTCAGCTCAGCTGCCCTTGTCTGACGAATACAGCTGTGTAATCTCACCTTACCTTACGGCACGACATGCGGTGTGGACCTAGGTGTCCTTTCTTTCTTGATTGATGTAGAAAGAGATGCACTCCCTCCTTTCACTTTGCCATGAGCAGTCAATAACATGGCCCAGCGTCACCGTGCTCATGGCATGAGCTGTATCACAAGGGTGGTAAAGAGCAAGCTTTAAGCTAATGCACCCTCCCGCTCCCGCTTGAATTGGAGCCTGTTTGTCTCATGCAGCATGAATCGTGCTATTGCATCAATCATGCATTTAAGTCCTAAGGGATGATGCCTGCGACAAGCCCCGGCAGCCCACCTGCTGCCCCAACATGCAACCATGTAAATCACGAAAAAGAAGCATGACAACAAAAGCCCACCATCAACAGGCTCCAGCTGAGGTCATGAAGCTGCTGTGCCTCTTCAGTCACTGCAGTCACGCCTCATCAGTGCCCTAGCGTTTCCCCCTCCTCCTCACACACACACACACACACACACACACACGCATGCGCACACAAGCACTCATCTTTCTCAAGTGCACCTGTGCTGCTTTACATCATCCTGCGCACAAGCCCCAGGTGCTCATGGCCTGCCGCGCACCAGTGTCGAGGGCTTGCAACCTAAAGTACTACTTCCGCCATAGGCAAGCTGAACAGTAGTAGACCGCTCAGGCATCTGCACACACACACATTCAAATTAATAGTACACGCATGCGTTCGCAGTCTTGTGCATGTGCATATGCAGGGGCATTTCCATGCACGCGCACGCATCCATACAAGTGCGCACACACATCCTGAAAGCCTCACCCGCTCAAGTGTTAGTGATGACAAGAGTGGCACCTTGGAGGGTATATGGGGGACGGTCTCCATGCGCACAAGGAGCCTTCTTGCCCCTGCTGGGCAGCCACCCGACTTAGGTGGCCCGTCATGACTGCGGCACCTTGGCGTCATGACTGTGGCGTCATGACTGTGGCACCTTGGCGTCATGACTGCAGCACCTTGGCGTCATGACTGCAGCACCTTGGCGTCATGACTGTGGCGTCATGACTGTGGCACCTTGGCATCATGACTGTGGCACCTTGGCTGGGGTATGGGGGACGGTCTCCATGCGCACAAATTGCCTCCTCGCCGCTGCTGGGTCAACAGCGCACTCCGATGGCTTATAAAGATGGGGCCACCTTGGCAGGGCTCTTGGGGACGGTCCTCGACCGCAAGTAGCCTCCCAGCCGGTTGCCGGCTGCCAGGACAAAGCCTAGGAACAAGGGCGAGGGCTTGCCAGGCCTGCAGCAAGCGCGCACACATGCAGCTGTGCGTTGTGTGTGTGTGTGCGCGCAGGTGTGACTGACAGAGAGACA
>LFIK01005090.1_pt1 | contig 10582 bp, 11 predicted proteins | sample 643401 | NCBI WGS metagenome assembly LFIK01 (sample SAMN03777447, study PRJNA286221) | soda lake metagenome | biome: soda lake; feature: Kulunda steppe; material: water; isolation source: sample T5-Br brine of Lake Tanatar-5 | place: Russia: Kulunda steppe | collected 2010-07
CAGAACGCTCGGCGGTATCGGCACGTCACTCACGCAGGTCCCTCCCGGTCAGCGCGATGAACACGCTCTCGAGCGTCGTCTCGCTCACTCGCAGGTCACGCAGCGTCGCCAGCGGAGCGAGCGCCGCGACGACAGCGCCGACCGTGCCGTCGCCCGAGCTCGCCGCGACGCGCAGGCCCGACGGGTCGCGGCGTCCGTCGATGTCGGCGGGTGCGTCATCGACCAGCGTCACCCCGGGCACTGCAGCGAGCGCAGCGCGGACGTCCGCGTCCGCGGGCGCGGCGAGCCCGACGTCGATCACGATGCCGTCGCCGTGCTCGCGCTTGAGCGCCTGCGGCGTGTCGACGACGAGGATGCGGCCGTGGTCGATGACGGCGACGCGGTCGCACAGCGCGTCCGCCTCCTCCATGTAGTGCGTGCTCAGGAGCACCGTCATGCCCTCATCGCGCAGCTCACCGACGAGCTCCCACAGCGCGATGCGGCTCTGCGGGTCGAGCCCCGCGGTCGGCTCGTCGAGCAGGAGCAGCGACGGCCGGTGCGCGACGGCACGCGCGATCTGCAGGCGCTGCGCCATCCCGCCCGAGATCGTCTGCGGCATCGCGTCCCGCCGGTCGGCGAGGCGGAAGCGCTCGAGCAGCTCGTCGGCCCGTGCGTGCGACTCGGTGCCACCCATCCCGAAGTAGCGGCAGTGGTAGTAGAGGTTCTCGCGCAGCGTGAGCGAACGGTCGAGCGTGTTCGCCTGCTGCACCACACCGAGTGTCGCCTTCACGCGCGCCGGGTCGCGGACCGCGTCGATCCCGAACACGCGGACCTCGCCCTCGGTCGGTCGTACGCGCGTCGTGATGATGCCGATGGTGGTCGACTTCCCCGCGCCGTTCGGACCGAGGAGCCCGAGCACCTCGCGGTCGCCGACCTCGAGGTCGATGCCGGCGACGGCGGTCACGGGCGGCTCGCCCCCGAACCGCTTCACGACACCATGGAGTGAGAGCGGGGGAGCGGACATGCGGCGAGGCTAGCGAGAGGCCCGGGCCGTCCCGGGGCGGGCCGTAGGCTCGGCGAATGGACGGGACCGAGGGCAGCACCGACGGCATGGACGACGTGCGTGCGACCGTGACGGCTGCGGCGGAGGCGGCCGGTGTGCCGCTCGCGCCCGCCCGCGAGGGATGGTCCGTGCGCGGCGTCCCGCTCGCACCCTTCCCCGCCCGGCTCCGCATCGACATCGAGCAGCAGGTCCTCTGGCACGACGTGGTCGCGGCGGAGGTCGTTCCGCCCGCCGCGGTCGAGGCGGTCGTCCGGGACATCGCGCTCCCGCAGCCCGAGGTGCGCATGATGGTCGGTGAGGCGCAGTGGATGGTCGCGATCAGCTACCCGCTGCCGCGCGCGAGCGTCACGACGTCGGAGGTCACCGGGCTGCTCTCCGCGGGGGCGCTCTACGCGTCGGCGCTCGCGGTCGACCTGTGGGGTCACCTCAGCCGGCGCTGGCGCGCGACGCTCGAGGCGCACGGCTTCGCCGCCGCCGAGGGCCTCCCGCACGATCCTCGCGACCTTCTGCGCGGGGCCGTCGTCGACTGGCCCGACATCGGCCAGTGACGGGAGGGATCCGCCTCGGCGCGTAGGCTGCGCGCGATCGCACGTGGAGGACTCGCTCTGGACGTCACGCTCGTCCTCGACACCCTGCTGAGCGCCCCCGTCCTCGCATTCGTCGTCGCCGTGCTCGCCGGGCTCGCACGCTTCGAGGTCCGTCTCCCCGAGGCGCTGCCGCCGATCCTCGCGACGTTCCTGCTGTTCGCGATCGGGCTGAAGGGTGGCCGGAGCCTCGGCGCGTCCGCGCCGGCGGAGCTCGCTGCGCCGCTCGCTGCGGCGCTCGTCGTCGGTGTGGTGACGCCGCTCGTCGCGTTCGCCGTGATGCGCGGGTTCGTCCGGCTCGGCCGTGTCGACGCCGCCGGCGTCGCCGCGCACTACGGGTCCGTCTCCGCCGTCACGTTCATCGTCGCGCTGACCGTCGTCGAGTCGCAGGGCATGCCCGCCGAGGGGATCCTCGCGGGGCTGCTCGGTGTGCTCGAGATCGTCGGCATCGTGGTCGGGCTCGCGCTCGTCTCGCGCGGCAGCGCAGGGACCTCGTGGACGGCCGCGCTCGCGGAGATCGTCCGAGGCCGCAGCATCACGATGCTGCTGCTCGGCCTCGCCGTCGGACTCCTCGCGGGCGACGCCCGGCTCGTCCCCGTCGACCCGCTGTTCGTCGGCCTGTTCCAGGGCGCGCTCGTGCTGTTCCTGCTCGAGATGGGGGCGATCGCGGCGGAGCGGCTGCGGGAGGTCGCGAGGCTCGGGCCGCGGCTCGTCGTCGCGGGCATCGCGGTCCCCGTCGTCAACGGGACCATCGGTGCGGTGCTCGGTGCGGCGGCCGGGCTCTCGACGGGTGGCGTCGCGGTGCTCGCGACGCTCGCCGCGAGCGCGTCGTACATCGCCGCGCCCGCCGCCGTTCGCATCGCGCTCCCGGAGGCCGACCCTGCGCTGTCGATCTCCGCTTCGCTCGGCATCACGTTCCCGTTCAACCTGACGCTCGGCATCCCACTGTTCGTCTGGATCGCGACGCTGCTCACCTGAACCTGCCCGGCCGCATCGGAGGAGGCGACATGGACACGACCGAACGGCTGATCGTGACGGTCATCGCGGAGGCCGCGGTCGAGTCGCGGCTCATCGCCGACGTCAAGCGTCTCGGCGCGCGCGGCTACTCCGTCGGGCACGTGCGCGGCGAGGGCACGACCGGGCGGCACCTGCAGGACCTGAACGGCCCGAGCGTGCGCCTCGAGACCATCGTCCCGGAGTCCGTCGCGGACGCCATCCTCGAGCATCTCGCCGCCGAGTACTTCGGACGCTTCGCCGTCGTCGCATGGGTCACCCCTGCGCGCGTGCTGCGGTCGGAGCGGTTCTGATGGACCGACACGCCTGGATCGAGCCCGGCGCCGAGGAGGTCGCTCCCGGTATCCACCGCATCCCGCTGCCGCTCCCGATGGACGGCCTGCGGGCGGTCAACGTGTACGCGGTCGAGGACGGTGACGGGCTCGTGCTCATCGACGGCGGCTGGGCGCTCGACGTGTCGCGCGAGCTGCTCGAACGCTCGCTCACCGACATCGGACACGCGCTCGCCGACATCCGCCGCGTGCTCGTGACGCATGTGCACCGCGACCACTACACGCAGGCCGTCGCGCTCCGTCGGGAGTTCGGCGTCGAGGTCTCGCTCGGCGTCAAGGAGCAGGGCTCGATGCGCGACCTCATGGACGGACGCACCGGGATGCTCGCGACGCAGCCGCAGCGCCTGCGACGCCTGGGCGCCGTCGCGCTCGCGGACCAGCTCGACGCGATCCCGGTGGACCTGTCCGAGACGCTCGCCTTCTACGAGGAGCCCGACGTGTGGCTCGAGCCCGGACGCGTCGAGCTCGACACGTTGGCGCTCGACGCGGTGCACACGCCCGGCCACACGCGGGGGCACCTCGTGTTCCACGCCGCCGACCGTGGGCTGCTCTTCGCCGGGGACCACGTGCTGCCCCACATCACCCCGTCGATCGGCTTCGAGCCGGACCGGCCGCCGTTCCCGCTGCGCGACTACCTCGGCTCGCTCGAGCGCGTCCTCGCCCTGCCCGACGCGACGCTGCTGCCCGCGCACGGACCTGCGGGCGGCAGCACGCACGAGCGCGCCCGCGAGCTGCTCGCGCACCACGAGCAGCGCCTGGCTGACACGCGGGCCGCGCTCGCCATGGGTGCCGGTCTCGCGCCCGAGGTCGCGAACATCCTGCGCTGGACGAGCCGAGGGCGGGCCTTCGAGGAGCTGCACCTCTTCGACCAGATGCTCGCTGTGCTCGAGACCGCCGCGCACCTCGACGTGCTCGTCCTGCGCGGCGACGCGGTCCGCACGGGCGACGACGCCGCGATCGCCTACACGCTGCCGGACTGATCGACGACGCGCCGATGCGCGCAGGTCCGCTCAGCCGGTGGCGCGCACCACGCCGGCGGCGCGCACCGCATCGACGAGACCCGCCCACGCGGCCGGGTCCGCGAGCGCATCCTCGGTCACGACCGTCGTCGGGTCGGCGCCCGCGAGCACCCGCTTCACGGGGACCTCGACCTTCTTGCCGGAGATCGTGCGCGGGACGGACGGCACGGCGACGATCCGGTCGGGCACGTGGCGCGGGGAGATGCCGGTGCGCAGCGCCGTGCGGATCCGTGCGGTGAGGTCGTCGTCGAGCGTCGTGTCCGCAGCGAGCACGACCATCAGGATCAGCTCACCCGGGCCGCCGTCGGGGTCCTCGAGGTGCACGACCAGGCTGTCCGTCACCCCGTCCAGCGCCTCGACGATGCTCATGAACTCGGCCGTGCCCGAGCGGACACCACCACGGTTGAGCGTCGCGTCCGACCGTCCGGTGATGACGCAGGTCCCGTCCTCGGTGATCTCGAGCCAGTCGCCGTGGCGCCAGATGCCGGGGAAGTGCTCGAAGTAGGCGGCGCGGTAGCGCGAGCCGTCCTCATCGCCCCAGAACCCGACCGGCATCGACGGCATCGGTGCGCGGATGACCATCTCTCCGAGCGAGCCGACCACCGAGCGCCCGTCCTCGTCGAACGCGTCGACGTGCGCGCCGAGGCAGCGGCACTGGAGCTCGCCGCGGTGCACGGGCAGCATCGGTGCGCCCGCGACGAACGCGGTGCACAGGTCGGTGCCGCCCGACGCGGAGACGACCTGCACCTGCCGCCCGAACCGCCGCTCCACCCACTCGAAGCCGCCCGGGGGGAGCGGCGCGCCCGTGGATCCGATCTGGCGCAGCCGGCTCAGGTCGTGGCCCTCGGGCAGCGGGAGGTCCTCCTTGTCGCAGCGGACGAGGTAGGGCGCGCCGAGTCCGAGCACCGTCAGCCGCGTGCGTGCGGCGACGCGCCACATCTCGTCGAGCGCGGGATGCGCCGGGTCGCCGTCGAACGTCACGATGGTCGTGCCGAGCGCCAGCGCCGTCACGAGGTAGTTCCACATCATCCAGCCGACGGTCGAGAACCACATGAACGTGTCGTCGGCGTCGAGGTCATGGTGCAGGCCGAGCATCTTCAGGTGCTCGAGGAGGATGCCGCCGTGGCCGTGCACGATGGGCTTGGGGAGACCGGTCGAGCCGGAGCTGTAGAGCACGTAGAGGGGGTGCGCGAACGGCACGTCGGCGAAGGTGAGCGGTGCGTCCGACGCGACGTCGAGCAGCTCCGAGTAGCGGCGTGCCGGGCCGATCGCGTCGGCACCCGGTGCACCCTCGAGGTAGTCGAGCACCACGGTCTCGCGCACGCTCGGCAGCTCCTCGAGCATCTGCGCGATGTCCGCGGTGCGGTCGACCGTCTTCGTCCCGTAGCGGTAGCCGGTCACGATCAGGAGCACCGTCGGCTCGATCTGGCTGAAGCGGTCGATGACGGCGCGCACGCCGAACTCCGGAGCGCACGAGCTCCAGATCGCGCCGATCGACGCGGTCGCGAGGAACGCGATGACGGCCTCGGGGGCGTTGGGGAGGTAGGCCGCGACCCGGTCGCCCTCCTTCACGCCGAGGGAGCGCAGGCCGGCGGCGAACCGAGCGACGTCGCGGCGAAGCTCGGCGAACGTCACCTCGACGCGCCCGCGCGACTGCGACTCGCCGACGATCGCCAGCCGGTCGTCATCGCCGCCCGACAGCACGTCGCGCGCGTAGTTCAGGGTCGCGCCCTCGAACCAGCGCGCACCGGGCATGCCGCGACCGCTCAGGACCGTGGTCGGCGGGGTCGCGAAGGCGACGTCGAACTCGCATGCGACCTCGGACCAGAAGCCCTCGAGGTCCGTGATCGACCACTCCCAAGCCTTCGCGTAGGTCGACAGGTCGAGGTCCCGCTCGCGGCCGACCCGGTCGAGGAAGCGGCCCATGCGGCTCGTCGCCCACGCGTCCGCGGGCGGCTCCCAGACGACCCTGCGCTCCCAGCTCGGCATGTCCGCCCCCGGCTCCGACTGCGAGCCTACGGGGGGCACCTCAGCCGTCGCGCTCCAGCTCGGCCGCGACCATGGCATCGAGCAGCGCTGCGTCGACCTCCCAGTCGGCCGGCAGGCGGAACGTCATCCGGTTGACGGTCAGCCCGCGCTCCTCGAGGTCGGGGCGGAACCGGTCGAGCACCTCGACGCTCCAGGGGGCGGCGAGCAGATGCGCCTTCATGACGCCGACGCTGAACAGCCGTCGGCCGTCGAGGGTGAGGAAGGGCTGGTTCCACGCGAACGTGATCGTCGTGCCGGGATGGCGCGCGAGGAGCCCGTCGAGGATCGCCCGTGCCGTCGCCGCGCCGACCGGGTCCTTGCCCGCGAGGAACGCGTCGAGGTCGGTCACGCTGCTCGACGTCGTCGAGCCGCGCGCGTACATCACGACCGCGTTCGCGTGCGCCTGGCTGAAGCCGTGGTCCTCGCGCAGCAGCGCGACCTGCTCCGGGTAGCGCGCGTCGGCATGCTCGGCCATGAGGTCGAGCCAGTGGGAGATGGGGTGTCCGTAGCGTCGCTCGATCGCCGGCCAGTGCCTGGTCCGGTCGCCGTCGTCGGTCACCGTGCGACCTCCTCCTCCGTCCCGTGCGCGTGGTCGGGATGCAGGATCTCGGCGATCCGCTCGACGCCCTCCGCGACGGAGGGTCCGGGCCCGGCGGTCAGACGGTCCGCGTCGATCGCGACGACCGGACAGGCGAGCCGTTCGCCGGTCGCGGCGAACTCCTGCGTGGCGCGCTCCGCGTCGAGGCCGCACGGGGCGAGGATCACGAGCTCCGGCTCCGCGGCCCGGATCGCGTCCCACGTGGTCGGCGTCGAGCGCCCTCCGGACACGCCGAGGGGATCGTCGCCGCCGGCCGCCGCGACCATCTCGGGGATCCAGTGGCCGGCGACGAAGGGCGGGTCGATCCACTCGGCGACGACGACCCGTCGGCGCGGACGGCCCGCCACCCGTCGCCGCACGGCCTCGATGCGGCGGCGCATCTCGTCCGCGACCCGCTCGCCGCGTTCCTTGACGCCGAGCGCCGTCGCGATGGTCACGATCGACTCCGCGATCCCCTCGAGGGTGTGCGGATGCGTCGTCACGAGCGGCACGCCGAGCGACGTGAGCGACGCGGCGGGGACCGCGCACACGTCGCACAGGTCCTGGGTGAGGATCACGTCCGGTGCGAGCGCCGCGATGCGGTCGAGGTCGACGGAGGACGTGCCGGTCCCCGAGGCGGCGGCCGCACGGACCGCGTCGTCGATCTCGCGCGACGTCGTCGTCGCGCCGAGCAGGTCGACGGTCACGGCGGGCGCGGCCATGACCGCGTCGGGACCGGTGCACTCGAAGGAGCGGCCGACGAGCAGGTCGGCGAGTCCGAGCGCGACGACGATGTCGGTCGACGCGGGCAGCAGCGACACGATCCGCTGCGGCGTGCCTGCGTCGACCGCGGTCGGGCTCATGCGCTGCGACGCTCGCTCGTGCAGCGCATCGCCGCGGCCGCGGACACCCCGGTGACGAGCACTCCGAGCGTGATGTGCGCCGACGACGCGAGCGCGATGCCGGTGCGGTGCCCGAGGTAGCCGGACCCGATCTGGACGAACAGCAGCAGCACGGTGACGAGGGTCAGCAGGAGCGCGACCCCGGAGCGGCGTGCGACCCAGGCGAGGCCGAGCGTCGCGACGGCGAGCAGGAACGTCAGGTTCCCGGTGCTCCCATGGAGCGCGATCAGCGACGACGACCCGTAGAACGTCTGCCCGATCATCGCCGCCTGCGCGACGATGAGGACCGGGACGCTCCAGGCCACCGGTCCGAGGATCCGTGCCGCCGTGCCGCCCATCAGCCACTCCGCTCGTCCATCGCGACCCTGTGCCGCAGGCTCCTATGGTGCCGTACGGAGGAGGTGGACGATGGCAGGGTGGCGCGGCGCGGACCGGTGGGTGCTGTCGCTCGTGCTCCTCGTCGTCGTGCTCGCTGCTCCTGCGGGAGCCGCGGCCGCCGGGACTGGTGAGGACGATCGGTCCGAGGACCCCGCGACGGTGACCGTCGTCGCCTTCGTGGTCGAGGGCTGCCCGTTCTGCGCCCGGATGGAGGCGTTCCTCGCCGACCTCGCGGACTTCGTCGGCCCGGCGATGGTCGTCGAGCGCGTCGACGTCGACGCGGACCCCGAGGGCCGTGAGCGCTGGCACACCGAGCTGCGCGCCCGCGGCGTCGAACCGGGCCGCGTGCCGGCCGTCGTGATCGACGAGCTCGTCTGGGTCGGCGTGGACGACCGCATCGAGCGGGCGATCGTGAGCGCCGTGCTCGAGCGCACCGCGTCGCCCGAGGCCGGGCCACCCGAGGGCGGGGCGCCCGAGCCCGCACCGAGGGCGCCGGAGTCCGGACCCCCACCGGCGCCGGCCCCTGCGCCCACGCCCGACGTCGGCGAGACGTCCGTGCAGGCCGGCAGCGCAGGACGGTCGACGCGACGCATCGTGGTGGCGGCCGTCGTGGTGCTGGGTCTCGGCGCGGTCGCCGCGGGCGTCCGGTCGCGGACCCGAGCCGGGAGGCCCGGCACGCCCTAGCGTCCGCGTCGGTGCCGGCGCCCTGGGAGCGGCGCCGCACCGTCACCGGAGCGAGGGGGGCCGTCATGGCCACGGGAGTCAGCGCACCATCGCACGTGTCGGGCGGCCGCATCGAGGAGCCGTGGCAGCGGGCGCTGCTGTGGATCTGGCTCACCTCGTCCGCGGTCGGCGTCGGCATCTGGCACGTGCGCCGTCTGGTGGACGCGCCGGTGAGCGAGTGGCTGACCGAGCACATCATCACGCTCAGCTACTTCACGAACCTCACGAACACGCTCATCGTCGTGATGGCCGCGGCGCTCCTGCGCGGGCGCGGCCGGCTCGCCCGATGGTTCGCGCCCGCTCCGGTGCAGGCCGCGTTCTCGCTCTACATCCTGTTCGTCGGCCTCGCCTTCTGGTTCGTGCTCGGCGGACCGGAGGAGGTCGAGACGTGGTGGCTCTGGATCCCCGAGGTCACCGCCCACTCCCTGTCACCGCTGCTCGGTGTCGTGTGGTGGTACGGAGCGGTCGCGCGGGGCCGGCTGCGACTGTGGCACCCGGTCGCATGGCTCGTCTACCCGATCGTCTACCTCGCCTACTGGCTCGTGCGCGGGCCGATCGTCGGCGAGTACCCGTACTTCTTCATCGACGTGGGCGAGCTCGGCTACGCGGGGGTCGCCGTGTGGACCGGGATCCTCGTCGCCGGGTTCCTCGTGCTGGGCATGGTCATGTGGGTCGTCGATCGGCTGCGTTCCCGGACGAGCGGCGCGGAATAGGAGCGCCAGAGGTCGAGAAACAGTAGCGGAAGAAGCTGCGAAACTGTAGTCTAGAGGCGACGGACGGAAGGACGACCGCCCATGCCCGACTACCGGCGCCGAGTCGTGGATTCGGAACTCGACGAGCTGCTGACCGGCCTCCCTGCGATCGCTCTCGAGGGCCCGAAGGGCGTGGGGAAGACCGCCACGGCCGCGCTGCGTGCAGGCACGCAGCATCGACTGGACGATCCCGGCATCGCTGCCATCATGGCTGCCGACCCCTCGCGGGCCACCTCCGGCACGGCGCCCGTCCTGATCGACGAGTGGCAGCGCATCCCCACCGTGTGGGACTTCGTCCGGCGCGCCGTCGATGAGGACCCCTCCCCGGGACGCTTCCTGATGACCGGTTCGGCGGCGCCGGACGGTCCGCCCACCCACTCCGGCGCGGGACGGATCGTGCGCCTCAGGATGCGTCCACTCGCGCTGTGCGAGCGTGGCCTCGTCGAGCCGACCGTGCCACTCTCCGAACTGCTCGCCGGACGGCGGCCCGCCCTCGGCGGGCGCAGCGACGTGGATCTCGAGGCCTACGTCGATGAGATCGTGGCCAGTGGTCTTCCCGGCCTGCGAGGACTCCCTGCGCGCGCATCACGTGCTGCCCTCGACGGCTACCTCGAACGGGTGGTCGACCGCGACATCCCTGAGAGCGGTGTCGAGTTGCGACGTCCCGCGACGCTTCGCCGCTGGCTCACCGCCTACGCCGCTGCGACGGCGACGACCACCTCGTGGGAGCGCATCCGCGCGGCGGCGACCGCAGGGGAGGAGGAGAAGCCCGCGCGCAGCACGACGATCCCGTACCGGGAGGCGCTCGAGCGCATCTGGATCCTCGACCCTGTCGAGGCGTGGCATCCCTCGCGATCACGGCTTCGTCGGCTCGGTTCGGCACCGCGCCATCACCTCGCGGACCCCGCGTTCGTCGCGCGGCTGCTCGGCGTCGATCGGGATGCGCTGCTCCGTGGCGAGGGTGAACGCCTCTCCGCGAGCGACGGTGTCCTGCTCGGTGCCCTGTTCGAGTCCCTCGTGACCCTCAGCGTCCGCGTCCTGGCGCAGGCCGCGGAGGCGCGGACCGCGCACCTGCGCCTCCACGGGGGTCAGCGCGAGGTCGATCTCATCGTCGAGCGCGGCGACGGAGCGGTCCTCGCCATCGAGGTCAAGCTGGCGGCGACCGTCGACGACACCGATGTCAGGCACCTGCGCTGGCTCCGGGACGAGCTCGGCGACCGCGTCCTCGACA
>LFIK01005091.1_pt1 | contig 10581 bp, 13 predicted proteins | sample 643401 | NCBI WGS metagenome assembly LFIK01 (sample SAMN03777447, study PRJNA286221) | soda lake metagenome | biome: soda lake; feature: Kulunda steppe; material: water; isolation source: sample T5-Br brine of Lake Tanatar-5 | place: Russia: Kulunda steppe | collected 2010-07
GCCGCTGACCATACACCTGGTGGCCGCTGACCACACACCTGGTGGCCGCTGACCATACACCTGGTGGCCGCTGACCATACACCTGGTGGCCTGTACAGGCAGTCCTCTTTGCTCCAGCGTCCATTCTTCCTGGAGTAGCCCCCCCATGTGCTTCATATTGAGCAGTGACCTCCAACTCTCTACCATCTGGCTTAAACTACTGATTAGCCAAGGCTTGACTTGAGCTGCAGCCCTAGCATGGTGTCTCCGGGGTCAATCTTCTGCAACCCTCCTCACAGCAATCAAACAGCCCTGAAAAGGTGAGTAGATGCATGTACACATTGAACAACCTGCAGCCTCTGCGTGGACTCCCCGGCACTGCGGCGCTAGCTGTCATGGAAGGAGGTGCGCAAGCTGAAGCCTGGGGGTATATCCAGGCCCGCCTCGCTGCTGGTGCTGGTGTCCAGGTCTATCAAGCTCCCCTGCAGCAGGTCTGCTTGAGGGAGGGATGGCGCGGCTGTTCTTTGCCTGAAATGGGGAAGCCAGGGAGCAGACCAACGCAACAGTGTGTGCAGGGCAAAAGGCGTCACGTCATTGCATTTGTAGGTTGCAGCCAGGGGCAGGCGAGGGGGCTGGCTGGGCATTCATGCAGCCGTACGGCCAGGGGATATGAAGCCGGCCAGGCGGGCAACGTGCGCAAGGGCACAGGGCCACAGTACAGTGCAGCTTGCGCTCAGTTAACTTGTGGCCAAAGCATGGGCACCCCAGCCACTGCCCTCACTCCCGTGTGCCAGCGCGCACGTGCAACACATGAGCTGAACTGATGGTGCATGCGAGTGCATGGGCACACGCGTGTGCCCGGCCCGAACATAAGGCCAGGCCTTGCCGTGGCGCCCACCTGTCAGAGGAGGGTGCAGAGTTGGGTCTGCCCTCCCCCTCCCGCGCCAGGCTGTGGCCCACCAGAGGCTGCAGGGGGGCAGGTACGGGGGCCTCGGCATGCGCGGGCAGGGAGGAGGGCGGGCGCATGACAGAGGGCGCAGCTGTGGGGGGCCGGACGCCGCCCTCGTGGCCTGCCGAGGCAACATCGTGCACATGGTTGGGCGGTTGCAGGACTGCGCCTGTGCATTTGGGGCGCGCTGGTTGCGGGTGGGCATGGGACAGGCAAGGGCGGAGCGCAGGCAGACGTATGGTGTGTTGGCTGCAGTGTGGTGACTGCAGTGTAGTGACTGCAGTGTGGTGACTACAGTGTGGTGACTACGGTGTGTTGGCAGCAAGGCAGCGAGTGCAGTGCAGTGAATAGGTTGTGCTGGCAGCAGGGCAATGACTGTAGTGTGATGGATTTTGCTTGGTGGCAGCAGGGCAGCGACTGCAATGCAGCGAATAAACTGTGCTGGCAGCAGGGCAGCGACTGCTGTGTGATGACTTTAGTTTGGTGGCGGCAGGGCAATGACGGCAGTGTAGTGGCAGCAGGGTGCAATGCGGGAGTGCTCCCGCTGCTGACGACCAGATCAGCTGATGCAGCTCGGCTGGACGGGGATGAAGGCCGCGGCAGCGGCTACCGCGCACTCTGGGATCCAGGAGCATATGCTGTGCGCAGCACAGGTGTGGGAGGCGCTGGCAGTCGCTCCAAGAGGGGGGGAGATGCCAGCTCGCGTGCACACATCTTGTGTGCCTGGCGCCATATCCTTCACCCCACACACAGGCGGCATGCACTTGAAAGCACAGCCCTCTGCGCCCACCCGCATACTGGCTGAGGAGCCTGAGGACCTCCGGTGGAACAGGCGGCTCGTGCGACACGCCTGTCGTGGCCTGCCGGGCAGAGGAAGTGGGGGTGTGCCGTTGATACCATATGCAGGCTTTATAGTGACGCATGCTGATGCATCGTATGCTGAGTTGGGGCGTGCATGGACCTGGCCTGTTGATGCGTGGCGTGCTGATGCGCTGCTGCAAGCCTGTGTACGATGGTGGAACAAAAGCACAGCAGCAATGCTCCACCGGTTCGGAATCAGCAGCCGAGGTACGGGCACCACAAAGTCGTGGCGATGCCAGCCGCTGTCGCAGCAGCTGAGCGCCCTACCCCTGCCCCCGCCCACCTGCATTGCTGATGGCGAGGCGGTGCGCGGGCGCACCACGCCCTCCGACCCGCTGAATTGCTGCGCCATCCGCAGCACCTCCTCTGGCACTGCAAGGCCCGCCTCGCCACCTTCATCGCCGCTGCCTGCACGCGCCTCACCCCTGCCCGCCACACCCTGCGCTGCATGTGCTGCCGGACACGGTGCCGCGACCCTACCCTTGCCCTTGCTTCCTGCGGCGGTGGCCTGCCTGCGGGAGGACCCTGTGGCAGAGGCGGGGCGGTCCCTCGGGCCCAGTGCCTGCTGCAGCTGCTGCTGCTCTGTGGGGCCCCTCGGGTGCTGCTGACCTGCAGCAGCTTCTGGGCCTGCCCCGAGGCCAGCGGCGCGCGCGGGGGTGGTGGTGGTCAAGGGGCGGGCCTGCTCTGGAGCAGGCCTGGGGGCCACTTGTACCCTGGTGTGGCGTTGCAGCTGCGACTGCTGCTGCTGCGTGGCAGCGGCCAGAGGCACGGCCAGGCTGCTGGGCGGCTGACCCACCCAGCCGACGGACGAAGGGGGGCGGGCCATGGATGTGAATGGTCGAGGGGGCAGGCCGGCGGGGGCACCCTCCGGCCGAGCGGCTGCGTGTGTGCGTGGCAAGGCCATATGCTTATGTGGAGGGCCACACAGGGAGGGGCACGACCGGAGGGCGGTGCCTGGAGGGTCACGCACCTAGGGTCACCTGCATGTGGTGGGCCTCGTGCCCTGCACACAGACGCATGCCCTGTGCATGCGTGCCTGCCTGCCCGCCTGCCTGACACGCATGGCAGCGCCATGCGCGCCAGGCACACGCACGCGTAGCTCTACTATAGGGGTGTGGCTGTGCAGCGGCCCCGCATGCTTGTGTGCTCCTAAAGAGCTTCATACACGCATCGCAGTCAGTGGGCGTGCAGGCTCGAGGGTACGCGCCCACATGAACATCAGCAGGGGAGACGACGACAGGGTGCAGGGCCTGATGTGGCGATGGGTTGCAGGGCCTGAGGCGGCGGCAGCCCCTCTGTCTGAGTACCCCTTGGCCCGAAAGTCTCTGACCTCAGTCCAGCACACACATACGTGGGCTGTGCGGCGTGCGCATGCTTTACGCCCCAGGCTAACGTGTGAGGCCAGCTTGGAAGGCCACAAGGGAGCAGATGCGCGACTGGCTACTGTGCATGAGATGACACAGCTTTTGTGACGGCACACATGCCTGCCAAAGCCATGACAAGGTCAACTCGAACATTTGCCTGGAGAATGTTTTACAAGCTGCACGCGTGTGCGCGCGCGCCCAGGCAAGGGACAAACGTTGCATTGCAAAAGAAACGTGCAAAGAAAGCCACCGCCGAAAAGGACGTAAGCCTGGACGCTAGGATAGAAGCAAGGCTCAGGTGCGCCGTGTGCCACCTAGCATGCGCTGTGTGCGGTCTGGCATGCGCTGGCATGCACTGTGTGCCATCTGGCATGCGCTGGTGTGCCATCTGGCATGCGCTGGTGTGCCATCTGGCATGCGCTGTATGCGGTCTGGCATGCGATGGCATGCACTGTGTGCCATCTGGCATGCGCTGTGTGCGGTCTGGAATGCGATGGCATGTGCTGGTGCGGTGTGCGCCAGGATCCGATGGGCAGCTGCTGCGCGGGGCGGCCCGCTGTGGCGCCACGACAAGGCAGGGCTGTGCGGCAGGACGAGCTGCGCCCTTTGCTGCCTGCCTAACATCCTTGCACCTTTTGCCTGCCTCAGTCCCTTGCACCTTGCCGCTGCCGCCGCCGCAGCCCCACTGCTCCACTGCGCACTGAACCCAGAGCCCCTGTGGATCAAGGCAGGCACCCATTGCAGGTAAGGTGTGCTGCACCCGTTGGGGCGCCGCGGCAATTGCTGCTCTGCATCCGCATCCATTTTGCCCACAGGCCTGCGCATATGCACGCACCGCACCTGCTTGCGCATGCAAGGTAGGATGTTGCTGCTGCTGCTGCTGCTGCTGCGGGTTGACGCTCTCCAGGGCAGCCTGGGTGACATCCCTTGGGGTATCCTCAGAGGCCTTGCTAGAGGAGGTCATGTCCTGGGGGGCGCCTGCACCCAGCCAAGCAGGCGCAGCGGGTGCTTATGGCACTTTCCCGATGGCCCCAACTTGCGTCGAGCGGCAGCGGAAGTGGGTGGCGCTGCCAAGGGGCCAGCAGCTCTTATACGTGCCCGGGCGCAGCAGGTGGCAGAAGTGTGGTAGTGCTGCCCTGGGGGCTGGCAGGTGAGGAGTAAGCGTGTGCGTGCGCTGCCGCACGGGCCAACGAGTGGCGTGAAGGGCTGCTGCAAGCTGTGCACCCTGCGCGCCTGCCGGCGAGCCCGCGGCGCCACGTGTGGGTGCGTGGGCCTGTGTTCAGGGCGTACAGCAGCGGCAGCTGCAGCGCGCAGTCACACCTCCTGGGGGGAGTTTGGGGCCCCCCCAGCAGCAACTCGTCTCAGAAAGGGCCCCAAAGGGCATCAGAGCCACACATGCGGATGCCTTGCGGGGGTTTGCCCTGGTTGGCAGGCACATCACTTGCGGGGAGCAAGCAGGGCGCCGCGCGAAGCGCCTGCGCTTGCGGGCGCCCCGGCAGCTGCACGCGCGCACGCACCTGCAAACCCAAAGTCCTCGCTGCCCTGGGGCTCTGTGAGCCCTTGCTCTTCAGGAGAGGATGAGGGCTCCTCTGAGGAGGGCGCGCGCGACAGGGGCTGCGAGGAGGGCAGGTCTGCACAGGCAGCGGTGCACAGGCGGTTTGCACAGGTAGGTCTGCAGAGGCAGGCCTGCACAGGCAGGCCTGCACAGGCAGGTCTGCACAGGCAGCGGTGTGCACAGACAGCGGTGTCCAGGTAGCGGTGTGCAGGCAGGTCTGCACAGGCAGCGGTGCGCACAGGTAGCAGTGTGCAGGCGGTGGCGCGCGTGAGCCAGGGGCTGCAGCAAGGGCGGGCCTGCACAGGCAAGGGCGCCGTTGCTGCAGCTGCGAGATTTTCGAGACAGAGCTGTGACAAATCCATTGACAGAGACGCAAAGCTAGGACCCCGCTGCCGGTGCCCCACCTGCGTGCTGTGACGAGTGCGAAGCAGAAGATGGAGACGGAGGGGAGGGCGGCGCTGAATGGCTGTAAGAGGAGGGGGTGCGGACGGAAAAGGGGGCGGGGGCCGGCGGCTGCTGCTGCGCCAGCGCAGAGGCTGATGAAGAAGAGGATGCGCGGGCCGGCGGCTGCGCTGCTAGAGTAGAGGCGGATGTAGAGGTGGAGGTGGCGGAGCGGGAGGGGAGCCGCTTGTAGCCCTCCTCAGGGCCCTCTTCCTCGCTGCAGTGCAAGGAGCCCTGCTGCTGGAGCTGCAGCCCCGATCCATGCGGCTGCAGGTCCTCACCCTCGCTATGCAGGCCAAAGGCTGGGGTCGTTGCAGATGACGGCCTCGGCAGCTGCTGCGCCTGCTGTAGAGCAGGGACGAACTCCTGTCTTTGCTGCTGCTGGCGATCCTGCAGCCTTCTCCCCTGCTGGTACGCCTGCTTCAGCTTCTCATGCTCCTGCATCGAACGCGTTGCATGTGTTGTGTGCAGCGCACGTATAAAGAGCATGGCATGTACGACACACACGTGCACAAGGGCCAGGCCGTGTGCTGCGCTGGAGGTTGGAGTGAGTGCATGCCCGTTGTGCTCAAGCCAGTTTTGTACTGCAAGACACCCTGGCTTCCCCCCGCCTGGTCTTGAGTGCATGCACCTTGTGACAAGCAGCCTAATCCCTGTGGTTCATGTGCCGCACAAAATTGTCCTGAAAAGTTTATGGCTAAAAAGCAAGCAGGACCTTGCGCCTGAGAAAGTACTGAGCACAGCTTGGCATGCTGCAGGCAAGTGTGTGCGGTCCACCGAAGCAGAAGACACACACACACACGAGCGCGCATGCACACACACACACACACACACACACACACACACACGTGCGCGCATGCGCACAAGCACGCACGCACACATACACACACACAGGATGGCGCCTCCCATCTCCTCCGCGCTCCACGTGCATGCCTCCTCCTCTCGCCTGTGCGCACCTGGTAGTGGTACCTCCGCAGCCCATGCTCCCGCTTCTGGCGCACCTCCTCGGTGGCCAGCCCGAAGCGGCCAGGCGGCTGTGGCACTGGCGCGTGCGGTGCTGAGGAGGGCCTGCGGCAGCACACCAAAGTGCATGCGGAGCTGAGGCGCGTGCGGTGCTGAGGAGGGCCAGCAGCAGCACACCAAAGTGCATGCGGTGCTGAGGAGGGCCAGCGGCAGCACACCACAGTGCATGCGGTGCTGAGGCGCGTGCGGTGCTGAGGAGGGCCAGCAGCAGCACACCAGGGCAGCTCGTTCTTTGCTGCCTGCTCGTCCATTGCTGCCTCCAGTCCCCCTGTGCCCCTCCTGCAGCACCACTGTGCACCAGATCCTGTCAGCGGCAGCACGAAGCACCCACAAGTGCTCATACTTGACTCATGCAGATGTAATGCAGCCCATCACACCTGCGGCATGTGGCCCTGTGGTGCGCGGCCCTGTGGCATACGCTTTGTACCGTGAGGCCTGTTTAGGCCACCTGTCAGCAGCACCTGTGCTGTGCCACGCTACCATGCCATCCTGTGGCATGCGGTCCCTAGGGCATGTGAGATCTCATGGCAGGCCACACAGCAACATGCCACTCTGTGGCCTGCGCAACCCCTGTGGCATGCGGAACTGTGGCCGGCCGACCTGTGGCCTGCACAACCCCTGTGGCATGCGGCACTGTGGCCTGCACAACCCCTGTGGCATGCGGCACTGTGGCCTGCGCAACCCCTGTGGCATGGCCTGCACAACCCCTGTGGCATGCGGCACTGTGGCCGGCCGACCTGTGGCCTGCACAACCCCTGTGGCATGTGGCATCCAACCCTGCAGAACAAAACCCCATCGCAGAAGCGTACCAGCTGGCAGAACCAGCCGCGGCCGCCGCCTCCGCTGCAGCCCTGTGCTGCCCGGCCCTTGGCCTGGCCTGCTTCATGCGCAGCACCTCCTGCCAGCTGGGCAGCTGCTCCTCGGCACCGGCACCGACGCCCTCGCCAGCAAGCACCTGCTCCCATGCAGGATCCCACAGCGCGTTCCCTGCACACGCGTCATGCAGCCACACGCAGGTGCAGGCGCAGGAGTGGCAAGCGCCGGGGGTGACATGGGCCGACCACATGTAGGTGCAGGCGCAGGGGTGGCGCGCGCCGGGGGTGACATGGGCCGACCACATGTAGGTGCAAGCGCACGGGTGGCGCGCGCCGGGGGTGACATGGGCCGACCACATGTAGGTGCAGGCGCACGGGTGGCGCGGGCCGAAGCGCTGCCAAAATGTGCGGGCCGAGGGGGAGGACTCTGGCACGGAGTGCAGCAATGGTCTAGGGCATCAGCACGGGCTGCTGGCTGCCCAGCTCAAGGGCTGTGCACAAAGCAGTACGGGCTTGCAGCAGGAGGGGCGGGCTCGCAGCATGAAGGGTAGGCTTGCCGCCGGAAGGGCGGGCTTGTAGCAGGAGGGAAGAGCCACACAAGCAGATCAGCAGCGCAGCAGGTGGTGGGCTGACCAAGCATGGCAGCTGTGGGGCGCAGCTTCACATGAAGCGTGCGCACATTGTGTGGCTGGAGCAGTGCAAGGGCACGCGCGCTTCCAGCTTGCGTGCGTGCGCACACCACACGCGCTGCTGTTTCACGCACATCTGAACGCACTGCACCGCACAGCATGTGCAGCCCCGCAGCGTTGCGCGCTGTGGCACGACACAGCTGAAGGGGAGCACCCTGACGACCACAGTGAAGTCCATAGTGGTGCACAGCACGTGCAGCCCCGCAGCGTTGCGCGCTGTGGCACGACGAGCTGAAGGGGAGCGTACCCGCAGGTAGTGCGCTTGCGCCTGTCATTGTGGGGCTGCCTTGGTATTTGCCGTGCATGGTCGCCCTCCCCAGGGCGTCCAGGCGCCCTGCGGTCCAGCTGTCGGGGGCGGCCGCCGTCGGGGCTGACGGCTCTGGGGGTGCACCTGCCCCTGTGCGCAGGGGCCACATGCATGGTGTGTTGTGTGTATGCTGTTTATGTGTGGGTGCGGGCATGCGCATGAGAGGACAAGAGACAGGTGTGGAGACGGGTGTGTGGGCAAATGCATGGTGTTCTTTGTGTGTATGCTGTTTGTGTGTGGGTGCGGGCATGCGCATGAGAGGACGAGAGACAGGTGCTGGGTGCATGAAAAGACAGATGGATGAACAAACCATGGCATGTACGTGTTGATGGAGGGAGCGCAAGGAAGAGGGGTGATTCGGTGTGAGCCAGAGCTGCCCTCACAGACGCACGGCACAAAGGGCGGCGGCAGTGACCTGAATACGCCCAGCGCCCTCTGGCAGCTCAAAATGGCCAGCCACAGACCCTGTGTCTATGATATGCGCCCCCCGCTGCAAGCGTGCTCTGCGCCCCTCTGCCTGTCTGCAGTACGCCCACCCTCTTTCACGCTGCTGCACACGGTCTCTGAGGCCTGCAGCCGTGCCCCGGCCGCCTGCAGAGCCTCACCGCTCACCTGGAGCAGGGCCCCCATCAGGGAGGTGGTGCGCGCCCTTCGCCCCCCCAGTGTGCTGCACCTGCTGCTGGCACTGGTGCGGCGGCACGCTGGTGTGCACGTGCATGGAAGGGGCAGGGCCTGCAGGGGCCCCATGCGCGGGATGGCCAGCCGGCAGCGGGAGTTGCTGCTGCTGCTGCTGCTGCTGCTGGGGGTGCTGGGGGTGCTGGGGGTGGTAGTGATAGAGCTGCTGCTGCGGGTGATGACCTTGCCCGTGCTCAGTGTACCCTGCAGGAGAGCTGCCCGCAGCCACCTGCTCGCAGCGGCATTGCTCCTGCTGCAGCGCCGCTTGCTGCATGGCAAGCTGCCGCTGCTGCTGCTGCTGGATTTGCTGCTGGACTTGCTGCTTAATGAGCTCTTGCTGCTGCTGCTGCTGCTGCTGCCAGTGCGAGGACGTCTGGTGCTGTGCCTTCAGCCACGCCACCTGCTCCTCCAGGGCCAAGCTCTGCGCAATGGCACACAGGCACACAAGGGTAATTCAGCCCACCCACCTGTGCCAGCAGTCATGCATGTTTGAGCACGCGGCACGGCTTCTGCTATTCCTGCTGCTGTTTCTGCACATGGCCTTCTGCTCGCCCAGCTTGTGGGGAACAGCACGGAGTGGTGGGCCTGGCACTGCACGATGGCCCTGGCCCTACGCAATATGGCTTCATGTTGGCTGCTGAGCAGCAAACAGTGCTTGCCCTGGTGCAGCGCGATATGGCTTTCTAGTGGCTGCTGTGCAGCATAACCGCACTGGCCCTGGTGCTGCGCGATATGGCTTTATGTTGGCTGCTGAGCAGCAAACAGTGTTGGCCCTGGCACTGCCCGATACGGTTTCATGTTGGCTACTGTGCAGCTAAGAGTGTTGGCCCTGGCGCTGCGCGATATGTGGCATCTCTGAGGCAGCCGTGCAGCAAAAGATGCTGGCCCTGGTGCTACAAGGGCTGCGCAAGCAATGATGGTGCCCAGAGAGTGCTGCGCAATGTGACCAATAGTTGGGCCCTGCCGTGCACCCGCAGCACTCACTAGCCCCAGCGCTGTGGCCCACCAGAGCCCTTGACCTCTGCATTTTGTCCCTTTCACGCTGTGCAGCAAGCTGTGCCTCATGTTTTCAGGCAAGGGAATGCATGCGGCGAAAGGATGATGGCCCTGTTGCCTGGCGCCCTGCAGCATCATGGTGCCAGGCTCCTGCCGCAGTCGCTGCTGCAGTTGCTGCTGCTGCTGGGCTCCTGGGGCGCGGGCCCAGCACGCCCCCCTCCCTCCCCCGGACGCCACACCCCCACTGCAAGGCATTATGGCCAGAAGCCTACAATGGCCTCGGCTGTGCAAGGCGTTACGGCCACGCTGCCGGTAGCCGCCGAAGCAGCTCGCGCACACGCACTGCGCTGGACGGTGGTGCTCGCAGCAAACTGTCGCTGCGCATGCTGGAGGCGTGGTGCCCCTGTGCTCTGTCAGACAGGCAGGCCGCCGCTGTTCCCTGGGAGGCATGCAAAGATTGGACCCTGCCAAAGTGCACATCCCCCCCTCCTGTGGGCGGTGTCAGCACAGCATCCTGCCGGGCAGGGGCATGACGCGCTCACTGCCGGCCGCCCTGCTCAACGCGCAGCTCACCTGCTGCCGGGCATCCTGCAGCTGCTGCTGCAGCAGCAGGTAGCCCCTGGGGGAGGGCGCCGGGCGGGCCGGGCTCCTTGGGGGGCTCCGCAGGGCGGGCTGGAGGCCTGGGGCGCCCGGCATGGGGAGCAGGCCGGGCCCTGTGGCAGCAGGCGTGCACGCGGGCAGGCGGGCAAGCAGGTTTAGGTGAGCAGAGGGGTGGGGCTGCGGCAGGCGTGCAGGTGTGCAAAGGGGGCGCGGTGGCGCATGCCAGGATCATGAAAGCCCTCTGCTGCCCCTGTCAGCTCACTCAGGTCCGCTCTTACCTGGCCACTCCACGCGCCCAGTCCACAAGACCGGCTTGCCCTGCACGCC
>LFIK01005092.1_pt1 | contig 10580 bp, 7 predicted proteins | sample 643401 | NCBI WGS metagenome assembly LFIK01 (sample SAMN03777447, study PRJNA286221) | soda lake metagenome | biome: soda lake; feature: Kulunda steppe; material: water; isolation source: sample T5-Br brine of Lake Tanatar-5 | place: Russia: Kulunda steppe | collected 2010-07
AGGTAACCCCTGTTTGCGTGAATTAAGGAAGAAGTTTACATCTGGTGCAAGCACCAGGCAAACCTCCACCATCAAACGAGGAAAAAGGTCATTAGTGGGGGTCGGGAGGGTTCTGAAAAGAGCCATACGATCTTTCCTTAATGTTTTTCAACCCCCTACTTGTATTTATGATCTTTGATGCGTATTGAATAGAATGAGTGTTTAGATCGAGAGTAAGTTTTCTTACTCTACACCGGTCTAGGCCAAGCTTACTGAGGGGCTGATTTTAGTGGTAGTGCGAGTACTCTCATTGCTCCCATCTGCAAGCCAGTGTACATGGGCGAAAGGATTGCCGTCAGGTGATGGTGGTGGGAATGCTTACAGGCGAAAGGATACCTGTCATGCCCATAGTTATGGAGAGCAGCATGTTTAGCTATAGCATCAAGGCAATTTCATTTCCAATCACACCAACATGGGCTTTAACTTTATAAAAGGTGATGGGAGTATCTGATCCGTTTATCATGGAGGCGATTTGTTCTATAAGTTTGCTATGCATGTGCTTCCTGTGTAATTCAGGAAATAAGATATGTTTCAGTATCTGGGATAGAGAACCGGCACTATCCATGGCTATTTGGGTACACTTTGCCCTTAGTGCTGAAGCCATGCCAATCAATTCTGCTCTGTTTATAGCACGCGCCAATTTCTGTCCGAATCTAGTGTAACAGGGCAACTGTTTACAGAGTCAAGCAGGATCCACTTGGTACTGTACGAAGCACATGTCTCCGCCTTTTGTATTGTACAGGCGTGGGCCTGGTTTCTATGATAAGTATACCGCTCCCTTATAGGCAGGGACTGATACTATATCCTCAATTAGTTTTGATGTTATTTGCTCTTTGGTCATGTCTTGACTCACATGTTTCAGGAAGTACATTTCGATTTTCCATTCTTGATGATGAAGAAAGTGATTAAAAATGATAATAGAGAAATTTCCTGATGCAGGAGAGTAAAATTGCTGTAGGTTAAGTCTAGGGGTGGAGTAGGCGCCATTATTGGCTATGTTAACTTCATTCAGCCTAGCTGTCAGGCAGTTTTCCAGGTTTTGTGCATGTGACAGGACTGAATTTCCTGTGATAGGCTGTTTTCCTAGGGCCATGTTGAAAGCATGAATTAAGCAGAATGCCTTTTCTTGATTTTCCATGTATGGCGGAGTGCGAGGATTTTGACCATGCAGCTTTTACAGTCGGAAAGGTAGTTGCATGCTTCCTAGCATATGTATGGGTATGTTATCCAAAATTTCAACTGGATGGCTCAAGTTGGAGTCTAGGAGCACCCTTTTCCTTGTGTACAGCGGATGGCGAAAGCATGAAATTGGTAATTACTAATAGTAATTACACAGAAAGCGATCACATGTATGGTTATTCGACATTTGCCTGAGGGCTTTGTTCTAAAAGAACTAGCTTTTTCCTTAGGATTAAAGGAGGCTTTGTATCAGTGAGTCTGAGAAACCATTAGCTGGGTCATATGTGTACTTCCAGGTATCACCATAACGCTGGCACTGTCTGCTGTAGTGTTCAATAGCCACATTGTATGACAGGTATGCCATGCCCATAAGATTATTTATTGCATGTATCTGGCAGCTACAGCTATTTTGAGATTGCGTCTCAAAATATAATCGCTGAGTGGCTCCAATCTTGATGGGAGGATGCTACGTGCATAACTGGGGAATTGGTCTTCTTCTCATTGACCAGCAGACTGTTCGCAGACAGAGAGACAGGTCTAGAGATGTTAATGATGGCAGATTCTGCACTAGATTTATAAGGATGACTTGAACATGTGTATGCTGGTCTGTGGCTGTAATCTATAGAGGGGCCTCAATAGAGGCAGTTTAAAATGAGGTGTGGAGGTTCACAGAAGTGTGTACTGTTGTGAAGTGCATTACATTTCTTTGTATCTGAGTCTTGCTCAACAAGGTTCTCCTATGTTTCCCTACCAGGCTTATCCATTCTTTATGAGGAAATTGGGTTTCCCTTCCTAGTACGATGGTTCTTTTGTTTCCTCTGAGTAGGATATGTTATCTGGCTCATAATAACTGTAAAGAAGTCCTGTGAGAGGAGGTGCATGTCCACAAGCTTGTGTATGTAAGCAACTGGCCTCAGCGCACAAGCTATTGCATGAGCCATCTGACTGAGAAAATTCACAAGATCCAAATTTTGAATTTTTTTGCCAGAGTTTCTTCCTGTATTTTCTGCAATTTGGGTTTGAGAGAGGGTTTTGGTGAAGGGGGTTGTTGGGTGGTGATAGCCAACATAATTTTGCGCATAGCGCTGCTTGCAGCTCTCCTCTTAGCAGCATCTCCTTGCAGTTGGTGTGCTGCGCGTGTCATGAGCAGGAAAGCTGATGTGAGAGTGGATTTGCGCGTGGGTGCTTAAACGGATGTGAGAATGAAAGCGGCTGTGTGCACGAACTTGTCCTGCTTGCGTCCAAACTTGGCTGCTTGTTGCATTTTTCGACAAGGGCATGTGTGTTGCTTCACAACAATTGATGTGTCTACGTAGCAGTGCAGCACAGCTTGAAAGAGGTCTTGTGAGATAAGGTGCTGAGACATAGCCCAAGCAATTTTGCAGTCCTGTGGCATGTAGGCTCCAGGGGTCCTTGTCCATGGTTCCTGGTCAGTTTTTGGTGCCTGGAAGGCCTGCGGATTGCCATGGCTTGGTATAAATTTGTGGCACCGAGGATTTGGAGGGACGAAGAGGAGAACAGAGGGAAAAACGTGCGCAAGTGTGTGCATGCTGTTGACGGGCTGCAGCTTGCAGCTCAGCATTAGCCCATCGAGTGTTTGGATGGTTCAGGTTTTGGTTCTGAGTTGGAACGGGCATGGTAATGCCCATGTCGGGCGCCCTATAATGTGAAAAACAGAGGCTACTGGATGTGCTCACCTGTCCCACATGAGGACAAGTGCAGTGGAAGTGGACATGCTGCTCATCTAGAATGTCATAAGCAATGCACAGGTCACAGGTAGGGGAGATGTTGTGGTTCCAGGTCACTGTTTCTGGTCGTTTTCCTATCGTAAGCAAACCACAACATTCCCGAAACAGATTAAGATAAGCAATGGCTCTTTTGCAGACGATCTCCTATGCATAACTCAGAGGCAATGCAATCTTCACATACGCTGACAAACTCGTAAGATATGCAAATTCCCTCAGGAAAGAAAATGCAAGTTATAGGTATTACTACTAGTAGGCATGAAGCCAAGCAGACCGGCATCTATGGGGTGTACTTTTAAGGTCTATGGTGCACACATTGCCCGTCGTCCTCTGAAAGAATTTCAGCCAAGCCAACACCTAAAAAACAAGATGAATGAGATGATAGTTGTTCAAGGGCAGTATGCTCAATTCAAAAGAGACAAACCCTTTTAAATACTTAGACGTCACACTTACCTTGAGCCTTGATTGGAGCTACCAACAAAAATCTATGACAGACAACCCTTACTCATACACTCAACGCCTTGAATTAATCATTTGCGTCCCCATTCCAAACCAAACGTATCAGTAGGACTGCCAACATACCATCCACAAGTCGTCAGACATTTCCAGGCCTGGCTGATGCGGCTGAGATCAGCCGCAGCTGAGAAGTGGCTGATGATTTCAGTAGCTAGCCGCATTTCTAGTTGACGCTATGTCAGCCGTACAGCGCGGCTGACATTAGCAGCTCATCAGCCATGGCTGACCTCAAGTTTGTCGATGCCATAGTAAAACATGCTGCTCTCTATAACAATGGGCATGACGATACATTCCTTCCACCCTCATCTGCCGGCAATCCTTTCTCCCATACACACAGGGGCCTCGCAGAAGTGAAAAATGAGACTTCCCACCCTACCACTAGAACCTCCTTGCTGTGCTACAATACATGAAAGGCAAATTAAAAGCTTATTTGAGCAAGTATCATAGACTTGGAGATGCTAATACAGACTCAGGTACTACAATTATTGGATGAGACTGCGTACGTCAGTGAACCTTACGACTTGCAATTCGTTTTGAAACAATACAAGAATAAGTGTATCATAGAGAAAGGAATGTCATGAAATTCAAAACTAACACTCTTTACACTCAGAAACTGGCCCACCTCTGTGGCAGAGCCATAAGTTACTCTTGCCTGTTGTGTCATCAGCAAAATAGCCAAATCTATATGCTTTCTGGCTCAGAATACTTCAATTCAAAACATGGTGACTGAAAGACATAACAATGCTTCCAGGCTTATCATCAAAGCCTTGAGCAAAGGTGAACTTGGAGAAAGCATCATTTTCACAAATAGTGAAGCACGGATGGCTAAACGAAGTCTGGCTTTGCCGGCACTTGTAGCCAACAGGACTTAAGCCCATTGGCTTCTACCAAACCTTTCAACAGAAGAGCTTCGACCTTGTTCTAGACCAGATGCTATTTGTGTACTGCCAGCTGGAAGACAGATTGGCCACCAAAATGACATCCAGGCTTTAAACCCTTCGCGCTGGGATGTGCACCTCCTAGAAGTTACTGTGATGACACACGACAAGAGCAACATCTAGCTAGAGCAACTGAACAGCATATAAGATTGAAACATGCCCTTGCACAGCGATGCCACAAAGTAAGCCTACTTACCATCCTGATTGGAGTGACGAGGACTGTCCATAAATGTCATACTGACCTACCCCTCAGCAATTTTGGCCCAGATCGTTGTAAAGTAAAAAAATATCACTCAACCTGAACAATCATTCAAATCAATAAGCGGCAAAAATCATACATATAAGTAGAAGGTTGAAAATAACACATGTGTACAGACAGAGCACATAGTTCTTTCAGAACCCTCCTGACCCCCACTAACAATCCTTTTCCTAAAATAAATGGTGGGGGTTGCCATCCAGAATGATCAAACAACATATGCTCTTTGAATTCAAGTCAGTGGGCTGGAATCTGCAGAATTGACGTGCTGCTAGCGTAGGTTGGCAAATTGGTCAGCCTACAGCTGCTACCATGTGTGACAGCAATCTCTGGCCTCACAATCAGCAAAGGAGCAAACCAAGAGGTCGGGGTCCTGGGGTATATGTGCCAGTGGTGGAGTATATCCAATGGCGATAGTGACGCAAGTGATCAAATTCGAAACATAGATAATTCAGCTGAAAAATCTGACGAGAACAGATCATCAAAATGAAAAACCCGAAATTGCCATTCTTATTGCACTTATGTTACCCTTAGCTTTTTAGCTTGTATGCATGCCATAGTCGAGATATGCACTTGCAGGTATGATAGGGGAATCGTTTCATTGCTTTGATTGCTCGTGTAATAGCATATCCTCGAATTCTGCTGCTCACTTTACAATGCACAAACCCAGCCAAATGTATGGCTATCAACAGGGCTAGCATATGTAAAATTACTGTACACATGCGCATGCCACCGCAGTGTTGAGGGAGCCATCGCAGCACGGGATGGAGGTGCGCAACGAATTGAATTGTGCAGTGGTCTCGTTGAGGGAGGAATTACGCCATCATTCGGTCAGTGGCACTTTGGTGTGCGTGCCTCTGGTGTGGCCCTTCCCAATTGCCTTATACAGTGTTTAATCTATTACAGCTGGGTAAGCATGAAGAGCATTGAAGCTACCCGTGCTTTCTCACTATCTAGATGTACTAACAAAATCAAGATTCAAGAGACAAAAGAGTGAATGATTTCCACTTTTCCGCTTTTATCCAAAGCAGCATCTTACGCTGATCTTAATGGGCATTGCAGGCCTCATCAAGCTTGCACGCAAGGCCTTCCCACCTCCAGGCAGGCTGGTCGTGCTAATCAGGCCAAGAGGCGGTGACTTTATCTACACGGATACAGAGATGTAGGTCTAGGATTGTTATTTAATGACTCACAGCTGGAAAATAGCCTCACTTCAATATGCCTACATTTCTACGCTTTGCATTTTGGCAGGGAGGTGATGTATGAAGACATCAGGGCTGCTGCCCATCTAGGCGCGGATTGTGTGGCAATTGGCTGCCTGGATGTTAGTTCTGAGATTGACACTGACAGGATGTCAAAGCTGCTTCAAGTTGCAAAATCAGAGGTGAGCACCAGGACCTATTAAACTAACAGTTCAGGGGCCATGAGGTGTGGGAAAAGAGGTGTCAGAAATTCACCCTACCTGTGCAACGTAGGGCTTGGATACAACGTTCCACCGAGCATTTGACATGTGAGTGTGACAGATTTGCGGTTGCTAATGAATACATGATTCCCGGTTCATTCTTCACGCCTGCCAATACAAATTACTGCTCCAAAAGCAATTATCTTATACATCTGAGTACTGCCTTCAAGATCGTTTCCTTGCTCAGGTGCAAAGATCTTTTTGCGGCGCTGCAGCAAATAAAAGCTCTTGGCATCAGGCGCGTCCTCACAAGTGGAGGCATGCCGAATGCTGTTGCGGTGAGTATGTGTGTGTGTGTGTGTGTGTGTGTGTGCGCTTGCACAGCTAGTCCTTGTATATTCTTAGTGAGGTGACATCAACCTCCTATTATGTAGATCAAACGGATCTATTACTTTAACCTATTATGTAGATCAAACGGATCAAGAACTGATGGTAGACCTTGTATTTGAACTATATAGTTGGCTGGGCTGCATTTCAGCTTAGCAAAGATACTACACAGCTTGAAAAATTAGTTTTTTTTCTCACATGTTTCAAAGAGCATGCGACAATGTGTGTGCTATAATTTGCAGGGTGTGGACACGCTGACACAACTGGTGGCTGAAGCGAAGGGGCAAGGGCTGTGCATCATAGCAGCAGGTGCAGCATGCAGGGGGCTGCTTGCATATACACTAGGGCAGCCCAGAAGAATTATCTTATGTGTGCGTTTTTAGAAGTGGCCAGTCACTCACGTTGTTTTTTTGCAACGCAGGCAGCATTACACATGAAAATGTAGCTCACATTGTGGAGAAGACTGGCGTCACAGAAGTGCACAGCAGTGCCAAAAGGTAAGGTAGGCACAAAGCTCTGTGCTCTAAGAGAGGATCGGCCTTGTAAACTGAACACCTGGCAGTGGATGGGGAAGGACGCTGTTGTTGGTCTTGCTGCAAGGTGAGCCCAACAAGTCAATCTATGGCAAGCAGCCTATTGGTTTATATAGCAGTACATCTGAGCGTGCTGCTCTGGACGAATAGACCATTTGCTGCCTGGCTGATTTCCTCACCTTTTGCCCCCAGGGGGCTCCCAGCATGCACAATTGCAGTCAACGCACATTGATTGCAACTACAAATGCTCTAGCAGATATTGGTCACATAGTGTGCCAATTGATCAATGAGTGCCGCGGACAGAGAAACTCCAAACCTTGGTAAAGGTTTGTTCTGGGGAGTGAGTCATTGTGTCCCACTCCAGCCAGCACAATTCTCTACGCTTGCAGGTCAATATTGAGCCAAACAAAGCATCGCAATCCCCTATTGTCTCTTTGCGGCCAAGCGTCTGACTACGCTTGGACTGGCACGGATGCAAGCAGCGTGTCTCAGCTGTGTCAAATCCTCAAGGCCACAGTAGCTCATGCATAAAAGCTTCAGTCCACAAGCACAGGATGTAACCTTTGAAAAAGTTGCGAATTTCGGTACTGTAGAGCTGATTTTTCTTTGCACCCTTCGATCCTAGCAGCAAGTTGATAATCACCAGTATTATTGTGGGTGCCGTTTTTTAATGTCATGGAAATGGACGGAGCCATCGGGGCAGGCAACGAGGAGCGCGACGGGTGAGGTCTTCAGAGTTTGTTGGTCAAGCTGAGCCTGCAATTCAGCAATCGAGCCCGGCATTGCGTATCTGCTGGTGCAGCCCAGCAGGGTGCGCAACTGCTGTCATGCAGAGATGCAATTTGCAGGATGCAGAGGTCACCCGTTAGTTGGTCTGCACCACAGCTGGACACCGCTTCAAGACATGATGTGTTCCCATGCTTCAGCATCAGCATCCGCATGTGGAGGACCTGCCCTTCAACCCAGGAGATCAACACCCAGCACGCATGCTCAATGTGCAGCGTATGCGCTGAGCTACATTTCACCAGTCCCACTTGTGTCCACGCTGACTGCCCTTGAGCTCAGGCTCATCCTACCTGGTCTCCATTGCAGGTCTGATGCCAACCTGGCCCAACTGACCCCCATAGGTGCAATGGACGGGCAACCAGCCCTTGCTTTACCACAGCCTGTGGACAGCATGCATGTTGATGACAGGCAAGACGGACATACTGGTGCGGCTTCCATGGAGGTCGATGGCTCTGCTGCAGTGCAGGCCAACATCAAGGACATGCCCATGCCAGCGTGTGCAGTAGGCTGTAATGAAAGACAAATGGGCGAGGAAATTGGTAGTAACTCAGCTCAGGTCGATCTGTCTGGGCAGGAACAGCAGCACCAGCCACAACAGGAACAACAGCCAGCACAGCAGGGCCCCAGAGTAGAGGAGACACAAGGAAAGCAGCAGCAGCAGCAGCAGCAGCAGCAGCAGCAGCAGCAGCCGCACAAGCACAAGCCTGTAATGGTGCAAGATCATGGGGAGCAGCGGCTGCAGGTTGAAGCACAGCTTGCTCATGGGCGGCACATAGAAAACCAGCAGCAGCAGCAGCAGCAGCAGCAGCAGCAGCATGAAAACCATGACACAAAGCTGCCTGTTTCAGAGCAGCAGCAGCACCACCACGACCATCACCACCAGCGGCAGCAGCAGCAGCAGCAGCAGCAGCAGCAACAGGAGGATCATAGCATGAGGCTGCCTGTTTTAGAGCAGCAACAAGGCCAGCAGCAAGTGGAAGCGTTTCAACAGACCTTGACCCATACCCAAGAGGTTTGCCAAGAGCCATTACTAGGGGGGCAGGAGCCTCTGACTCACTCCGAACAGCGGCACACCGAACATCCTGCTGCGGCGCGGCAACTTGAGCAGCAACTGAGCGTTCAGGAAGAGCACCAACCAATTGGTGAAGGCACGAGTGGCACAGAGCAGCAGCAGCAGCAGCAGCAGCAGCAGCAGCAGCAGGGTTTGCCGCTTGATCTGGCTAATCTCGCACCCATGGAGCTAGAGCATCGGCAGCAGCAACAGCATCAGGCCTTTGAGCCGTGTGAACAGTCAGCACCACCACCGCAAACAACCCGACCCCAAGACCCTGCTGATCCAGCCAAGCCAGATCCAGGCAGCAGTCTCAGGCCTGCAGCTACTGATGCACCTGGCTTTGCACATGGGGGGGCTGCGGCCCCGGGGGCCCTATCCCCGGACAGTTTCCCTCCCAGCAAAGGCAGTGTGAGCGGCGTGGAGGCCGGTGAGATTGTGCCCAACACCGTGGCCCTCACGCCCCGCAGCTCACTGGGCGGCCAGGCCAAGGGCGATGTTGTCAGTGGCAAGAGCAAGGACGCTGGCAGGCAGGTGGTCGAGGAAGCAGGGGCTGCGACTGAGGGGCAGGCTCAACAAGAGCAGGGGCGCAGCCCCCACGGGCAGGATTGTGCACATGGGCGCAAAGAGGGGCAGGCGGCCAGGGGGGCAGGTCAGGAGGGCAGCCATCAGCGGGAGGAGGGGGGTGCCTGCAGGGAGCAGGCTAGGTCTAGGGACGGGGAGGGAACGGAGGGTGCTAGTGCTGTGGCCCAGGGCCGCAAGCACAGCTCCCAAGAGCGGCGCGGCCCGCCTGTGCATGAGCCCCCACCTATCAGGCGGGCCTGCGAGGAGGTCAACGCGAGGCAGGCAGAGGGCAGACAGGAGCCAGTCGCACAGAGGCGGAGCAGCAGTAGGCTGCTGGTGTATGTGGAGCTGCGTGTGGTGGAAGAGCAGCAGCGGGAGGCGATGGTGGTGGTGCGCATGCGCGTGGCGTCGGCGGCGCTGTCCCCCGCTGAGCTGGAGGTGCGCAAGAAGAAAGACCTGGAGCGCGAGAAGGCCCGCGAGGCCGAGCGCGCGCAGCAGCGGGAGCGCGAGCGCGAGCAGGAGCAGGAGAAGGCGCGGGACAAGGCGCGGCTGGTGGAGGGCGCGGATGGCGGCAAGCGCGATGCGGCTGCGACAGGCGTGGGTAGGGAGCGCGGGCAGGAGCGCTCAAGGCCAGCTGCGCCTGCTGAGCGAGGGCCTGACAGAGAGAGGGACAGGAACAGGTGGGACGGCGGAGGGGATAGGGGGCTAGGGTTTGTGTGAGAGATCTGGGAGTATAAGCAAGCCAGAATGGATGGAATTGGGTGGGGCATTGTGGTTGATGGGCTCTGTACCCTGTCTGGCTTGCTAGCTTGCTCATCATCAAGACAAGAGCCAGGGCCCATGCTGTCTGCGTGTGAAAGCAAGGCGGGGCCGCTGAGTGCACGTGGGAGTGAGACGCGCCCCTGCTGTGCAGCATGGCCTTGCCTCGCAAATTGTGCAGTAAGGTTGCTGAAGGCCGCCAGGCCATTAGCCACACACACCAACAGCGCGCATGTGTGTGCCGACCCATCAGCTTGCACAGCTGATGCTCCACGTTTCGCACGCTCGTGCATGCATGCACACACACACATACATACGTACATACATACATACATACATACATACATACATACATACATACATACATACATACATACATACATACATACATACATACATACATACATACATACATACATACATAC
>LFIK01005093.1_pt1 | contig 10580 bp, 12 predicted proteins | sample 643401 | NCBI WGS metagenome assembly LFIK01 (sample SAMN03777447, study PRJNA286221) | soda lake metagenome | biome: soda lake; feature: Kulunda steppe; material: water; isolation source: sample T5-Br brine of Lake Tanatar-5 | place: Russia: Kulunda steppe | collected 2010-07
ACCAAAGGCCTAGCCTTATATGTGCATGAGTGCCTTGAATGCTGTGCCTAGACCTTAGATCACTACCTAGCTTGCTTTTATTGGTCTCGGTTGCAGGCCCGTTTGGCTTCAGCTAAGCTGCCCTCGTTTGGCAGATACAGCTATGTAACCTAACCTAATGTCAATGTGACAATTGTGACTTGTCCATATACATGTCCAGAACGAAAAACATGTCTTTTTTATGCCCTTGCTTGGAAATGTGCTATTTGAGAAGGAGATTCGCAGAACAATTTGTTAATTTTTCTGGGGCTGATAATACTTTGGAGACACGGGAGCTTTTTGTTTTGACAACATCAGTGCTGAGGATGTGAAATTGTTTTTCTTGAAGCAGACGTGCAAATCAATTCTTAGATACTTTGATAGTATCAAAAAATAGTATGTTTTGTCTGGCTGGCAGCACCTAGCAAGCCCAGCAGTCAACCCATCCGGCTGAAGGTCTAAACCCACTGTAACTTACCTGAGGTACATGAATGTTCTGAGGCCACAAACCACTTGTGAACATGTCCCTACCTGCGCTACTTCATAATGGCTGCGCTTGTCCATAATGGCTGTGTTCCTTGTGCCTACATTTCCTAAACGGAAAACCCCGTTCGACGGGTGCAGCTATGACCTAACCGAATCCTTTGGCAGCTTTCCCATGAAGCTGCTGCTGTTGCTTGCCCGCTGTTGGTCCCTTTGCAACAGCAATCCCGCCTGTTGTAATAGCTCCTCTACTCAAGGCCAGGGCTTCTAGCTGCCGCAGCTCCTCCTCAAACCTGTTCGGTTGAAAGAGACACAAGCACATACAAGAGAGAGGGTTACAAGCACATATACACAGGAAGGTGGTTCAGGGTAGGCTTTTCCTTCTGAGCGACATAACGAATGGTATGAGTGCATCAGATCATTTTCCCAGGACGCCAACATCATTCATGATGGAATTCAGGTGTTCGACAATCTAGCAAAGAATATGCTGGGAATGGCCTACATATCACATGGTAGCCCAGGAATGCCTACCATCTTAGATTATGGAATACAATTTTCAACTGGCAAGGACCAGCCAGACCAAAAAGCCTAGCGTCCTGGCTGGCAGTCAACCCTAGCGTAAAACTTAATCACATGCCTAGCAAACGTCTGCACGATGAATAGAGACAGGCTCGCATGTCAAGGTTCAATATAAGACTCAACATGCCAAAGTTTTGCTTTGCTGAATCGCCCCTCAGACTTTTTCTGGCTGCCAACGCAAATGCTCTTTGCCCTGAGACGCGCGAAGGCCTTGCGAAGAAGTGCATGTTTCAGAAAGTGACTACCTTTGAAAAGAGCATGCACATATGACACAAAGAGACCAGCAAGATCCTAAATGGCAAGCATGCATGCAGCAGGCAAGCAGGCATTAAGGTCATGCACATGCCAACAGCATCATCTGTGAATGTCTTCCTCCCATCCATCCAAACACTCCAACTCACTTTTTGCGCCGGTTTTTTTCATCTTGAATGGTTGCCTCCAAGTTATTCATGCGTGCCTCCCAAGCAGCAAGCTCTGAAGGAGTCACGCTGTCTCTATCTGTAACCTGTGGAGTTTAGACGTTGTGTTATTGTGCATTTTGAGGCAGGTGCATACTGTGCACATGTTTGGCGCGAGGTTTGATCTAGCAATTTCACAGGCCATTGCGCGCAATCTGCAATAGGGATTGGTGTGTCCCGGGGGAAATTCCAATTCCTCTTCCACAATCCAAACAAAAAAGCAAGACATGTACAATTGAGCACGGAACACAACAAAAATTCAAGAATAACACCCCTTACTTTACTAGCCCTGGGATTTTTCAGCTCAGTCTTGCTGCCACGCCCTCAGCTCGTGCATGTTTGCACTCCTCCTTTTACACTCCTCCTGATGCTGCTGCTACGGTCACTGTTGCTGCTGCTGTCCCACAGGAATGCCTTGTTTTAATTACCTCTTTTTTTTTGGCATCGTGTCAGCATTATGCATTGAAAGTGGCATTTCAAAGGCTTGAAACATCCACCCCTAATCACCACTCACCTGGACTCCCATCATATCCGCATTTAATTGCTGCTACTCTGCTTGCGCCAATGGCATTATACATCTGATCTCAATGTGTTCTTGAAAGACTTATCGCATGACCCCTATATTAGAAGGTGCCACTGAGAGGCACAAACAACCTTAATTGTAAGCTAAGCTACATATACACCCTCATACATGTGTATGCTGCTCATGCATGCAAAAACAAATGCACACATGCAAACACACGCACAATCATGTGCACAAGCAAGAACAAACTCATGCAGAGTAAATGGCGGGACAAACCCACTGTACAAGCCCTGAGCACACACATGCGTGGAGCGCGTATGCAGCTGGGTGAGTGCACGGCAGTGCTTACCGCAGTGCGCGGGTAGCTCCTGACACTGCCCAAGGCACTGGCAGTGGCTCTGTTGTCCCTTTTCCACCAGTCCGCATGCGAGCCAGCCTCTGAGGGCACAGGCCGGTAACCCCAGGGCTTGGGCATCACAGGCAGCTGCCGTAGCGCGGATTCTGCATGTGCAGGGGATGGCCGCGTGTTGTGTGGCGCGCACAGCCAAGGCTTGCCTACCCCGCCTGATCGTAAGGTGGGAGAGGCATGCATGTTCCTCGGCGCCTATCAGCTTGCCAGCGTCGTCCAAGCCTGAACTCACGACGGCCTGGGCCTCCTGTCCGTGAGTCAACCAAGCCGTGCAGGCATTGTTGACAGGCGCAGGGGATGCAGCATCTGCTTTGAGAGGGACACAGCATGGCAGTCGGCGGAGCTCCACCCTGAACTGTCTTGGCGGCATCAGCCGGTCAAAGCAACCTCAGAGGGAGCACCTTGACGCCAGCTTGTCAGAGGTCCCTTCCAGGTTTTCCAAGATACCAGCTTGCACTCAGCCCCCAATGCTGCTGACGGTGCCTCACTGAAGGCAAGAACTGCGCGGCTGCTCATGCAATCCATGCAGCACCTGCCGCGCAGCCGTGTTGCTGCATAGGAATCTGTATGCGACCAGGGTTTATGCATGGAGGGCTGTGCTCAGGGCGCACGGGCGGCAGCGCACACCAGCCTGCCCATGCAACACACACCCAGGCACACGCGCAAGCGGGCTTGGCTCACCTGTGGGGGGCACCCAGGCCTGTTGGCCTGGCCCCTGCTGGCTGGCGGGTCCACCTGGCAGCTGCCGTGCAGCAGCAGCCCCAGCCCCCAGGAAGCCCCCAGGCAGGCCCCGACGCGCAGAGGTGGGCCGATGCAGCAGCGGGCCCTGAACCCCCTGTCCCACCCCCGCACTGGGACCCTGGGCCAAGCCGCGCGCTGTCAGCGCTCCGGCGCCCACCGCCCCCCCCTCCCGCCCCCCCACAGTCCGTGCGCCTTGGGGGTCGCCGCCCCTGCCACCGCACATGCCCAGGTGCAGATGTGGCTGAGCAGTTTGCAGCTGTGGGCTGCCTGCCTGCCACGCGGACCCCAGGCTGCCGGCCGGGGACTGCGCGCGCGCGGGCTGCGGCTGCTGCTGGGGGTGGTGCGGAGGCGGCGCGGCAAGCTGCGGGTCCGGGGGCCTGGGATGTGGCTTCTCAAGGCGGGCGAGCCTGTTGAGCTTGGCCTGGGTCTGCAGGATGCTGTGCTTGGGGTTGTGCATCATCCAGGCCTTGGGGTCCCGCGCATCGCTACCTCTCAGGGGCACCGACGCTTCCGCAAGCTGGCGGTGAATCTGCGGCGGGCATGGGCGCACACGAGCGCGCGCGTTAGCACTTGTTTATGAACGTAAGCGTGTGTGTAAACGTCTGTGTGCATGTGTGTGTGTGTGTGTGTGCATGTGTGTGTGTGTGATTGCGCACGCATGCATATGTGAGTGTTTGAGTGTGCATGCTCGCATGTGTGAAGGACTTTCACTGAAGTCACACCTGGCTCAAATGTCACAAAACAAAGCCGACATGTTTGTATCTAGGGGCATCCATAATGCACGACTGGACGCTGGCTTCCAGCAGCTAGGGCGTTCTGGCCTGCATCCAAGCGCATTGAGGGCTACGTGCTGCTAGCCCAGCGTGCACCAAGCACACATGTGGAGGGCATCATGACGGGCCCACTGGCGAGCAAACACAGCACCACCCACCCTGCCCAGCGTTGCCGCCAAGGATGGTGCTGCGCTGCCAGCCACACTGCCTGCAAAGCAAATGCAAAGCTGCAGCCAATTAGCGGTTGTGCTTGCCTGGGGGCTGCTGCAGCTTACCCAAGCCAGTGCTAGTGAGTGTGCTCAGGCGCCTGCTGAAGGCCTCCTTGAGCCACAAGCCCAGCAAGCCAACCTTCCTCAGCTCTGCTCTGCGTCACATGCATACTGCAGCGGTGGCCTGGCCGCTGGGTCCTGCCCACTCATTGCCACTCACCTGCACTGCTCTTGGCCGCCGCCTCTCGCGGCAAGGCCTTCAGCACGGAGCTGTGCAGCGAGACGGGGGCCTGCGGCTGCTGCGGCGGCTGCGGCATGCGAGCTGTGCCAGGGCCAGCGGGGTGCGACTGCATACCAGCAAAGTGCGAATGGGCCCCTGATCTGCGCGGCCACGCAGCCTCCGGCCCGGCTAGTGAGGAGGGCCTCACTCGAGCAGCGCTGGCAGCCCGCGGCCTGAGCGCGTGTTGGACTGGTGCAGGCTGGGGCTCTTGCTGCCTCTCATCAGGCTTGCTGCCTGGCACATCATGGTGCGCGCCCGTCACAGGCGCATGCAGCAGCGCCTGCTGGCTCGCGAGGTGTGCCTGCACATGCAAGCAGGTGGGCAACCTGGCAGATCGGGCTGTATGCACCAAACTGCCACATCAGGGTAGCAAGTTCACCGGCATCATTATCTGTAACCAGAGCTTCTGTGGTGTAAGTCTTTGAATCAGCACGTCGTCAGGAAACTCACGTGCATGCAGGCTCGCATAAAAGGCTAGCATGGCCTTATCACCTGGATCCTACACTCCATTACCTGGCTTGCACACAATCTGTCACTCTTAGCATCTACCCTTTGATTCCACCTCAAATGCACACACTGGACCACGCGCACAAGCGGTAGGGGGCAGGTAGCGGTCAGAGGCCACGTGCAGATTTGTGCTACCCTTCATAACTCAGTGAATCATGATCAGTCTATGAACCAATTCAAATTTCCCAGGCATTAATTTTTTGAGGAATCTTGCAGGTTCTAGGATTTGTGCACAGAGCGCACAACAAGCTCTCAACATGTGTTGCGAAACAGGGCACCTCACCTTGTTCAGCTCAGCAGCGGCCATCTGCAGAGATTTTGTGAGTGCAGAGAATGGAGTGGTTTCCTCCATCCATCCAGAACCATGAGATGCCTGTCTCTAAGGCCACAACATATGAAGTTTTGGGAACGAGCGATCGCGGACGCGATGGATAAGACTTGAAGAATATAAATATAATGAATTATATCATTCTAGCATTCTAGGATTGAATGGACCTACTAGCCGTAGCACCTGCTGCAATAGGTGAGGTACATAGTGATTCAACCCTTAGGAGAGTACTTTATATGTTTGGTGTCACATCATGCTGCAGAACCACACTTAAGACAAGACCAAATGCTCATAATGCGTCCACAAGAAACAGATAGGATTGGGGTGTGTGCACATGGTTTATGATCCGAGCTTGATAACCCATGACCAAGGCTTGTGCTTCTCTGCATCTGACTGTTTACAGTGGACCATGTTGCAACAACAACGAACGACATCGTGGTCAGCAGGTTGCTTGGTGAAACATCGCTCGGAGGCAGCCAACGGATCACCAGTGCACAACTCAACCAGCTCCTGGCCGCTGTCAGAGCGGAATTTCCTTGCGGTGTTGTGACCAGGGCTGCTGGGTCCGTTCCCAACGTCGCTCGCATCCTCGCAAAGCTTCGAAGAAGCACTCTACGTGTCCGCCTGGTGTGTGTAAAAGAAACAGAACTTGTGTTTTGGAGGCCGGAGGTTGAAGAGCTGCTGCTGCTGCTGCTGCTGCTGCTGCTGCTGCTGCTGCTGCTGCTAGAGTCATACGCAATTCATTGTGTATGATGTGCATGCTTTTGTTGTGTGCGCGACCCATGATCACTGTAGGTTACAGCATGTGGTGAGGATACCAACGGCCATACATTTCTGGAGAGCATGGCCATCGCTGGTGTTGACGTCTCACAAGTGCAGCATCGGCCTCAGGCTCCAACAGGCAAGCAGCCATTGTAGATCCTTACCCCATCAAGGCACAGCGCCTCCTCGCACATGAACGAGTTCTTGTCAGGCCATCTCATGTCTATGATCTTGCAACCTGCATGTTGTGTGGTGTGCACGCAGGTCAGTGCGTGATAGTGTCTTGCAGAGGGCAGCGGACCATGCGTACCCACATAAGCCCAGATTGCAGGCTGCGGCCTTCAGATCTGAGCATGGACCAATTCAAAACACCTGGGCAAGGTTCATCGCGCGGGGACTGGGTGTTTACCTCCGCGTACACACTGTATACTGAGGGCCTTCTGCCGCAAATTGTCAGCCTTGCTCACCAGGTATGTTCAGCGATTGAGTGCATGCAGTGAGATGCATGCAGTGAGTGCATGCAGTGAGAACCTCAGATCTGCCACTGACAGACACAAGGCGCACTCTGGTCAAGTTGTCGTCCAGTAGGCATGATCCACCTTGGTTCTATCTTGCACAGATTCAAAAACGAAGAGGCCAACAGAAAGGGTACACTGGGGAATGGCCGGTTAGGGCTGGGTGGGGGGCGGGTTCATGCTTCCAAGCAAAAGCGCTGGCGGTGCAGACAGTGCTTGCGACGAATTCTTTGTAGATGATTCACGTGACAACTTGTCACTGTTGAGTGATATGCAGAGTGGAAGGCGGATTGCCTTGGACTTGGCATCTCAGGAACTCATCAGCTCGCAGCGGGCTGCCCTGGTTGAGATCTTGGAACAGGGCGTCATAGACGTGTGCATCTGCAATGAGGTGTGTACCGAGTCCGCACCTAAACCTGATTGCCAACTTGCCACCAGTTCATGCAGAGAGTCTTCCAGGCTTTGTCATCCCACGGGCACCTTTCCTCTGGAGCATGCCCCGACTTTAAGATATGGCCATGAGGTGTCAACCTCTCTGAAAAATTGTGTTGGCATGCCAGGAGGACAGACAGCAATGTTCCCACTTGCGCTGCTTCATTTGTGAAATCGATAGCTGTACACCCCATTCAGGTCCAGCACTTGCGCTTAGAGACAGCACGTGTTGCGTTCATGAAGCTTATGGGTTGGCTCACCACCATGATCGTGCACCTTCCTGCATGCACAGGATGAAGCAGTGCAGCTTGCACAGGGCAATCCTGCGTGTGAGAGCCTGCCGCCATTACCATGCCACACCCTGGGGGGAGGCTCGGAATTCCGTCCTCAACTTGTGCATGCCCAAGCTCTTGCTTTCTTGGCGCATCACTGCAAGCTGGCAGCATGTGTGACCCTTGGTGCGCAAGGCTGCCTTACCACCCCATCAGGTGCGCGTTGAAACTGATGTACATGTGATTTCCTGGTTGCTTGCCTTAGGCAGGTATGGCTAAGTTTTAGGTGCGAGTGATTTCCAGCCTTACCTCCGAGCGTGTCTGAAATAGCTACCGTGAACTACTGGTCCTTGAATTGTATGCATGTGTGTTACACTCAAGAAGTATGCAACACCAAGCCAAGAGATCCTTGACATATGCTGCAAAGGAATCATGCTCGCTCCGTATGGGCACGTGTGCGCAGGTGTTGGTGCAAGCCAGAAGCAATGTCAGGCCTTCTTCTGTCCTTCTAAACAAGTAGGAGCCATAGATTGTACTGGTGCTGGAGGTGAGAAGGATGATCAACAAAAGAATGAAATAACATGGAGCCAAGCTTCAAGGCTGGACCTCACGGCTGATGCTGCACAATTGATATTGTACCGCATACAAGACGGTGTCTACGTTTCAAGCTAGTTGCTCATAAGCCCTTGGTACACGTAATAATAAATGGAATCAACCACATGTGCCTGCTGCAAAGCACTTTGAACTCCGATTGCAAGGCTCACAGCTCCCTCCGCCTTGTGTATTCCTGCAGCTTCCTGTGTTGCGATGCTCTTGGAAAGTAATGTATCTCCATTTCTGGCCGCTCCTTTCATAAAAAAGATTCCTTGTGAAACCTAGATAGGATTCCTGCCAAATGAGCATAATATCAGAAGGGACTAATTGAGGCCCCTGAGGGGTGGGCTTTATGCATGCTCCCCACACAGGTTGCCTCTGGCTTGCAAGTGTTATAGCAAAGAAGTACACTTTCGCACACCAGCTTTGCAAAGCTGCAACTAGGGGTCAGCATGAATCATTTTCTGCAATGCTAACCCTTGTTCTACTGCTCCTGCCCATTCTAGATCACCCTAACCATAAAAGCACATGTGGCTCCTTGGGTGTCAATTAACGCCATCACTTACAGGACAGGTATCACTAGAAATAAGTGGTGGAAAGATCCAGTGGTTGCTTACATACCCAATTGAGTCATGTACCTTCCCTCCAATGTATTTTCCCCATCATCCAGAATCATTCTTGCATGAAGGAGGTTTTCTTATTGCATTGGTCGAACTAAGACATTTTATGTTTCAACGTATTGACTCAGCCACAAAAATAGGAGACTACCTACGACCCCAGGCCACAGGTCAACCATCCAAACCCAAATATTTTCCTGTATCTAATTTGATGCATGATGCATTACAATGTTCATGAAAGGAGCATGTGGTATTTTTTGCTCAGCCAGCCCTCGCTGGCGTCGTGCCACCAGATGCCTTTTCTGCAGGTTTCATTGCTGGCATCAGCCAAGGTCTGCCACTTGAAAGATGTGCTCAGATGGGTTGCGCAGCAGGAGCAGCTGCTGTGCAGGTGGGGGTGGGGGTGGGTGGGGGAGCAGGTCTCTGCTCTGCAATACCTGTTTTCATCATGTTTGTCTGGCTGCGTTTGCAAGCACAGATGGATGTACATACTGACACATGCCAGAAACCTCATCTCGAAACAGATAAGAGGCTCTTTTGATAAAGCATGGCGTGGAAGACAATGTCTACTTGCTCTGTGTTATTCCATCACGTCTGCAGGTTGTGGGATCTGATGTAAGCTGCTTGGATGAGGTGAGGTGTTTGTATGCCAGGACATGTTCATTAACTGTATTTTTATACCAAGTGTTCTTGCCCATACATGATTCCACTGGTGAGATTCACAGCTGTGCTCTTTTTTGTATTCCTCTTTCCTTTTGTTCACACACACACACACTCCCTCTCTCTTTCTCTCAACTCATGTTGCCTTTGTATTTCCAGGGAGATGTTATGTGACAGATGGTTGGTTGGCTAGGGTAGCAAGCTACGATTCCACTATGATGCGTGGGCTGGTACTTGGCACCTTGACACCCCACAGTGGGCTGGTGGAGTTTGCAGCATCCAGCAGAATCTGCAAAGCACTGCAGTGCAGATGGGAAGTTGCACCAGTACACCCACATGTAGCTGCTCATTTTTGTTGGTGCATGTCTCCCTCCAGATAATCTTCCTTTGCAGCTCCTCTTACTCACTCACAAACCCCTTGCTTCTCAGATTCTCTTTCGTCCCAGTAACATAGCATAGGACCAGCTCTGCACTGTGGTAGTTGTGCTCAATACTGTGCAAGGGCTCCTTTCCGCCGTAGCTGCTCTTCTCATGAGATGAGATCCCCTCAACAGGTGCCTTGTCTCCTGCCCAAGCAGATCAAGTGGTCTAAGTCTGGCTCCTCATAAGCTCAAGTGCCACTTCTGCGTGGCTGACTAAATTATGCTTGCAATACAGTCCTTTATGTCAGCTTGTAATTCATGTCTTAGTTTAAAGGTACAAGGTTACAAGGTAGGGTTGACCGCCAGCCTGGTCATAAGGCTGGTCGCTTTGTGGCTGGTCATTGCCAGCCACAATATTCCCTGATGTTTCAAATGGAACGGCAAAGTTTGTCATATTGCTGAGAAGGGACTTCAATGAAAGTCTGACTAGACAACTTGCCTTGAAGGCATGCAGTGGGACTGCCTCTACCTAGCAGAGAAGGAGCTAAGGAGTTTCCAAGACTTCAGCAGAGTCCACAAAAGTCTAGCAAAGAGGAAGGAGCCTCTAGACTCTACTTTACTCTGAGAGGTTGGATCATAACTGCGAACTGCCAAACGAGTTTTGCTTAGCTGCAGCCTTTCAAGCCTGCATACAAGCCAGCCTAAGACACAGAGACTCTCGGAGAATGCGAAAGTATAGCGTGCTTTATAGCCATATGCTTATAGCCAAGGCATAGCATTACTATAGCATTACTATAACATTACTATAGCATTACTATAGCATTACGCATTACTATAAAAACCCAAGTCGAAATGAAATAGAAGGAAACGTTTTCCAGAGAGAAGATACTATCTTTTTTAAGTCAAGACACTAACCTCCCTACTACAATCCTAGTTCTACTACCTGAGTCTTCCAGTGGGCAAGAGAGAGCAAATTTAGTATGGCACTACAAAAAGAACAAGGCCCAAGCTATGCAGCCCATCAAAGCCATAACCTCCATCTATAAGCACGAACTTAA
>LFIK01005094.1_pt1 | contig 10579 bp, 14 predicted proteins | sample 643401 | NCBI WGS metagenome assembly LFIK01 (sample SAMN03777447, study PRJNA286221) | soda lake metagenome | biome: soda lake; feature: Kulunda steppe; material: water; isolation source: sample T5-Br brine of Lake Tanatar-5 | place: Russia: Kulunda steppe | collected 2010-07
CCCCCCACACATGCATACACATACTCGCAAGTACATACAAAATTGGGGAGCACACATGCATATGCGCAATTATGCGCAGAATATCACACACACAAGTATACACACACACGCAAACACACACGGATACGTGCAATCATGCGCAGGATATCATACTCATACACATACAAATCACACACTTCGTAAATGCTGTGTACCTGCCTGGATGTGGAATGCAGGCATCGAAATGCCTCAACCTTGCTGGAAAGCTCCGTGTCTTCTCTATCCTGGATGCTGCGCCTGCTGGTGTGTGTGTCCGGGCGTGCTGCGTACTTTTGACTGCTCAGTACAGCAAGCATGTGTGACCCCGTACTAATTGCCTTCCAAAGGCTTCCAAACGCGCTGCAAGCACGGGTGCCCCCGCACTATATGCCTCCCGGATGCGTCCAAACGCGCAGCAAGCCCGTGTGCCCCCCTGGTGGGATGCTCCTCATAGGTCAACATACATGCAGGGAATAAATAACCACCGGCCTCCCCAAGATTGCTGCGTTTGGTCCGGCGCCATAGCTTGCCTCCACCCCTTTGCTCCTTTGTCATGCATGGCTACACAGCATCGGCAGGCCCCTCTGGTGGGTTGCACCCGTACCAACAACAGGACAATGCCAAGGTCCACGAGCCACCACGCTGTGCCCCGGAAGCTTCCAGCCGCAGCAGTAACACAAGACTGTCCTGCCACACCCTCTTGTGCTGCCCACCTGCCCGCCCCCTCCCTGCAGGTCTGACCTGCAACGAGCTGGCTGCTGCTGCAGGGCTGTGCTGCAGCCCGGGCTTCAGGGGCACCGCTGACTTCTTGGACCTGCTGGTCTCTCTCCAGACCCTGCAGCGCGCAGGTGGGTGATGCTGTGCGTGCACGCCCAACCCCTCCCTTCTAGGTGGTAATGCCGCCCCACAGCTGCCTATGTAGCTCTCGTGAACCATGGCGCTGATTGAATGGCATGTGGGAAGCAGTGGCGCAGCGTTGGGCAGCGCTGAGCAGCATCACACAGCTTTGACCCACCAAACACGTTGGTGAGCCTGCAAACCTTCTTTGGCCTTTGCTCGTATGCACCACCTCATGTCAGCTCGCACTGCCAATGTGTTATAGAGCAGAGCTGTTGGGAGTCTGCTGTCCGGTGCTGTGGCGCTCATGGCAGTGGCTTGCTTGCATGTACACAGCGCCCCTTGACTGCGATGCTCTTCCCCGAGTTTGGCAGCCACCGTACCGCCGCGGTCCATCATCCACGCCAATCAATCATTTATTGTATGATACAACCACATCAATGAACAAAGCAGTCACCTTGATTGATTTCCGTACCTGGTGTCAGGACTGTCACACCAGCCATAGTTTGCTGACCGAATTGCCTAATGCGAGACTCAAGGGCGCACCTCCACGCACCATAACTGCGCAGCGCTGCACGAAAGGCAGACACATGCCCACTGCAAGCGTAGTCAGCCCTACAGCATGCACAAAAGCAGAGGTTGAGTGCAAAGTGTTAGATCCGATGACGCCTGAGTGCCCTCTCTTTCCCAGCCTTGGATGTGCCGCCACGGTGTGCAGGCAGTGGACCCAAGGCACGGTACACCGTACACCCTCGCAGCCGCAGGTTCCTGGTGGAGGGGTCGGAGGAGTTCATGGGGGGCATCCTGGCCCTGAACAACGACAGGTGTGCAATGCTATCAGGGCACTCATGTAGAAGCACTGACATGAAACTTAGGCGAGGCTGCTCAATGAGAGCAATTGCATAACAGTCAAGCTTAGGCAAAGGCTCACTCTGCCAATACGGTGCTCATCAGTAAGGTAGCTTTTGGGGCTCTTGGGGGCGCTCCAGCAGATGCGTGTGTGCAATGGCTCGTGCTGTGCCAATGGCGCGCCCAGGGCAAGTCGGATGCACCGGAAGCGTCATGCATTCACAAGCACGCACCTACTGCATGCCAAATCTGCTGCAAAGCAGTTAGCGCAGAACTGCTACCATGTGCGGGTGCTTTGTCGACGCACATAGGGTGCAAGCTGACGGCGCGCATCCCCTGCTAATGCGTGCCAGTGGTGTGTCTGCGCTGGCTGCCTGCGCCGCCTGCCGCAGGTCGTACGTGCTATTCAACCACTTGGAGGAGGCCCTGCGCGTGGGCCAGGTGTCTGCCTCCTCTGTTCCCGAGATCTCCCACACATTCTCCAAGGTGCAGGGTGTATTTGCTGCTTGCGTAGTTTGCTTTCTTTTCATCTCTCCTTTCTTTCTCCAAGGCACATGTGTGTACATGTGTGTGCTTGCGCCACCGCGCCACGTATTTGGAGCGCGAGCAGTTGGGGTCTTCTTGTGAGCAGGCCGGATCCTGGTCAATGAGTTGACCGATTTCTATCCAAGCCCAAAGCCTGAGCCCAATGGGTGGTTGTGTAGTCTATGGTGGTCTAGCGATCAAGGAAAGCCTGACCACAATTCTACCAGTCAATCTACCGAGGCCAGCGTGTTCATGGTTATCAGTGCAAAGCTGATATGCGAGATCACAAGGGGACATACACACACCCACTAACATACATGCATGCGCACACACACGCACACGCACAAACACACACGGATGTACATACACATACATGCACACACGCACGCACACAAACACACAGATATACAAGAGTGCACACTAACACATTCACACACACGCGCACGCACATGCATGCATGCACGCACACATGGCAGCCATGCATGCCCAACCGCAGCCTGCCCTAGCTCGCTACCCGTGTGCCTAGCTCTGCCACTGCTCTGTGACATGCTGAGACTGCTGGTGCTTGTCGGCTGGCAGGAGGGCGACCAGGCAGGCGGAGCTGGCCACTTTGCGCTAGGGATGCTAGGAGCCAGCTTAGGTGGGTAGGCGAGCCAATGATGGCGAACCAGCCTATAGGTGGAGGAGTGAGCCAGCCATAGTGGGTGGCCCAGGTGGATAGGTGAGGCAGCTTGGGTGGGTAGCCAAGGTGGGTGAGCGGGCTCGCCAAGGTAGATAAACCGGTTGGGAAGCCAGCCTTTGTGGGAAGGTTGGCCTGCCTGTGCCTGTGCCTGTGCCTGCCCAGCTGCCTGGGTGGATAGCTGGACACATAAGATGCGAGCCAGGCTGACTGGACTCCTCTGCTGCCTACTGCCCCCTGTGCTCGGCGTCCTGCCTGCTGCTAGCACGCGTCCCTTCCCCTGGCAGCAGCGTCTGGACCCATGGCAGCAGTGGCCTTGGGCATGTTCAGGACCCAAACTTTGGGCAAGTTTGGTGCTGGCTGAACTAAGCGTTCTTGATAAGTGGCATTGGAGATCTCAGGGTGACCGAGAGGAGGCATGCAGAAGGGGCTTGCTACCCCTGCAATATCATTCCCCACCAAATGCACGCCTTTTAAGAGTCAAGGATTAAAGGAAAAGGTGAACTGTATAGGCCACCCTTAACTGCTGGGTGCACACAAGACATAAGCCCTCATGGCACATCCAGGGATTGCTTCTATGATCTAGGGCAAGATGGAGGCACACTCACACGCATCAGAGTCCTGCAGGTCCGCATCTACGACCAACTGCTAGGTTGCATCGTAAGCTGATCCTGTCCATGCAGGCGCTTGTGTGGTTTGTGAAGGGGGTAGCGTGAGGAGTGAGGGGGGAGGACCAGAGCTGTGGGCATGGGGGCAAAAATCTACCCCCCCGTTGCTCATCTTGGAGAGCCGTCAAGGAAACAACGCCCTTTGCCAGCCAAGCTGAGGCTCAGCAGTGCCTAATTGGCACCTCAATGACTGTGCAGCACTGGGTGCTTACTAAAACTTTGAAGGCGCGGGCGGATGCAGGCGAATGTGTGGGCCGTGTGGGTTGCAATCAGGCTTGTGTGCATGTCTGCAAGCAAGCCCGCTCCTTAAGCCGTTTGCCTCCCACTCCCGTCACCTGCTGACCCCTTATCGTTCCCTCCCTCCGCCCCTCCACAGACTCTCCCCGTTCTGCTTTGCTGGCCCCTCCTTGTAGGCAATTTTAAGGAGCTGGCACGCAAGTTTGACTTCTCCCGCTACGCCTCAGTTGCGGTGAGCCTGGGCAAGTGGCTGTGGCCCTTTCATTCCAAAAACTCATGCAAAGCTCAGGAGTTTATGATGTCCCTGAATGCAAATGGATTCTGCGCGTGTGTGCCACGCCAGCATGGGCACGCCCCCCCACACCTCAGCGCCCTGGCAGCACGCTCTACATGTTGGCAGCAGGAGCATGGTTTCGCCCCCCTGGCAGCATGCTCTGCTTGTTGGCAGCCGGAGCATGGTGTCGCCCCCCTGGCAGCATGCTCTGCTTGTTGGCAGCCGGAGCATGGTGTCGCCCCCCTGGCAGCATGCTCTGCATGTTGGCAGCAGCAGCATAGTTTTGCCCCCCTGGCAGCATGCTCTGCATGTTGGCAGCAGGAGCATGGTTTCGCCCCCCTGGCAGCATGCTCTGCATGTTTGCAGCATGCGGATCTGCACGCTTATCCGTCTCAGACTACAAGGCAAGTGCCCTATCACAGACAATTTGCTGCCGGCACTTTGGTGGCTCTAACATGCGCCTGCACATGGCTGTGCAGGACGTGGGCGGCAGCACAGGCTGTGCATGCGTCGCCTTGTGTGCGCACCACCCACACCTGACCGCCGTCACTGCTGACCTGCCGTCGGTCAGGCCTGTGGCCAGTGCCTACGTGGCCAAGCACGGCATGCAGGACCGCGTGCAGGTGTGCTGGGGTGCCTAGCCTGCTTTTGCTGTTCTCCCATTGTCCTCGCTCTTATCGCGCACGCGTGGGGTGCAAGGGCGCCTGCGCGCCACCCAGCACACAAATGGTAAGAGTGAGGCTGGTGCGGGGAGGCCACTGGTGCCTCTGGGGTATGCCACAACTCGTGAGCTCCACTGTGCACCATGTATAAATAGCATACACATGAGTTTACATGTATGTTATCATGTTCATGTTTACTGGCACTGTTGGTATTGGGCACTCAAACGCGAGCCTGATCCGAGATACACAAACACGCCCTCGTCACGCCCTGCTCCCCCCATCCTGGGGGCCAGGCCACTGTGCTCTGTGCGCTGCTGGGCCTGCAGTGCACCCTGGTGCAATGCTCTGCACATGCGCCCTCTGTGTGCCTCCGGGACACACAGCCGTCCATCTCCTGTCCAGGTCCTGCTTATGGTGCCCTCCTTCGCATATCTCGCTGTGCGCCCGCATGGGGCCCGCAGGACCCCCAGCCCACGCATGGCACCTGCCCTGTTGTTGTTGGTGCGTCTTTTGCTGCGCGCCAGCAGAGGGGGCTGTGGGGCCTGCTTGACTGGCGGCCCGCTCCACACCATGAGGAGCAAGGACCTGCACTGTGATGTGACTGCTGAGGCCCTGTGCAGCAGCGCCCCACCCACCTGCTTGCACGGTGAGGTTGCACAATTCAACCCTCTTCTGCAGCACGCACAGCGTGTCCAGACAAGGGACAGTGCCAAAGGTCTTTGTGCTGCTTTACATTCCCTCTCAGGTCGTTGACTTGGACTTCTTCTGTGACAGCTTCCCCCGGGCCGACGTCATCATACTTGGCATGATCCTTCATGACTGTGGGTGCTCTGGCTGGGGCCTCTTCCTGCCCGTATGCCAGGTCTTGGTGGGGCAAGCGCCTGGAGCGGCCGCGCTGTGCTTGTGCGCTGTGCCTGTAAACATCGCAGCTAGACAGGCCGCACATTGAGAGCCCCGCATGAGGGAAAGGGACTGTGCATGCGGGGTTACTGCGACAGTGGCTGGTGTCGGCTGTAGGCACTGTGGGACAGGACTGATGGTGCGGTGGCCGAGATTGTGTGGACATGATCGTGTAAGCATGACCGTGTGGTCATGATCGTGTGGTCATGTGGGCTGAGCAATATGCTGGGTAAGCTGGGCCTGTATGCCATGCTCGCAGCAAGCATCCCCCACCCCCTTTCCCCTAAAACCACTGCCGGCCGCCCTTCGTCATCTGCCTGCACTCAGCATCAGCTGTATCCAGTCCTCTGGCAGTCGAGTGTGCAGCCTGCCTCGTCCCAGCTAGGGCAGTAAGTCTATGCTCAAGTTCACCAATTTGCAATTGTAGGGTTGACTGCCAGCCTGGTCGTTAGGCTAATTGGTTTGTCCTACCAAGGGCAGAAAGAGAGCCCTCTGTCTTACCACTCAAATAAGAACTTGAGCTCCTAGATCTCTGTGTTCAAGCTTAAAGTATGCACCTGCAGGGGGCCTGGACAAGAAGAAGTTCCTGCTCAGGCAGGCATTTGACACACTGCCTCCGGGGGGCGCTTGCATTTGCGTGGATAATTTGATTGATGACGAGCGCAAGACGGTGAGTCTGATTGATGAGATTTGGGGTCTGCTTGTACTAGACACCCGCAGCTTGTTCCTAATGTTTCAATGCCCAAAGGATCCTTCGTCCCTGTGTGCACCTGAGGGGCTTGTGAGTGACATTTTCAACATCCCTTGCGGTTGGGTATGCATGTGTTTTGTCTAACCAGCTGAGAGCAGCAGCTGCCTATAAGCATGATCAAGCAACATAGACGTAGCTTAATTGGCAGAAGCATGCAATGAGGACACATGGCACATGTTTATCTACCCACCAATTGCCTCTGATGTGCAGGCCACCCTGTCTTTGGCAATGTCGCTGAACATGCTCGTCGAGTTTGGCAAGTAAGTATGGTACTGTGGGCCAGCTTCCAGAGTGACTGGCTGTGGAGCTGCTGGACTTGCAATGCTGCTAATCACACAACAACAATGTCCCGTAATTACCATCAATGGGAGAGTGACACCCTCTTTGCAAGCGCACAAAGGCTGGGGTCGTTTCTGTGCATTGGCAGGGAGAATAGCTTTGACTACACAGCTGCGGAGTTCCGCGTGTGGGCTGGCGAGGTGGGATTCACGAGCACTCAGATCTTGCCGCTCGTTGGGAGCACTGCAGCTGCAATTGCCTATAAGTGATGCCAGTGATCATGCGGCTTTGCAAGAGAGAGCAGTTGGGGCTGACTTCTAGCAGGTGTGTTAGTTGGACAATGCCAGATTTTGATTGCTCTGTTTGCCTCGGTGCTGATGGTGGTCGCAAAACCAACATAGTGTGCTTTCTATGCTGCTGGCAGTCACAATCATTTGGCTGCAATCTTGAAACTCAATCATACATTTTAAAAGCCATGCCACCTAATCAGGCTACTTGCAGCAATTATATCCAGTCATGGTTTTGCGAGTTTAGCTACTCTTCCCCACAGGACAATGTGCGCTGACTTACCACTTTCACGCTGGTCCATCACACTGGCAGTTGGGGTTCCTTTGAATCACAGTGACTTACTAAGAGGCAATTGCCCCCTAGATGTACTTGTGTGTGTCGCCCTTACATCAAAAGCCATGTATAATCTGGAAGGTGTGTTTACTCATGTACTGCTAGAACTGGTGAACATTGACTTCCATTGTCACAGTCTGTACGGTTTTAAAATGTGTGCTGACTCACTGAGTTTTGTCTCCCTCAGGCTGCGGTTCCACAGATTATTTCATTGTTTTTCACCTTTTTTTACTCCTGAGCGAAACTTTTGGACTCGGAGTGAAAATTCTTTGCGGTCACACTGGAAATTTTGTCACTTAATTCTTTTCACTCCACCTGCACTACTCCCCCATGCTCTCCCTTCTCTTTCAGTATTAGTATTGGTAACCCCACTCTAATGTTTATAGCTCCCCAAAACCAGCAATAGGATACCTCTTTGCGACAGGTTCTTATGCCGCAATGAGGCAGCAACACGACACAGCCTGCAGTCTGACACTGCACTGTTCATAGGAGCCTGTGATGCAGCGCAGACGCCCTCGCTTAAGCGCTCTGCTCATGGCCTGCAAGGTCTTGCATGACAGTCGATTGACCCTGAGCCATCAGAGTAGAGTGCCGGAACAAAATGCTGGAAAGTTTGCAGAGCGTGGTTACTGCGGTTAGCACACACTTGAAAAGCTTTCTTTCTCCCCTGTGCATGCGGTCATGTTCATTGGTCCTTACTGTCATTTGAAAGTATGTCCTCACGCATGCAAGAAAAGCCTTTTTTGCAAGCAAGTGCTCCTCAAATTGACAGTCTAAGGCCCAGAAAATGTCAGCAATAAAAGAAGGAAAGGAAAAACTACGCAGGAACTAGGCTAGGAAAAACTACGCAAGCAGCAAAAAAAAGCTCCTCACGTTAATCAAGAATAAGGGGGACCACTTGGGAGGAAACTTTCCTGGAAGGCTCCTTCACCAGAGGGCGGTCAGTGAGAATCGGGAGGGTCGTAGGCACACAAGCCAGCAGACCTCAGGCTCTCCTGGTCAGTTTGAAGGTGAGGAGCATGCTCAAGAGGACGCCTGGTCTGCACAAGTTTATGAGCATAGTGCACGAAATGAGCATGAAGCTTGAGATCGAGGTGACGACTATCCTTGATGACTTGTCTATTTGCCTGATATTCTTCACCAGATTTGGCACCCTGCAAGTGTAAGCCTGGCCAACACATACATGAGACGTTATCTCAGTGCACTGTCGGTCTGGAGACTCATCACCAGCTACTAGTAGTGCTGCAGCTGCAAAAGTAACAAAACTCATGTAGGGAACCTTGTCTCCAAAAGGAGTCCTTTGATATCCAAGAACATCTGGCTTTCAGACACTACCTTTTTTCAAGAAGAAGAAGTTCTGCTATGAGCGCTTTTAGTTTTGGTTTGGCTTGCAGGCCTCTTAGGCTTCAGCTAAGCTGCCCTCGTTCGGCGGGTACAGCAATGTAACCTAACCTAATCTAACCTCCTCTATCACGCCGAGAGACTGCTGCACCCATTGCACCCATACTAGACTCGTGGAATGGCCATCACAATCTGGCACTAATCTGGCATGACACCTCGGATATATATGTATGCCAAACCAGTGGTGGCTCAATGAAAATCTGAGCTTCAAGTGGACCGTCCAGTGACTGACCAATGCCAGCCAAGAAGGGCGCAAGGTCTGCATTAGATGATGAGCCCAAAATAAAGAAATTTTAAATAATAATAGCACGCATAGCAGCAAGAATTGGAGCGCTGAAAAGTAGAATCACACAGGTTCACCCTGAAGGGCCTTCAGCTGGTCTAAAGAGGCCTGCAGGGCTGCTATGTCCTCATCCTCTTCCTCGTCTGCCCCCTGTGGCCCGCCCTGCTCACCCCCTTCCTCCTCGCCCTCCTCCGGGCCGCCTGTGCAGATGTAGAGGTTGTTTGGGCCACACACACTGGCTGACAACAAAGAAAATGGATATTTTCTCTCACAACATGCGCAGCCAAGGGCATGGGAGAGGCTGAAGGCCTCTCGGCTGCACCTGCCAGCTCTGGACTCTTCTCAGGCCAGCCCAGCATGGCAGGCTCGCATAATCATGGCTCTACACAGTAACCTAGCTGCTGAACAGATATCCGCTGCCGCAGGCAGCGCCTGGTGGGCATGTGGCTGTGTCAATTGTGCCATGTGAAAGTAGGACAGGGCGGCACATGGCAAGCCGTGTGCTTATGGGTGCGGCCCGTGCGTGTGCCTGCCAGTACATCATAGCTCCACCCTGATACTTGCACTTGCACGTGGCGCCTAGCAAGGGGCGCATGCTATGTCTACTCGATAGAGATAGAGGTCATGCAGATCTTGATGCAATGATGGCCACAGGAGCTAAGTATGGAGGTTGGACACCAAAAAGGCTTGTGAACGGGAGGCCCGCACTCACCTGCCCCACCGCGCGCGCCCACCCATGGCACCCCGGGAAAGTGCCTCGCCAGCAGGGCTTGCGCGCACTCCACCGCCGCCGTGCAGCCCATCATGCTGGGGCTGGGGCCAGGGCAGCACACCAGACCCTCCGGCACAGCGCTAGCAGCTGTCACATCTTGACAGTCGCTGTCCTGCGTGCGCCAGCTGCCGCCCTGGCCCGTTTCCCTCGAGGCTGTGCCTGCAGTGCCGGCCGCGGTGTGCGCCCCAGTGGCGATGGCCAAGCCAGCAGGGGCACTCAGCTCCTGCAGGTAGTAATGCACCTGCAATGCGCGCGGCCGTGCAAGACCGCTACCAGCGTGCGCAGCCGCGCTGCTGGCTGCGCTCGCCCCAGCATCCTGACTGCTGCCCCCTTGCAGGCTGCCAGCAGGCACAGCGCCTTCACCACCTTGCGCTCTGCCCTCTCCTGGGCTGGCATCAGCAGCAGTGGGCGTTGCTGCAGCAGCGCCACTGCCGCAGCTGCTGCGTGCGGGCTGCCTGCATTTGTGCAGCCCCGTGCCCTCCTCCTGACCTGCACGCCCCGCTTGTGTGATGCTCTCCGGTCCCAGCGACTGAGCATGCGCCTCATGCTGGGAGCTTGCTGCGTACGCTCCCGTTTGCCACCCCTGGGCCTGCACACCCTCTGACACTGCACCATCCGTCGTTTGCAGGCCAGCGCACTCCACCAGCAGCTGCAGCGCGCGCTCCAGGTCAGCCCGTGCGCTTGCATGGGGCTCCCCGCACGACGCAGGGGTGGACAGGTACAGCAGGTATCTGCATGCGCGTGCATACGTGCATGCATACAAATGTGGGCGCGCACATCATTTCACACACACACACACACACACACACACACACACACACAC
>LFIK01005096.1_pt1 | contig 10579 bp, 9 predicted proteins | sample 643401 | NCBI WGS metagenome assembly LFIK01 (sample SAMN03777447, study PRJNA286221) | soda lake metagenome | biome: soda lake; feature: Kulunda steppe; material: water; isolation source: sample T5-Br brine of Lake Tanatar-5 | place: Russia: Kulunda steppe | collected 2010-07
ACACACACACACACACACACACTCGCATGCGCACACACACACATGCAAACAGGCCTCGTTTATCTGAACTTGCCTTATAAATCCAGGTCGAGGAGGGGATTTGGAGGTTCTGCGTGCGTCTCAGCGGGCGCGTTTTGCAGAGGAAGAAGCAGTGGATATCGTGTATGAGCTAGACAACCAGTGCCGTGATGGTGGGCCTGTATGTACAATGCATTGTATGCTAATAAGCCAGAACATGTATGGCATGAGGCAAGAATTTGCTGACAGGCTTGCACATCGCCGCATTGCCCTCCTTTCTTAGACGAGTCCTGGAGGTAGATTTAGCAATCTTTGCCTTTTGTGGGATGATGTGAGCGTGTTGAGGAGCCAAGGAATTACAGGTGTTGCTACCAGCGCTCATGGGCCACTTGCTTATACATCACCAGGTCCAAGCTGCATGCCCTGCGCTAGTGCAAGAAATGTCTCTTGGAAATGTGTGGATAAGCGCCCCAGTCTATGCTCACCAAAAGCATATGACCCCCCTCCTCATTTGCAACTGCAGCTCTTGAGCATGCGATCGTTGAAAATTGCTACGGCACCATTGTCTCCCGATCAGCGGGGTCCGACCCTTCTTGGCTCAAGTAGCAACTTAGCTGCCTGACTGTTGTCTTCTTTGAATCCTTTGACCAGTAAGCAACAAGTAGGGGGCTTGACTCGGTTCATGCCTGCTTTGACGCGCAGCAACCTTCCTTCGGGGGCGCCTCAGCCAACAGTTCAACGCCTTAAATAAGGAAATTGGGGCCCTCAGAAAGGTCAGTGCAGACATGCCTCAGTCATTCTAAGTGTGCACATGCCTCAGACATGCTTTGTGCGGACATGCCTTTGGTCAAATTATGCCTACACAGAGCTTTCCTAGCGTGTACTGTCTCCTTATGCTGGCCAGTCCCCCAATCGGCCAAGCATCTTGCGAGTTGGGAACCAACGACATTGGGAATCCATGAAATTGGGAATTCACCGCATGGATGCACTCTTTGCCAGTTGGCCTGCGACCACTTTCTTTGCTCTTGGGCCAATGGTTGCTTTCTTCACTGAATGGAGTAAAGCCAATGGTTGCTTTTTTCACTGAATGGAGCCTAGCTCCGAGGCTCACAATTCAAGGCCCTTCAAGATGAGAAAAAGCTAGCTCAGCCTCACAGAGTGCATTCTGTGCTCGCTTCCTCGGTAGCCTATGGGTGGCACATGCTGGGCTTGTGGCACATATCCTGGGCTTTTGCTTGTGCTTGGGCTTGTGCTTGTGCTTGTGCTTGCCACAGGCGAACCAGGACACCTCCCTTCTTCAAAGTCAAAGCAAGGAGCTCAAGAAACGAGTTGAGCAGGTCAGCTCTTTGGGTTGCAGCTGTAATTACCATGCAAACGAATCCAGGACTGCAGTGTCCAAGCATGTGCATTGCAGGGTTCCATTGTGCATGGAGCACTGATTGGCACAAAGCTATCCTTGGGTTGAGGCCATTTTGGTGGTCAGGCATGGGTAGCAGGCACAAAGCTTTCCTTGGGTTGAGGCTGTCTTGGTGGTCAGGCATGGGTGAATGATTGCTCGTTTACGCTCCTCCATACTTGCATCTTTGCACCCTCAATTTTTGTGTGCTTGTCAGAGTCCGCAGCTGGCACGAGTGCTTGATCGTTTGGCTGAATCATAAGGGTTTATGCCATGTGTGCGTATCAGCTGCCTCTAAGCAATGTATGGAATCATTGGAAGGAATGGATTAATCCAGGTGCTACTGTCAGAAAATGCATGCACGCTCGCATGAGCTTTGAGATTGAGCTGATGGGGCATAAATAAATCGATTAGTTAAGTAGCCAGGACGGGCGGATAGGCGCAGACCTGCCCATTGGAACGCCTACAAACCATAACACCGATTCTCATGGGTATGTCAATGTCAGTAACCGGGTACGTCAGTAGCCAAGGAGAAGCTGCGCCCTCCACTGTTTGCTTGCGTGCAGGCAGCGGCGCATGAAGCAGAGCTGCTCAGCAAAAGGGATGCTACTCTGTCACAGATAGGCAACATTGTGCATAGCTCTGTGCCAGTCCACCGGAGTGAGGTGCGCTTGCTGCACTGGTGTAGCTTGACGCTGCACACGTGTCTCAGTACGCATCTGCCCAGCGTTGTGCTTGGGCAAGTATTTTTGTGTGCGATTGCAAGGTTTATTTTGTTTGGGGCTATATGCATTCCTCAGTACAACTATGCCCTGTGGTGTGCTGTGGTGTGAGAGTACTTGTTTTTTATGGTGTTCCTGCACTTATGTGTGTGTGTGTGTGCTCAGAAGACCAGCGCCAATGTGTTGCTTCAAAGCCTGGTCAAAAACTTTGGCTGTGAAGCCTTAGTGAGGCAGATCAAGTGTGCATGATGGCACTCGTGTGGTTCAGGCCACACTCTTGCAGTAAGGCAATCCATGGGCAAGAGCCGAGGTACCTCATGTGGACTGCTTTGCAGGATCATAACGAGGTGATCTATGAATCAGAGCTAATTCGCAGAGGCATGGACCAAGAGGTGGGTATTTTTTTTGCTCAGTATTTCTGATGAGGTTCATACTTTACAACCAAAACAAGCCCTGCCAATTCTGAGGTACCCCACAGAAGAACTCTGTTCCAGCTCAATTGGCTGGACCCAGCACCTCATGAGCGTCGCTCTGCTTAACCGCTAGCAGAAATTCATGTACCGACCATGCCTGTATTACAGACATGCTCTGTGCCTGCATGGCTCCTGTCTCCATAAGCCCTGTGTCTGTGTTGTCTCTGACAGCTGCTTTCGCCTGCGCCATGCGCACTTCTCCTCACAGCCACTGCCACCTGCGCTGTGCATGCCCCTGCTGGCAGGAGCTCAGGCCACATCCAGACCTCACGCATATGCTGGGCCTGGCGGACATTGAGGCTGGTGCGGCGGTGTCCGGCACTCGGGGCTACTTCCTGCTGCATGAGGGTGTGCTCTTGAACCAGGTGGGCATGGCAAAGAGGGTGCCAATGAACTGTCCATGCTCCCGCTCTGTCCTGGCATTCTCATCAGGCCCTCGAGAGAGAGTGTTCCGGCACCCCGGCTCTGCCTGATCCATCTCGAAATTGTCACCCATGCCGCAAGGAATCAGGAGTGTGTTCTAGGTGTCTGCTCCGGCATTCCCAACAAGGCCTGGTGGGACTAGGGGTGCTAGGGATGTGCTCTGGCATTATATTCCCCAGCATTTCCACCTGGGCTTGGTGGGACTGGGTTGTGTTCTGGCACTCTGTTCCGCTGGTCTCATCTGCGCCTCGTGGAAGTAAGGTGTGTGTTTCCGCTGTGCGCTCTGGCATTTTCATCTGGACTGGGAGAGTGGAATGCCTGGCTAAGAGGCACAGAAGGACGGCAGGTGCTGTCTCCGGGGGACACAGACGCGCAGTGGCCAAGACTGCACTCGACTTGAGACAGACTGCACTTAACTTTAGACTGCCCTGAAGACTGCACTTGACTTGAGACTGACTGCACTTGAATTAAGACTGCACTGAAGGCTGCACTCGACTTGGGACACGGACTGCACTTGAATTAAGACTGCACTGATGACTGCACTCAAGACTGCACTGAAGACTGCACACAATTTGAGACTGCACTGAAGACTGCGCTCAACTGAGATTGCACTGAAGACTGTGCTCGAGTGAGGGAAACGTCCCTAGCGGCGGTGTTACAAGTGTGATGGTAAATCTGGGCCGCGCTCATGCTTGCCCCAACTGCCACGTGCCAATGCAGGCCATCTTATTGCATGTCCTGCACTCCCTGCACCAAGTGCGCGGCCTACCTGTGTGGACACCATCATCCCTCTGTGCCCCTGCAGGCCCTGATTTCCTACGGCCTGCACTTCCTGCAACAGAGGGGATTCATGCCCGTGCAGACGCCATACTGGCTGCAGCGGGACGTCATGGCCCAGTGCGCGCAGTTGTCGCAGTTCGATGATGAGCTGTACAGGTGAGAGACCTTGCCCCCAAGGCTTCCTTTTGCTTCACTGTGTACATGCATGACCCAGTGCGTGCGCCTGCAAGCAGCAGATTGCGCGGCTTGAGGCTGAGTTGCACAGGCGAGAAAAGGGTTGAGGATGCGCGTACAGTTTGAAGATTTGGTGGATTTGGCGAAATTCAAAGGAACAACTTGGATGAGGAGCACGCTTGTACAACACGCCTGAACAAGAAAGCTCCTGCCCACTTTATGTCTTGGCGATGTCTTGTTTGTGCGCTGCAAGCTTAATCACAGGCACAGACATACTGTTTCATGCTGTGTGTATTGTTAACAGATCAGCCTTCAATATATTGGCTGTCCTGCATGCCCTTCGCCGCTACCACTGCACCATGAAACCAGGAATCAGGATGCCACAGATTCAGTGCAGCACTAATGCAATATCGGTACAGCATTTGCTCAGCATATACGCGGACACGAAGGGCAACCAGAGTCAAGATACGATTATGCTCTTCATAACTTCGGAGAGAATGGGCCACCTTGCCGAGCCATTCTCACAGAAGTCATTCCGCAGGGCTACGCTCACAGAAGTCACTCCACAGGGCTACGCTCACATAAGTCATTCCACAGAGCTACATTCACAGAACTTTGCTAACAGAGCCATGCTCACAGAAGTCATTCCACAGGGCAATGCTCACAGAAGTCATTCCACAGAGCTACGTTCACAGAAGTCATTCCATAGAGCTACGTTCACAGAAGTCATTCCATAGAGCTACGTTCACAAAAGTCATTCCACAGGGCTACGCTCACAGAAGTCCTTCCGTAGAGCTACATTCACAGAACTTTGCTCACAGAGCTTCTCCCTTGAGGGCCAATTTGACAGCGTCCCTTCCAAAAGGGCCACTCGTACAGCAGAGCTCCTTTTTATAAAGCCCCTTTCACAGAGCCATGTTCACAGAGCCCACCCCCCCCAAGGGCCACTTTTACAGCATGGTGCTTACACTCGGCCGCTGCTACGAGTGCTCTGGCCCTCTTGCCCCATAGGCTGTGCTATCAACAGCATACTCGTGTTCAATGCCTACATGCTATCAACAGCATACTTGTGTTCAATGCCTACATGCCATCAACAGCATACTTGTGTTCAATGCCTACATGCTGTCTACAGCATACTTCTGTTCAATGCCTACATGCAGGGTGAGTGCAGGGGATGACCCATGGCATGCAGATACCAGCCGCAGCACAAGCGGCCAGGGCGCCAGCACCAGTGGTCACGGGCATACTCATGACCACCCAGATTGCAAGAGTCATCGAAGCAGCAGCAGCAGCAACAAAGCAAGCAGTGCTGGCGGGAGTAGCAGGTACCTCATTGCCACCAGCGAGCAAGCCTTGTGCGCGATGCACGCCGATCGGTGGCTCGAAAGTTCAGACCTACCACTGCGCTATGCTGGGCTGTCCACGTGCTTCAGGTGAGGGGAGAGTGTGTAAGCAATCTGTCAAGTGTGCATTGTTCCAGTTTGTGGGAAGTAGTCAGGACATGAATGGCTCCTATCAAAAATCTCTCAGTCATTGTGGATATTGTCTATTATCGACAGTTTTCAGAGCTCTTGAAGCGGTTGACCGATACAAGGAAGAAGAAATTCACAGAACTAGAGAATCATGAGAATATGAGGAATTGCATGCATCTTTCTTTTCTAGTCACGCAAGCAGTGTTCTGGCCCTGTGCATCTTCCTAATCTTACCCACATCCAGGAATTACGCCACTTTTGTACCATGCAGCTGCCAAAGAGTGACCACGCTGTACCGAGCTGCAAACGTGCCAGCAAACATGCCTGCCTTTCTCCTTCTTGAATCATTTCCTGTATCCATGGCTGCACTGAAAGGTGCTATCAAGGCATGTCATATAGTCAATTACTGTGCATGACTAACCAACGCACACCTGCTAAAATAAAGCCACCTGGCCTTATCCTTCCATTGAAGGTGCCCTGCTCACATCAGACAGCGCGATCAGATCAACATTTGCACAGGGATGTATGAAACGGCGCTTTAAGCATTAGGGAAGAACTGGAAAGCCGTTGCACTACTCAGCTACCCCCCGGCCAAGCCAGAACTTCAGCTGCGCGTGGTTTGGGCTCCTTGCTGGACTGGTTTCGACTCTTGCTTGACCCTGGTCCACTTTTGTAGGAGAGAAGCAGGAAGCCATGGAAAGGACACTCTGGGCATCTTCAGGTATGGTTAAAAAGTTTAACGGCCTTAGCCATTCTTTTTGTGATGGAGGCCCTTCAGTGAGGGCACAAAGCAAAGCAGGGCTCATTCTAAAAATGCCAGTCATGTTTGACTCCCGCACGCAGCCTTGTGAGACAGGACCATCATCCAAGGCCCACTCGGAAATGTTCATAGCATTTGGGCAACCATGAACCGGTCAAGTTAGAGTGGGATCTGATTTGGTAACCCATGTTTCCGGTCATATCAGTCACTGCTTGCCTCAGACAAAGCTCTGGTTCAGATCGGGCTGCCTTTAGATAATGCCAGTGTGCACTGCCATGCCTGGCCACATATGCGCAGGGTGCACCAGTTTGACAAGGTGGAGCAATTTGCTGTGACCCGCCCCGACAAGGGCGCGTCCTGGGCAATGATGGAGAGCATGGTGGCCAATGCACGGGACTTCTATGCCTCTCTCGGCCTGCCCCACAGGTCAGGCAGTGCAAGTCATACAGCGTATGCACGCTTGCCACAACTTGCGCGTCTGTGTGCCACGCAAGTTTGGCAGCATGGGCGTTCTGTGTGCGCAGGCCCACCGGACAAAAGTAGCATCCAATGTTTCAGCAGCGATTTCCTGTATTCCGGCCAACAGCAGCATCCCGTGTCCTAGTGGTTCCAATGCCACTGCTTGCATACCAGAGAATCTTGCGCGCCTTGTTCAAGCCATACCAACACCCTCGTACCTGTTTGGGCTCTTGCCCCTAATGCCTGTCTGGGCTCATCTGCAGGCGTGCCTGTCTGGGCTCATCCCTTGTGCCTGCTTGGGCTCATCCGCAAACGTGCCTGCGTTTTGTTCAGACCATGCCAACACCCTCTTGCCGGTTTGCCTGGGTCTGCCGATGCAGCGCATAAGTGCATGACATTGCTGCTGAGCAAGTGCATGACAGTGCCGCTACAGGATTGTTCGTGGCCTTGCAAGCCAATGGGCGGATGTGCGCCTTACTCTGTCTCGTATTTGCCTTGCATCCAAATGATTGGATGCCTCCTGCCTTGCACCCAATTATTGGCACAACCCCCCTGGCCTGACAGCAGACTCAAGATCGCATGCCCCCCTGGCTTCTCCCCCCGGTTTTGCAAACCAGCATCCTGGTGCTTCCCTGGCTCTAAACCCCCTGTGTCTGGCTTTGCAGGCCATTGATCAGCTGCCTGGCTGTAATATCTCAGGCCTCATAAGTGGAATTTCATATGCTCGCAAGTGGAAAATCATATGCTCGCAAGTGAAATATCGCATGCTCGCAAGTGAAATATCATATGCTCGTAAATGAAATATCTCATGCCTCTCTGGCTTGTAACATTATATGCCTCACTTGCTCTGACCATCAAATCAGAAAACAAGTACAAGCCAGCGGAGCAGAAGAGGACATGCTTGGCAGTTTCTGGGTGGCCGCACCAATGCGATGCCCTTAAGTTCTGAATCTATGCCGCACCTGATTTGCTTACCAGGAATACCTGCAGCTAATACTTGCATGGTATGCAGCAAATCCATGCCAGGTCTCCAAGAGTAAATCGCACAGCCGGTCTTTTTGTGTGTGTGTGCACTTCATATGATAATTGGAATTATGACGTGTACAACATCGCTCATCGTATTGCTCAAAATGGTATCTGATTGAAGGCTTGCTGTCTTAAGAGAATTACTAGTTTGTTGGTATGTAGAAGGACCTTGTGCAATTCTTTTAGTATGTCTGTGACATGGCTGATGCAAGGCTGGGAATGAAATATGCTTGCAGGCTTGTACGCATTGTGAGTGGCGCACTGAACCTCTCCGCAGCTGCCAAGGTGGACTTGGAGGGCTGGTTCCCTGCAAGCAAAGCTTACAGGGAGCTGGTATCTTGCTCAAATTGCACCGACTATCAGGTGCGTTTATGCATCTGCGCATGCGTAGGTGCAAGCCAGACTTACTAGGAGCTTACTAGTGCCTTACTAAAATTCAACCAACTTTCAGGCAGAGGCAGGTGCTGTGGTGCATGTGCTTGTTTGAACGTGTGTATTTTACACATGATTTGTGTGCGCTGTTTGTGCTAGGCACTCATGTCAAGAGAGCCTTTGTCGTGTGCTGGCAGGGGCGTCATGCACTACTGTCATGGCAGAGATAAGTTAGACATGGAAGGGCACGATAGGATTCTGTGTGCCCGGTGCTGGAATTCGTGATGCATTCACAGTGAAATATCTATGTCGAGCACTTGGATCAATCCTGTCTTTCTTTTAAGCTAGCAAGCAGCAATTGCTGGGTTGCTTGGACCCCTGACCTTGCATGCTTGCAGTCACGGAACTTGAATGTGCGCTTCAGAGATGTGCTGAGCGGTGCAAAGCAGTGGCAGCAGCAGCAGCAAGCGCAGCAACAGAGCAGCCATGGCAGCACCGGCGGCAGCGGCCATCCTCACATGCTTAACTGCACTCTGGCAGCAACACAGCGCACCCTGTGCTGCATCATGGAGAACTACCAGACACGCGAAGGCATCCGGGTGAGTTTGTTCTATACCTGCAACCATGAGGCATTGCGATTCTGTACCGGTTCCTTGACCATGGCTCAGAGCGAGTCCTTTCTGTGCCTGCCTCCACGAGCGGCCTTGCAAATATTGCTATTTTGGTACCTGTTCCTTGACGCCATGGTGGGCTCAGAGTGAGTCGACTCTATGCCTGTCATCATCAACTATTCCAGGCCCCTCATGCTTGTAGGGGAACTGCATACACACAGCAGTGCACTTTGTTTACACGACATGCGGCTGTTTGCCCTGGACACTCAATGTGGTGTTTTGAACCGGGGTTTTGCTCATGTGTGCTGCAGATCCCCTCGGTCCTGCAACCCTACATGCATGGCCAGGACTTCATCCCCTTCCGTCGGACGCTTGCTCAGACTGGGCTGCTGGTGTCAAGCGCCCTGCGCCACACCAGGTAGCGCTGCTGGTGTCAAGCGCCCTGCTGGTGTCACACCAGGTAGTCACACCAGGCAGCCAAGGTTCCAACCCACCAGGTAGTCACATCAGGTAGTCAAGGTTCCAACCCACCAGGTAGTCAAGCGCCCTGGTGGTGTCACACCAGGCAGCCAAGGTTCCAACCCACCAGGTAGTCACATCAGGTAGTCAAGGCTGCTGGTGTCAAACGCTTTGCATCGTGTCAGGTAATTAAGGAAATTAGATTAAGCGTCGCACCAGGTAGTCAAGGTAGTTTTGTCAATGGGGCCACGTCCTGGCCCCCTGTAGTGCATCTCGTCAGTAGATGACACCAGAACTAGTTCAACCTCCTGGTCCCCATATACTCCTCTTGCTGTTCTCTGGCGGATGGGTCACACGGCACCCTGGCCCTGGGAGCCCTCTTTTCCTTGATTGATGTCTGGACTTATGCACGGTGTAAACAGTGACTGCCTACATAGGTTCTTTTTCGGACGTGTTCTGGTTCGTAAGCCAGTAAGTATTTATCCTAGACAATCTAACGGTCACTTGCTAAGTGTAAGTTTTGCACTGAGCCTCTCAGTAGCAAACGACTGTCCTTGGTTAGGTTTCTCTTCCTTTCCAATGTATTGAGAGTTTAACACGTGGCCTTCAGGGTGCCTCAAGAAAACATCTGAAAGGGGTGCTTCGTTTAAATCAAGATCAAACTAGATGTCACTTGAATCGATGGCATGCAAGTGGGCATCATGATTTGAATGATTTGAATCAAGTCATACTGGCATGGAATGCCCCCTGAATCGGATGGGATTCAAATGCGTCATTAATCTGGCCTGTTATCTGAATGGACCTTGAATGAATTGTAACCCACATGGCCTTCAAACAGTGTGGCTTTCAGTGTTGGGCAGCTCAGTAACATGCTGTCTATCCGACAAGAAGAGTCTTCTTGAAGTGTCTCTGGCCTGGTTCAAATCTATGAGTGTTTATCATCGAAGATGATCAAACATCCGATGCAAGAGTCTTGCAGAGGCCATAGGTTGACTCGAGACCTTGATTGGTGAGTGGAAAAACTTTGTCCAGTTGAACTGAAGGGATGCTTCGTCTCCATGACATGATTCATCTCCTTATAAAATTTAAAGTTTAAAGGGGTTAACCGCCAGCCAGATCGTTAGGCTGATTGGTTTGTTGCTGGTCTTCGCCAGCCAAGAAATAGTCCATAATGTCCGAAATGAAATGGCAGAGTCTATTGTGCCGTGAAAGAAAATCAAAAACAGTCTGACTAGGCAAGGCATGTGGAATATAAGGGGCCTCCATGGAAAAGGATTGGCAGAAAGGGAAGAAAAGGAAAGTGTACGTTCTTCTGAGAGAGCACACAAACAAGTCTTGACAGTGGAAAAGAACATGCACCTCATTTTGAACAGCAGCACAGGAACACTTGTCACAGTTGCCATTTCCACCGCGCCAGATGGAGGATTCCACCGC
>LFIK01005097.1_pt1 | contig 10578 bp, 7 predicted proteins | sample 643401 | NCBI WGS metagenome assembly LFIK01 (sample SAMN03777447, study PRJNA286221) | soda lake metagenome | biome: soda lake; feature: Kulunda steppe; material: water; isolation source: sample T5-Br brine of Lake Tanatar-5 | place: Russia: Kulunda steppe | collected 2010-07
AAGCCTCTCGAGAGGCTGCGGGCCGATGTCCGGGACAGGCGTTTCAACGCGGCTCTGGCCCAGGCCACTTCCATTCTGGAGGCTGGAGAAGTATCGCCCTCCGTCTGGGCGCTGCGCGGCAAGGCACTGGAGGGTCTCAAACGCAGTGACGAGGCGCTGGCCAATTACCGGCGGGGCCTCACAGAGAGCGGGGCTGATGCGCGCCTCCACCTTCTGGCAGGCCACTGCTACTCGCGCCAGTGCGAAGCCCGCAATGCCATCCATCACTTCCGCCAGGCGCTCAGGCTGAGCCCGGGGCTTCTCGATGCCTACCGCGGCCTGCTCAATTTCGAAGCCGTCGACCCGGACAGCAGCGAGGCCGCAAGCATACTCGCGGTAGCGCTGAGTGACGCTCGTGGCGTGATGGAGCGTGCGCGCGCCTGTTTTCTCATGGGCCAGATTTTTGTAGACGCCGGACGGGACCACTCGGGTTTCACCTTCTACCGCAGCGCCAACCGCAGTATCGGCCGGGGCCTCCCTGGAAAACAGCGCCACTTCACCGTGCCCGACGCCGCGCTGGCGATAAGGGCGCGCCACTTTGCCGCCGCAGACAAAAGACGGGCAGAGAGCAATCAATGCACGGCAATTCTTGTCGCTGGACTGCCGCGTAGCGGCAAGAGTCTGGTCGAGTCCATACTGTGCCGGAGTCAGGACGTTTTCCCCGGCGGTGAACTGGCCTTTGTGCGCCACTTTGTTTCCGGACTCGAAGCAGCCGGTGAGATCGACAGCCTGGCCGACAGACTTCGCGACCCGACACGGCATGCGAACCTGAGTAGCGGCCTGGCCCGGCGCTACCGCGACTTCGCGCAGCGCATGCGGCCACATGATCCACCGCGCTTTGTGACAGACACATCCCCGGCGAACCTTCGGCGCATCGGCTATCTTTCACTGGTTCAGCCTGAAGTCCCGATCATATTCTGCCGTCGGGACCCGCTTGATCTTGCGGTCGCGCTCTACTTCAAGCACTTCGGTACCGGGCATGGCTACAGCTACAGCCTGAGCGCAACCGGCCGCGCAATCGCGCGCGCCGAAAAACTGATGGATCACTGGCTGCAGAACCTGCCCAACCCGATGGCGACCGTGCGCTATGAGGACATGGCGAGGGACCCGAGCACCACCCACCAGAAACTGTGCGAGTTTCTTGGCCTGGCTGCCGCCCCTGGCAGCCGGCCGACTGTCAACACAGGCGGGAAGGCAGACGGGGGTCCGCCAGCAGAGTGGCGCCTGTTCACCTCCCGCTCCATCGACGGGCACGGTGAAGTGCGGCCCGATCTGATAGGCTTTGGCAAACGCTTCGAAAAGCACATGCAGTCCGCCATGCGAAGCTACGAGGAGGAATATGCGAACACCGCTCGCCCTTGATTTCGATAACTGGATACGGAACGACTTCCGCGCCATGAACACCGCGCTTGAGGATCTGTATTTCGCCAGCGAAGACCCCGACAGCGTTGCCGGAGTGGGCGAATCGATCAAGGAGGCTCTCGTGGCCGAAGGCCGCGAACACATCACGCAACTGCTGAAAGAAGGCAACACTGACGAGGGTTTCGACCAGGGCTTTGATCTGCTGGGCGACGTGGGTTTCTACATGGCGGCCTGCCGGCGTCACGGCATTACCGATCCCTCACGCGAGACCCGCTCACCCCTGGTGGAGGCCTCAGCCCTCGCCATGCAGCTGGGCGCATCTCTCGGAGCCGTGCCACGCTTCGCCTCGAGCCATCTCGAGACACACAACAGCGCCATCAACGGTGTGTACAAGACGTTCACAACGCTTGATGACGAGAAGCTGTTCATCGAATACAACACCCGTGGCGTTTTCGGCTACATTCGCGCCGCAGAGGCCCTGCTGCACACCCTGCCACTGGGAGTGTCACACCCTGTAACGCGCGACCTTCTTGACGTTGCGCGCGGGGCCCTCGACGACGTGTTCAACTCCAACGCCGAGCTCTTCAGGGCCCTGGACACCCGGCGCTTTTTCTACAGCATTCGCCCCTACTACAAGCCGCACCGGGTTGGCCTGCGCGAGTACCGGGGCGCCAATGCAGGCGACTTTGCGGGCATCAACGTCATCGACCTGCTCCTGGGCCTGTGCCGCGCAGACGACCCCTACTATTCACAGTTGCTGGTAGACAAGTTTCTGTTCATGCGACCCGAGGACCAGCTTCTTCTGCGGGACTGCATGCGGCGCAAGAGCCTGCTCAGCAGCTTTCTTGACGTCGTGGCCGGGCACAGGAATGAAGACTGGTTTCAGCGCAATGCGAGTGCATTCCTGAATGTCTGCAAAGCGCACGCAAAGGTCGCAAGACAACATCATGAACAGCTGGTAGAGCGTTTTATTGTGCGTCCGGCCGCAGAGGCCGGGCTCGAGGACAAGGCAGACCTCAGCGCCAGCGGTCCACCACTGCCTGTGCTGCTCAAGGGTCTTCAGGTCTTGTGTGACCTGCGCTGCGCTGCACCGCGCGACGACATTCCCTCGCGCTATCGCGACATCACCCTGCTGGAGCAGGCATGCAGAGAACCCGCACGCTGAGGCTCACCCTCATGCCAAACAGGCGCACCAGGAAGGCAACAAGGAGTATCAGGAAATGAGAGTCAAAGACAAAGTAATCGTGATCACCGGAGGCGCGGGCGGCATAGGGCTGGCAAGCGCCAGTATGTTCCTCAAGGAAGGCGCAAGGGGTGTCCACCTGGTTGATCTCGATGAGATAGCGCTTCGGGAAGCAGCCGCCGGCCTGGCCGACGATGACCGCGTAGCATGGACAGCGGCAGACGTGAGCAAATCGCAGGACGTTGAGAAGTACACCCTGGACGCATCCTCGACGTTCGGCCGCATCGATGTTCTGTTTCTGAACGCGGGTATCGAGGGCAAGGTAATGCCTATCACCGAATATCCTGAGGAACTGTTCGACACGCTGATGGCCGTCAACGTAAAGAGTCTGTTTCTGGGTGTGAAGTACGGCGCGCCCGAGCTACAGAAAAACGGTGGTGGAAGCATTCTGCTGACTTCATCAGTGGCAGGCTTGCGCGGCACACCAAATGTGAGCGCCTACATCACCAGCAAGCATGCTGTGGTGGGATTCATGAAAACAGCTGCGCTGGAATTGGCTGCCGATGGCATCAGGGTTAACAGCATTCACCCATCTCCGGTGGACAATCGTATGATGCGCTCACTCGAAGACGGCTTTGCACCGGGTGAAGGTGCTCAGGCCAGGAGAAGCTTCGAAGACGCAATACCACTGGGGCGCTACGCAACAAACGAAGACATCGCATCGCTGGCGCTGTTCCTGGCGTCTGACGAAAGCAGCTTTGTTACCGGGTCAGCCTACGTGATTGACGGAGGAATGACCGCAAAATAATCGGTGACCTCAGTGCCGATCAGGCCCTGTCCAGGCCACTGCGACCAGCCTCTCGAAGAATAGGCTGGTACTCTGCGAAGGCGGGCCCCGCGACGCTTGCACCGATCGTTATTCCAGCATCCGTCGTCAGGGTATGCCCAGTGGTGTAGCCCGATTCATCGCTCGCAAGCCACAGCGCCGCATTCGACACATCGCTGGCAAGACCGGCCCGACCGTGCAGCGGTGAAGCCTTGGCAAGCTCGCGCTCGGCGCCGGCAATATCCGCAGGATCACCCGTCAGCACGCTGGCTACCATTGGCGTCGCCATACTGGCCGCCGCTATGCAATTCACGCGAACGCCGCTGCGCGCAAGTTCGGTCGCCACGCTGCGGGTCAAACCAACAACGGCGTGCTTTGCGGCCGTGTAGGCGTGGGGGCCAAGACCGCCGAGAATACCGGCGGTACTCGCCATTCCGATAATGGACCCGCTACCTTGTGGCACCATGACCCGGGCAGCATGCTTGATCACGTAAAACGTGCCGTTGAGCAGGACGTCGATACTGAAACGCCACTCGTCACCCGGGGTGGTGGCCACAGGACCGATGGAGCCCACGATACCCGCACTGTGAAACACCACATCCAGACGGCCATATCGATCCACCGTCTTGTCGACAGCTGCCGCCACATCGTCTTCCCTGGTGACATCACAATCACTGTAAAAGCAGTCATCACCCAGCCTCTCGGCCAGCGCCAGGCCTGCATCCCGCTGGATATCCACGATCGCCACGCGCGCCCCCTCGGCGATGAACCGTTCGGCTGCAGAGGCGCCAATACCGCTGGCGCCACCGGTGATCAGCGCCGTCTTGCCCTCGAGTCGCATACTTTGTCCTCACTCAAATCATCAAAATAAACACGCGGCCACTCCTGCGGCCGCTTCACGGACAGCAAACCGACTGCGAGCCGCCCTTGTCAAATATCAGACCGTGGCGTAAATGAAATCATCAGGCTGACGGCCACCTACCGTGGCGGCGGGAAGATCCGCCATGCCCTGACTGCAGGATGGCTCCAGACGCATCCAGTCAGTCAGGCCCGTCCGACGTGCAATCTTCCACTCACCATCACGTCGCTCGAAGCGATCCACGTAGCGTCCCCCTACCAGGTAATCCATCTCACTGTCGTAAGCACCGGGACCCGCCAGCGGGTCGCCCTTGGCGCGCATCAGGTGGTATGCCGTAAAGTAGGTTTCAACCTTCGCCACGTCATCGCCATCAAATTCGATAAGGGTATTGCCCATCTGGTGATGCGTTCGTCTGAAGGTGCGCAACAGTGCGAAGGCAAAGGCGACGAAGTCACCCGGTTCCTCCCCGGATGTGCTGCTGCCCGGATCTGAGGAGGGCCCCTCGTAGAAATGATTGTGCCGTGAATCGGGGTGAAAAACGCTGCGCAGCAGCGCTTCATCGAGCCTGTCAATGGCGCGGGCGTAGCGGTAGACAAGATCCCGAATGGCTTCCCGGGACGCCAGCTGGTCTATCATGTCCGACATTGAGACACTCCTGAAAACTCGTGCAAAAAGGCTTCAGACCACTCGACAGGCTGGGCTGTCGGGGTCAGGGGACCGGCGCTCATGCCAGTCTTCGCCACCGGATCCCCTTTCCTGACAGGCAGGCTTGTCAGTTGCCGAAGTTGTAGACGATTTCCGCCCCGTAGGTGCGCGGGGCACGCGGGCTCGCGTAGGACCAGAGTCCACCCACATCGTAGCCGTGCTGGTAGGCGTCCTCATTGGTCAGGTTACGGCCAAAGAGGCTCAGGCGGTAATTCGCACGCTCAAAGCCCAACGACATGTCCAGCAGACCGAAGGAGCTGTTGGCCAGTTCCGGAGAGTTCTCGAAGTTGGTGAAATGGTCGTCGAGGTAGCGGTAGGTTCCCTGAAGGGTGGCGAGACCGCCGGACATTTCCCAGCTGTAGGTAGAGGTGACCGAGCCCGTCCAGTCCGGAGCACGCCGGAACTGGAGGTTGCTCAGGTCGACGACTGTGCCCTCAGTATCAACGAAGGTGAAATCGTCATACTCGGAATCGAGATAGCCCAGGTTTCCGCGCAGGTTCCATCTGTCGGTGATGGCGATCTCCGCCTCCAGCTCGAAGCCCTGAATGGTTGCGCTCGAGGGGTTCGCTACCACGGTCTTCTGTCCCGTACCGGTATCAGAGGGCAGGTTGAGCTCTTCCTGCTTGTCCTTGTAGTCCATTCTGAACAATGCGCCGTTCAGGCGCATGCGTCCGTCGAGGAGGGTTGTCTTGAAACCCACCTCGTAGTTATCGACTGTCTCCGGCGCATAGGGCTGCCGGGCCTCTTCGAGGCTGGACACACGGCCGTTGAAGCCACCACTTCGGTACCCTACGGAGTAGGTTCCGTACACCATCTGGTCGTCGCTGAAGTAATAGCGGAAACCAACGCGCGGCGTGAACTCATCCCACTTTTCCGAGGGGTGAGAGGCAAAGCCGCCTGATATGGTCTCGACGTTGCCAAACTGACGGGATGTCTTCTCGTCCTCCGTATACCGGCCGCCAAGCGTCAGAGCGAGTTTCTCGGTGACGCGGTAGTCCCCCTCGAAGAAAACTGCTCGTGACTGGGTTTCCTGATTGGTGGTCTGGGCAATATCGACAACAGCACCGGGCGCTGCGAACCCGATCCAGCTGCGCAGGTCGATCGTATATTCGGAATCCCACAGGAATACCCCGGCCGTATAGCTCAGCTTGCCACCCGCGTCGTAGGTGAAACGCAGCTCGTGGCTGACCTGCTCATACTCCGCTGGACGAGTGGTACCGAAAAGCAGTTGCGGCGTGCCATCCCAGCCACCGATGGTGGTCTCATCCGACTCCCAGGTGCCGGCGATGTAATCGACATCGATATTGTCATTCGGCCGCCAGCGCGCATGAAAAATATGCGACTTTGTGTCAAAGGACGCGTCGAGCGGGGTCTGGATCGCCTGATCGGCCGGCGTCACATTGATGGCGGCACCAGGAGGAGGCGCCGGCGGCCGGAAGCCCACGCTCACGGTCCGGAAACGATCCCCGGATATGGGCACGCTCTGATTGGGGGAGCAGAACTCCAGCGTATTGCAAAACAGGTGCCGGGGTTGCGCCGTATTCAGCAGCGGCGGCGTATCCTGCTCCGTCCACTCCCAGTTGCCGGTATATTCGAACTCGAGTGAATCGCTGACTTCCCACAGCAGGTTAACGCCAACAGTTTCAAAGTCGACCCGCCCCTCGTCTCTTCCAAGTACGGTGTTATTGAAAAACCCCTCGCGCTGATTGCGCTTGCCGAGGGTGAATTTTGCGGCCAGGTTTTCCGTGATGGCCGTATTGATGATGGCGTCGGCGTAATAAGTATCGTAGTTCTCGATGCCCGCGCGGGCCTTGATACCGAACTCGCCGGTGGGACGCGTACGCTCCACGTTGATGGTGCCGCCCACCGTGTTGCGCCCGAACAGGGTACCCTGCGGACCGCGCAGGACTTCGACGCTCGCAAGGTCAATCCCGCGGAGAATCGCGCCGGAGTTCGCCCCGATAAACAGCCCGTCCACCATCACGCCCACGGCCGGGTCAAAGTTTTTCTCCACGTCCGCCACGCCGACGCCGCGAATGAAGATCGCAGCGACCCCACCGGGGCCCTGCGAAGTGTCATCGATGATTATGTTGGGTGCAATGTTGGCGAGGTCCCTGATATCCCGGACAAATTGTCGGTCTATGTCCCCCTGGCCGAGAGCGCTGACCGAAAAACCCACATCCTGCAGGTTTTCCTCGCGGCGACGGGCCGTCACCGTAATCTCTTCAAGCGCCCCGGACTGGGCCTGTACCACAACGGGCATGGACGTTGCGGTGAGACCCGCTGCCGCGAGAGCCACTGCTAACTGCTTCCTTGAGAAGGCCATATTTGTACCTCTTTTATTTTATCGTGAAGTTTACGTTTACATTTTTTCACTGCAGCGGGGGCATTTTTTCTTATCCCGGTTTCTGTAGATCGGTGCCGTTGATCGGGTTGAAATAGTGGATGGTCACATCCCGATGCAGGATGCGCCACACGCCATCCCGGCGCTCGAGCACATCGTCATAGGTGGCACCGACAATCTGACAGACAGTCTCACCCGCCAGCAGCCCCACGCAGTCGACATCACACACGGCTTGCGCCCGGTCAGCCCCGTCAAAGCGTATGACGTGATTCGTAGCAAGGTGATGACTTTCATCCCACGCGGGCCAGAGGACGTTGACCACCGCATCACGGATACCGTCATGACCCTTGAAGGCGCCAAATGGCGGGCCGATGTTCCAGACACAGTCTTCCCACCAGATGGCGACAAAACGATCAAGGTCGCGCTTGTCAAAGCCATGACAGTAGTCGGATGCGAGGTCGACGATTGACTGTCGGCTCTCGAGTCGGTCCAGGCGGGCCAGCAAGGCCTCGGTTGTGGCGACGTTCGCGCTCATTCTTCTGCTCCCTGCCCTGTTATTGAACTGGATTCGTTATCAGGCCCGGCAAGTCAAGTTGCTTGTTTGCGTTCAGCAAGTGTATCCAAGCACAGAGCGACGTCAAGCGGTGAATCTGTAAATTATCCTCCCACGGAGGCCTCAGTCACTGCCGGATGTCGCGACCGCCGATTCAGCATCAGAATCAGGATCTCGCAGACCGAAGGCCAGGAGCACGTTACCCGGCATGTGAAAATAGATCCCGTAGCCTGACGACGCGTACAGCATGCCGTCGTCGAAAACCGGGCCTGCACCGCCGCCAAAGGAGCCACCACGCGCCGTGCTGCCACCGAGCACATCGTGGGAGCGCGCTGCATCGAAGGACCAGAGCACCTCGCCCGATGTCGCGTCATACAGGCGCAGCACGCCATCCATCCCGCCCGCCATGACAACGCCCTCGATGGCAGATGCCGCCGCCGAGAGCCCGGGCTGGCAGAACTCGCGACCATCGCAGATATCCTCGTCTGACCGGGTAAACCACAGGGTTTCGCCCGAGGGGATATCTACCGCGAACATCCCCGGGTAAGTCTTCCCGGACCAGCGAGGGCCACCATCGAAGTCAGACATTGGAACAAACAGCGTGTCCCCCTCCACTGCCATACCGAAATGCACGCCTCCCTGAATGCCGCCGCGACCCAGCATGCGACGCCAGATGATTTCACCTGTGTCGCGGTCGAGCGCGAATACTTCGCCCGACTTCTGGCCGGCGAGCAGAAGGTCGCGGCCTTCAGATGTTGTTACCAGGATACTTGCAGCGCCGAAGTCATAGTCCGGGCCATCCTCCGGCGGGCAGTTTATCCGCTCCGCGGTTTCGCAGCCCATGTTCCAGGCGTCCCCCTCTGTCACCTGCTGCGACCAGACGATGCCGCCCTCGCTCATATCCAGCGCAAGAATTGCGTCACTGGTTTCATTGGCTGGCGAGGAATAGTTTTCACCCGTGCCCACGTAGATCAGCTTGCGCGCAGGGTCCAGTGCCGGCGTATTCCAGACCGGCGACCCCGAGGGTGCAATCTGCGCCGTGCCGACGGCGTTACGTCCCACGACTGTCGGCTCCTCCTCAATCGTGTACGTAGTAAACAGGTGATCGCCACTGTGCGCGTCATACACGGCGACACCCCCGCGGAATGTACAGCAGGCATACTCGGGATCACTCGCGGCAGTCACCTCGAGCGATGACAGGGAAACGTAGAGGCGTCCATCGTGCAATGCAGGCGCTGCCGTTATGGTCAGGCTCGGGTGATCATCGGGTCGATGCCGCCAGACCAGCGCCCCGCTCACGGCGTTTACTGCGTAGACGTTGCCAACAATATCGCCGAAGAACAGCAGCGGTTCTGCGGCATCATCGGGATCCCACTCCTCGACGACAATGCCCGTACGGATCTCGGCCACCGTCGAGAAAGTCCAGCGTACACAGCCGGTTTTTTTCTCCAGCGCCCAGAGCGTTCCGTCCTGACTGCCCACGTACAGCGCGCCGCCAGCTATGCCGGGCTGTGAGCGCGCGCGCACGGCACCCGGAAAGGCGAACGCCCATCTGAGTTCGAGTCTGTCAGCGTCCTTCGCGGTCATGCCGGCGCTTGCGGGATCAAAGAAGCGGCGATTCCCGTGGTCGACGCCCCAGCCACGGGCTGCAGGAATTGCCTGCCTGTCGAATTGCGCGGCCTCTACCTCGCAGACCGGCGCGCTGTCGACCTGATTCGAGGCCAGAGACTGCCCTGAAAGATGCTCCGCCAGCCTGCGACGCTCAGACTCCGTCATGGCCGCAGCCTGCGACTGCATGACGCCACCCTCCATTGCCCGCAGAATGGACTGCGGCGACATGATTCCAAGCAGACTCATCGGCGGCGCCTTGGCGACGTCACCACCATGACACTCTTCGCAGTGCGTTTCATAGAGCACCTGCCCGGATTTCTCCTCCGCGGCTTCATTCGCTGCGGCCTTCTCGTGAGCGGGCAGGCCAAGGAGCAGCGCCGCGAGCGCTGCAGACATTGCGTATTGCTTCATCATCTTATGTTTTCTCCACTCGATAACCCGAACGGGGAAAGTGAACAAGCACCTCCCCCACCCGCTGGCCCAGGCGCCGGATAACCACCTCGTCGTTCGACAACAGATGCAGACTGCCCTGAACAGGCACCGCGCCATAATCCGTGGGAGTCACCGTCACGGTTTGACCGGCAAGCAGGGTGCCGGGGATGTTCTCCAGAATGCCGCCGTGCGTCTGCGGGCTGGTGGCCGCGGCAAGCGCAAGGGCATCTTCCGCACTGATTTCCTCAGGCTGGCCGTGGCCAATCGCCGTAACGCGCTCCTCCCAACGGAGCAGGCGGGGAAACTGCGCCAGCAGTGCATCGCCAGCACGCACATTGCCGCGACACATCCAGACGGGGAAGGCTGCCAGAATGTCAGCCCATGCCGGCTCTGGCCCAAGAAGAAACGCTCGTCCGTCCGCCAGCATTCGCTCCACGAGCGACAGCTGTGAACTGAATTCCGCCAGATAGTGCGGCAGATCGGCGTCCAGCCTGGAAAAATCGATAAACCCGAAAAAAGCCTTGCGATCACGCAGGATATCCTCGGGCAACGCGGCGTTCGTTCCCATCGACAGCGCCGCTCCAGGACGAAAGAAACCTGCGTCACTCCAGTGCGACAGGGCCAGGCAAAGCCCGTCGCTGCCGCCGGGAAACAGGGAAGGCAG